>OBEQ010556617.1_pt1 | contig 51249 bp, 44 predicted proteins | sample 1670901 | NCBI WGS metagenome assembly OBEQ01 (sample SAMEA104232315, study PRJEB22302) | groundwater metagenome | biome: forest; feature: aquifer; material: groundwater | place: USA | collected 2011-08-07 | depth 5.4 m
CAGAGTTCGTTCGCTTCTCAATCGCTCACGTGGATGTCGGACGCCTGAGTCACTCCTTCGCTGGATCACAGGCTTTCTCTACTTTCATCCCATTGTGAAATGTCGACCTAAATCACCAACCAAATTAAAGCGTTAATGCCACATATGAACACTCATAGAAACGAAGGGATTCGAACCCTCGATCTCCCCGCAAGACTGCGGGGCGTGTTAACCGGGCTACACCGCCGACCCATGTTCTCTTTTTGTAAAGCAGGGATATCCTAGCAATCCTCGTCAAGGCAGACAAGACCTCCTGATTTCACCTCCTTATTGTTGGCACTATACCGTTCGTAACTCCACAAGATTGACGGAACCGGACTCGCCAAGGGGTTCGCCGGCGACCACGACGATCTCATCTCCGGCGCGGATTTTCTTTTCGCGGAGAAGATGATCTGTCGCACGCGCAATCAGTTCCGGCACGGTCTGACATAAAGGCACGAAAAACGGTTGCACGCCCCAGGACAGATTCAACTGATAGACCACGCGCTCAAAAGGCGTGACGACGAAGATCGGAATCTCTGGACGATAACGGCTCACAAACCGCGCTGCATTGCCGGACATGGAGGCGACCAAAATCGCTTTCGCGCGGCTGGCTTTGCTGAGCACGCTTGCGATATTGGTCATCGCTTCTTCGGAATACTTTTTCAATCGCACGTGGATCGGCACGTCGTCGTACACGCTGGCCTCGGCTTCGTGAATCGCCGCGGCCATGGCCTTGACCGCCTCGAGCGGATATTTTCCAGTCGTGGTTTCACCGGAGAGCGTCGTCGCATCCGTGTGTTCGACCACCGCATTGACCACGTCAGAAATTTCCGCGCGCGTGGGTCGCGGATTGCGAATCATGGAATCAAGCATCTGCGTCGCCACCGCTACGGGTTTGGCGGCATCAAGACACGCGTTGATAATACGCTTTTGAATGATCGGAACTTTCTGATACGGCGTCTCGATCCCAAGATCCCCGCGCGCGATGAGAATGGCGTCCGCTTCCGCGATGATCTCGTCGAGATGATCGAGCGCCTCCTGCTTTTCGATCTTGGCCATAATGCGAATCGAAGGCCCGGCCGGCCGCTTCAACCGTTTCTCTTCTTTGATAATGAGCGCGCGCAGTTCCCGAATATCCTCGGCAGAACGCACAAACGAAAGCGCAACCCAATCCACGCCTTGCTCCACGCCGAATCGCAAGTCTTCGCGATCCTTGTCCGTCAAAGACGAAAGATCCAGCTTCGAATGCGGAAGATTCACGCCTTTGTGCGACAGAAGCGTCCCTCCATGGATCACCTTGCAAACAACGTCACGTCCCTTCACGCGTGTGACCTCCACATCGAGTAATCCGTCATCCAATAAGAGATGGTCGCCGGGCTTCACGCTCGTATGAAGCGTGGCGAAATCTACGTGAATCTTTTTTCCGGACGCGCGCACCGCTGTCGTGAAAGTCACCTCAGCGCCATCTTTCAAAACCATCCCGGCTTTGGGTAATTCTCCGACGCGGATCTTGGGCCCTTGTAAATCCTGCAAAATCGTGATTGGTTCGCCGGTGCGTTCGCGCACGTCATGAATCGTTTGAATCATGGCCGCAAATCCTTCATGCGTGCCATGCGAAAAGTTTAATCGACACACATTCATTCCTGCTTTCACAAGCGCGGTCAGAATTTCTGCGCTCGCAGAGGCCGGTCCAATGGTCGCGATAATCTTGGTGCGTTTCATACAGCGCATCCTATAATAGCGCATCCGATGATCTTCGGATACTCCTCGCTCCTTCCCCTCAGTGTTTTTGTCCTCGCTTTTTACGATGGCGACGCGGTGTGGTTTGACGGATGAGGCCGGCGAGCTCGTCTTGAAAGGTTTTCACATCTTCAAAGGAACGATACACGGACGCAAAACGAATGTAGGCGACTTTATCAAAGGCTTTGAGATGATGCATTAAAATGTCTCCAACGTCCGAGCTACGAATTTCCAGATTCTTCCGGCGTTGAATGTCACGTTCGATCGCATGCACCAGCACGCGAAAATCTGCCTCCGTGTACGAGCGTTTTTCCAACGCCTTTTTCAATCCACGCTCTATTTTCTCGCGGGCGTACATCTCATGACGTCCATCGCGCTTGACCACGGTCACATCCAACAACTCCACCTCTTCAAAGGTGGAGAAGCGATATTCGCAATGATCGCACTCGCGTCGCCGTCGCACACTCGTTCCATCCGGAGACAAACGCGAATCCACGACGCGCGTATCAGGATGGCTGCAAACGGGGCAGTGCATAGTTCGACAAACTCACTACATCATCTTCTTTCTAATAAACGCGGGGATCTCGAGATCTTCTTCAGGGGGTTGGGGTTGCTTGCTAGGAACGGTTGAGGGCGGTGGCGTAAGAGGACGGGAGGTGGGCGGCGTGTATTGCGGGGCCGTGACATGCGGCTGACGACTGGCGGGTTGAGGTGACGGAGGACGACGCAAGGGTTCTTCTTCAAAAGATTCTGTAGCAACCGGCGCGGCAACGGCAGACGAAACCGAACGCGCGGCTGGCTGAAAAGATAAACGCTCGAGCGGTTCGGTCGAGGACGTTGGCGTAGGACGCGAGGACAGTGTGCCCGCAAAAGCAACTTTGGGTTTGGAAGAGGTCGGACGCGTTTCAAAACCCGTGGCAATAACCGTGATCTTAATCTCATCCTTCATGGTCTCATCAATGATGGCGCCGAAAATCACCTTGGCTTGAGGATCCGCAGATTGCGTGATGACCTTGGCGGCTTCGGATACCTCATACATGCCAAGATTGGAGCCACCCGTGATCGTGAAGAGAATGCCTTTGGCGCCGTCAATCGAAACCTCGAGCAAGGGCGAAGCAATGGCGGACTTAGCCGCATCCGCCGCGCGATTGTCTCCGTGACCGCGTCCGATCCCCATCAACGCGGAACCGCGATTCAACATGATAGAACGCACGTCCGCAAAATCCACGTTGATCAAACCCGGAACCGTGATCAGCTCAGAAATGCCTTGTACCCCCTGACGCAACACGTCATCCACCATTTCAAAGGCATCGACGAGTGATGTTTTGCGATCAATGATCTGCAAGATACGATCGTTGGGAATCGTGATGATCGTGTCCACTTGAGAGGCGAGCTTCTCATACGCGCCATCGGCGATGGCTTTGCGCTGCGCTCCCTCAAACACAAAGGGACGCGTCACCACGGCGACCGTGAGGGCGCCAACCTCCTTGGCAACGCTCGCGATAAAAGGAGAAGCGCCAGAGCCGGTTCCTCCACCCAAGCCGCAGGTGATGAACACCATGTCTGCTCCTTTCAAAAGATCGCGAATCTCGTTCTGAGATTCTTCGGCGGCGCGCAAACCGGTTTCCGGATCCATGCCCGCTCCCAACCCGCGCGTGACGGTTTTGCCGATATGCAACTTCACCGGCGCTTGCGAATAGTGCAGGGCTTGAACGTCCGTGTTCATAGCGATGAATTCCACGCCGCGAATCTTGGAAGCAATCATACGGTTGGTGGAAGATCCTCCGGATCCTCCGATCCCAATCACTTTGATCTTCGCAAATGTTTCGATCTCAGGTTTGATTTCGGCCATATATGATGGATACGTTTTGTATTCAAAATGTCTTGTTATGAAGACAAAGATGACTCAATCATCCTCAACATCCACGATACTCAGAGGCGAGATCGAGGTCAAGAGAAAAAAAGCAAGGGTTGTCAAGGGAGGAAGGAACGGAAGATCTTTTTCAAAGGCGAACTCAATTTTTTCATCACCTCTCCTCCGCGTCCACTCAGGCCGGAGAATCCTCCCAACGAGACACGTCGATGATCGCGTTCCGCATCAAAGCCCCACAACACAAGACCGACAGCCGTCGAGAACGCCGGATCTTGCGCGACCTCATGCAAGGGCGTAGACACCTGCTGAGCCGCAGAGATCATGGCTGGCAAACGTAACGTCTGCTTCGCGATATCTACGACGCCATGTAGTTTTACCCCGCCGCCGGTGAGCACCGCGCCCGCCGGCAACATGCCGCTGCGGTTGATCCGCTTCAATTCTTTTTCCACCTTTTCAAACAACTCTTCCACGCGCGCCTGAGCGATGTCTGACACAAAACGCGGTGACACCATCTCACTTTGCTCTGCGCCAAACTCATGCAAATCAATGCTCTCCTGTTTGGACACCTCATGCGCCACGGCAGAAATTACGGTGCGCTTGATCTGCTCTGCGACATCCAGCGATATGCGTAACCCAATGGCAATATCTGAGGTGATGTGATCCGCGCCCAACGGTAAGACGACCGCATGCATCAAATCGCCCTCTTCGTAGACCGCGACCGAGGTGGTGGCGCCGCCGATGTTAATGACCACCACGCCGACCTCACGCTGGCGCGATGTGGTCACGGCTTGCACCGTGGCCAAGGGCGCAAACACCAGCTCCTGAATCTCCATGCCCGTACGAAACACGGCTTTGGTAAGGTTCCGCACATGCGTGGATTGTCCTTGAACGATCTGCGCATCCACCTCCAACCGAATCCCCTGCATGCCCACGGGATCGCGGACGCCTTGCTGGCCGTCCACGCTAAAATGGCGCGGCAGCATGTGGAGCACCTCAAAATTTGCGGGATTGATCACGGAACGCGCGCTTTCCAACACCCGACGCACGTCTTCATCGCGAATTTCTCCTTCCGGGCGCGACACCCCGATCACGCCTTTGGCGCATTGCACCTGGATAAAATTTCCGCCCACGCCCACATACGCCTCAGACACCGGCAAACCGATCTGACGATCCGCCTGCTCTAAACAGGCGGAGATCGAGCTGACGGCCTCTTCCAAAGAACCCACGGAGCCGCGAGAAATTCCTTGCGACGGAACCTCCACCGCGCCGATGATGCTTAGCGACTGGCGCTTGTCCGCGCCAACCGCCACTTGCCCTACGGCTAGGCGGATCGCGGAACTGCCAATATCCATCCCTGCAATCAGATGCTCTTTCATAGCCAAAGGGGCAAAGCCTGTTTCATAGGGATCCGCGTAAAAAAGAAAGATGTGACCAAAAAACAACCACGCCGATCACGAGAGCAAACAAGGAAGCGATCAATACGGCTCCGGCCATCAGATCCTTGATGTCGCCGGCGTAGGCGTGCAAACGCGGCTTCACCAGATCAACCACGCGCTCGATCGAGCTGTTGAGCAATTCTAACACCAACACCGCCATGATCACAACTAAAATCATCACGCGTTCCCACAACGCCAAGGGCACAGCGACGCTCGCGGCGAGAACCAGAATCGCAGCAGCCACTTGCATGCGAAAACTTTGCTCTGTGCGAAAACACAAACGGATTCCGCGCCAGGCATGTCCGAAACTTCGGAAAAAAGAAGGGAGCGACATAGCCACGTTCAGATCACACACGCCACGACGTGCTCTTGTAGGGAAAACATGCGCGTCTCCTCACGCTCGGTGGCATGGTCAAAGCCAACCAGATGCAAGGCGCCGTGTACCAAAAGACGCACCAACTCCTCGCGCAACGCAATCCCCCGCCGACGCGCTTCGCGAGCCGCGTATGACGGGCAGATGACGATATCTCCCAGAGGCCAAGGCTCGTGGCGAGCCGCGACCATCGGTTTCGATGGCTGGAAACACGGGAAGGAGAGCACATCCGTGGCCCGATCTAGACGACGATAGGCGCGATTCAAGCGGCGGATCGCGAGAGGAGAAACAAAACGCAAGCCAATCGTCCGAGGCGGCCGACCCTGTTGACGCGGCAAAGTACGCGCCAACACGCGCGTGAGACGTTTCAAGTCTGTGGACGTGATCTGTCGTGGCAAAGCTGAAGCCGGTTCAAACACCATCATAATCGCGTGGACGTTGCGGTCGAGGTTGCCGTGGGAGTGACGACGATCGTTGAAGGAGAAGTGGCCGCCGGTGCGGTCTCGCCAACGAGGGCGCCCGGCCCTCCGCTCGCATCCGTCGGAACCGTCACAAGTGGAACGCCGTTCAATTTCAAAGAATTGAGAATCATCTCAAAGGTGGTGCGATAGTTGATGAACGGCTGATTATTCAAAGCGTAGCGCAGAGAAAAGATTTTTCCGCCCCAGGCAAAATACGCATCGAGACGGTCGGCGCTGAGCACGCCCGCGAGCCCTCCCTTGGTGGTGAACGATCGCACGTTTGAGGAGAGAACCCCTGGATTGCCGGCCAAATACCAATCCATCAAGGGCAAATTTTGCGGGTTGGATTCAATGCGAATCGCGAACGATTCCCCGGAGCCCGTCGTGACCGTGGCTTGGGAGCCGTCCGCAACCGTTAGCGTCGCTGTCCAAGAAGTGGGAATGAGAAAGTTCCAACCTGCTGGCCCGCTGAACACCTTGACCAGCCCCGAGTCCAGCAAACGCACCGGCGCACGCGCCGCTGGATTATAAAGATGAAACACCTCGTTGCCATCTAAAAATCCATCGGCGTCCGTATCTGGATTGCGCGTGTCCGTTCCGTAGAGCGGCTCTTCCACATCGCTGAGTCCATCGGAATCCGAATCCAGCCCACCCGGCGGAAGCGTCGGGGCCGCGGGAGGCGGCAGGGGCGCGGCAGCCACCATCGCGCTCACTTCATTGGAAGGCGCCGAATCCCCGGCCTCGCCCATCGCCAACACTCGATACGCATACGTCTTGCTCGCTTGGACGGATACATCTAAGAACGCGGTGCTGTTGGGAGGCAATATCGTCAGAGGAAGATAGGTCCCGTTCTCTTCGCGACGTTCGATGCGATAGCCCATCTCATCCGGAGCGGCGTCCAACCAACTCAAACTCACGGCTGCGGAAGACGTGGCCGCTGTGAGATTGGTGGGCGCGGAGGGAACCGTTTTGGGAGGAACCACGACGGGAGGAGCGGGTTTCGGAAAGAGTAAGGCACGATTGAAATAAACGAAGCCACTCCCAACCGCCAAAACCAAGAAGATCACCAGCCCGATCATGGGCGCGAGGGAGCGACGTTCTGGCGGGCGCGTGATGAGCGGGGGTTTTGGCGCAGGCGGAGGAGGCGGCGGAACAGGCTTTTCAACAGGCTCGCTCCGGATCAATCCCGGAAGTTTGAGCGCCACTCCGTAAAATTTTTCTGGGATCACGATGATCTCCGGCTCCTTTTTCCCAGGAGTCGAAGGTGCGCTCGCTGCAGGCGCAGCCGAGGAACGAGAAAGAAAACCCATACGCGATCTGTCCTCCGATCAAAGGGTACAATCGGATTTGGCGCACTTGCCGGCCCCCTTAGGATTGTAGCCGTTCCTCACCTCCACGCCATCGGAAAACCCATCGCCATCCGTGTCCGCGTTCAGAGGATTGGTGCCGTACTTCAGCACCTCATCGCCATCGCTCAGCCCATCGCCGTCGGTGTCCGCCTTGTTTGGATCCGTCCCCAATTCTGTCTCTCGCTGATCCGTGAGCCCGTCGCCGTCCGTGTCGAGAGCAGCGGAGGAGGGAGGAGGGGTAACGACCGGTTGAGAGGGGGCGGGCGGGGCGGGTTCTGTTGGCAGGGGTATGTTGACGCCTGGGGGAGGTTGGGTCACGGGCGTGGGAAGTTCTGCGGACGGGGCTGGGGTGGGAGTTGGCGTGGGTTCAGGCGCGACGGTCGGCGTTGGTTCAGGTGCGGGGGTTGTCGCTTCCACAGGTGCTGGTGCTGAGGCTTCACGCGCTTTACTGGAGCGATACACCGCCAGGTACCAAAAAATCAAACCGCCAACCGCAACGACCCCCAATAACCCGCCAAAAATTCCAACGTATCTCCAACCCGATGGCCCGGCAAAAGTTCCCTCAGATGGAGAAGCCATGGGCGACGCACCGCTCGGCTGCTTGGATTGATCCAAATCAGAAAACATATCCTCTGGTTCAGATTTTTTCTGCTGAGGACGATCATCCCCCATGGTTTGAATCATGGGCTTGGGCGAAGCAGGAGGCATCACAGGAGGGAGACGCGGGGCCATGGCTGGAGCAGCGGAAGGCGCGGGCGAAGCCACAGCCACAGACGCAACAGGCTCGCCTGGCGTCGCAGGCGCAGACAAAGGCGCCGAAGATGCAGGAGGTAAAACGTCGTTCTCAAGCTCAGACAGGTTGGGCTCAAAGGGAAGGTTGGTGGGAGGCGTCGTGGGCATAGGTGAGATCAAATAAGCAAAAAGAAAGTTGAGGCTCTAAAAAAGACATCCTGTCGTTAAACATTTTCCGGTTCCCAAAGGATTATACCCCTTCTGCACCTCCACGCCATCAGGATAGCCATCCCCATCCGTATCTGCCTTCTTCGGATCCGTGTGATACTTGTTCACCTCATCGCCATCGCTCAGTCCGTCGCCATCCGTGTCTGCTTTATTCGGATCCGTCCCAAGCTGCAATTCCTGATCGTTGGTCAATCCGTCGCCGTCGGTGTCGAGGGAACCGTCCGTAGGGGCAGACGGCGTCTGCCCCTCAGGGGGCGTGGTAAAAATAATTTTTCCGAAAAAGGGCGGGGCATCTGGGCCGAGAAAAACATCCTTTTTTAGAGGATTGGTGTGGAGAAAATGGACCTCGTCTCCATCAGGAATCCCATCCCCATCCGTGTCTGCTTTGTTTGGATCTGTGCCTAATTTCTTTTCTTCGTCGTCAGATAACCCATCCCCGTCGGTGTCGAGAGCGGCAGAGGATGGAGGAGGGAGGATGGAGGCTGGAGGAGGGAGGGAGGATAGAGGGTTGGGCGTACGGGAACGCATCCAACGCCATCCGAAAAATCCTCCCACGATGATGACGACAAGAGCTGCAATGATCCAGACCAACGTGCGACGAGAAGGCATACAAGCTACGGCGTAAGCGGCGGTAAGGGGAAACCTGCTGGACGGAAGGCTCCTGCGCCAGCCACGAGATCTACACCGGTCATGCCGGCCGGAACATCGCACACGAATCTGCCGTGGTTTTCATTCGGGACTGTGATGAGGCCATTGCGCGCATCTTGTTCAAACGCTAACCACAGATGCGGACTCTGCCCGCTCGCGCAGGTGATGCCTGGATCAGCCGGAGGCGTGATCTCAAACCGCGTGGTGCTCGTGCGCACCACGATGCGCAGACCGATCGTTGACATGAGCCGAGCCGGGGTCGAGACCGAGGCGCGAACACCGTTGAGATCAGCTTGGCTGTACGGACGCTGCTCAAGATAAAACGCGTACACCCCCGTACCATCCACCGGACGAGCGTAGCGTACGAACATGGGATTATCCGTGACCGAGGTGCGGACAAATTCATCGCATACGCTGCTCGGATTGCAAGCCGCGGCTGTCAGCAGTCCGGTGGGCCCGCCGCCTGTCCGATCCGGATATGAACGCAGGTAGGTACATTGATCAGCCGTGGTGATGCGATGCGCCGGACAACTCGCGTAGGCGCCGGGAACGGCCGTCAGATCGCTCGCCAATCCATGCCAAGTAAACCCCGAGCCCACATCGCGGCGACAACACTCTTCAAGCGTGTCTGACTCTGAGCTGCACCAATGGGAATCGCAACGTGTGGCTGTTGGAAAACCAACCAAGATTGGATCGGGGTGCGTCACGGGGCTGAAGCAACAGGCCTCAATTGCGCGATCAGCGATGTCCCGATCTGTGATACGGCTTCGGCTCATGATCCTGTTTTCAACCAGGGTGTCAACAATCTCATGGCTGTTACTTTCCCGAGAAACATGGGGACAACACATGTCACCATCACCAGACATCCATGGACCTGAAACCCCCCGGGGCTCCCCCTGATAACAGCTAAATTGGAATGTGCCCGGAATTATATTGCATCGGATTCTATCCGAGCAATCTGGAGTGATATTGGAAGTATGACAAACCGGCGCTCCGGCGGCAGCTATAGCCGGCTGTTTCAAATATCCGCGCGATTCCGGAACGATCAGATGCGGGATCATGGCTCGAACGTAGTTGAGGCCGGTGCCATCGGCGCTGGTGTTGATGAGCGGGAGCGAACCGGTCCACGTTACCCAGATCCCGGTCTCATTGGGACGCAAGGATCCGCTGGAAAAACCTTCCGTGTCCCCGTTCTCTCGCGGACGCAGGATGATCTGGCCCTCTGGAACCACTTCCGTAAAGCGCAGCGCCGCAAAAGCTCCAGAATCAAAAGGATAGTACCCGTAGCGGCCTTCATTGACCGTGGCGGTCAAAGGATTGTCGCGCATAAAATCTACGACGATACGATACTGGCCGCACTCCGGACGACGATTCAAGGCTCGGAACTCAAACATCCCGACGCGTTCTGCGCTTGCGCCCGTTAAGGTCTCAGCCACGCGATTGCCTCGATAGTACAAGGTCACACGCGCGCCTGGCACAGGGATGGTTGGATTTCCGCCATCCATCACCCGCCCGCGGATGGGCGTCTGCTCTTCGGAGGGAACCGTGTCCGAACAACTCCCACAACCGCTCAAGCCGCAACTAGGCGTACAGGTGATTCCTTCACTGACTGCTGGCATGGGACGGCAGGCCAGACGGTAGACCGGATCCAAGATACGCGTTTCCGTCGGTAATGAAGCCGGATGCTCGACCCAATCGGTCAATGGATCGCAGTTGGGAATAAGACGAGCTCCGTCGCGTTCTTCGACCGCTGGATTTTCACCCCCGCGCTCCACGCAACGCAGACGCCCGGTCGCATCCGTGTAAAAACGATACGGGCTGCAACGCAAACGGATCGGATAATCAAATCCCATGGAACGACAGGTGAGGATGGGACTGATGCCTGAGGTGCCATCACAGATCTCAGAACCGTTACGAATCCCGTCGCCGCAATAGGCGCCAGAGCGTCCTTCCACGCGACACGAAGTCGAACACGACACGCAGCTTGAGCCGTACTCGGAGCGGCAGGCCCGGCCGTTACGACCGCCGATGCTCGGATCTCCGTAGTCGCACTCTTCGACGCCGCTGCGCAAAAACCCATCGCCGCAGGTGTTGCGTTTGCATTGCGTGGTACACGCGTCGTTATCGTTTTGATTGGCGTCGTCGCACTCTTCCCCAGGATCCACCACCCCATCGCCACACACCCCGGCTGGCAAACAATTGGACCAGCCTCCCCAGCGACATTGCGAGACGCCTTCTACGGCCGATCCGGGCGGCGTGCAACTGCGCACGCGACGGAGAGGATACACGATACATCGTCCGCCAGGCCCGCAATTATTGTCGAGAGCACAATTGATTTCATGCCGCGCCACGCACCGACCCGCAAGTCGCGTTGCGCACTCAGCATCATCGGCACACGGATTGCGATCTCCCTCGCACACGTTGCCAGCTCCGGCGCAACGGCTTCCGTCCGTGGGCGGCCGATCACGACAGGCCTGATCCCAAGCAGCGATCCCGCACAACCCGCCCGGGCCACAATCATCGTTCGTCACACAAGGCTGATGCAGATGCGCGTCCCAACCGGACACGACCGACGTACAAAGTTTGATGTCTGTGGATTCTTGCGTGCCGCCTTCGCATTGCTCCCCTGCATCGGTCTGCACCACGCGGTCTCCGCAATGCGGGGCCGTGTCCCGACAATCAAAACTGCACGAACTCGCAAGCGCGCACGCGGCCCCGCCTTCGCTCACGGCGCGCGTGTCACAGTATTGTCCGTTGTCTTCGCCACGATCGCAGCGCTCGCTTGGACTCAGCTCTCCATCTCCGCAGGTTCCTCCCATCCCGCCGCATGTGCGATTGCAATGTCCGTACGTCCCGTTCAAGGCCCCATCATCGCACACCTCTTCTGCGCCTGCGCCGGCAATGCGATCCACGCTCACGCAACGCATCAAGACGCCAGAGGGATCCAACGGATCGCTGCATTCAGCCGAACGGCCTTCTGTCAGCGCGGTGCACGATTGGCCGTAGCGCACGCCAGGGCCCCGCACCGGATCAGGCGTGTCCGTATAACATTGATAGCGATCCACGCGCCCATTGCCACACAACGCCACAGGCAGACAGCGCGTGGCGGGTCCATCCACAAAATGCTGACAGTCCGTGCAGATCTGTTGTTTGGTACCGGCGCGACCGTCGCTCGTGGTACACGGCGCTTGATTCACGTCTCCGCGTTCGCAGACCTCACTTGCGCCGCGCACGCCATTGCCGCAAACCGCATCCATTCCGTACTCAACCCCGCCGGGACGCGCACCGCACAAATCGCGATAGCGCCAACGACCGCCGTTCAACTGACACGCGCCGCGCGAGAGTTCTCGATCGGTCCCGGCCGCGACCACGCGGCAATCCGTATCGCTCTGACACAGCTGTCCGGTGTTGGAACAACGTCGCGTTTCCGTAGGCAAGGCCGGACGATACCGATCAAAATTCGGCCCTTCCAATTCCGTAGACAGTTCATATCCGCGTCCCCCATCCACGGCACGATATTGATAAAACCGAGACAGTGCCGTGTCATTCAAACGCGGACACAGATAGCGATGGTCCGTTGCATTCCAACAGGTGGCTGGGTCGTAGGTGCTTGGCCCACTGCCGCGCGTGATCCCAACGCAGGTTTGACCTTGGGTGCAATCGCTGTCATCCACGCATGGCGCGCCAACCACGGTTCCCTGCTGACATTGCCCGCACGTCAAGAACCGATTAACCGGATCCAAAGGCGCACCACCGCCAACAGCGGCGCCTAATGTGGATTGCCAACTCGACCAACGGCTCACCGCAGTCCCCTGCACAAACGAACCGTTGTCTACGGATGGATAGATTCCGTTGCGTTGATGCGCTCCTTCCAACCGACTCATCAAAAATTGAAAGTCGGCCAAACGTTTGACGTCGCGCTGAATCTTGGCCTTGAAGCTGGCGCAGTGCAGCGTGGGATTGAAGCTTATACACTCCCAATCCGCGGTACACGCGATCGTACGACCCCGCTCCAGGAACGCGGTGCCAGCCGGCGTCTTACACGTGTTAGACGATTCGCGCTCCATGTTGATGTTAAACGTCCAGTTATCCACCAGTTGCTTGTACACCTCTTGCGTTTCGCGTTCCGCATCCGGATTTACGGAGATCAAATAGATGGTTGAGCTCACAGGCCCGTCCGTGGAGCTGTCTACCGTCCGCGCCCCGACATACAAAGAGTTCCCGTCGCGAATGGCTTCGTATCCATCCACGGTCGTCGCTTGTGGAGAGCCCGTAAATCCTTGGGACTGGTACCAGGCCAACGGAGAGAGATGGAGCGGGTTGGCGAGCACGCGAATACCGATCCCATCCTTGCGCAAACGCGCCAGCACATCCGTGCCTTCAAACGTGAACAGATACTGGCGAAGGATGCTGCGACTGGTGTCAGCCGAGCGTGTAGGCACCGGATGAATGGTGAGGGCCGGAAGATCCTCGGCTACGCCCGGCAGGCCTGCATCCATGCAGTACAAGGAAGAAAATTGATAAAAAGGCCCGCGTTCAAAGATCGTGCCGCGCAAGGCCGAGGGATCCGCGTCGCGCAGCTCCGTATCCGCGAACGTCAACGCTCCGCCGTAACGCGGATCTTCTTTGGGCCACGGACGTTCGCACAAAATCACGTTGGACAGACGGCTCGCTTCGAGAACCGTGCCGCTGGTGGAAGGGATATTGACCTGATCGCGATCCACGCGAATGCCGGCGAAAATGAAGGAACTCCCGTTGCGATTCAACGAGTGCACGCTGGAGGTCGTGGAGCGTTGGGCGATCGGATCCACAGTGGCGCTCCCATCGCTGATCTGCAGCACCGCGCGTTGCGAGGATGTCCATGGCTGCCACTCCCAATGATATTCGCGCACCGCAGACAAGGGCACGCGTACGCCAGACTGGACCGAATAGACCGCGGCGGTATAGTCATGGACTTCGTTGGGCGTTTGGAAAAGCAGCGGATGATCCGGATGCGTGTCGCGCAAGCTGATCTCATTGGCCGTACAGATGCGATTGCCCGTGGTAAAGCGCCAGCCCTGATCCCCAGCCATCACGACCCCGCGGCTGCTGCGCACCCCGCGACGATCGCTGTCCGTAAGATCCGAATCGCCACGGAACACCACGCGATAGCGCGTGTTGGGGCGCAGCGCCTCGCTTAACGTGAAGACCGCGCGCGTGCCTCGGCCATCGCGTTCCGTCGTAAACTGACCGCGAACCATGCCCACACACTCGATGGGATCTGCCTGCGCTGCAAACGGCGTGAACACATTCGTGATTCGATCCCACAGGCGCACAACCCACCCATGCCAACCGGGCAAAGACAACCGTAACGTGTCCGACAAGGAACGCGTTCCGGTGGGACACACGCCTGAGAGATATTCTTCGGTGATCAAAAAGTTTGGCGCCAGCGAGGACGGGTCCATCAAATCCGTGAACGTGCCGTAAATCTGGACGTTGCGACACACGCCCGTGGCGTCCGCCAACGGATACTGCGCATCATCGCGCAAACGCGGACGCTCTGAACAGCAGCCGTTTGTGGTCAGCCCGTGACTCGTGAGCGTGCGACCTTCCGCCGTGTCGGTACATTCCACCTCGCGCGTAAATCCACACTGTAACCCGTGCTGCGCGTTTCCGACTTTGGTTTGATAGGTCGCGGTCAAACGGCTCATCATCCGACCATCGCTGCCCGGCGTGGCTTCGCCTACGATTTGCGAAAGCTGTTGCGCATCGGTTTGTCCGTCCCCGCGCGTGGCCTCGCATTGCTCGCTGCGCGGATCAGGAATCCCATCTCCACAAAACGAGGGCTGAGGACGATACGCGATCGAAGATCCTTCCAGCAAACACCGGTTGGAACACCCGTCGCCAGAGACGCTATTGCCATCATCGCAATCCTCGCCATTCTCGCGCGTGCCATTGCCGCAACAGCCGATCGTGGTGCCACCCGGGCCGCTGACACACGCATCCGTGCCCGTGTGGAGACAGGTGCGATGATCGCAACCCGCGGGCCAGGTTCCGTCGGAACGTCGCTCGCACGATTCGCCAGGCTCAGGCACACCATTACCACAGACCGCGGCCAACACACGCGAACCCTCGTGGACACACTCGGGACTGCACCCATCGCCTCCGATGGTGTTGCCGTCATCGCAGGTTTCGCCAGCGGCCAAGTCACCATTGCCGCAGGTGGTCTCTTCTCCGGGCGCGGTCACGGAACCAGCGCCCAAAGCGGTGCAATGATCCGAACACCCTTCGCGCGCCGTATCAATTGCGCAGAGGGTTCCTGTCCCGCACTCCGCATCGCTTGCACACCGTTCTCGGCCACGTGTCCCGCCCAAACAAACCTTACCGGGATCGCACTGCTCGCCGATATCCAACCGACCGTTGCCGCAATCTCCGCCCACGATGCCCGCCCACAAACATTGCGCGCTGCATGCGCTGCCAGGCACGCCGTTGCGATCCGCGCCCAAATCACATTCCTCCCCGCCGCTCGAACCCGGCGGCAACACCTGACAAGCCTGGGTCGGATCTGCGCGCACCACGCAATCCGTATCCTCTGGACGACACACGCAGGCCGGATTGGAACGATCACCCCACCGACAACTCGAGGGCGCGATTCGCGGACGACAATAGGCGATGTCCGTGGTTTCTACAATCCCGTTGTTGCAATCCGCGACGCGACCCGCAACCCCGTTGGAGCCTGTGTTGAGACAACGCCCGCTGCAGTTGGGAGGAAGCAGAAGCGTCGTGTCAACCACGCCTTCGCCGCGCGCATTCATGAACCGCGCCACATCCGGATGTTCTGTTGACCATGCATAATCCCCGTTGTCCATCAAAAATTGTTCGCCGCACGCTTGTGAGACGCTGACGGGTTCGGCTTGAAATAACTGGCGTCCGCCGACCACGGACTCGATCTTTTCGAGCGGCGTCACATCCACGCGCGTAACGTCGCACAACCCATGATTGTCCTCTTTGACGCGGAAGATCCAGGCAAATCCCTGGCGATCATTCAAATCCGTAAGCGGCAGGCCCGTCCGCGAATAGATGCCGACACGCTCGGCCGGCGGCAAGGCCACGCGATCGCCTTTCAAAATCACTTTATAAAAGTGGCCTGTCTCAAGATACGTCACCCCTAAGCGTGTCAACGGTTGGACCTCTAGGCGACGATTGTGCCCGCCGCTGGAACCGCGCGAGGGCAACAGACGCACCAGCGAAGGCGCGATCTCAAGCGGCGTGGGTGGATCAAACGCGCGGCAGTTTTGATTGACGCAGCGATAGATCGCCACCTGTTGGGTCGTGGCCCAAGCCGGGTCCAACGGAACATTAAACTCAGCCCAGACCTTGGCTTGCATACATGACTCGTTACAGTTGGGGCCATAGCGCACCACGCGCGGCGGAACAAAACGGACGTAGAGCAAACCTGTACCCACGACAGGCCGCTCCCCAGGATTCGAGGCCGCGGCGTTCACGTGAATCGGATCTCGATCTCCCGTTTCTGCTTGAGCCGTTGCGATCTGCAGATGCGGGCACACGCTCGTCGGAGGAGAAATAGCTCGGCAGGCTGGATCCGGCGCCAAAGTCGCGCGCGCATCGGGCGGACCGCTTGCGCTCGCGCCCGTGTACCAACGCCAGCTCGACGCAACCGGATTGATCTGCACGCACGCATCCTCTGCAGATAACACGTTACCGCGATAGCTGACCGTCTCGAGCAGATCCGCGGCCGTGTAGGGATTGGGCGTCACCGAAGCAGAGCCTAAACGACACGGCGTGACCGACGCTCGTGTTTTGAACCGGAAACAATAGCCAATGCCGGTTCCACAAGAAGAGCGCTCTAGCATGGGCACGCCGGTGTCTGACGTGATAGCCGTGCGCACATCAATCACATACGTACGATCTGCTTCCCAAGTTCCCGACGTGGGACGAAACACCACGAGCTGGCTGCGTCGCGCCTCGCGTCCTTCCGCAAGAGAAACCTCGATGGATCCAGTGACCGCTTCTTTGCGCGTGCAGGGATTCGTGCCGGTGCCCGTACATTTACTGACAACAAGATTGGTGGGCGTGATGGTGCGTGGATCAAGCGCCGTGGTAAATCGCAACACCGCTTCCGCGTTCACGCACACCTGATCCCCGCCAGGACGCTCCGCCCAAGGACTCGGCGAGGGCGGCAGCCGCCCAGCACCCTGACATTCTTCGATCACCTCTGGATGGATGGGGATTTGTCCGGTTGAAGTCCGCCAAGAAAAATGCGTGATCGAAGGCGCGACCGTACACACGCCGCCAACCGAACACTGCCCCGTGTCCGCACAGCAGGTCTCGGTTCCGCAGATACGCGCGTCCTCATTGCAATTACGCACCGTAAAATTCACGCCATTGGATGTTTGTCGGCCAACCGTCACGCGCACGGGCCCGGACATCGCCCCTTCTGGCACGTCCGCCACAACGCTCGCCGGCGCCCACGTGGCTTCGCCAGAGATTGCGGCATTCACACGGTCACTCGGGCTTGCGCCTGAAAATGAAAGTGTGTCCGGCACGCTGCCAAATCGTTCGCCGGTCACGGTCAGACGCGTGCCGATGGGCCCTGCGCTCGGCGTGATCGAACAGATCCCAGGTTTCGGGGTGGCGGTATTAACGGTAAACGCCATGCGATTGCTCTCAGCGCCGTCCACCTGGCGCGTCAACACGATCTGATAGGCTTCGGGACTGATCGGATCGCTCAATCCCATGCGCGCCGGAACTTTGACGCGTACCTGCGTGTTCTGCCAAAAGGTCGCGGCACAGGCCGCCGGAAACACCACATCCGCCTCTCCAGTTTGGCGCGTCCGCAGATTGATAAAACGCACGCGACCCGTGGTGGTTCCAAAGTTGCGTCCGGTTAACGTGAGATATTCGCCGATCGGGCCGTTGACCGGATCCACGTCTTGGATGATCGGCGCTTCGCGAACCGCTTCGGTGACTTCAAAAGAAACATCGTTGGAATCGCGATCGCCCACGCGCACATGCACTGCGTAGCGTCCTGGGGTCACCACCGGCACTTGCATGCGCACGCGCGTGTCACGCCAAAATCCAAAACTCGACGGGGTCACATCCACGTTATTGAAAAAGACCTGGCCTGGCGTTGACCCCAACTCCGCCCCGACGATCTCGATCACATCTCCGCGTTCTCCGGAAACGGGTTCCACGCCGCACAGCCCGGGACGCGTGGAACTGCTGACCACAATGGACGTGCCTGGCCGATCCCCGCTTGCGCCAGAAAGTCCGGAAGTCCCGTTGCGCACTTCAATGGGGCCGGTTTGCGCGCCCGGAGGAATCTCAACCACCACGCGCCGCGAGGTCCACGTGATCACCCCGCCACACGCGCTCGGGGTCGTGCCGCTCAACACCACCTCTCGCCCATCATAAAAACGCACCTCAGGTCTCACGGTAGCGGCGCTGACCTCTGTCGTGGTTGTGGATGATGACGTTGTTCTTGTTGCAGATGAGGTTATTGTTGACGTTGCTGTTATCGAAGATGGGGTCGAGGTTGTCGTTCGAGATGATGATGTTGATGTCGAAGATGAGGTGCCTGAAAACGTGGTTGAAGCACTTGAGCCTGAACGAGAAGAGGAAGATCCTGAGAACGAAGAAGACGAAGAGCCCGAGGAACCTGACGAACCAGGAGAGGATCCTGCTGAACCCGAGGAACCGGATAATCCAGAGGAAGGTCCTGGAGACACATAGACCGAAGAACGCGAGGTCAAATTTTCTCCTTCCACGGTGATCAAAGTTCCGGGCCGACCGTCCGAGGGCGATATGTGCGTGATCACCGGCTGTTCCACGCAACGACTGTTGCCGCACACGCCGCTCGCGCACGCGGATCCGCTGGTGCAGATGGTGCCAGCGCATGCGCCGCACGACGAACCACCGCAATCCACGGCCTCTTCATCCGCATCCTGACGACTGTTGAAACAATGCGCCGCGCGTACCATCACATGAATGGGCGCAGCCGCCGTGTGATGAGAATCCAAATCAAAAGCCGTGGCCGCGACGGTGCGCGTGCCGGTCGCGACCCCATGCGTGTTCCAAGATACGGCCGCGTTAAAGGCGGTTGGAGTTGAAGTGGCTGCCGGCGAATCCACGCCCACCGAATGACCATCCACCGAAAGATCCACATACGAAATCCCGCTGTCATCCGTGGCGCTCGCGCGTAGCATCACGTTGTCATCTTGCGGCACGCTTTGCCCATCAAACGGGGCCGTCAGAGACACCGACGGAGCAGACGTATCAATGATGTCGCCCGTATGAAACGCGGTCTCGCACACAGGCGCAAATCCTCCGCAAGCCAATCGTTGCGGCAAGGCGCCGGGCTGTGACGCAGAACGTAAACTGCGATCCGCCACCGCGAGAAAATCCGTGTTCGCGGCAAAACATCCCTCGCCGGCCTGAGCTCCGGCGGGACAGGACTGGCTCGGCACAAACTCCACGATCGAACCTTGCACCGAACGTGCGCCGCTGATCTCGATGCGCCCCGGCATACGATACACATGGATGCCCGCGTTCACGGCTCCGGCATCCACCTCGCGACTGAACACAAAACGGACACGCACGTTGCGCAAACGCACGCTGCCCGATGGCGTGATGGAACGCACTTGAAAACTGGAAAAACGATCCGAGCTGCCAAACCCCCCGCCTCCTCCACCGGCGCTTTCCGATATGGAGGTTCCCCCGCCCTGACCCTGCGTAGCCTCCAAAAATTTGGTGATGATGTAGCGCGTGAACGCCCAGGACATCAGGATGATAATCAATCCGATGAGCGCGTTGCGAATCGTGGTCTGCGCCTTGCCGATTTTTTCCTGATTCCCTCCCGAGGTCATCCACAAAAATCCGGCGTACAGCATCAAGCTTAAAAAAATCAAACCAAGCAAACCCAAAGCCGCGTTGATGATGCGAACGATGATGATGCGCGGATCTGTAGAGGGCAGATTAACCACGTCCCCCACGGCTTGCAACCCTTGTGATGTACTTTGTTGTGCAAACACCGTCGGAACGGTCAACGCTAAACCTATCCCCAACGCGACGAGCAATGTCGGGAGAAAAAAATGCCACAAAGAAGAACGCCGTTTCATGGTCGCAGACGAGAAAATGGACACAGATCAGAACTCCGTTCGCCGTCGCAGCAGTTGGGTTCGCGAGAGGTGGCGCTGCAACGCACCGATGCCGATGGCTTGAAACAATTTTGCAACAGATTTTGCACCCCGGAATTCAGCACTGGTGCATACACCGGCGCGAGCGGCGTCGGACGTCCGGCCACGGGCGCAGGCAGCGGAATATAGGCGCGATGCTGAATCCCGACACGGCCATAGAGCGCATCGCCTGGCGGGATCATCGCCTCCAGACGAGACAAAAGCGTGAGCGCGGGCGTCCACCAAAATGTATCTCCAGTCAATTCCGGCGGCTCGTTCTGACGCGCGATCGCCACGTTGGTAGAGTTAATGGTCGAAGCTTGCGGGATGTTCACTTCCGGCGTCGCGTCTTCGGCGCCAAAGGTGATCTGCGGTTCCTGGGTCACCGGAATCTCGCTCGAGCCGGAGGGAAAACGATCATTGCCGATCGGCGGGATTGTGGAACGAATGCGCGGCGGACGCAGATCCGCATCCTGACTCGTAGAAAAGCTGGCGCGATAGTGATCGTCCGGCGGACCTTGAGCCGTGCCATTGGCGTTTCCATCTAACGAGTTGCCGGCCACATCCACGACACCATCGAAGATGGAACCCAGATGCGTGGTCACCGGCGCGGCCTGCGGAGGACTGGCGGACAACGTCGCGGCTTTGACCAAGAGATCAAGCGCCGAAACGCGGGGCAAGCAATAGACATCGTGGCCGCAGGCGTTGGTCCCGCAGATTTCAAAGGTGGTGAACTCCACGGTGGTGTAATGATTGGCAATACGGAATTGTCCTTCCACGCGCGTAGGCGTTCCTCCAGCAACCGGAGTTGCGGTCAATTCCATGATGTCAAACCCGCGTCCGGCTCGGAAAATGCCGGAGGCACTGGTGGGATCAACGGCTTCGCTAAAATTAATTTGCAGCACCGTGTTCGGCGGATGCACGCCATGCGCCGGCACCACGGACACGATCTGCGGCGGCGTGAGATCCACAAGCGTGGACACTTCAAACTGCCAACGATAACCCGAAGGAAATTCCGGACCAAAAATGGAGGCGCGGCGATCCGCTTGATTATTTTCAACCAGCAAACCGCTCAATCCGGCCGGAAGCTCCACGCGGTAGGGCGTGTTCACGGTCGGACTTCCCAACCAGGCCCGCGGACGCAACACAAAGGTCTGGCGATCTTCGGTGAAATGCACCTCAACTTGATTGCCTGGCAACAGCTCTTCGCGTCCTCCGGTGGGATCACGGCGGATAATCTTGAATGCGCTGGTATTCAAATCCGTAGCAGGATGATCATCCGTCAGATCCGCTGGCGTCCCGGCGTCATCATAGCCTTGGATGATGGAAGACAACCGAATGGGCACTTTGAAGCTAATAATGATCGAGGTGTTGCGCGGCACGTTGGTGGCGTCGCGCGCCGGCAGATGATATTCAATGGGCCCGCCGCCCAAGGCTCCGGCGCCGATCGGAAAATGAAATTCGTCTCTCGTGATGGTCTCGCTCCCGGTTCCAAATCCCGCGACCTGAGATAATTGAGAGAGGATGAAACCCACGATGGCAAAAGACGCGGCCAAAATCACGAGCCCGATCACCGCATTGCGGATCGTGGTCATGGCCTGCTGCGTTTTTTCCGTGTCACCGCCAGCGGTCATCCACAACCAACCCGCATATAACAGATACCCCAGCAACACCAACCCCACGAGCCCAAAACCGACATTGATGATGCGACCGATAAGACTATACAAATCCGTAGATGGCACCCCAGCAGCCGCGGAAACCGTGTTCACACTGTTGGATGCCTGGTTCAAACCACCGGACGTTTGCGCGTGAACAACAGAAAAACTCACCAACCCTAAAAACAGAAAAACCGTCATGCCAACAACACGCCACTGCCGCGCAGCGCGTGTGTGCCTGACGATCAATTCTGAACCTTTCTGAAGCATGGAAAGAAAGATTCTGAAGAACCCTCTCTTACAAAGACACTTTAGCCGACCAGCAAGCGCTCGACAATACTTCTGACCTCATTCCCGTCTGCCCGACCGTCCACGGCGCGCATGGCTACGCCCATGGCCTTGCCTTTTTCCTTCACTCCGCTTGTCTCGAGCGCCTCGCGCACGATGCGCTCCAGCTCTTCGGGTGGCAATGGCGGCGGCAAGTAGGCGCTGATCAGATCAATCTCTCGTTCCTGACGCTCGGCAAGATCTTGGCGATTGGCCTGGCGAAAATCTGCCAACGCATCCTGGTACTGCTTGATCATGGTCTTGAGCACCGCCAGGACTTCCGCATCGATCAACACATGCTGCACCTCGATCTGTTTATTTTTCAAGGCTGTGAGCACCAAACGCAGAACCGAGATCCTTGTCTCCTCCCGCGCTTTCATCGCCTCTTTCAGATCGTGTTCTATCTGTTCGAGTAAATTCATATCTTACGATTACCGACGCGTATGCCGCGATTTTTTTGGATCTTCTTTCAATTGACCGGTCTTCGCCAGGTACTGATATTGATCGCGCTTGAATTCCCGTCGCAAGGCGCTGTCCCGACGCTTCGTCTTGCTTTGTGCGCTTACGTGAAAACGACGGCGGCGCGTTTCGATCGATCGGCCGCTGTCCTGAAAACGACGTTGAAAACGACGCAACAACGCGTCAAAGGTCTCGCCTTTCTTCCGTTTAACATCTGCCATAGTGCCACGCTCCTTTCTCTGAATAAAGATTCTTAGCCCACGCATCCTAACCGACGATGGCAGACGCGTCAACGCACCGGCTGGAGCGGGCGGAGCTTTTTCTTAACCTCATGGACAACTTTCTTGGCATCCACGATCTCTTGCGTTCCGGCGTCCATGTCACGAATGATGGCGGTCCCATCTAAAACTTCCTTCTGGCCGATGATCACGGCCCACTTAGCACCGCGACGATTGGCGATCTCCATCTGCGCTTTGATGGATGACTTGGCAAAAACCTCTCCAATCGGAATCCCAGCGCTACGGAACTCTTCAAACAAGGCCAAGGATTTTTTGCGCCCCATCTCGCCTAGTTGCGCCAAGAACACCTCGATCGGAGCCAGGCTGCGCGGCGGCATAGGCGACTGATCCTTATCCTTTTCCTTCATGCGCGAGACGATGCGATCCAACCCCAACGAAAATCCGGCTGCCGGCGTCGGCTGTCCTCCCAACAGTTCCACCAAGCCGTCATAACGCCCTCCTCCGCCCAAGGCCGACTGAGCCAGTTCCTGATCATCGCTCACCGAAAACCATTCAAAAACCGTCTTCGTGTAATAATCCAACCCGCGCACCAAATACGGATCCAGCTGATACGGCACTCCCACCTCATCAAGATATTCCAGCACGCGCATAAAATGCGTTTTGGATTCTTCGTCCAGCCAGTCCACCATCTGTGGGGCTTCGGCTTTCAACTCTTGCATGGCCGGATCTTTAGAGTCCAGCAAGCGCAAGGGGTTTTTGACGAGACGACGTTTGTCCTCTTCAGACAACCGATTACGCTTGGAACGGAAATAGGTGACTAAAGCCGCCTTATAATTGGCGCGCGACTCTGGCGTTCCCAAGGAATTGATGCGCACGACCGGATCCAATCCCAACTCCTTAAGAAAATTCCATGAAATGATGATGAGCTGCGCGTCCACCACGGAATCCGCTTCTCCGATGCACTCAAAACTCGCCTGATAAAATTGACGGAAGCGTCCGGACTGCGGACGATCATAACGGAACATGGGCCCCAGATTGGCGAGCCTCACCGGCTGCGGTTGATTCAACATCCCATGCTGGATGTACGCACGTACCACCGAGGCCGTAGACTCAGGACGAAGCGCCACCTGCTCGCCGCCCGGCGTCTCCCATTGAAACAATTCTTTTTCCACGATGTCCGTGGCCTTGCCGACCCCGCGCACAAACAGCGTAACGTCTTCAATCAACGGGGTGTCGATGCGATCATACGCATAAGCTTGAGTGATCTGTTCAAAGACATGCTGAATGCGCTGCCAGTAACTCTGATCTATGGGCAAGAGATCACGCATCCCACGCACGAGCTGGATCGGCTGAGCTCCTTTGCGCACGGGCGGAACAACTCCCGGCCGTGGAGGCGTTCCCGTCTTCGCAGAAGAGACTGCCGCGGTTTTCTTGATCGCACTAAATTTGGGTTTTGGACGAGGCATAGAGGTCCTGAAATTTAGAGTTGTGGATAAACAATAGTAACAAAATGTCTCCACCGATCGAACGGATACCCGCGCACCCACACCCGACCGACGATCAGCGAACGCATGACCGGGCCGAAAACGCGCGAGTCCAAACTCGATGCACGATTGTCTCCCAAGAGATAAAACTCCTCTGGTTTCAACGTCAGCGTTTTTGTGCCGGCGGTATAATCTTGATCCAGATAACCGGACTCATCCAACGTGACCCCATTCTCGTGCTGCTTGTTATACACCTTCACTTTGCCGTTGGCGATCTCCACGGTCTCCCCGGGCAACCCGATCACACGCTTGATAAAAAACTGGCTGGGGTCGCGTGGATAATGGAACACCACGATGTCGCCGCGCTCTGGTTGGTGAGAGCGGTAGGAAATTTTATCAATGAACAGATACTCATGGTCGTAAAAATTCGGTTCCATGCTCGCGCCTTTGACGTAGAACGGCTGAACGAGAAAGTAGCGCAGCGGGATCACGATGGCTGCCGACACCGCTAGCACCTGGATCAGCTCGAGGATAAAAGCCAGAGCCTTCCCCCGCGTGGCTTCCTCTTGTTCAGAGGGGTGATGTGAGGAACGAGAAAAAGGAAAAGTCATGTTGATACAGAATACCCGATCGAGACACGGGCGTCGAGGCTAGACCGGCTCCTTCCATTCCTGAATCGCTTTTTCCCAGCGTTCCATGGTACCGCAGTCATACCACGGCCCTTCCAAAGGACACCCGCCCAAACGACCGGCCTCAGCCATGGCCGGGAAAAAATCTTTTTCAAACATCAGGAACCTCTCGTCACCTTTGAGTTCCCCTAGCACTGAGGGCTCAACCACATACAAACCCGCATTGATCAAATTCGTGGGGGGGTGCGCCGGTTTCTCATGAAAGTTTTTGATACGCGGGCCATCCATCTCAGCCACGCCATAATCCGAGGGATTAAACACCTGGATCAATCCGACCGTTGCGGCATGGTGCGGATTGAGCCGCTTCTGTTCTTGATGAAAGTCCGCGAGCGTTTGAAGAGACAGCCCCTTGAGCTCATCGCCGTTGGTGACAAACACCGAATCCTGGCCCAACTGATCGTGTAAATGATGGACCAACGCGCCGAGCGTTCCCATCGGTTCTGGCTCCTCCCACAGATGAATGGCGGGTGCAGAGATCGTTTGCCGCCACTGCTCGAATGGTTCGCGCCATTTCGGCGGGATGATCACCGTGATCTGTTCCACCCCATGACGCGCAAACCAACGTGCTTGCCAGGTGAGGATCGGCAAGCCTTGGACCGGTACGAGCGGTTTGGGGATCTCGAGGGTGAGTGGACGTAAACGCGTGCCCCCGCCACCGGCTAAAATAATCGCCTGTTTGATCATAACGTGGACACAGCGTGAAGCACGAAAAGCAAACCGTCAAGAAATTTCACGCACGCGCCAGCCAACGTCCTACCAAGCGTATCGCTTCTTTCTCGTTCTTGACCCAATGGACGCGCGGGTCGCGTTTGAACCACGTCAACTGGCGCTTAGCATAACGTCGCGTCGCTTGCTTGATAGCGATCCTCGCCTGTTCCAACGTGCGTCGTCCGCGCACCACATCTATCATCTCTCGATAGCCGATCGAGGACATGGCTGGCGCTGATGGAGCAACTCCGGCCGCGAGCAACGCGCGCACTTCCTCAACCCAACCGCGTGCGATCATCTGATCCACAGCCGCATGAATGCGCGCGTACAACACCGGACGATCATACGCGATGGCGATCAGATACGGATCAACCAATGGCCGTCCTTTGAGGCGCTGCTGGGCAAAAGATTTTCCGGTAAAGGTTGCGACTTCAAGCGCGCGCAACACCCGACGACGATTTTTGATGTCCACCACAAGCGCCGCCTCCGGATCAACGCGTGTGAACAACGCCACCAGATCCTGCAAACTCTTTCCTTCCATGGCGCGCCGGAACTCCGGATGAGGCGGCACGGCCGGAATGTGATAATTATCCACCAAAGCCTGGATATACATCCCCGTACCGCCGACCAAAATCGGCACATGATCACGACCTCGAATGTCGCTCAATGCTCGCAAGGCCCGCCGACGCCAGTCCGTCACGTTCAAAACATGCTCCGGTGAAAAGGCATCAAAGAGATGATGGCGCACCCCCTCGACCAGGCCCTTTTTCAGATGCTGGGGTTTGCCCGTACCAATATCAAATCCGCGATACACCTGGCGCGCATCCGCGTTCACGACCTCGCCTTTGTAGCGCTTGGCCAGATGGATTCCCAACGCGGTTTTGCCCGAAGCCGTGGGCCCCACAATACACAAAACGCGCGGAAGAGCGCGTTTCAACCCCTCCCCCTGCCCGTGAGGGGAAGCCAAGACTTTCGCCATTGCGTCGGTCACAGGGATAGAATAACACGGGATCAAGCTGGCAGCGAATGACTTTCAAGTACCCACGCCTTAGCGTCTGTCACCGTGGCAGAGATGATCTTCCCGACCAAAGATGGATCGTGGGAAGGAAAGCGCGCCAACTTCATCTCTCGGGTGTTGCCGCTCGCAAAACCATGGTCCACTTTGTCCACCAACAGCGAGACCTCGTTGCCGATGAAGGTACGATTTTTTCTTCAGCGCGATCTCTTCCATAATTTCCTGCAACTGATCCCAGCGTTCGCGCTTTTCTTCTTTGGGAATATCGTCTTGATAGAGTTTGACACCGAGCGTGCCAGAGCGCGGCGAGTACTGCGCGTTGTAGGAGATATCAAAGTCTACCTCGCGATACAGCGACAATGTTTCCGCAAATTGTTCATGTGTCTCTCCCGGAAATCCCACGATGATATCCGTACCGAGTGCGATCCCTGGCCTGCTCGCCTTCACCTTGCGGATCACCTCGAGATACTGCTCGCGCGTGTATTTGCGATTCATCCGGAGCAACACCTCATTGCTTCCGGATTGCACCGGCAGATGGAGATAGTTTACTTGATGAGGAAGCGCGAGCGCGGCAATGACTTCATCCGTCATGGAAAGAGGATGGGCCGCGGTCCAATGAAGACGCATGAGTCCATCGAGTTGGTTGATCTCCCAAAGAAGGGCGGCGAAGTCATCGCCCGCAACAAACGGATTCCCGACGGAAAACGTCTTCGGGTCCGTAGCCTTGAACGAGTTTACCGTTTGACCGAGAAGCGTGATCTCGAGAACGCCGTGCGCGAGCAACTCGCGACACTCCGTCAAAATGTCTGCCACCGGACGATTGCGTTCGAGTCCGCGCGCGTACGGCACGACGCAGTACGTGCAAAATTTGTTGCATCCCGTTTGAATTGTCACAAAGGCCTGAGCTGCAGGCGCACGTAACGGATGCAATTTGAGATAATCGGTTTCCAACGCATCCGAGTTCACAAGATCGGGACGCAATTCCGCGATCCAGCGCGGCAGATGCACCATCTCGGGCGTAGGAAAATAAAGATCCGTCGCCGGCAAACGTTTCTGGAACACCCACGCTTTATCGCGTCCCGGCATGCAGCCCGTGACCGCCACGATCATGTTAGGTTTGTGTTTTTTATATTCCAAATATTTTTCCTGCGCTCCGTACACCCGATCCTCGGCCGATTGCCGCACGCTACAGGTATTGATGAGAATCACATCTGCGCATGATTCATCTTCTGTCGCCTTCAATCCCAAGGATGACAACAGTCCAGCGATGCGTTCGCTGTCATTCTTATTCATCTGACACCCATAGGTGGTGATGTGAAACGTGGGAACAGACATCAAAACGTTTCTAGCATGGATTAATGCCGGAAGCAACGGTATACTGCTTTCATCTCTGTATGCCCACCACCGGACTCCCTCGGGAAACCCTCGACGCGCTCCTCGATCGATACCAGACGTTCCGTCATCAGCTCTGGACGATCCTTCACGAACATCGCCTCTCGATCGAAAACATCGTCAAACAGGCGGACGATACCGCGGCAGAAGAAATCAAACAAAACCTTCCGGGAACTTAATCCTCCTGCATCTCTTCCTCAATCGCGAGTAACCGATTGTATTTTTCGATGCGTTCGGATCGCGAGAGAGATCCGGTTTTGATGAAATCAGATCCGCACGCGACCGCAAGGTCCGCGATCGTCGTGTCAGCCGTTTCCCCGGAACGATGCGAGATGGACGTAGCCCAGCCAACCCGATGCGCCATCGTAATGGCATCGACGGTTTCGGTCAGCGTCCCAATCTGATTCGGCTTGATCAGAATGGTGTCTGCGACGTGCTCGTCCATCGCGCGCGCAAGACGGTCGACGTTGGTCACCAACAGATCATCGCCCACCACGCGCACACCATGTTTTTGAAAAATCGGAAAAGCGTGGCGCCAGGCAGCCCAATCATCTTCGGCGAACGCATCTTCCAAAGACACGAATGGAAACGCTTCGAGCCAAGCGCGATAGCGCGTCAGCAACGTATCCGCGGTATACACAAGTTGTTCGGCTTTGAGATGATACCGTTTGTCCGATCGCTGATAAAATTCCGAGCTCGCGACGTCTGCGGCGAGCGCGACGTCTGTGCCCGGTCGGTAGCCTGCGGCTCGAATGGCGCGGATGAGAAGTTCGAACGATTCTTCCATCTTGGAAAATTTTGGCGCAAAGCCGCCTTCATCTCCCACGGTGGTCGCAAAGCCCTCGTTAGATAAAATCTTTTTTAGCGCGTGAAAAATCTCCGCACCGGCACGCAATCGTTCCGAAAACTTTTTCTGTTTTGGCACGATCATGCATTCCTGCACATCCATAACCCAACTCGCATGCGCGCCGCCGTTTAAGACATTCATGGTCGCGAGCGGCAGTCGCGCCGCACGGGGAAACGAAAACGTCTCGCGCAACGAACGCCACAGTGGCAAGCGCCGTTCAAACGCGGTCGCCTGTGCGCACGCGAGCGACACGGCCAGGACGGCATTGGCTCCCAGGTTTTTTTTCTGCGGCGTTCCATCGAGCTCCATCATCACGTGATCGATATCGTGTTGACGCGCCGCATCAATGCCCATTAAGACTGGCGCGATGATCTTGTGGATGTTGGCGACCGCCTTCAAAACCCCTTGACCGCCATAGCGCTTCCCTCCATCGCGCAACTCGCACGCTTCATGCGAACCGGTCGAAGCCCCGGACGGGACCTTTGCTTCCGCAGAAACACCGGAACGCAAACGCACACGACAAGCCACCGTGGGATTCCCCCGCGAGTCAAGAATTTCTCGGGCTGTGATAGAACTAATTTTTCCGCTGCCGAACATACTTATCGGATCTCAAACGTCACAGACACATGCGAAACCGTATCGAGGGAACCGGGTTGGATGTCTGGAACTGGAGGAGCGCTCGGCGCAGAACCCATCATTTCTGCGCGATACATGGGCACCGGCATGCCACCGCCGGACTCAGAAAAATTCACCACGCGCACCACGTTGACGCCCAGTTCCTTCCCAAGTTCACGCGCTTTGGCCCACGCATCATCCAACGCTTTTTTGCGCGCCGCAGTTTTGATCGCAGTCTCATCCTCAATCGTAAACTGCACGTCGTTGATCTGATTCGCCCCCAATGATCCCGCACGTCCAACGACCGCGCCGATCTTGGAAAGATCACGCACCTTCACATGCACGGTTTGCGAAATCGCATAGCCCATGACCTTTTGCAATCCATCCTTATAATCAAACTTCGGTGAGATGGAATAGTTCATGGTCTGAATATCCGCATCGGCCACGCCAAGCTCCTTGACCGCCACGATGATCGCATTCACCTTGCGCGTGTTCTCCTCCTGGATTTTCGGTACCTCTTGCCCCTCGGTATACAATCCCAAATCCGTTTGCGCGAGCGTGGGTGGATTCGTGACCTTTCCCTCTCCCTCGACAGTAATCGTATCGCGCGGCGCCGGCGCATGACCGATAAGCGCATGTTCCGCCGAGGCATTCCAAGCGCGCGCGCCGAGAAGCAACCCGCCCATCAACAAGACAAAACCCACCAACCACGCAAACGGACGTTCCGTGTTCCAATTTGGCCAAAAAGAATTCATAGAAGAAAAAAGAAAAAGGATTCTCTTCGTATCCTACTCCCCTCGCACACGAACCGCTAGCGTTCATTTTCTGATCCATCTGTTTTCCCGCGCAAGCCTTGGGTGATGCGTGTGAGACGTTGGGAGATGATCACGATCACGGCGGTGATGAAGAGGGCATACAGAAACTTCGCATACAAAGAACCCGCGTCATGAAAAAAATATCTGAACAAGGCTTGGATCGCATCGTTCCACGCCAAGGCCGCGACCAGCGACAAGGCTGCGGTGACAAGCTCGGTCATGCGTTCGACGACGATGAGATGCAGATGGTCCTTTTGTTGTTGGGAAGAAGGAGACATATTTATTTTTGGAGAGGAATAAGTCCGGGGAGTTTTCCTTTGTTCGCGAGAAACTCCAGAAGCGCGCCACCGCCAGTGGAAACAAAATCAAACGCTTCGAGGGTTTTGGTTTCCACGATCACAGGGATCGTATCGCCGCCGCCCGCAACGCCAAACGCAGGTCCGCGGGCACGGGTGGCGATCGTGCGCGCGATAAATCGAGAACCGGCCCCGCACGCCTTGATCTCAGCGATCCCTACGGGCCCATTCCATAAAAGGGTTTTTGCCTTTTGAATTTCCTGGGCCCACAGCCGCAACGTTCGCGGCCCTGCATCCACGATCTCATCACCTTTTCCTATTTCGGAAACAAGAAGACGACGGAGCGACGGCTTGCCCTCTGTTTGATCCGCTACGACGACGTCGATCGGAAGAGAAAGACGAGGATGCTTCAGCAAACGCTTGGCGATTGGAATCATCTCTTTTTCGACAAAAGATTTTCCCATCTGTTGTTTCTGCGCGGCAAAAAAAGTATTTGCCATCGCACCTCCTATCAATACGCGATCACACCGCGCGAGCAACGCCTTGAGGATCGGCATCTTCGTCGAAAGCTTTCGCCCGCCGATGATGGCCACGAATGGCTTCTTTGGTTTTTGCAACAGACGATGCAACGCAATCACTTCAGCCACAAGACTCGGGCCCGCATACGAAGGCAACACCCTCGCGATCCCCGCGACCGAGACATGTGCACGATGGCAAGACGCAAACGCATCGTTGACAAACAGATCGCCGAGCGAAGCATAGGCTCGCGCAAGCGGTTTGGCATTTTTTTCCTCCCCCTGATAAAAACGCACGTTCTCCAACAGATGCATGGAACCCGGCTCTGCTTCTGCAAGATCGCGAATAAGCCGCTGGTGCTGCGACGCGACTTCGATGGACTCGCCATGGAACATGATCGAAAGTCCGTACGCTTTTTTGAGTAAAGCCACGAGCGGCTTAGTAGAAAACGCCGGGTCCTTTTTCTTCGGACGTCCCAGATGCGTGAGCACGATCACGATGGCGCCACGTTTTTTTAAAGCCAACAGCGTGGCGAGCGAGCGTTCAATCTTAAGCGACGCTTCAGGCTCCATGCTCTCTGCATGCGGCACATTCCAATCCACGCGCACAAGCACACGCTGACCGGTTAAATTTTGATTCGATGGTAAAGTTCGTAAGGTCATAGGACCGGCCCCTCCTCACAAATTCTTTCCAACTTCCAATGCCAACTCCGCCAGCCGATGCGAGTACCCCCACTCATTATCGTACCACGCCACCACCTTGACCAAATCGCCATCCACGACGCGTGTGAGTCCGAGATCAATAATCGCCGACGCTGCGTTGCCAATAAAATCAGACGAGACAAGCGGCTCGTCGGTCACTTCCACAATCCCTTTCCACAGAGGATGTTTTGTTGCCGCCGTGAAGGCGGCATTGATTTCCTCCACCGTTGTGCGACGTTTGAGCAGGAGCGTGAAATCAGAAAGAGACACAACAGGAGTTGGCACGCGCACGGACAATCCATCAAAAATGCCTTGCAGCTTGGGAAGGACTTGGCCCGTTGCGATCGCAGCACCCGTCGTGGTCGGCACGATGTTCTCTGCCGCGGCGCGCGCTTCACGCAAATCTTTGGCCGGACCATCCTGCAACATCTGCGAAGCCGTGTACGAATGCACGGTCGTCATCATCGCCTTCTTGATCCCGAACGTCTGTTCCAAAATCGCGGCCACCGGCGCAATGCAATTAGTCGTACAACTCGCGTTGTTGATGACGGTGGCTTTTTTCCCCGCTCCCGTCCCATTCACGCCGATCACATGCGTGGGAACCCCTTCGCCTTTGGCTGGCGCAGAAATAATCACGCGTTTGGCGCCTGCGGTGAGATGCTGCGACGCGCCTTCGAGGGTCGTGAACCGTCCAGTACATTCTAAAACAATATCGATCTTGAGTTTTTCCCACGGCAACACCGACGGATCCTTTTCCGCAAACACCCGAATCTTTTTTCCATCCACGATCAGATGCTGCTCATCATGCGACACCTTACGATCAAACGCTCGATACACGGTGTCATGCCGCAACAGATGCGCGAGCGTCTTGGTATCCGTCAAATCATTAATCGCCACGACCTTAAAGCCCGACTTCCCCCAACCCGCCTTCAAAACATTCCGCCCAATCCGACCAAACCCATTGATAGCGATAGTAGGCATATTTCTTGCCCGCCACTATAACGCGACCGCGCTCGAAAGACAAAAATGCAACCAAACTATTCTCCTATTCGAACGAATGAGAGAACGGTGGGACCTACGCATTTGGATCAAGTTTGTCATCCCGAACGAAGTCCGACGGAGCCGAGGGATCTCTTAGCTCCATCGGACGCGAAGCGATCCCTCCGCTTCGCTATCGCTCCGGTTAGGATGACGACAAAAAAAATTGACCAAATGCGTAAGTCCTAAATAGTGTGATGAAGATGTCAGACGGATGCTGGTTCGAGAATGCTCACCGTCCCTGCATCCGCATTGACTTCGATGGTGTCGCCATCATGAATCATGCGCGTGGCGTTTTGTGTACCCACAATACAGGGAATCCCAAACTCACGGCTCACAATAGCCGCGTGGCTCGTGATCCCGCCCATGTCCGTGACGATCGCGGCGGCCTTGTGAATCGCAGGCATGAGATCCGGCGTGGTTTCCGGCGCCACGAGAATGTCTCCGTCGTTCATCTTTTGCATCTCATCCGGAAAACGGACGATCTTCGCACGTCCCGTTGCCTTTCCCTGACACGCCGTCATTCCTTTAAGGACTGAGACGTGTGTCTCTGACGACGCGAAGAATGTCTCAAGCAACTTTTGAAGATCCTCCCCCACGATGACGTGCGGCGCTCCCTCATCGAGATACATCCCATACGCACGCGCTCGCTCTTCGATCATGGCGCGAGGAAAACATTGTCCGCGTAGGGCTTGCAAAAATTCCTTGGGTGTAAGCCACAAACTATCTTCATAGGACAACAAGCCCGCATCCTTTCCCCACGATTCCATTGCTCTGCGAAATGCTAAACTCGCCATGCTGCACACCTCGGCCACGTGCTGACGCCAATAGGAAAGTTCGAGTGCTTGCGCACGTAGCCACGTTAATGTGTCGTTGCCCAATGCCATCTCCTGCGTGGGCGTCTCTTCTTCTTTTCTGTCTTCCGCTCTCAACTCCTCCAGACATCTCTCCTCAGTCAATGGCGTGCCCCAAAAATGCATCATGCCGACCCAAGAAAACTTCCGCACATGTTCTTGCACCTGGCGATACGCATCCGGCGCTGACACGCGCAGAACATCCAACGATTGTTCACGCAAACCCAACGCATCCAACTGGCGACGCAAATCTTTCATGCCCTGACGATGCTGCATGAATAGCGTGGGTCGCGCGACACCCAAAAAAAATTGCAAACTTTCCACAGGTTGATGAAGACATGTAAGTTCTTCGCGAATGATTTGCTCGCAGGCCTCAGCAACGGGCAGCAACACGAACCACGGAAATTCCAAACGATGTACGGCGGCAAAAAATCGTTCGCACGCACGGGTAGCATCATCCGGATCAGCGAGCGCCTCCGACGCTTCCAACGTGCGCGCCTTCACCTCCTCCAAACAGGCAAAAAGATTTCGAAAAAATGTTTCATCATGCCGTTCTAACGAAGCTCGCGTGAATCGCACCAGTTCATCCCAATCCGACTGATACAAAAAGAGATGTCCGTCCAAAAACAAAATCCTCCCATCCAACGTCGGGAATCCAAAACGCTTTCCCATCTCCGCGTCCACCCACGACTGACACAACACATAATACACCAGAGGGCACCGATATTGCGCCAAGTATTTGTAGTCAGAAAAACGTAGACTCGATGAGATCATACCGCCGATCGTTCTTGAATGATTTGATCCAATTGCTCCTCGCTCATGCGCCATTCCTGCGTGCCAAACCGCACCACGATCTCTGCTTCTGGATCATCTTTGGGAGAAGAGGGTTTGATAAAAACGTCATAACCCTCGCTTAATTTGAACCCGTTCTTGTTGGGGAACGCCTTCAGCCATGCGCGTGCCGCCTCTCGACCCTGAGTGACCTCGATGACCTTGAGCAAAAAACATTCAGTCACGGTTCCATGAGATCCGAGCAAACGTTTGATCTCATGGCCAAAGCGGGCATATTTTTCAGGATGCGCCATGGCGATACGTTGCCAGATCGGCAACATCTTTACATACTTCTTCACCAGCTCCGCGATGTCGGCCGCTTTGCGTGAATACGATCCCGACTGTTCGTCGTGTACGCGGGCCACCAAGGCATCACTCTCTTCAAAGAGAAACACCAGGGCATCCTGCGTATCATCAAAACGATGACGCGCGGCCTCACGAAACTCCTCACTTCCTTCCCACATAAAATTCAGCGCCTCGGTGATGATTTCTTTCTTCGGACCTTTGAGCTTCCTGTCCATCATCTCACGCATCTCTTCCAACGAAAGATCTTCAGCCGGAACGCCCGCAGCTCCAAGCAGCCGATGATAGGCTGTCTCTACGGATCGATCTCGCAGAGATCCATACACCAACGTCATTTCTGGATGTGTGGTCTCCCCGCGCCCGATCTGCTCCACGCGCGCACGTGCCGCCGCCGTCAATCGAATACGATTATTTCCTTCCGTTCCGTCCGGCGGACCGGGCTCGCGTTCATCATGCCGAAAAAATTGCAGATGAATCGACGGCGCAGGCATCTCGTGTTTTTCGAATGAAGGATGATGACGTTCCATAAATTTTATAAACGAGTGACTACCCCATGCGTGGTATCCAGAAAAACACGCTCCCCTGTTTTGAGCACATGCGTCGCGGACTTCACGGCGATCAAACAAGGCTTTTTCATTTCGCGAGCGACAATCGCCGCATGACTCGTGATACCGCCCACCTCGGTGATAAACGCGGACGCGCGCTTCATGAGCGGAACATAGTCCGGAGTGGTTTCGGCGGCAACCAGAATGTCGCCTTCGCGAAAGTCAACTCCATCTTGCTTTGGAACAAGCACGACGCACACCGTGCCTTCGATCGTCGGTCCAACATAAGCGACGGTTCCGCGAAGCGTCGACATCTCTTCATGATGTCCCTCCCCAATGCGTTCAAACCACTGCGCAATCTCTTGAGCACCTGACGCCACGTATTCGTGATGTTCTGCATCCACCCAAGTGACATACCCACCTTCGCGACGCATCTTCCGCGTCTGTTGATCCGGGAACGACGATGGATCACGCAAGCCTTGTTCCACCTCTGCGGCCGTTGCGTACACCAGATCATCATATCCCACACCCAAACGAGCTGCCGCCTCTTCCAAACGTGCGCGCGATGCGAACACCACACTCGCGGTCACCTCAGCGCTATGCGTGCGCCAATACGTCATCGCCTCAATCCACTTCCACACCGGATCCGATGGCGCTTCCCGCACCGATGATTCCTGTTGAGATTGTTGAAGCAATTCCTCATACGCGGCTTTTGCTTTTTGAAATGAATACGCTTCCCCTTCCCAGTGATGCGTACCGAACCACGCATAGTGCCGCGCATGCTCCTCCAACATCTTCTCGATTTCAGCTTCTCCCACTCCCTTGCGACGCTCCTCAACGATGCGCTTCAGACCTAGAGTCTCTTCCTCCAGCCAGGTTCTCCGCTGTTGCAAATGGATCATCTTCTCCATCAACGTTTCACGCGAAGCGCCGGTCGTTGTCAACAAATATTCCTCCAGTGCCTCGCCAATCAAAATGGCAATGGTCCAAATGCCGACAACATCCCGATAACTCTCAAACAACGCATGCGCATATTCTTCAAGCGAGAATTCTTGCGCCAAAAGATCTCGATGTTTCTTCTCAGAGCTCTGTGCGACCCGTTCGAAATGTGCCAGGTTCTCTTCCCAGATCCCCTGTGTTGCCATGTCTTGGACGAACGCGCGGACCGCATCCTCATCTACGAGCTTCACGAGCGTGTGCCCGTGCACGAAAACCAACGTCGAAAACCGATGGGGCAAAATCAAGGGCAGGCTATTCGCTTCGTGCCAATGAGACCAAAATGCGCCGGAAAGGGGGGCCTGAATCCATCGCCCCAAGTTTTTCCATTCCTCCATCCGAAACCACTCAGGTAATGACATACTTGAACAGTAAACACCGAAACCCCACCTACGTACAGGTGGGGTTTGTCTTAGGACGATGATCCGACACCAGGCGCCGCCATCTGCATCCGGCTGAAACGTGTGGGCACGATCTTCTCGCCGATTTTGGCCGTGGCCTCGTTGATCAGTTGTTCGATGGTCTTGTCTTCATCTTTGATGAAGGCTTGTTTTGTGAGACACACGTCGCTGTACCACTTGTTGAGTTTGCCTTCGACGATTTTTTGTTTAATCTCTTCCGGCTTCTTGTCATCCGCAAGCTCGGCTAAAAATTCCTGAAGCTTTTTTTCGACTTCCTCGGCGGGAATCGTCTCCGGACTCACATACGTTGGATCCATGGCCGCTACCTGAAGCGCGAGGTCCTGCGCCAACGCCTTGAACTCTTCGTTGCGCGCCACAAAATCCGTTTCGCATGCCAACTCGACGAGCGCGGCAAGTTTGCCATTATGATGAACGTACGAGACGATCAATCCTTCACTCGCCACGCGCTCGGCCTGTTTTTTTGCGGCCTTGATGGCGCCTTTCTTTTTCAAAATCTCGATCGCCTTATCAACATCTCCTCCGGCTTCTTCCAACGCGACCTTGCAATCCACAATCCCCGCGCCGGTACGGTTGCGGAGATCGTAAACAGCTTTTGCATCAATGGACATATTATTTTGGCTGAACCAATGAACCTCCTAATCTGGCGCGCGCAACTTCCCATTCCTCGCGCCCTTCTTGGATGGCCTGGGCCATGGTCGTAGCAATCAAACGAATGGCTTTGACCGCATCATCATTAGCTGGAATCGGATAATCCACGTCCGTGGGATTCACATTACTGTCGCACACCGCAATGATTTTGATGCCGCGGCGCACGGCCTCTTCCAGCGCGGTCTTGTCCTTACGAATGTCGAGAATAAAGATCGCATCCGGAATGCGCGTGAGTTCCTGAATGCCCCCGACTTTATCATCCAAGATCTTGATCTGCTCTGCGAATTTCATCTGTTCAAATTTGGTGTACTTGGCGTACTCGCCTTTTTCCTGACGACGTTTCATCTCTTTATACTTGCGGATCAACTGCGCCATGCTCGCAAAGTTGGTGAGGGTTCCGCCCAGCCAACGCTTGTTGACATATGGCATGTTGCAAGCCTTGGCTGCCTCTTCGACGAGTAGGGCCGCTTGCTTTTTGGTGCCGACGAACAAGATCGTCCCGCCCCGCAAGGAAGTTTTTTTGGCAAACACGAGCGCCGTCTCCAGAGACTTTTGCGTCTCTTCGAGATTCATAATATGAATCCCATTGCGGCTCCCGAAGATATATTTCTTCATCTTGGGATGCCATTTGGAAGTCTGGTGTCCAAAGTGGGCGCCAGCCTGCAAGAGTTCCGTCAGTTGAGGAATCGCGGGCATACGAGAAGTTCCTTTCAATCATCGCGTGAGCCACAGCCGGACCCCGCCAACGGCGGAGAAGGAAAGGCGTGGGGATGTTTTCACGGATGAAGATGAATTAAAGAATGTGGCGGTAGGATAAAGGAAAACGTGATTTGTGGCAAGGGTCGTCCGAATCAGCGACGACGCTCTACAACCGAATAGACGATGGATCGATGCAGAATCCCGAGAATGATAACAATGGATTTCTCAACACGATACACGACCCGATAATCGCCAACGCGCAACTTACGATGTCCTTTGAGGGAATGACGAAGGGGCTGGCCAAAAAGATCGGGACGTGACAGGAGTTTCGCTTCCAGTTCTCGCTTGATACGTATGCGCGTGCCTTGATCAAGGGATGGGATATCTTCTCGAACGACCGAAGGATGGTACTTCAGGACGTATTTCATGACCAAGCCTTTTCATGAGACACCAACCGTTTTTTTGCCTGTTCGCGTGTTTCTGCGATTTTTTGAAGGACGCGATCTTCTTCCAGCTCAAGCGCTTCCGCGACCAGATGAACAACGGCGGTCGCCAAAGGAACGCCCTGCCGACGCGCGATGCGACGAAGATGCGTATGCATCACATCGGAAACCGCAAGATGAATACGTGGCTTTGTGGTAGACATAAGAGCAACGAAAAAGAGTGTAACACCTGTGTCACACCCATTCAAGCAAGACAAAAATATACGACCGTACGTTTTTGTCTTGCTCTCTAAACAACGAAACCCGCGAGAGCCGCGGGGTGGGAGAGAAGAAGGAGCAAAAACGCCGGAGAAAAGATCAGACGGTGGGCAGATCTTTCCAGGAGACGGTATTCGAGCACACGAACCCACGGAACTCGACCCCGCGAATCTTGATCTTCATCATGACTTCCTCCGTTTCGTTCCCTGAGTGACTTGCCAGGTGACGAGTTCGCCGGCGCGCCAGGGCACCACGCGCGTCCATCCGAAGAAGGAGCGCACGATGCGCGGCACGCGCCATGAACGCTTCTCGAGAACGATCGTGCCCACGTTCAGCGGGAGTCCGTAGAACTCGGCGCCGAAACGCGAGACAAAGTCCTCGAGGCGATCGAGCTTGTCGGCGCGTTCGAAAATTTCGACGAGCGTCGGCAATGCCACCGGCGCCGTGAATACGCCCGCGCATCCCTCGGCACATTCCTTGAGAGATTGCGCGTGCGGGGCCGTGTCTGATCCGAAGAAGAATCCGGGATCCCCGCTCGTGGCGGCTTCGATGAGCGCGTCGCGATCTTCCGGTCCCTTGGCGCACGGCTGGCAGTGTTCATGCACGCGCACCTTGGAACCGATCGCGTCGTTCAACGTGCGCAACAAATGATGCGCCGTGATCGTCGCTGCGATCTTTTTGCCGTGCTTGCGTCGCGCACGCACGAACGCGATCGTCTCCTTGGTGGTGATGTGTTCGATCACCACACGGAGCCGCGGAAACGCATCGAGGATTTCACCGACCGTGACGAGACACTCGATCTCCCTTCGAATGACGTACGCGCCCGGCATCTCCGCATGAAGGCAGAGCGCCATGTCGAGACGTTCCATCTCTCGCAAGATGGGCCAGAGCACCCGAAAGTTCCGTACCCCGCCCTCGGATCCGGTCGTGACTCCATCCGGATACACCTTGCCGGCGATGGCGCCGGAACCCTGCGCTGCGGCGATCGTCTCGACCGTTGTCTCTCCGTCGATCTTGATCGTCATGAGCGGCTCCGAAATCCAGCCACTCCGTCGCAGAATCGCTCCGCGATACGCGGCCACGTTGATCGCGTTGCGAATCGCGGGCGCATTCGGCATCACGAGGAATCGCGCGAACACCGAAGCGGTGTACGGCAACACGAGCTGAAGCATCGCACCGAAGCGCAGATGCGTATGGAAGTCATCCGGCGCGCGGATGACGAGACGCCGGATCGCCTTCTGCGCCGACGCTCCCGACGAAGCTCTGCGTGCCATCAGGATGTCGATGGCCATGCCCAAAAAGAGCACGACGAACATTCCCATCGTCGCGCGTTCAAGGCCGATTTCAGTCACCATGGAAACCTCCCTTCAAAGAGCCGCAAAGAGCTTACCTATTCAAAACCTCAAGGGCAAATGCGTCTAACTTCTTCCCGCACCCCCGATCACTCAGATACACAGGACGAAGAGGGAGGCCGAGGCCTGCCCGTAGGAGAAAGAAAGAACGAGATGCGCCAGCGCTCAGACGACGGCGCGGACGCGGTCGGAAACGATGAGCGCCTCGAAGACTCCGCCGCGCACGAGGATCGCATCCGCGGATCCGAACTTGTGAGTCCGCATCCAGTCGCGGACGCGATCTACGGCGTTCCCCTGAAGCATCTCGATGAACGAGCGCGCTTCGAGGCTGTCCATGCAGACGAGCACCACGGCCCCACATTCGATGTTGCTGTCATCGATGTGTTGCGCGACGGCTCGCATGGCGCGCCTGCTCCATACGTCCATAGGCGATTCGCCGCGCGCAGGCGAAGCATCGAGTGGAGTGGAGATGGAGAGCTCCTTGATGACAGCGACTTGCTTGCGGGATGCCCCAGCCGCGACCGTTGCAACGGCGCGCTCGGTCATGGCCGCGAGCAGGAGCCTGGGCTCCAGGCCTTTCTGCCTGCGCATCTCTGCCGCCGCGTTCGCCTCCTCGATCCCTTCCGGCGTGAGAGCGCGGATGGGATCCGTACTCCATCCACCCGCATCGGAAGGAACTGCGGAAGCGGTACGCTGGATGACCAGCGTAAACAGATGCAGAAACTCCCGCGCGGATGCGGGGGACAGCGCTTGAAATCGCATAGCAACTCCCTTTCGCACAACGTCATGGACACCCTGCCCATGCGCGTGCGGGCTCAACCATAGCAGAATTCGAAACCAAGGATCAAGCTGCTCTGGAAATCTTCTGTAATGCCTCTTCGGCGCGTTGAATTTCCTGAAACGTGCCGCACGGATACCAAAAAGATGTCAGGACCGCGCGATAGGGATAACGATCGAGAAGTTCGGGAATGGCTTGCGGGATGCCCCACTCATCCGTTTTCCCGGGAACCAGAACCGGCGAGGTTTCAAACCATTCGCGTCCGAGCACATAAGCTCCCACGTTGATGAGGCCTTCTTCTCCGGGTGGTAAAACTTTGAGACCACGGAGACGATGATCGTCTTCCGCATCCCATCCATCCATGGCATTCAAAGATTTCTGCTGGCGCACGAGCACTCCACGCGGTTCCTCGCACAGCCGTTCCAGATCCGCGCGACTATACAAGTCATCGCCATTCACTACCAAAAATCGTTCTCCCTGCAACACCGACTCGGCCGCGCGCAACGCGCCACCGGTTCCATCCAATGGTGTTTGAGAAACGTACACGACGGGTCGCCCGTGGTATTCTGTTCCGATCGTTCCGCGAATACGCTCTTCCAAATAGCCAACGACAAGGATCACCCGATCGATCGCTTCGGGCAACGCATCCAAAAGACGTAAGAGCGTCCCGCGTCCGGCAACCGGGATGAGAGGTTTGGGAATGGTGTCGGTCAACGGTCGCAGGCGCGTTCCCCTTCCGGCGGCAAGAATGATGGCGTCCATACGATAGATTCTGAGCTTGTCGAAGAATTATTCCTCGTCTTGTCCTATCTTACCAGATTTTACCGCGAGGATGATCGACTCAATATCCCCATCTAAAATCTGCGGCAACTGATGCCAGGATTTTTTGATGCGATGGTCCGTGAGCCGATCTTGCGGAAAATTGTAGGTGCGAATTTTTTCCGAACGATCGCCGGTCCCGATCTGCGAACGACGTTCCGCCTCAAGCGTGGAACGTTTCCTCTCCTGCTCCGCTTCCCACACGCGCGAACGCAAAATCGACATGGCACGCTCGCGATTTTGCAACTGCGAGCGTTCGTCCTGACAACTTACGACCAAGCCTGTCGGCACATGCGTGATGCGCACCGCGGACTTGGTGGTGTTGACCGATTGTCCACCTTTGCCGCCTGAGCAGAACGTATCAATACGCAAATCTTCGGGACGAATCTCAACTTCCGTGGCTTCAATCTCCGGCAACACCGCAACCGTCACGGTCGAGGTGTGGATGCGTCCTTGCTTTTCCGTAGATGGCACACGTTGCACGCGATGCACCCCGGATTCAAACTTGAGCCAGCCGTAGGCGCCAGTTCCTACCACGGAAAAAATCACCTCCTTGTATCCCCCGACTTCGTTGCGCGATTCCGAAATCAAAGCCGCTTTCCATCCACGACGCTCCGCGAATCGCAAATACATCCGACACAATTCTGCCGCGAACAACGCGGCCTCATCACCCCCGGCGCCAGCGCGAATCTCGACAAGCACATCATTCGCATCATGAGGATCCGGTGGAATCAACAACACATCAAACGCCTCGCGCGCCATTGCCAACTCGGTTTCCAAACGCGACGTTTCTCCCTCGCCCATGGCACGCAAATCCGCCTCTTCCGATTGACTCGCCTGCTTCGCCTCCGTAAGCGCACTCGAGAGCGACAACACCGCCTCCGCCGCATCAGCGAGTTCTTTGGCGCGCGTGTACCCAAGCGATGCTTCGCGCAACTGTTTTGGATCCGCGATCACTGCCGGATCAGAAACACGTCGCTCCGCAATCTGGAGCGCCTCAATAGCTTGATGGAGTTGATCGTGATTGGACATCTAAACCTCAACCGTCTCCGCCGACTTCTTCGTGGATTTCTTTTCTGCCTTTTTCGCGGCGCGCTTGACGGTCTTTGCCTTTTTACCCGTCACAGCCCCAGCCTTGCTCGCCGTGGCTTGAGCCTTGGCCGTAAACTTCTCAATACGACCACCGGTGTCTACAAAGTTCTGCTTGCCCGTATAAAACGGATGACATTTGGAGCACAGCTCCACGCGAATCTCTTCCACCGTTGAACCAACGCTAAACGTATTGCCGCAGGCGCACACGACCTTAGCATCAGGATAATACGTAGGATGAATGTCAGATTTCATAGGAATGGCCTTAGACTATCAGCTTTCTGCAGGTGAGGCAAGGGCTAAATAACCTTCCTCGCCACCCACCAATATGCGCGCAAAAGCGGATTGCCGAGATAGGTGAGCACGGGATTTTTGACCGTGTCTTCTTGGAAGGAAATGGCGCTCACCGCAAAACGCAGGAAATCTCGATCGGAAATGGTGCGAATGGATTGAATGTTGCGGCGACGGCGACGGATCCATTTCCAAAAATCTAACGTGAACCATTCTCGATAGACTTTGCGTTTCATGTCAAACCACCCGCCGCGCAGAGAGAAAAGAAGAACTCCCGCATCCATCAAGAGGATGATCGGCGCGAGCACGATCAAGGTCCAGAGACGATAGTAACTCAAGATGAGCACGTAACGATTGCGCTCCATCCAATAATAGTTGATCTTGCTTTTGGCAAATTCGTAGTAGTGCCACAGGATCGAACGCGGCTCGACCACGGTCTTCCATCCACGCAGGCGCGCGCGCAAACTCGCATCTGTGTCCTCGTGATACATGAAAAGTTTTTCGTCGAAAAGCCCGGCGGCATCGAGAGCGGACAAGCGACAGAGAGTGCCCGCGCCTGAACCGTACCCGATCTCCAAATCTGGATTATGACGACGCTCGCGATCAAAAAACGCGAGTGCCTGCGTCTTGCTCCATTGGTAGCCATTCGAATAACCAAAACCCAGATAGTGGAACGCGTTGCCAACCGTGTTCACATGATCTCGATCTTCGCCGAGAAGAATCAAGGACTGCACGTACGCGATTTTTGGATCAGACTCGGCACGTTCAACGGCACGCAAGAGATAATCCGGATCCACGTCTGTGTCTTCGTTGGTAAGGTGCACATAACCGCATCCGAGTTCTTTGGCTTTTTCCACGCCGAGATTATTGTTCCCCGCAAATCCGATCCACACATCATTGAAGATATACGAGATGCGCGGCAATTCTTTTTCGGACTTGATCATCCAGTGCGCATCAAACCAGGGCTTCACGGGCGGCAGCTTGCCCTTGGACTCGACGCAAATCAATTCCAGACGATCTTTGGGATAGTTTATCTTTTCCATGGAACGCAAACACCGATCAATGTCCCGCTCCCAGTTGGGCGTAGGATACGTAAGATAGATGATACCTATTTTTGGGAACATATCATTCTCCAAGCCTTAAAAAACACAGACGGCGAAGCGATAAACACGAGCGCGCTTCGTAAGATTTCGATTCTGATGGTGGCGAGACGATCGCGCCAACCTACGGACCCCCAGTGTCGCCGATAAATCCGCCACTGATTCGCATACGAGTACCGTCGCAAGAGTGGCGAGCGTTGGCGTTCATTCTTGATGCGCGCGATGATCCCCGGCTCTTCTTCTTTGAGACCGCGTTTGTGCCAGGCGATGGCTCGCGGTTCAAACCACGCCACAAAACCCGCGTGACGCAATCGAATCGCGAGATCTGCATCCTCTTTATACATAAACCACTCTGGATCGAATAAGCCCCCAGCCGCCTCAACAGCCGACCGCCGATACAACCCGATCGCACCCGATACTCCGAAGACTTCTTCCGCCTGCGTGTTGTGTGTTGTGTCAACTCCCGCAAACCGATCCACGATCTGTCCCAAACACCGATATTCGAGTCCGGCCGTGTCAATCACGCGCTCGTCATCCTCTCTCCAGCGATAGACAAGTCCGGTGACGCTCGCGATCTTGGGATCGCGATCCATGCGCGCGACCACGGCTTCGAGATAGTCTGGCTCAAGTTTGACGTCATCATTCAAGAGCATCACCAGCGGCGCGTCGTGCAACCTGTAAAGCGTTTGATGTCCGCCATCGAATCCGCCATTGTGATCGCTGATAAAATAATGAAACGGAAGTCCACTGGCTTCGAGCTGCTCCTGAATCTTGCCCGCCTCAACGCGATCCAGAGAATTTTCACATACGTACAATTTCCAATCGCGGAACGTTTGCTGCTTTAATGTTTCAAGCAAAAGTGGAAGATGTCCGGAACTTTTGTAGGTAATAATTTGAATGGCGATGCGAGGCATATCTAAAATCTATAGGTAGCGCCCTATGGAACAGAATTTATCGAAGCAACGCATGTTCGAGCAATCCTTAAAAAACAAAAAATATTTGCGAGCCCGGCTGCGAGAGAAGTTCTGTTCCATAGGGCGCGGCCTCAGAGGGTAACCTTTAGTGAGAAACAACCCAGACGCCAGTTAAAACGAAGAGACGCACCGTCTTCAAAATCCATGTCTGCCACCACGGATGCCACTTCTCAAAATACTGGACCATCGAACGCGTGAACTGTTTTTGCTTCCAAAAACTTTCGCGCTGCGCAAAACTGCGTCCCACAAAATCCGTCGCGCGAATCGTCGGCACATACACGACCTTCATCCCTTGCTCCGCAACCTTCTTGCAATAATCCACCTCCTCAAACCAGATGAAATAGCGCGTATCCAATCCAGCGCACCGCTCGAGGGCGCGTTCGTGCATAGCAAAATAAGAACCGCGAACCGAGTCCACGGCTTGCTCGCGAGCATCATCGAAATCTTTGGCGAGATAATGATCGATGAGATGCGGAAAGAAATGCGGCAGCTTGAGCAGGATCGCGAGCTGAGAACCGAACGTCGGAAAGCGACGGACATGAGGGACAATGGATCCATCGCTCGCAACAAGACGCGCGCCGACGACTCCGGCTTCTGGATGCGCGTCCAGATAGTCCACGGTTTTTTGCAGCGCATCCGGCTCCACGCGCATGTCCGGATTGAGCAGCAACACATGGCGCGCGTACTTGACCATCAGTCCCTGATTGTTCGCGAGAGAAAAACCGGCGTTAAACGTATTGGCGATCACGCGGACTTGAGGAAAGCGCTCGCGCACGGCTTCGACGGTCGCGTCACGCGAGGCGTTGTCCATGACGATCACCTCGGCTTTGAGCGACCCTTCGCTCGCAAACAACGCCTCCAAATTTTTCAAGACTAAATCTTTGACGTTCCAGCTCACCATGAGCACGGCGAGATCAGCGCGATCGTCGTGACCAGGAACCAACCAAGAAATAAGCGGGATTGCCATAGCATGGCAGGATTGATAGTGTCTGCAGGAGCGTAACAATGTTCTTCCCTATTGGCAATTATGGGTCAAACCCTCCTCGTGACCGGCGGCGCCGGTTTTATCGGATCAAACTTCATCCGCTATTGGCTCAAGCATCATCCTGATGATCGCGTCATCAACGTGGATGCGTTGACGTATGCCGGGAATCTAGAAAATTTGCGTGATGTCGAAAACGATTCCCGCTACCAATTCATCCACGCGGATATCGGAGATGCCACGGCCATGCGCGCAGCGACCGAAGGCGTGGATTGGATCGTGAACTTTGCTGCAGAGTCTCACAACGATCGCGCGATCGAAGACCCGGGTATTTTCGTGAAAACGAATGTCCTTGGGACGCAAATTCTTCTTGCTGCGGCGCGCGAAGCTGGCGTCAAACGCTTTCATCACATTTCCACCTGCGAAGTATTCGGCGAACTGGAACTCGACGAAACGCGGATGTTCCGCGAAGATGATGCCTCCCAGCCCAAGACGCCGTACAATGCCTCTAAGGCCGCGGCAAATCACGTCGTGATGGCGTATTATCACACCTTCAAATTGCCGGTGACCATCAGCCACTGCGCCAACAACTACGGGCCGTACCAGTTTCCAGAAAAAGTCATTCCTTTATTTACGACCAACGCGTTACGCGATCTTCCGCTCCCGCTTTTCAAAAGCAGCCAGAACCGTCGCGAATGGATTCATGTGCTCGATCATGCGCGCGCCATTGATCTCATCTTGCATCATGGTCGCATCGGCGAAGCATACAATGTCGGCACGCGCGTAGAAAAATCCGTTGAAGAGATTGCGGACGCGGTACTCGCAACCCTGAGCAAACCCGCCTCGCTCAAAACCTCCGTGCCGGATCGGTTGCAACACGACAAACGCTATCTACTCGATCCGACGAAGATTCAAACCGAGTTGGGCTGGAAACCGGAAATCGATTTTGATCAAGGGATTCGTGAAACGATTTTGTGGTATAAAGATCATCAGGGGTGGTGGGACCGGAGGGAGACCTAAAAACTATGACGCTTCTTATCGTAGGCAACGGATACATCGCAAGCAGGATGAAGCAGGCCTGGCCGGATGCGCGTTCCAGCGACGTGCGCATTGATGATCGTGCGGCGCTCGCGCGAGTGCTTGAGGAGATCAAACCCGATGCGGTCGTGAACACGGCAGGGCGGACTGGCACGCCCAACGTGGATTGGTGCGAGACGCATCAAGAAGAAACCTATCGCTCCAACGTGGTCGGCGCACTCGTACTCGCCGAAGAATGTCGCACGCGCAACATCTATCTGCTCCATCTGGGATCAGGATGCATCTTCTACGGAGCCTCTCCTGATCCACACGGTTGGCTCGAGGATGATTTTGCCAACCCCGTCGGTTTTTACTCGCGTACAAAATATGCCGCAGATTTAATTCTTTCACGATTGTCCGGCGTTGGCATCGCGCGATTGCGCATGCCCATCGATTGGATATCGAGCCCGCGCAATTTGATCAACAAGCTCGCCGCGTATCCTCAGGTGATTGACGTGGAAAATAGCGCGACGGTCATTGAAGATCTCTTGTCCGCCTGTCGAGAGCTGATCGATAAGCGCGGCGAAGGCGTGTTCCATGTCGTCAATCCAGGGACGTTACGCCATCGCGATCTGATTGCGCTGTATGAAAAGTACGTGGATCCGTCGCATCACAATGAATGGATCTCTGATGAAGAGCTCGTGACAAGCGGCCTCGCGACAAAGCAACGCTCTAACTGCATTCTCCAATCTCCTCGGCTCGCCGCGCTCAGCATCACCATGCGCCCGATTGCGGAAGCGCTGGAAGATACGATGCAGCGCTACGCGGACGAAAAATCAAAGGCCAGAGGTCAAAGGCCAGAGGCTCTATGACATCTCGCGTTGTCATTGTGGGCGCAGGATTTGCTGGGACGTTGAGCGCGCGCCTGCTCCGAAAAAAACTGTCCCAAGACATCGACATCGTACTCCTGGATCCAAAAGATGACTTTCTCTTTACGCCAAGGCTGATCGATCTTCTTGAAGATCCCGCGTTCTCCCGAGCGCATGTGGAGAAAAACCTGCACGAACTCGCGCGACGCGATGGATTCATCTTTCTCCAAGGACGCGCGACACACATTCATCGAGATACAAAAACCATCACGTACGAACCAACGAGCTCGTCGAAAAAAGTGTTGACGCTCTCTTACGATGCGCTCGTGTTGTCGCAAGGTGCGCATCCCTCCTTCTATCACATCCCCGGCGCCGAGGCGCACACCCTTCCGCTCAAAACCGAAGAAGACGTCCGCCACATCCACGGACGCGTTCAGGATCTGCTGCGACAAGCAGATCGCGTCGCAACCAGAGAAGACAAACAATCCTTGCTGCGCTTTCTCGTCGTAGGCGGAGGAGCCACGGGGATCGAAGCGCTCTGCGCATTAAAAGTGATGGTGGAGCGCGCGTGTCAAAAAGAATTTGCTCCGCTCTTGCCGCTGCTTTCTTGGGGATTGATTCAAGCGGGGCCACAAATCCTCCCCGGATTTCCCATCCCCATCGTAGAAAAAACCATCAAAGAATTGGAACAGCAAGGCATCGCGCTTTCCATGGGAGAAGCGGTGACGGAAGTGTACGCGGATGGATTAAAGACCACGACGCAGACGCTTTCGGCAAGCCTCATCGTGTGGTGCGCCGGGATTGAACCTTCCTCGATCCCGATCGAACCGCCCTTACACGCCGATCCCGCGGGCTATCTTGCGAGCGATCGTTTTTTGCGTCTGGCGCCCAACATCTTTGGCGCAGGTGACATCATTGTGTACAAAGAATCGAACGTCCTCATTCCCAAAAATGCGCAAACCGCCATGCGCATGGCGCCGCTCATCGCGGAGAACGTGTGCCGATGTCTCCAAGGTTTAACGCTCATCCCCTTTCACTACGTCTCGCGAGGCAACCTCCTGATCCTCGGCAAAACCGGATTCATCGATGCCGGATGGTTCACCGTCAAAACGCGTTTCGCTCCCTGGATCCGCAATGTTTTTTATCGCTATCGCTTTTGGCAGATGACGCGGTAGGGATTATTTCAAAAATCCAAAGTGATGCAAGGCCGGGATGATATTCGGGCCGAGGTCTTTAGGCAACTCATCCAAAGCAATCCATGCCCACTCGCGGATGTCACTTCCAGGATGAATCTCGCCGTGACGTTCCGCGAGATAGTGAACGAGCAGCACATCGGTCGTGACGTTGTCGCTGATCTTTTGCGTCCACATCACAAACGGATCACGCTCCGCAAACGCAAGTTCGATTCCCATCTCTTCTCTCGCTTCGCGCGCCGCCTGCGTGTGCAGATCTGAAGAGAAGTCCTCGACGCGTCCGCCACAGAATTTCCAAAAAGACGTGTCACCGTGTTTGTTCACGAGCACGCGACCGTTCTCGACAATAACTGGACCTGACACCACGATGATCGGCATAGTTTAATAGGAGCGACGATGGCCACGCGTAGATGAGCCTCGATGCGAGGGCACGCGTCGAAACGGTGGGCGAGGAGCAGGACTCGAAGGCACAAAGGATTTGGAAATAAGCACGGATGACGCACGACGTGGGGGCAAGGCAGGCAGCGCTGTGATGGGCAAGGTTTTTCGAATCAAGCGCTCGATGCTTCCGATGTCCTTGCGCTGATCCGGCGTGGCGAACGACACGGCGCGTCCGGCTTTGCCCGCGCGGCCCGTGCGTCCGATGCGATGCACGTAATCCTCGGAATTATCCGGAAGATCAAAGTTGACGACCAGCTCGATCCCGGTGACATCAATCCCACGCGCTGCGATATCCGTGGCCACGAGCACGCGATATTTGCCGGTCTTAAAACCGGCCAGAGCCTCGCGTCGTTGCGCGAGCGATCGATCCGAATGGATCTCCGCGGCGCTGTGACCCATGTCGCGGATGATGCGTACCAACTTGCGCGCGCCGTGCTTGGTGCGAGAGAACACCAACACGCTCCCGTGATAATCGCTCAACAACTTGTCCAACAACTGCACCTTCATCTCCTTGCTCACCACGAAAATTTCCTGTTCCACGCGTCCGGCCGCGGTTCCGGCTGGAGCCACTTCGATGCGTAAGGGCAGAATCATGTGCTCGGCTGCCATCTTGGCGATGGCCGGTGGCATGGTGGCAGAAAACAAAAGCGTCTGTCGTTCGCGCGGGACCTGTTTAAGAATGCGATTGATCTCCGGCGCAAAACCAATATCCAACATCCGATCCGCTTCATCGAGCACCACGATTTTGACGAGCTGTAGGTTTAGGGTTTTTTGTTGCAGATGATCCGCCAACCGTCCGGGTGTCGCAATGATGACGTGCGGTTTGTGGCGTAAGCTCTGAATCTGCTGATACATGGACGCGCCCCCGATCAAGACGGCGGTCTTCAATCCCAAAGCCTGACCGACTTGGCGCAGGGCATCATCCACCTGTAACGCCAACTCGCGCGTAGGCAACAAAATCAGCCCTTGCCCACGGAGCTGCGAAAGACGCTGAATAATCGGGATGCCAAAAGCCATGGTTTTGCCGGTGCCGGTCTGCGCAATGCCGATCAGATCCTTGCCGGTCATGGCCACGGGAATGGCCTGACGCTGAATGGGAGTGGGCTGAGTGAAGTTGAGCTGTTCCAGGATCGTAACAAGCTTCGGTGCAATCCCAAGACCGTGAAATCCAATTTTTTCTTCAAGGGGGGTCAGGTTCATAGACTCACAGAGTCTAACTGAAAAAGGCGCGAAAAGAAAGGGAACGGGATTCTTGGCTCTCATGGCCATCGCGCTTCCGATGCGTGGGCTGTCTGCTGTCGTACGGAAGCGACCACTCACGAAACCGACCTCGTGATGCCAGGGTGTCTTATGTTGAAGGCGATTGATGGATAGTGCGCATGTACCTTTTTACGGTCCAGATCCCTTGTTACAAAATAAATTACCCCACAGGGTAATTTATTTTGGCTCCCTTATACAACGCAGCTCGTACCTATTTCATCTCCCAAATCTAGCCCCAAGGAGGGGTCTGGGGA
>OBEQ010063058.1_pt1 | contig 51182 bp, 43 predicted proteins | sample 1670901 | NCBI WGS metagenome assembly OBEQ01 (sample SAMEA104232315, study PRJEB22302) | groundwater metagenome | biome: forest; feature: aquifer; material: groundwater | place: USA | collected 2011-08-07 | depth 5.4 m
GGGGAGTGGCTTCACGGGGTGAAGCCCGGTGCAGTTGATTGGCTTTATGTCAAGGCTGACCCTTCGACTTCGCTCCCTTTCCGAGAGGGTCGCAATCTTCGATCGGCCACGCTCAGGACATGCAGGGCAAGAGCCCTGACCCCCTAAAAGTTTGTTGAAAAAGTGCCATTGCACGTCATTCTGAGTGAAGCGAAGAATCTCTCTGCTGCGCAAAGCCAAAGAAAAGAGGGATTCTTCGTCGCCCGCCAGTGGCGGGCTCCTCAGAATGACCCCTGAGGGAGTTTGCCAACAAACTGCTAAAGGGAAATGCCAGGGACTTACGGGACGGGACACTAGCCGGGATGTTCGGCATCGGCGCGACGCGGGGCCAGGCGCGCCTGCGCCGCGACTACCGCGGCGATCCGTCGGGCGGCGCGCCGCCGCCTGCCGGCGGCAGGAGCGAAATGAGCGGCACCTTCTCCTTGCGCATCAGGTCATTGAGCGCAGGGAGATCCTTCGCAGAAATCTGAGTCCAGCGCGCAAGCTGCGCTTCCGCCTGCCGACTGAGCACATCGAACAGGTCATAGGACTGCTGCGTGGGCGGCGTGTCGGCGCTCTCGACCACCATGGCCAGGACGGCGAACTTGCCGTCGAGCTTCAGCGGATAGTTGAGCGAGTCCTGAGTGCTCTTGAGTTTCGGCTGGATCAGCTCTTCTTCGATCGGAGTTGTCTTCTTGTCGAGCTCGTCGGCGGCCGCCAGCAGGTTTTTGCGCGAGGGGTCGCCGGCGAAGCGCTTGCGGAGCGCCTTGAGCTGGCCGCGGAGGTCGCGGATCTGGTTCACGGTGTCGCCAATCTGCGTCAACCGCTGCTGAATTTTGTTGCGCAGGTCGAGCTGCTTCTGGAGATCGGCGGGCGACGCGGTGACGCGCGGGTCGAGGGCGATCTCCAGCGGCGCCTCGGCCGTTTTCCCCGCGGCGGTCAGCCGCAGCGTGTATCTTCCCGGAAGCGCCAGCGGGCCGCGGAGCCCTTCCTCGTATTCCCCGAGCGGGTAGCCAGGGATACGCGTGGCGCCGTCGTAGCGCAAGTCCCAGACAAAGCGATTGAGGCCGGCTTCGGCGGGCAGGCGTTCCTGCGGCTTTTCCAGGTCGGGCCACTCGGGCGGCGCGTCGGGGTCGCGCTTTTCGCGGCTGCTGAGCTTGCGGACCAGCCGGCCCTGCGCATCGAGGATCTCCAGCGTGATCTCCTCGTTTTCCTTGGGCGCGGCCTTCAGGGCGTAATAGAGGATCGCGCCGGCGGGCGGATTCTCGCCGTAGGGCCGCCCGCGAAGGGTGTTGTGGCCGGCGCGGGTGCGGTAGGCGGTGCGCGGGGCGTAGAGATGCGCGTCGGCGCGGGCAATCGCTTCGCTCCACTGGCGCAGCGGCGAGAGGTCGTCGAGGATCCAGAACGACCGGCCGTGCGTGGCCACCACGAGGTCGTCGCCCTGGACCACCAGGTCGTGGATGGGCGAAGTGGGCAGGTTCAACTGCAGCGGCCGCCAGTTGGCGCCGTCGTCGAACGAGACGTACACGCCGGTCTCGGTCCCGGCGTAGAGCAGCCCGCGCTTCTTGCGGTCTTCGCGCACGGCGTGCACGTAAGTGCCGTCGGGAATGCCGGCGGTGATTTTCGTCCAGGACTTGCCGAAGTCGCTGGTCTTGTAGATGTACGGGCGGTAGTCGTCCAGGCGGTGACGGTCCACGGCGATGTAGGCGGCAGCGGCCAGGTGCGGCGAGGGGTCAATCACGCTGATCATGCTCCACTCGGACACCTGGTTGGGCGTGACGTTGGTCCACTTCCGGCCGGCGTCGCGGGTGATGTGGACCAAGCCATCGTCGGTGCCCACCCAGATCAAATCTTTTTGCAGGGGCGATTCGGCGACGGAATAGATGACGTCGTAATACTCGGCGCCGGTATCCTCCTTGGTGATCGGCCCACCGGCGGTCTGCTGCTTTGACTTGTCGTTGCGCGTCAGGTCGGGGCTGATGGCTGTCCAGCTCATCCCGCCGTTGGTGCTGCGGAACAACACTTCGGCGGCGTGGTAGAGCACGTTGGGATCGTGCGGCGAGATGACGATGGGCTCGGTCCAGGTGAAGCGGTGCTTCAGCGCGGCGGCGCCGGAGCCATCGCTGGCTTCGGGCCAAGGCGAGATATTCTGCGCCTGGCCGGTGCGGCGGTCGAAGCGCGTGATATTGCCCTGATAGGAGCCGGCGTAAACGATGTTCGGATCGCGGGGGTCGGGCGCGATGTAGCCGCTCTCGCCGCCGCCAACCGCATACCAGTCGGCGCGATCAATCCATCCGGAATCGCTCATGCTGGCAATGGCCACGGTGGAATTGTCCTGCTGCGCGCCGTAGAGGTAGTAGGGGAAGCGGTTATCGGTGATGACGTGGTAGAACTGCGCGGTGGCTTGGTTGTCCTGCCGCGTCCAGGATTTTCCGGTGTCCACGGAGATGGTGGCCCCGCCGTCGTTCCCGTTGATCATGCGCTGCGAGTTGGTGGGGTCGATCCACAGCCCGTGGTGGTCGCCGTGCGGCACAAGCAACAGGGTGAACTTCTGCCCGCCGTCGGTGGAACGGTACATCCCGGTGTTGAGCACATAGAGCGTGTCGGGGTTCGCCGGGTCGGCGATGACGTGGGTGTAGTACCAGGCGCGCTGGCGGAAGCGGTGGTCGTCGTTCACCCGCGTCCACTTCTCGCCGCCGTCGTCGGAGCGGTACAGCCCGCCCTCTTCGGCTTCGATGAGCGCATAGACGCGGTTCGAGTCCGCCGCGGAGACGGAAACGCCGATGCGGCCGAGCAGGCCCTTGGGCAGGCCGTTGCCCTCCAGGCGCTTCCAGGTGGCGCCACCGTCCGCGGAGCGATAAAGGCCGCTGCCCGGCCCGCCGCTGGTCAGGCCCCAGGGACTGCGCGAGGCCTCCCAGAGAGCGGCGAAGAGCACGTGCGGGTTGGAGCGGTCGAAAGTGACGTCGATGGCGCCGGTGCGGTCGTCCCGGTAGAGCACTTTCTCCCAGGTCTTGCCGCCATCGGTGGAGCGGAAGATGCCGCGCTCGGCGTTCGGCCCGTAGGCGTGGCCGAGAGCGGCGACGAAGACGACGTCCGGATTGCGTGGATGAACAATGACGCGCCCAATGTGGCGCGTGTCGGCCAAGCCGACGTGCTTCCAGGTCTTGCCGGCGTCGGTGGATTTATAGACGCCGTTGCCGAAAGAGATGTTGTTGCGGATGCAGGCCTCGCCCGTACCGACGTAGATGACGTTGGGGTCGGAATCGGCCACGGCGATGCTGCCGATCGAGGAGACCGGCTGCTTATCGAACAACGGCTGCCAGGACGAGCCGGCGTCGGTGGTCTTCCAAACGCCGCCGGCCACGCCGCCGAAGTAATAGACATTGGTGTCGCCCGGCACGCCGGCCACGGCCAGCACGCGTCCGCCGCGATACGGGCCGATGGAGCGCCAAGTCATTCCCTTCAGCGCACTCTCGTCGGACTGCTGCGCGGCCAGCGGGCCAGCGGCGAGCCATACGGATATCACCGCGCCGAACACCACCGCACCTGCGAGCCATCGCCGTGTCTGGGATTTGAACCGCGTCACGAAGACACCTCCTGCGAAGTTGGGAGAGACATCCTACTTATCCGCGGCGGGGAGGGGAAGCGCATTCTTCAAAAAGGCCACGAGGGAGGAAGAAATGCGCGGCGCGTGAGCACGGCGCCCAGGATGGCGCTGCCCGCCCCGGCGGCCAGGCGCAACGCGTCCAGCCAGGCGAGCCGCGACTTCGCCCGGGCCAGCGGCAGTCCCAGCAACGCGCCGAATGCCGCCATGCCCACGAGCGCGCCGAGCGCGAACACGAAAAGGTAGAGCACGCCCAGCGAGCGTGAGGGAATCGAACTCAGCACGAGCAGCGCCAGGCCGCCCGTTCCGGCCAGGCCGTGCGCCATGCCCACCCACAGCGGCGCGCGACGCCGGAGTTCCCCGGCAGTCGCAGCCGGGGCGTGGGAGGCGTGCTCGTGGCCGGCTTCGCCCGGCGCGTGGAAGTGCAGGTGGGCGTGGGCGTGCGCGCCGTGGTGATGCACATGGAAGTGGTAGCGGCCGGCAAAGCACTTGCGGAGGGTATGCACGCCGAGCCAGATCAGCACGACCGCCACGAGCAGCTCGAGCGCCCACTCCACCTGCGGGGGCACGCGCACGCGCAGCGTCACCAGCACGGCGCCGGCGGCAAAAAGCGTCATCAGATGGCCCAGGCCCCACAACACCCCGGTGAAAACCGAATGGCGCGCGCCGCGCGAATCGCTGGCCAGCGCCGTCACCGCCACGATGTGGTCGGTGTCGGTGGCGTGGCGAAGGCCGAGCGCAAAACCAACCAGCAGCGTTGCGAAGGCGGAGCTTTGCATAAACGGGCGAGTATAACGGAACTCGCCTCGCGAGGACATCTCCGCCAGAACGCGAGAGAGCCGCGTAGGCGCGCGCGGTTCACCCGCAATACGCCAGGAGTTGCCGGGCCGCTCGACCAGCGGCCACGGGCGCCGCAAGAAAACAGTTGCCCGCGCGCGCTGAGTTTGCTCCACTCAGCTCGCCCTTGCAAAGAGGCTGGCGGCGCGAACGTTGTGAAACTCACCCGGCGTGAATTTGTGAAATACTTGGCGGTGGCCGGCGGCGGACTCCGGCTGGCTTCGCGAGAGAGTCTGGGGGCGCCAGGAGCGCTGCGAAGAATGACAGGCAAGAGCTATGACGTGGCGGTCATTGGCGCCGGAGTGTTCGGCGCGTGGACCGCCTATCACCTGGAGCGCGGCGGGAAAAGGGTGGCGCTGCTGGACGCTTATGGACCCTCCAACAGCCGCGCCAGCTCCGGCGGGGAATCGCGGATCATCCGCATGGGCTACGGCGCCGATGAGATCTACACGCGCTGGTCCATGCGCTCGCTGCGGCTCTGGCAGGATTTCTTCGGGCGCGTGGGGCGGCCGCTGTTTCACCGCACCGGCGTGCTGTGGCTGGCGGGCGGCGACGACCGCTACGCCCGCAGCACGCTCGCGACGCTGGGCAAGCTCGGCGTGCGGTTCGAGCGGCTGGAGCGGCCGGAGCTTGAGAAGCGCTTCCCGCAAATCGCGCTGGGCGGCGTGGAGGGCCGCGGCTCCAGCGCGGTCTCCTGGGGCCTGTTCGAGCCGGATAGCGGGGCGCTCATGGCACGCCGCGCCGTGCAGGCCGTGGTCGAAGAAGCCATACAGAACGGAGTGGACTACGTGCCCGAAGCGGCGGCCACGCCGCGCGGCGGCGGCCGGCTGGCGGCAATCGAGACGAAAAGCGGCCATGCGGTCAGCGCGGGAAGCTTCATCTTCGCCTGCGGCCCGTGGCTCGGCAAAGTTTTCCCCGAACTCCTCGGCGAGCGCATCTTCTCCACCCGGCAGGAGGTCTTCTTCCTCGGCGTGCCCGCGGGCGACCGGCGTTTCGCGCCACCCGCCATGCCCACGTGGATCTGCGATACCGATGAGATGTACGGCATCCCGGACCTGGAGAACCGCGGCTTCAAAATCGCGCTCGATCGGCACGGCCCGGCGTTCGACCCGGATAGCGGTAAGCGCATGGTCACGTCCGAGGGGCTCGAAGCCATCCGCAAGTACGTGGCGCAGCGCTTTCCCGGGCTGAAAGACGCTCCGGTGGTCGAAACGCGCGTGTGCCAGTACGAAAACACCTCTAACGGCGACTTCCTCATCGACCGGCATCCCGAGTTTGAAAATGTTTGGCTGGTGGGCGGCGGCTCGGGCCACGGCTTCAAGCACGGCCCGGCGCTGGGGGAATACGTCGCGGCGCGGGTCAGCGAGGGCGGGGCCGTGGAGCCCCGCTTCACGCTCGCCACCAAGCAGACCGTCCAGAAGCGCGCCGTGTTCTGAGACCCGCGCAGGGCAGGGGGCACGCGCCAGCGCGCTGGACGGCTCGCTTCAACGTTTCCTGGCTGGAAAATATGGTCGGGGCGAGAGGATTTGAACCTCCGACCCCCTGGTCCCGAACCAGGTGCTCTACCAGGCTGAGCCACGCCCCGACCGGGGAGTGCTCGGACAAAAGTTGCGGGCCCGAGCGGAGCTATCAGAGTAACATAGCTGGTGGGATGCGGCTAGCCCGTGGCGCGCGAGCCGGCCGCGTGCGAACTCCGGAGCGCGGCGCGACGCATTCCGGATAACGCCGGAAGTAAAGACCGACCAACGGGTATAATCGCAAGTGTAGGGAAGCCCGCCTGTGGCCATCGAGAAGAGCCAACTGCGCAAGCTGGATGATTACCGTTGGGTGGTGCCGCGCTCGGCCAAGCCCGGCATGCTGACCGAGGCGCTGATTTACGCCGACGACCGCCTGCTCGAGCAAATCGTAAAAGACCTTTCGGTGGAGCAGGCCATGAACGTGGCGTTCTTGCCGGGCATCGTGGGCCGCTCGCTGGCCATGCCGGACATCCACCAGGGCTACGGCTTCCCCATCGGCGGTGTGGCGGCCACGGACCTGCGCCGGGGAGTGGTCTCGCCGGGCGGCGTGGGCTTCGACATCAACTGCGGGGTGCGGCTGCTGGGGAGTACGCTGCGTCGCGATGAGGTGACGCCGAAGTTGCGCGAGCTGGTGAACCAGCTTTTCCGCGATGTGCCTTCGGGCACGGGCTCGGAAGGATTCGTGCCGTGCGGCTGGCAGGAGCTCGACGAGGTGCTCGAACGCGGGGCCGCCTGGGTGGTGGAGCATGGCTACGGCGAGCCCGCCGACGTGGAGTTCTGCGAGGAGTCGGGCCAGATGGCCGGCGCCGACCCCGCCAAGGTGAGCGACCGCGCGAAGCAACGCGGGCGCACGCAGATCGGCACGCTGGGCAGCGGCAACCACTTCCTCGAAGTGCAGTTCGTGCAGAAAATCTTCGAGCCGGAGATTGCCAGCCGCTTCGGGCTGGCTGAAGACCAGGTGGTGGTGCTGATCCACTGCGGCTCGCGAGGCCTGGGCCACCAGGTGTGCACCGACTACCTGAAGCTGATGAACGAGGCCATGCGCCGCTACAACATCACGCTGCCCGACCGGCAACTGGCCTGCGTGCCCAGCGCGTCGCCGGAGGGGAAGGACTATCTTGCCGCGATGGCCGCGGCGGCAAACTTTGCTTGGGCCAACCGGCAAGCCATCACGCACTTCACGCGGAAGTCGTTCGCCAAAGTGTTCGGCGAAGGGGCGCGGCTGCGCGTGGTGTATGACGTGGCGCACAACATCGCCAAGCGCGAGCGACACCGGGTGGGCGGAAGCGAGCAGGAAGTGCTGGTGCATCGCAAGGGCGCGACGCGGTCGTTCCCGGCGGGCTCGGCGTTCATCCCGCAGGCGTATCACGACGCCGGCCAGCCGGTGCTGATCCCCGGGTCCATGGGCACGGCCAGCTACGTTCTGGTGGGCACCGAGCGCGCCATGGAAGAGAGTTTTGGGACGGTGTGCCATGGAGCGGGGCGGGCGATGTCGCGCACGGCCGCCAAAAAGGGCCGCGACGCGCGCGTGGAGACGAAGAAACTCGAAGACCAGGGCATCCTGGTGCGCGCCGAGACCCGCGACGGCATCCTCGAGGAAGTCCCCGAAGCCTATAAGGACATCGACGCCGTGGTGGACGTGGTGCACAACGCCGGGCTGGCGCGCAAGGTGGCGCGCCTGCGCCCCATGGGCGTCATCAAGGGCTGAGCGCAGGGCAAACCCGTGGCCCGGCGCGGCGGCCTCGGGCCACGGCCTTCGTCATCCTCAGGGTAAACGCACCAGACGCGCTTCCGTAACGGCGGCGATGCCGCGGAGCGGGAGCAGGATCGAATCCGGCACATCGCCGTCGAGCCGTACCAAGGCAATGGCTTCCGCGCCGCGCGCGGCCTCGCGCCGGCCCAGGTCAAACGTGGCGATGTTGATGCCGCGGCTGCCCAGGATAGTACCCACCTGACCGATCACCCCGGGGACATCGCGGTTGCGGATGAACAGCAACGTACCCTCGAGCGGCGCCTCGAGCGCGATTCCGTCAAGGCTCAGGATACGCGGCGAAGTGCCGTGGAGGACCGTGCCTTCGGCGCCGAACCCGCGGCCTTCGCCGCCCGGCGCGGCGACGGCACACACCTCGAGCGTATCGGGGAAGCCCTGCTCGCGGCGACGCGTGTGTTCCTCGACGGAAAGGCCGCGCGCGGCGGCGACCGCCCCGGCGTTCACCAAGTTGACCTTCTCGTCGAGCACGGTGTTGAGCACGCCGGCCAGCACGGCGTTGCGCAGCACGTGCGTGCCGAGCTCGGCAGGCTCGCCCGCATAGTCTATGCGGATTCGCCCGGTAGTAGCCATTCCACCCGGCGCGACCTGCGCCACCAGCGAGCCCAGCCGCTGGGCCAGCTCGAGATAAGGCCGCAGGCGGCGGTACTGCTCGGCCGATAGCGTGGGCAGGTTGACGGCGTTGCGCAGGATGCCCTCGGCCAGGAAATCACGCACCTGCTGGGCGATCTGCGTGCCGACTTCTTCCTGCGCTTCCTCGGTGGACCCGGCCACGTGCGGCGTGGCAATCAGGTTCGGCGAGCCCACCAGCGGCGAGTCCCGCGGGGGCTCCGCGGCGAAGACGTCGAGGGCGGCTCCGGCCAGATGGCCGGAGCGCAGCGCCTCGGCGAGCGCCGCTTCATCCACCAGCTCGCCGCGAGCGGTGTTGATCAGCCTGGCGCCGCGCTTCATTTGCCCTAGTGAGGCCGCGTTGATCACTCGCTCGGTGGCGGAACTCAGCGCCGCGTGCAGCGAGAGGAAGTCCGAACGCGCGAGCAGCTCCGCCAGCGGCACCAGCTCGACGCCCGTCTCCGCGGCAACGCTCTCGCTGATGTAGGGGTCGTGAGCCAGCACGCGCAGCTCGAAGGCGCGCGCCCGCCGCGCCACCTCGCTGCCCACGCGTCCCAGGCCCAGCAAGCCGAGCGTCTTTCCGCGCAGCTCAATCCCCGCCGCGCCGGATTTCTCCCAGCGGCCGGCGTGTATGGCGGCGTTCAACTGGGGCACCGAGCGCGCCAGCGCCAGCAGAAGCGCCAGGGTGTGCTCGGCCACGCTGACGGCGTTGCCGCCGGGGGTGTTCATCACCAGGACGCCGCGGCGCGTGGCCGCGTCAAGGTCAATGTTGTCCACGCCGACGCCCGCGCGGCCAACCACACGCAGGCGCGGAGCGCGCTCGAGCAGCTCCGAGGTGACGCGCGTGGCGCTGCGCACGATCAAGGCGTCGGCGGCGGCGAGCTCCGCCTCGAGCGAGCCCTTCGCCGGCTGCACCACTTGCCAGCCGGGCTCGCCGAGCAAGCCGAGCCCCCGCTCGCTGATGCGGTCGGCGACGACGATTTTCATGGCGGGCACCAGCGTAGTCGGCGCAAACCCGGGTGTCAAATCCGCGACGGGCGCCCGCGCCGCTGTGCTATAGTGGCGTTCCCTCGCGATCATGGCTTTCATCGAACGCATCCAGAAAGAGCTCACCGAAGCAATGAAGAGGAAGGACGAGCTGCGCCTGAGCGTGCTGCGCATGGTGAAGACCGCGCTCAAAAACAAGCAAATTGAGAAGATCCGCGCGCTCGAGGAGGCCGAGGAGCTGCAGGTGCTGCAAACCCTGGTGAAGCAGCGGCGAGAATCCGTGGAACAATTCACCCGCGGAGGCCGCCAAGACCTGGCCGACAAGGAAACCAAAGAGATTGCCATCCTCGAAAGCTACCTGCCGGCCGCGCCCAGCGACGCCGAGCTCGATCAGGCCATCGCCGCGGCCATCGCCGAAACCGGGGCCAACTCCCCGAAGCAGATGGGCGCCGTCATCAAGGCGGCCCGCGCGCGCCTGGAAGGCAAGACCATCGACGGCAAGGCGCTGAGCGACCGCGTACGCGAGCGCTTGGGCGGGAAGTAGGTGGAATGGTCCCCAGTTGAGCGTTGCCAGCTCACCGACGAGAGCCGACAGCGGACAGTTTTAACTTGGGAAGGAACAAGCTCTTCCGTTCGGTCGCACACTTCTGATGGCCTGCAAGCACGGCCCTGATGCTTCCAAATTTTGACTCTGCACTCTCCACGTTAGGCCCTCCGCCTTTTAGCTTTTGCCCTGTGCCGGCCTTCGACGCTATGCTTCCCTCGTGCCTTTGCCCGAAACCATTCCTGTCCGCTACACCGAAGAGGAAGCCGAATACCTGAGTGTGCGGCCGGTGGTGCGGCAGACGTTCCGCCTGCCGGAACTTATCGACATGGTGCTGGGCGTGACGGGCAAAGACCTCGCGCGCATCCAGCAGATCCTGCGTTCGGGAACCGTGGTTTTCCATTTCTATCGCTACTGGTGGCAGGGGTTCGAAGCCGGCTCCGAAGAGCTAGGCGCGCTGCTGGCGGGATTCCCCGACGCGGACCCCGCTCGGGAATTTCGCGCCGAGGAGTGTACCGTCATATTGCTCGAAAGCGGCGGCCAGCCGCCGCGGCATTCGCTCGAATTAGGGCGGCAAGAGGCTTCGCGCAAGCGTTTCTTTCACTCGCGCAGCCTGTGGGACTGTCTGGTAGCGCTCGGCCAAGGGCAGCCGCCCAGCTATCAAGGCTACTCGTATGCGCGGCGCGCCGATCTCTACCGGCTTGCGCTCTCGCCCGAAGAAATCGCTGCGCTGGCGCGTGATGCGGCTCGGATGGCTCCGCGCGGGCTACGCTCCCGGCTGGGACGGCTCACGGAAACATCGCGCATCGTCTTTCTCTGCCCGCGCCGCACCGCGTAATGGTTTGTGGCTTGCTTGGGTCCTGCGTCTAATGCTACTTTGCCCGCGCCTGCCAGCATGGCCGCGGGGTCAGAGTGTCGCGGCGAAGCGGGGCCTGCCCTGCGGAGGTGCAGCTTGGCCACGAAACCCTGGAGTTCGACCGCGCCGCCGGGCGAGTTTCGCCCCTACGTGGAACCGGCCACGATTCTGCCCGAATTCACCTTGCGCGCGGTCCTGCTCGGGGCGCTGTTTGGCTTGCTCTTCGGCGCCGTAACGGTTTACGTGGGCCTGCGCGCCGGGCTGACGGTTTCCGCCTCGATTCCCATTGCGGTGGTCTCCATCAGCATCCTGCGGGCGTTTGGAAGGGCCTCCATCCTGGAGAACAACATCGTCCAGACCACCGGCTCGGCGGGCGAATCGGTGGCCGCGGGCGTGATTTTCACTCTGCCGGCACTGATCTTCCTGGGCTTTTCGCTCAACACGGAGTACTGGCGCATCCTTTTCCTGGCGTTGATCGGCGGATGGCTCGGGGTGCTGTTCATGATCCCGCTGCGGCGGCAGCTCATCGTGAAAGAGCACGGCAACCTGCTCTACCCCGAGGGCACAGCCTGCGCCGACGTGCTGGTGGCGGGCGAGCGAGGCGGCTCGTTTGCCGGACGCGTCTTCTGGGGACTCGGCCTGGGCGGGCTGTACACCGTCCTGATGAACACGGTGCAGGTGTGGCCCGGCCAGCCGGAGTACCGGCCGAATTGGCTGCCGGGGGCGTCGTTCCGCGCCGCGATCACGTCGGAGTACCTCGGCGTGGGCTACATCATCGGCCCGCGAGTGGCCGGAACGATTTTCGCCGGCGGTGTTTTTTCCTGGCTCGTCCTGATGCCGGCCATTAAATTTTTCGGCTCGCTGACGCCGGGAATGGCGCTCTATCCGAGCACCGTTCCCATTCCGCAGATGACGCCCGACCAGCTCTGGGCCAGCTATATCCGCCCGATGGGCGCCGGCGCAGTGGCGGCGGCCGGACTGATCACTTTGCTGAAAACGATGCCCACAATTTTCGCCGCGCTTTCTTCGGGGCTGAAGGACGTGCGCGCGCAGCGCGGCGGCGAGGCGGCCGCGGCCAGCCGGACCGAGCGCGACCTTTCCATGAAGGTTGTCCTGCTCGGCTCGATCATTATCGTGGCCATGATGTGGGCGCTGCTGACGTTCAAGCCCATCCCCCGGGCGGAGACGGGCTTGGTTGCCAACCTGGCTGCGGCGCTGTTCGTGGTGATTTTTGGCTTCCTGTTTGTCACCGTGTCGTCGCGCATCTGCGGGCTGATCGGCACTTCGGCCAATCCGGTCAGCGGGATGACCATCGCCACGCTGATGGCCACCTGCGCGATCTTTCTGGTGGCGGGATGGACGGGCGGCGCCTACGCCGCGCTGGCTTTGACCATCGGGGGAGTGGTGTGCATCGCCTCGGCGAACGCGGGCGCCACCTCGCAGGACCTCAAGACGGGTTACCTGGTGGGCGCGACGCCCGCGCGACAGCAGATCGGGCTGGTGGTGGGCGTGATGGCCGCGTCGTTTGCCATCGGCGGGACGCTGCTGCTGATGAACAAGGGGTTGGAGAAGTACACGCCCGCGCAGATCCCGCTGCGGATCGAGCAGTTGCCTGCTGGCGTGCAGGTCGAGAGCAACAATTACCCCTACAAGGGCAAGACCTATGTCCTGGTGAACGCGATCGGTTCGCGAGAGGTGCCCGACGGCAAGTATCTCTACGATCCCGCCACTCGCCAGATCGAGATCCAGTGGGTACAAGGCATCGGGAGCGACAAGGCCGCCGCGCCGCAGGCGCGCCTGATGGCCACGGTGATCAACGGCATCCTGAACCAGCGGCTGCCGTGGAGGCTGGTGCTGCTGGGAGTGTTCCTAGTCGTCGCGGTCGAGCTGCTGGGCATCCGTTCGCTGGCGTTTGCGGTGGGGTCGTATCTTTCCATCGCCACCACCCTGGCCATTTTTGTGGGTGGCGTAGTGCGCTGGCTGGCCGAGAGGGGCCGGGCGAAGGCCGAACACGCCGAGAGCGAAGTCAGCCCCGGCTCGCTCTATGCCAGCGGCTTGATCGCTGCCGGAGGAGTTTTCGGCTTGTTGGGCATCGTGATCGCGCTGCTCGAAGACCCGGAATTCAAGTTTCATTTCATCCCCCAAGGGCTCATCGAGGTCGGCCCGAAAATCCTGGGCGGCTTGGCCCAGAGCCATCTGTTCGCCGTAGTAATGTTCGCCCTGCTCGCGGCGTCGCTCTTCTTCTTCGCGCGAAAAAAGCTGGACTAAAGCTGAGGAGTCGAAGAATCAAAAGCCCGTTACGCGACCAGAGCCAACATTCCCCTTTTAGCTCGGGCCCTCTTTGACTCCCTGCGGCGGTTCCCGCTAGACTGAAGGGGATGGGTTCGTATCCCCGCTCTTACGGTTTCCGGTTCAACTGGCGAGGCCTGCTCACACCCGCCATCCAGACGCTGCTGATCGCCAACACTGCGGTCTTCCTGGTGCAGACGCTGGTTGCCCTGCTCGTGGGCCCTGCGGGAACGGGCTGGCTACTGCGTTGGTTCGCGCTGATCCCCTCGGCGGTGACGCACGGCCTGCGCGTCTGGCAACCGTTCACCTATCTTTTCCTGCATGGCGGCCTGTGGCACCTGCTGATCAACATGCTTGTGCTGTGGATGTTCGGCAGAGATCTGGAGCTCACCTGGGGCCGGCAACGCTTTTACAGCTACTACTTTTTGACCGGCGTTGGCGCAGGCGTGATCAATTTGCTGGTGAAGACGATCCCGGTCCTGTTTGGCCGGCCGCCTTCCGATGTGCCCACCGTGGGGGCCTCCGGCGCGATTTACGGGATTTTGCTGGCCGCGGCGGTGGTTTTCCCCGACCGCCAGGTCTGGCTCATCCCCTTCCCCATCACGCTCCCGATGCGCGTGTACGTGATCATCATCGGCGCGATTGAGTTTTTCGGCACGCTGGGCTCGACCGGCGACAACGTGAGCCACGTCTCGCACCTTGGCGGCATGCTGGTCGGCTACCTCTACCTGCGTCGCGGGTCCTTCCTCTATCGCATCCGCAATGGCCTCTCCGATTGGAAGCGCCGCCGCATGCGGCGCAAGTTCGAAGTCTATATGCGCGATCACGAGGACAAACCGCCCTCGCGCCCCGACCGCTGGGTGAATTAGAGCTTCGGGGTTGGAGGTGAGATTGAGGGCAGGAGTGTCCGTGCTAGGCACGCCCGCCGACAACGTGAAATTTCATGAAGTTGGTGGTGCCGCGAGTGCGCAGCGGCGTGCCGGCGACGATCCCCACCACGTCACCGCGGCGCACCAGCCGCTCCTCGAGCAGGCGCTTCTCGGCGATGGCCGCCAGCCCGTCAATGTTCCGCACCGGCGCAATGGTGTGCGGTACGACCCCCCAGAGCAGGCTGAGCCGGCGGCGCGTCTCGGCAATGGGCGAGAAGGCAATGATCGGCGAGCGCGGACGGTATTTGGAGATCAGGCGAGCGGTCGAGCCGGACTCGGTGAACACGGCGATGACCTTCATCTGAAGTTCCCGCGAGGCGTGGCAGATCAGCTCGCTGGTGGTCTCGGCGACATCCAACTGCGCGGAACGGTGCGGCCGGGGGAACTCGCCGATATTGGCCTCGGCCTCGCGGATGATGCGGTCCATCATGGCGACGGCCTCAAGCGGGTAGCTCCCGCTGGCGGTTTCCGCCGAGAGCATTACCGCGTCGGTGCCATCGAAGATGGCGTTGGCCACATCGGAGGCCTCCGCGCGGGTGGGCCGCGGATTGTGGGTCATGGACTCGAGCATTTGCGTGGCGGTGATGACCGGGCGACGCGAGTCGCGCGCCCTGGCGATGATCATCTTTTGCACCACCGGCACCGTCTCGGGCTTCATCTCCACGCCGAGGTCGCCGCGCGCCACCATCACGCCGTCCGCGACGCGGAGGATGGCGTCGAGGTTCTCGATGGCCTCGGGCTTTTCGAGCTTGGCGATTACCGGAGTGTCTTTGCCGGCGCGCGCAATGGCCGACTTGGCCGCGAGGACGTCTTCAGCGCGGCGGACAAAGCTGACGGCAATGTAGTTTGCGCCGTGGGCCAGGGCGAAGGCGAGGTCCTTGCGGTCTTTGGAGGTGAGCGCGGGAACCCGCAACTTGACCCCGGGCAGATTGATGCCCTGGTGCTCGGCCAGCTCACCGCCATTGACCACCTGGCACGAGATGCTCGCGCCGTGCCTGGCCAGCACGCGCAGCTCGATCAGGCCGTCGGCCAGCCGGATGCGGTCGCCGCGGCGCACTTCTCGCGGCAAGCCCTTATAGTTGGTGGAGACCCCGGCGCTGGTGCCCGGCGCGTCCGCGGTGGTTATGGCGAAGTGCTGCCCGGCGCGGAGCGTGACCGGAGAACCGCCGGCGAGCCTGCCGGTGCGGATCTTCGGCCCCGGCAAATCGGCCAGAATCGCGATGGGCCTGGCCTGTCGGCTGGAGGCTTCGCGGATGCGCGCGATCGTGCGGGCGTGTTCGGCGTGAGTGCCGTGCGAAAAATTCAACCGCGCCACGTCCATCCCGGCGCGCATCAAACGCTCCACCATCTCCGCGGAATCGCTGGCCGGGCCCAGCGTGCAGACAATTTTTGACCTGCGGAAGTTCATGCGACCCCATGTTCCCGCGGCGGCTCTACTTCGCCCGGGAGAACTCTTCGACCACACGATAGAGGAACTCGATGCCCTTGCGGAAGGAGTCGAGCGGGATGCGCTCGTCTTCGGCGTGCATTCGCCGGTCATCCTCATCCACCAGGGGAAAGGGGAACAGACCGTAGGCCTCGACGCGATGCAGGCGAAGCTGCGCCGAGTCGGTCGCGCCGGTGGAGAGGAACGGCAGAACGATGGCGCCGGGAAACACGGAGGCGCCGACGCGCTCGATGGTCCGGAAGAGCTCGGTTTCGATCGAAGAAGGCGGCGCGGGCGGGCGCATCGACGGCTCGATGCGGAAACGGACCTGCGGGTCGTTGACGAGCTTCTTGAACTCTTCGACCAGCGGCTCGACCGATTCCCCGGGGAGAAGGCGGATGTTCAGGTTGGCATGCGCCTCGGAGGGCACCACGTTGGCGCGGAAGCCGGCGCGCAGCACGGTCGGCGCGATGGAGTTCCGCAGCATGGAGTTCCACATCGGGCTGGCTTCCGAGAGCACGCGCGCCGCATGCTCCATGCGCTCGGGCGTTTCCAGCGCGCGCATCCACTTGGCCGTCTCCGGATCCTCGATTTTCGCGAGCTGCTCGAAATAGCGGCGCACGATGGTATTGGGCTTCGCCGGCGCCACGTAGGCGCCGAGCTTGGCCACTGCCGCGGCCAGGTGCACGATGGCATTGTCTTTCCGCGGCTGCGAGCCGTGCCCGGAAGGGCCGTTGGCGAAGACGGTCACGTTGACGGGTATCTTCTCGCTGGCCTGCACGCCCACGTATTGCACCCTGCCGTCCTTCAGCCTGACCCGGCCGCCCTCATTGATGGCAAAGCCCGCGGCGATCTTGTCCCAGTGTTTGTTGATGACGAAGTCCATGCCGTACTGGCCGCTCTCCTCTTCGTCGCCTTCGGCCAGGAAGATGACGTCGCGGTCCAGGCGCACGCCGCCGCGCTTGAGCGCCACCAGGACGGCCAAATTGGCGACGACCATGCCCTTGTCGTCAATCGCGCCGCGCCCATACAAGTAGCCGTCCTTGATGACCCCGCCGAAGGGATCGACGCTCCACTTTTCCTTCTGCACGCCGACGACGTCGAGGTGGGCCAGCAGCAGCAGCGCGCGCGCCGGGTCGGGCACGGCGCTGGCCCGCAGCCGCGCAATCAGCACGCCGCGCCCCGGCGCGCTCTCCAACACTTCGGCGGGGATGCCTTCTTTTTCCAGGATAGCAGCCAGGTACTTCGCGGCGGCCAGCTCGTTGCCGGGAGGATTGCTGGTATCTATGCGGATCAGCCCCGCAAGCCAGCCGGCGGCTTCCTCAGAGAGTTTGGCGAAATCGAGCTGCGGCGGCTGTTCCTGCGCGAGTGCGAGGCTGGGGGTCACGGCCAGCGCGATGATGCCGAGCAAGACTAGACGTCCCAGGCGACACAGCATGCAATGCACCTCCGAAAAGTCGAGGAAACTTCTCGAGCGGCAAGCGCTTCATACTATCACGGGTGCGCCCGGGGGACACGCCCCGCGGGGTGGGCCTCGGATTGAACGACAAGGCGTTTCGTGGCAGCATTCAAACGAGCGAGGTTCCCATGAGACGGATGGCGATTCGAGCGGCGGTTCTGGGCGCCCTGATCGCGACCTTAATCGTGCCGGCGAGCGAGCTGCGCGCGCTTGGCCAGGCGCAGCAACCGCCACAGCCCGCGCCGCAGCCGCAGGGCCAGCAGCAAAAAAAGCCGGAGCAGCCGGGCGAGTTCGCCATCTCGGTGGAAGTGCCGCTGGTGAACGTGGACGTGGTGGCCACCGACAACGGGGGGAATTTCATCAGCGGCCTGAAGAAGGAGAACTTCCGCATCCTGGAAGACGGCGTCCCACAGACCATCACCAACTTCGCGCCCACCGACGCCCCCATCACCATCGTCATGCTCATCGAGTTCAGCAGGCTGGGCTACGAGGTGTACGCCTACAATTCGACCACCTGGGCGAATGATTTTCTGAGCCAGCTCAACCGCGACGACTGGGTGGCGCTGGAAACATTTGACATGCGGCCCCGCATCGAGGTGGACTTCACCCGCGACAAACAGGAGATCCGCCAGGCGCTTTCGCACTTGATTTTCCCCGGGTTCAGCGAGGCCAACCTCTTCGACGCGGTGATTGACACGATTGACCGCCTCCAGGACGTCAAGGGCAAGAAAGCCATCCTGCTGCTGGCCTCCGGGTTCGACACCTTCAGCAAGAATTCGCTCGACAAGGCCCTCAAGCGCCTACAGCAGACCGACGTGACCATTTATGCGGTGGGCGTCGGCCAGCAGCTCTTCGAGTATCTGGACGCCCGCGGCCGCCTCGGCGGCATCTCGCGCATGGGCTACTACCAGGCCGCCAATCAGCTGCGCACGTTTGCCAGCCGCACCGGCGGCCGGGCGTGGTTCCCGCGGTTCGACGGCGAGCTGCCGAGTATCTTCCGCGAGGTGGCGGCCAGCCTGCGGAACCTGTACAGCTTGGGCTATACGCCGAGCAACAAGGTCCGCGACGGCAAATTCCGAAAGATCAAAGTGGAGTTGGTCGCCCCCGACGGCAGCCCGCTGGTGGTGGTGGATCAGAAGGGCAAGAGGGTGAAGTACGTGGTTTACGCTCGCGAGGGTTATACGGCACCCAAGGGCGGGGTGGGCGACTAAACCGCTCCGCGCATCCACTGGCGCGCCCGGCCCGCATCCACGGCGAAATAATCGTCCAATTCGGCGTAGGGCGCGTTCTGACGCGGCCGGTAGTGCTCCAGGCCGGCGCGCAATTGTAACGCGGCAATGCGCAGCGATTCGACGTAGGCGTCCTGCTCGGACACCACCGTGCTTTTGTCCAGGATGATGCGTACTTCCGCCTCGGCGGCAACGGCCAGGCGCACGGGGATCTTGTAGAGCCAGCCTTCCTCGTCCATCACCAGGAACTGAAAGTCGCGGCCATCGACGTAACGCCCGTTGCGCACCGCGGGCGCGTGTCCCTGGAACTGATATTCGTACCGCCCGGTGCTCGTGTGCACGCGAGTCCATCCGGTTTGTTCCACTCCGCTCATGCGCGGCTTTTCATTCCGGCGACGTCCATTCGAGAGGGCCCTCCAGGGCGGGCCCAGGATGACCACAAATCCCCACAAGCGATACCGGGAATCCTCCGCGTCTCAGTAGCCGCGCTTTAAATCCACCTGGTTGCGCAGCTCGCGCCCGCTGAACCAGCGTTCGAGGTTCTCGAGCAGCAGCTCGATCTGGCGGTCCCACAGCGATTCGCTGACCGCGCTGATGTGCGGCGTGAGGAAGAGGTTGTCGAGCGCCCAGAGTGGGCTTTCCGGCGGCAGCGGCTCGCGCTCGGCGACGTCGAGCGCGGCGCCGGCAATGGCGCGCCGGGTGAGCGCGTCGGCGAGCGCGACCTCGTCCACCAGCGAGCCGCGTGCCACATTGACCAGGAACGCCGTGGGCTTCATAACTTGCAGTTGACGCGCGCCGATCAGGTGATGCGTTTCGGGGGTTTCGGGCGCGGCCAGCACGACGAAGTCGGCTTCGGGGAGCGCCTCCTCCAGGCGCGAGGCTGGCAGAACATGCTCGGCCAGCTCGGCATCCGCTTTGCCGGAGCGCGTCACGGCCCAGACCTTCATCCCCAGCGGCTTCGCGCGGCGCGCCAGCTCGCGACCGATGGCGCCGAAGCCGACAAGGAGCAGCGTCTGCCCGGCCAGTTCGCGGGGGCGCGGCGTACGGTCCCAAATCTCCTGCTGCGCCCATCGGCGCTCGCTCTGGTAGCGCACCGCGGCGGGAAAATGCCGCGCCAGAGCGATGAGCGTGCCCAGGACGTGCTCGGCGATGGGGATGGCGTGGACGCCGCTGGCGTTGGTGAGCACCACGCTCGAGGAGCGCAGCTCCGGATACATCAACTGGCCGACGCCGGCGGCGGTCGAATGGATCCACTGCAGCTTGCGCGCCCGGGCGAACTGCTCCGCGCGCAGCGAGTAGCCGACGAAGATGTGCGTGTCGGGAAGCTCGTCGTCCAGGTGGTCGTAGTTGGGCAGGTGGACCACGCGCATCTCCGGCCAGCGGCGGCGCACCTGCGCAGCCATCTCCGCCGGCGGCCGCCAGAGGGTGAAGCCGTGCCAGACGCAGATGAGCAGCTTGGTCTCGCCCGGCGGCGGTGGTTTCACTTCGGCTTTGTGCATGGCTTCTTCGTGGCTCGCCCTCGCTCTCCTAACGGCGAACTCCCTGGCAGCCGGGACACATCTAGCGGTGTTTGAACCACAGGGCTATCCCAATCAAGACGCCGAGCGCCAGCGCGCCGAGCAGGAATGCACGCGACTCGGGCAACGCGATCCAAAGGAACAATCCGAGGCCGACGGTAAGGATTGCGCCGACCCGGCTGCCAGTGATCGAGGGGCGCAATTCGATCTGCGCGTCCGGGCCGAACAAGAGCGGCCTGTCGCGGCCGCGCGTCCAACCCAAGCGAGTGCGGAAGGGCTTCATTTGGTTTCAATTCGCAAATCGCGGCCGGTCATCTCCGCCGGCGGCGGGATGCCCAGGACGCCCAACAATGTGGGGGCGATGTCCTGGAGAGCGCCGCCCGAGCGGAGCTGAAGGCGGTCGTCATCGGCGGCCAGCAGGAACGGCACGGGGTTGGTGGTGTGGTAGGTGTGCGGCCCGCCGGTCACGGGATCAATCATGGTCTCGGCGTTGCCGTGGTCGGCAGTGATGATCCACGCCGCGCCGCGAGGGCGCAGCGCCTGATGCATGCGTCCCAGGCATGCGTCCACGGCCTCGACGGCCTTTATGGCGGCTTCGAGCTTGCCCGAGTGGCCCACCATGTCGGCGTTGGCGAAGTTCATCACGATGGCGTCGAAAGCGCCTTTTTCAATGGCTTGGACCACGTTTTCGGTGATTCCCGCGGCGCTCATCTCCGGCTTCAGGTCGTAGGTGGCTACCTTGGGCGAGGGCACCAGGATGCGCTCCTCGCCGGCAAAGGGTTTTTCCACGCCGCCGTTGAAAAAGTAGGTGACGTGGGCGTACTTCTCCGTTTCGGCCACGCGCAGATTCCGGAAATTCATCTCCGCGAACACCTGCGCCAAAATGTGCTCCACTTTTTCGGGGCCCAGCACGTACGGCAGCCAGGTAAAAGTCTTGTCGTATTGCGTCATGGCCACCAGGAAAAGGTCTTTCGGGCGCTTGGGGTCGGTGAATTTGTCGAAATTCGGCTCGACGAGCGCCCGAGTGGTCTGCCGGGCGCGGTCGGCGCGAAAGTTGAAGAAGACCAACGCATCGGAGTCGCGGATCGGCCCGACGGGCTGCGCCCTCGCCCCGAGCGAAGACGAAGGGGCCGCGTCTGACCCGGCGGTGATGACCACGGGCACGACAAATTCGTCGGTGACGCCTTGCGCGTAACTGCGGCGAAGTGCCTCGACCGGGTCGCTCGATTTGTAGTCGGCTTCGCCGTGCACCATGGCGCGATAAGCTCGCTCGATGCGCTCCCAGCGGTTGTCGCGGTCCATGGCGTAGTAGCGGCCCATGACCGTGGCGATCTTTCCGACGCCGTATTCGCGCATTTTTTGCTGAAGTTGTTGAAGGTAGTCAATGCCGCTGGTGGGCGGGGTGTCGCGGCCGTCCATAAAGCAATGCACAAAGACGCGCTCGACTTTGGCTTCCCGGGCCATGCGCAGCAGGGCGAACAGGTGGTTGATGTGCGAGTGCACGCCGCCGTCGCTCAGCAGACCAAGCAGGTGCAACTGCCGCTCGCGCCCGCGCTGCATGGCCTTGAGCAGAAGTTGGTTGCGGAAGAATTCGCCGGTCGCGATGGCGCGGTCGAGTCGAGTGATGTCCATGTGCACGATGCGCCCCGCGCCGATATTCAAGTGGCCGACCTCGCTATTGCCCATCTGGCCGTCGGGCAGGCCCACGTAAGGCCCCGAGGTGTGGATCAGCGTGTTGGGAAACCTGCCAAGCAGCTCGTCGTAGTTGGGCTTCCGCGCCAGAAAGATGGCGTTGCCGTTGGTCTCCGGCGAATAGCCCCAGCCGTCGAGCACGGTCAGCACAATCGGCTTGGGTCGCTTGGACATAGCGCGTCAGAATACAAGAACTGGAAGATGGGAAGCTATCTTCTGCGTTACCTCATCGGCAGCGCCTGGAAATGGCCGGGGGAGCCTTCCCCTGCGCTCACGGCGAGTGCCCGCACTGCGGTGGGCCGATCCCCCCACCCCTTCTTTTTTGGAAGAGTGTGATTCCACGAAACTTTAAGTCCAATGAATTTGTAAGTGTGCATTCTAAAGGAGTTACACAGGCATTTTTCGCAAGAGTGCATTCTAAAGAACTTACGGGTGCGAGCATGGTCAGACGGTCCATTCTCGAAAGATAGAGACAGCGCGTTTAAGCGCGCCGCTTCACGTCTTCGCTTGCTGATATCTGCAAAGCTCTTGGTGGGCTCTGCGATCTATTATACCGCGACGGTCAAGGTGTCTGATGTAGGGGCGGCTTCTGGGTGGACATCTTCGCCCTTCGTTTCGTGCGAATAGCCCTACCCGTCGAGCACCGTTACGACCAGGGCCGTTGAGACGCGACGCGCGGCTTTGAATGCTTGAACAAACTCCTGCATTGTCCGAATCATGCAATTCATCCTTCAGCGAAAAGTCAGACTTCGTGGGCGACGACGGTGGCTGCTACTGGTCAGGGCCTCTATCAGCCCGGGGCCGAACCGAGCGGGCAGGTCGACCAGCGTCCCGCCGAGCTATGATGCTGGGATTACTCCGGGACTCGCCTTCGCTCAGATTCGCGCCCCAATCTGCACGCCGGGCGACGATTGAAACCATCATGTGGTCAAACCGAGATGCCGAGCGGTGAGGGGCTGACCAGCAGATGCTACAATCCACTCAATCGAGGTCACGTCTGAGTGCCATGGAAGCCGCGCGCAATCGCGACCAAGCGAACGAGGGGGTCTCTTGTCCGCGCGGAAGGGAGAGGAGCGGATGCGTTTCCTCGTGCCTGTGGTCCTGTGGGTTCTAGTGTTCTTCGCAACAGGGTGGGCGTTCTGGGTATTCCTCGTGCTTGCGTGTTTGGCAACTTACTTCATTGTCGGGCGCTGGGTTTATCGCAACGCGACGCCATGGCGGCGCCTCTATTTCCCACTGATCGACCGGTATGCGATCTTGAGCGGTGCTCATCTCGCGATTGCCGACCGAACGGGAGAAGCGTTCTCTCCCAAGAAACCGCTTGCCGTTCTTCTTAACGAATTTGAACCTGGACACACAGACGAAGAAACCCAGTTCGCGCTGGACAAATGGGAACTGGATTTCGAGTCAGGGAGAACAGACGAGCTCTTTGTGACTCTCCTGCGCGAACGTGGGGCGTCAGCGGACCGGGCAGTAGCCATGTCGGAGGAATTGGGGAAACGTATGCGACACGGCGACGGTAGGAACGGTTTTTTCGTTAGGTACGTAATTGGAGAAGTCATCGAAGCGAGACTCGGCGTCGCCCAAAAAAAAGCCTACTGGCGTGCGATCTTATCTGGGCGCCTCGAGTGACCAGCGGACCTGCGTTGCGGCGGGCGAGCGGCCTTCTGCACCTAGTAAAGGTGGCTGTATCGACTGACGGGCTATACGACGACACTGCCGTAGACAGTAGGGTTGCGCCCGCTGTAGACTCCGCGGAGCCGAGCCGCTATGATCCCAGGAAGTGAACCCGGTCACTCTTACAAGTGGGGCAAGTTCCAGGGAGTTGTCTCACTTCTTCTGGGTTGCTTCCTCCTGTTTGCCGGCGGCCTCGTCGCAAGGGAGGAAGGAGCGACGAAGACGGTTGCACTGTGGATGTCCGGCATGCTTTTGTCAGCGACTGGAATTGGGCTGGTCGGAAGGCGATGTTTCGGTGCGGTCTTAGTTTATGCTCTCTGCGCACTCACACTGCTCGAACCGCTCAGAGGACAGCGGCCGGAACATCGGGAAGGGTACCTATTCCACGCTCTTAGTCTTGGGTTCTGGGGTTTTCCTGCTGTTTTCTATTATCCCAAGCGCTGGAAAGAGCTTCGCTAAGACTGGTAGATGGACAGGAGCTCTCAGGAGTCTCACGAACCGGGTCTCCGTTGTATCCACGTGTCCCAGGTAAGATCCGTGCTCTCCTCCGGCTTCGGGTACTTTGCCCTGAGTTCGGCTAAGGTCGGCAGTTTGTCGACGTTTATCGGCTGGGTGCGCCGAAACTCATCGAGCGCCTTCTGGATGATGTGCGCGGGTTCGGCGATGCTGATATTCGTATTTAGTGAGTAGGCTAAACTTGCCTCGGCCGACCGTGCGATCCTCCATTCAGGGACGCCACTGCTCATCATTCCAACTACGAGGCCATCGACAGTGCGCAACACGGGGGACCCGCTTGATCCCCCTTGTTGCATTATGTCCATGGTGAAGCCGTGTGGCATCGCCGTAGGGAATGGAAACACGCTGCTGACGATACCGTGTCGGATGAAGGGACTTACTTGGTTTAGTTTCCCAAGTGCCGTCAGAGGCAGGGTTCCCATCGGATAGCCTATGGTCGCAACATCCATCCCAATCCTCAGGTAGAATTCCTCAGTGGCCAATTTGAGAGCCGGAACCTCGCGCACGCCCAATTGGACGAAACCGATGTCCGGTACCGTCTGCCCGTACCACTTATCCGAGGAAGAAAACTGGTCAAGCGCATTCCAAGCCACCACGTCTAGGCGTAGCATTTGCCAGCTTGCTTCATCATCCCCCGGCAAGAACAAAACAGCAGCGACCGGAGATTCGCCAGTCTCAGGATGAACCCGGAGCCGGGCGAAAACGTCAATCACGTGCCCGTTGGTCGCCGCCAGACCGGAAGAATCTACAAAGAAACCTGTCCCGAATATCTCCGGAAAGTGAGGCTTGGGACCAACACTGAGCCTAGTAATGAAGCCAAGCACACACGAGCTGGTGTTCGAGAACAGCTTCAGGAGGTCCACTGGCCGCCTCTCCCTGCCGGGCCGATCATAGCATTTGAGCTAAAGCTCTGAACGCAATCCAATGCGGTTATGGAGCTTTGTATTTTCTGCTTTGCTCTCTATTTTGCTGTCCACTGGTCAGGCGGTATTTTTGATTCCTTCACCGCATCCGCTAGAACACCATAGAGAGACACTACCTCTTGTATCAGCGAAACGGTGTCACCTAGCTGGGAGCAGGCAGCCTCATAGTTTGCCTGCTGACCCAGCATGACCATGTTGATTTCGTCCACTGTTTTCCTTAGGCCTCCTACGCCAATTTGACTGTGGCGCGGGCGGGGAAGCGGGCGGAGGAACCCAATTCCTCTTCGATACGCAACAACTGGTTGTACTTGGCGACGCGGTCGGTGCGCGAGGCCGAGCCGGTCTTGATCTGACCGGTGCCCATGGCCACCACAAAATCGGCGATGAAGGTGTCTTCGGTTTCGCCCGAGCGGTGCGACACGATGGAGGCGTAGCCCGCCTGGCGCGCCATTTCGATGGCAGCGATGGTTTCCGTTACGGTGCCGATCTGGTTGAGCTTGATGAGGACGGCGTTGGCAACTTTTTCGGAAATTCCGCGCCGCAGCCGCTGGGTATTGGTCACAAAGAGATCATCGCCGACAAGCTGCACTTTGCCGCCCAGCTCCCGCGTCATCAGCTTCCACCCGGCCCAGTCGTCTTCGGCCAGGCCATCTTCGATGGAGACGATGGGATACTGCCGCACCCAGTGGGCCCAGAATTCCACCATTTTCTCCGACGTTCGAGCGGATTGATCCGACTTCTTGAAGACGTATTTCCCGCTGGGCTTGTCGTAGAACTCGCTGGCGGCAGGGTCGAGCGCAAGGGCGGCCTGCGCGCCAGGCTTGTAGCCTGCGGCAGCGATGGCTTCGAGCACGACTTCGATGGCTTCTTCATTCGACTTCAGGTTCGGCGCAAAGCCGCCTTCATCGCCCACGGCAGTGGAATAGCCGCGCTTTTTGAGCACGGCTTTGAGGTGATGAAAAATCTCGACGCCCATGCGCAAGGCATCATCGAAATTCCCGGCGCCGACGGGCATGACCATGAATTCCTGCGCGTCCACGGAATTATCCGCGTGGGCCCCGCCGTTCAGAATGTTCATCATTGGGACGGGCAGCGTCGCGGCGCCGGGCACGCTGGAATAGCGCGCCAGATAGCGGTAAAGGGGCAGGCCAAGACCGGCCGCGGCGGCACGCGCCGCGGCCATGGACACGGCGAGAATGGCGTTGGCGCCGAGCTTGCTTTTGTTTGGCGTGCCGTCGGCTTCGAGCATGCGGCGATCGAGCGCGCGCTGGTCGGCGGCGTCCATGCCCGCGACGGCCTGGGCCAGCGCGGCGTTGACATTGGCGACGGCCTTCAGCACGCCCTTGCCGAGGTAGCGGGACTTATCGCCATCGCGCAGTTCGAGCGCCTCGTGCTCGCCGGTGGAGGCCCCGGAAGGCACCGCGGCGCGGCCCAGCGCGCCGTCTTCGAGCACCACGTCGGCTTCCACGGTGGGGTTGCCGCGGGAATCGAGGATCTGCCGGGCGCGGACGCGGGCGATGCGGGTGGACATGCCTCCCCCGGGGAAGAATTTGCGGCGGAATTCTAACCCAAGTCGAGAGCCGGGAGTGGATCGTCGAGAGTCACCAGACTCCTTGCTTGCAAGGCGTAACGGTTACGTTCCGGCTTTCGGCTCTACTCCGGCTCTTCCAGCATGGACTCTTCACGGACGACGATCACCACACCGTTTTCGGTCACCTGGTAGCGCTTGCGGTCGGCCTCGAGGCTGTAGCCGATCGTAGTGTGTTCGGGCAGGCTGACGTGGCGGTCAATGATAGCGTTGCGGATGCGCGAGTAGCGGCCGATGTTCACGTGGTTGAAGATGATCGAGGTCGCGACCTCGCAGTAGCTGTTGACGCGCACATCGTAGCCAAGTACGGAGCGCTTCACCCGCCCGCCCGAGACGATCGAGCCGCCGGCGACGATCGAATCCACCGCCACGCCCATGCGGTCCGGGTCGGCGAAGACGAACTTCGCCGGGGGGTGCTGCTGCTGCCAGGTGCGCAGCGGCCAGCTCTTGTCGTAGAGGTTGAAGACCGGCGTGACCTCCACCAGGTCCATGTTGGCCTCGTAGTAGGCGTCGATGGTGCCGACGTCGCGCCAGTAGAGCGACCCGGTGCGGTTCTCGTCCACGAAGTTGTGGGCATAGACGCGATATTTGGCGATGATCTTCGGCAGGATGTCGCTGCCGAAGTCGTGGGTGGACTGGGGATCCTCGGCGTCGGCGATCAGGATGGGGATCAGCAATTGCGTGTTGAAGATGTAGACCCCCATCGAGGCGTTGACCTTGGCGGGGTTGGCGCGGGAGGGCTTGGGGTTGGCGGGCTTCTCCTCGAAGCCGATGATGCGCCAGTGCTCGTCGATCTCGATGACGCCGAAGCGCTGCGCCGCCTCCTCGGGCGGGGTCTCGATGGTGGCCACGGTGACGTCGGCGCCGGCCTCGACGTGCTGCTGGAGCATCTTCTGGTAGTTCATTTTGTAGATGTGGTCGCCGGAGAGCACGATGACGTAGCTGGAGCGCTCGCTGCCGATGGAATAGATGTTCTGGTAGACCGCGTCGGCCGTGCCGAGGTACCAGTTGGTGGAGACGCGCATTTGCGGCGGCAGGACTTCGATGAAGTCGCCCAGACCCATGATCGGCGACCATCCGCGGCGCACGTGGCGGTTCAGGCTGAGGGCCTTGTACTGCGTCAGCACAAAGACGCGGCGGAGGTCGCTATTGATGCAGTTCGATAGGGTGACGTCGATGATGCGGTATACGCCGCCGAAGGGCACCGCGGGCTTGGCGCGGTCGCGCGTCAGCGGCCACAGGCGTTCGCCCTGGCCTCCGGCAAGCAGCACCCCGATGGCGTCGCGCATCAAGGACATGGTTGGCGTCCGGTCAACCCGGCGCTGAATTCTCAGCCGGGGCTTTCTCCCGAGGGCACACGATGGCGGTGGGCGCCCGCCCAGGGGTGCAGGAATGAATTTCCGGGCGGCTCGCCGGGAGCGTTCCCCAGACGGCCCTCATTCTAGCAGCAAGTTCCGGCACCCCCTACTGCTGCCCCGCTTCGGTGGCACCGGCTTCCAGGCGGGCGCGGTGGAGCTGCACGCACCCATTGGCTGGGCCGACACCGGGGGTCCCCGGGGTGGGCTTCAGCATCGCAACAATTAGCGGCGCGAATCGGCTACCAGGCTCTCTCCGACCCGCGGTCCGGCCCTCCTGGGCATGTAGATGAAACCAAAGCCAGTTACAGACTTCATCGACCTGTGCCCGTTCGGTACACTGTAAGTCCCGAAATGAATACTTGACTTCGGTGGGAGGCTCCGTTAGAAGGAGTCCCAATAGTCCATTTGGGGCGACCCTCTCAGCATAATTGGGCCGGGACGGACTGCCGCAAACAGGAACGGGAGGTGAGTACTGGGTGGCTGAAGTCGTAATCCAGGAAGGCGAATCTTTGGAGAACGCTTTGCGCCGCTTCAAGCGCAAGGTGCAACAAGAGGACATCATCAAGGAGATCAAGAAGCACAGCTTCTACATGAAGCCCGGAGAAAAGCGCCGGGCCAAGGAAGCGCTCTCGCGCAAGAGGCTGCGCAAGAAGCAGCGGCGTGAGCAGGACTAAGCGACCACGACCCTTGGGTTTTCCTAAGCAGCTTCGGACCAGTCGGCCAGCGGGACCCGCAGAAGTCCTCAGCGATTCCCAGCCAAGTCTGACTCGGACGAACCGGCTGCCTGCCCCGCTCCCAGCGTGGGGCATCGGAGCAGCAAATGGAATACCACGATAAGGTCCTGAAGTGCGCGGAATGCGGCGCCGAATTCGTCTTCACCGCCGGCGAACAGATGTTTTTCGCCGACAAGGGCTTTAAGAACGAGCCCAAGCGGTGCAAGACCTGCAAATCCAAACGCGCTCAGGGCTCGGGCTCGGGGAATTACCAGCGCGCCGAAACGAAGACAACCTGTTCGCAGTGCGGGAAGGAAACCACGGTTCCCTTCAAGCCCACGCAGGGCCGGCCGGTGTACTGCCGCGAATGCTTCCAGCAGCGGCGGACAATGGGTTCCCCGGTCTAGATCGCCGCGGAGTGACCTGCGGAGCCATGCTTCGCAGGCCGGATTCAGGGCCATCGGCCACCGGTTCCATCCCCGACGGGGGTGCCTCGGTCGAGCCAAGGATTCCACACTCCTCGCGCTTGCAGAGTAAGTCCCTCGTCGAGCCGGCCACAGCGCCGACCTAAGCGCCCACCGTTCGCGAAAATCCTCGCCTGCCCCGCATCAGCAGAATCCGCCCGCGCGCCGAACATGCCCTGGCGTGGGTATTTCCATTCGCCGCCGGAGGGCAAAGTTTTTCTCCCCGGCGACCTCCGCGGCGGGTTTGATAAGATGCGGGGCCGAGGCGGGAAACAATCCAGAGGAAAAAGCGCGCGCTGCCTGCCGGTTTGGAGGAGAGGTGGGTTATGAGCAATGAAAACGATCTTCGCAAGCACCTTCGCGACCTTCTCCGCGGCGGCGGGGCGCATGTGGGCTTCGAGAAGGCCCTCGCCGGCCTGCCGGCAAAGCTCCGCGGCGCCAAGGTGCCGGGCCTGCCCTACACGCTCTGGCGGCTGCTCGAGCACATGCGCATCGCCCAGTCGGACATCTTGGAGTTCAGCCGCAATGCCCAGCACGTCTCGCCGGCCTTCCCCGAAGGCTACTGGCCCTCGAGCGACGCGCCCCCCGATCGCAAAGCGTGGGATGCGAGCGTCGAGCGGTTTCGCGCCGACCTCAAGGCCATGCAGGATCTGGCGGCCGACCCCGCGACGAATCTCTTCGCGTCGATCCCGCACGGCGACGGTCAGACGATTCTCCGAGAAGCGCTGCTGGTGGCCGACCACAATGCCTACCATTTGGGCCAGATGGTGATGCTGCGCCGACTGCTGGGGGCGTGGAAGCGATGAGCGGTCTGAACATGCGGCGACATTTACGGCTGGTCAGCCCTTTGCGCATACCCTGCCAAGATGGAGGTAAGCTTCCAACGCACGAGGAAGCTCACGCGTTGCGGATGAGCTTGGCGGCGCCCCAGCCCACCAGGATCAGCGCCGCCAGGATGACCCAGTTGTATTTGTTCCCATAGGTTGCCGTGGGGAAGTGATTGCTGAGCATGATAATGACCACCGGGACGACCATGAAGGTGTTGTGCTTGGAGCGGAGCTTGGCGCGGGCGGCCAAGGCGGCGTCGGGTTTGCGACCCTGTTGGAGCGCCGCAATCATCTTGCGCTGCGCCGGCAAAATCCGCATCCACACGTTGGCGGCCATGATCGTGCCGAACATCGCGCCCACGTGTATGTAGGCCGCACGACCGCTGAGCACTCGCGTGAGGCCGTAGGCGGCGCCGGCCACCAGGACAAACGAGACGACCGCGAAGAGCGTCGCGGACTCACCCACCGGCGATTGCAACAGGAGGTCGTAAACCACCCAGGCCGCGACGAGCGCGCCAATCCCGATTGCCACCGCTGCGCCGAGGCTGATCTTTGCCACGCTGTCGTCCACCATGATGCCGCCCATGTAATAGACCATGGTCAGCAAGACCGTGCCGCTGAGCCAGGTCAGCGCCGCCTCCCAGCGAAACCAATGGAGCTTCCCCGGCAGCCGTTCCAGCGTTTTCTGCTTTTCGACCACATAAAAGCCGCCGCTATGGACCATGTACACCTGCGCCCCGGGATTCGCTGGGATTCCGGCTTGCTCTTCGGCGCTGAGCTGTGCATCGAGCCAGGTGAAGAGGTAGGTCTGGCCGATCCACAGGATGCCGGCGAAGACGTGGACCCAGCGCACGGCCAGGTTGAGCCACTCGTTGAGGTGGAAGTCCATCGGGTGGGCTAGCTCCCGCGGTAGGTGGTGTAGCCGTACGGGCTGAGCAGGAGCGGAACGTGATAGTGCTGCGCCGCGTCGCGGACGGCGAAGATCACCGCCACCTGGGGATGGAAGCTTTCCACATTCTGCGCACGGAAGTAGGCGCCGGAATCAAAGGTGAGCCGGTAGGTCCCCGCCTCGAGCGGCGAGCCTGCGGGCAGCAGATTCGTCAGCCGGCCGTCGGCATCGGTCGCGCCTTTTCCGACCACCTTCCATTCGTTGCCGCCGGAGCGCATCTCCAGCACCACCGGCACGCCGCTGGCCGGCCGGCCTCGGGAGGTATCGAGCACGTGAGTGGTGATGGCGCCCATCGCTTACTTGCCGCTCAAGAGTTTTTCCAGCCGGAGTCGCGTGATGCGACGCTGCTCCTCCACGGCGACGCGAAGCTCCTCGCCGGGCTCATTCTGGAGGCGGTTTCTGAGAAGTGCAAGCATCTCCTCGCTGGATTTTCCCGTGGCGCAGACAATGAAGATATAGCCGAAGCGCTCCTGATAAACGCGGTTGGCTTCGGCAAGCGCGGCGATCACGTCCCGGCCCGCACGTTGTGTGCCCGCCTGTTCTTCCGCCGACCAGCGATGCGTCCGAGCCGAGCCCGCCGGGGACGCGGAATTTTCTCCGATCTTCGGGTGGCGGCTGAACGCCTCAAGCCAATCCTCCGGGGGAAGGTCTCGCCACACGCTGTCCGCGGCCTGCAGCAATTCGGCCAGGTCTCGAAAAGGCCGCTGCTGGGCCATCCGCCGGGCCCAATTCGTGGAGCCGCAGCAAGGGAGCAGCTCCGCCTCGGCCTGCTGCGGCGAACAGCGGTTCAGTCGCTCGAGCCCTGCGCTCACGCATTTCTCCCGGCCATAGTGCCGTAGACGCGCAAGCGGCTGACGCCGCCATCCGGGTAGATATGGAAGCGCACGTGAGTCGCTTCGCCTGCGTTTTGAACCTCCTTTTCAAACAGGCGCACGGTATGCGCTTGCAATGTTGTGCGCGGCAGGACCTGGACCCACGGCAAAGAGGCAAAGTCCGACGCTTCCGTAATGTGCTGCGGCGCGCGGCAGGCCTCGAGCTGGCAGCTTTCAGGATAGTTGCCCTTGAAGTGCGAGGTGTCCACTTCCACCCGGCGGATGGTGCCCGGCGCTCCCAGTCGGATGACCACCCAGTCGTGGCCGGGGCCGCGCCGCCGGCGCGTCTCCCAGCCGTCGCTCATGTTCGCGGCGCGGCCGGGCATGATCAGGTTGTGGCGCGAGCCGAAGAACATGTCGCTGCAGGCCACCACCATCCCGCCGTGTTCGACTGCGGCCAGATCCATCTCGCCGCCGCGGCCGAGCTGCGTCCAGTCCGGTACGACTTCGCCGTAGGCGCGCAGCCGGGCCACGCCGCCGTCAGGGAAGATGTTGAAGCGGAGATGCGTGCAGCGCTGCGGGCTGTGGATGGCGAGGCGATTTTCAATATCGCCCCGCAGAGGAGATTTCGCGAGCAGCTCGGTCCATGGCGTTGCGGGGCTGGTCAGCTTCTCGACGCCGGGGTTACCTTCGAGCGCGCAAGCATCGAGCGAACAGCGCTCGGGATAATTCCCCTTGAAATGCGCGGTATCCACGACCACCCCGCGGAGGATGCCGGGCAGACCCAGGCGGATGATGCACCAGTCGAATCCGGGCGTGCGTCGCCGGCGCGTCTCCCAGCCGTCCATCCACTTCCCCACATCGGTGTACTTGCCCTCGATAAACAGAGGTTTGCCGGCCTTCAGCAGGTTTTCCTTGGGAGCGAAGAACTCGTCGTTGGCGGCAACCACAGCGCCGCCGAGACGCTCCGAGGCGAGGTCGATCAGTTCGGTAAAATCCATCAGCAGTCGTCCCGCTTCAGCAGCGCTCCCATGGGCTTGGCGGAGAACTGGCCACGGTCGTAAATTTTCCGGCCTCGCAGAAACGTCGCTTGCACCACGCCGATCAGCTCCTGGCCGGCATAGGGAGTCAGCTTGTGCCGGTGGTGCAGCTTCGCAGCGTCCACGCGGAAGGAGCCCTCTGGGTTCCAGACCACCAAGTCCGCCTCGCAGCCTGCCTGGATCGCTCCTTTGCGCTTCTCCAGCCCCACCAGCCGCGCCGGGCCGCGGCACAGCCACTCGGCCAGGTCGCGGAGAGAGTAGCCGCGCCGCTGTGCTGCTGTCCACATCACCGGGAGGCGCAGCTCGAGCGAAGAGATGCCGCCCCAGGCGCGCAGGAAGTCGCCGGAATCGCTCCATTTTAAATCCGGAGGGCAGGGCGAATGGTCGGAAACAACCATGGCGATCAAACCCTCGCTGAGCGCGGCCCACAATTTTTCCCGGTTGTCGCGCTCGCGGATCGGCGGGCAGCACTTGAATTGCGTGGCCCCGTCGGGGATGTCTTCGGCGGCGAAATAAAGGTAGTGCGGGCAGGTCTCCACGGTGATGGGCAGCCCGTCGTTTCTCGCCTGGCGCAACATGGGCAAGGCGTCGGAAGAGGAATGATGGACCACATGCACCCGGGAGCGGAACTCCCGGCCGAGCCGTATAACCAGCGCAACTGCTTCGTTCTCCGCCTCCCGCGGCCGCGAGCGCAGAAAGGCGGCATAGCGGCGAGGATCGGCGGACCCGCCGCCTGCGTGCGCTTGGAGAGCCTGCGCCAGCGGCCCGGGCAGCTCTGCATGCACGATGAGCACGGCACCGAGTGCCGCAAGCTCTCTCCAAGCGGGGCGAAGGTCGGCCTCGGTTACGTGGCGGAACTCTTCGACACCGGAAGGGACCAGAAAACATTTGAATCCAAGCACGCCCGCGTGGAACAGGCGAGGGAGTTGCGGCGTATTTCCCGGCACGACGCCGCCCCAGAAGCCGACGTCCACCCAGCAGCGGCCCTCGGCCGCGGCAATTTTGGTTTGCAAGGCATCCACGGTCGTGGTCGCCGGGATGCTGTTCAGGGGCATATCTACAAGCGTGGTCACGCCGCCCGCCGCCGCCGCACGTGTCGCCGAGTCAAATCCTTCCCATTCTGTCCGGCCGGGTTCGTTGACGTGGACGTGTGTATCCACCAGCCCGGGCATGACTACAGACCGGCCCGCGTCGTAGATCGGGCTTCCTGGCGGCACGTCCTTACCTCCCGCGACACCGGTGATGACGCCTTTGCGGATGTGGATGGAGGCCGGGCCGACGCCGGTGGGCGTGACGACCCTGTCGCCCCGAATGACCAGGTCCGCAGTCATGAGTTGCCTGGGGCCGCCTAGCTGCGCCGGGCGGCCGCCGCGCCGTTGCTGCTCATCTGCTGCAAGAACTCTTCCAGGAGATTCATGGCCACGCGCAGTCGGTAGTTCGCAGTGGAGCGCATGTCGTCAATCGGAGCAATCTCCCGGGAAAGCTCTGCCTTGGCGGCATGGATGGCGGCCGCACCGAGCTTCTGGCCGCGCAGGGCCGATTCGGTGCGGGCGCAGCGCAAAACCGTCGGCGCAACGCTGCCCAAGGCGATGCGGATGTCGCGAATCGTCCCGCCCTGGATTGCCGCGGCGGCGGCCAAGCAGACCTTGGAAATGGCCTGCGCCTTGCGCGTGCCCACTTTGCGATAGTACTGCCGCCAGTTTTTCTTTTCCCGTGGCAAACGGATGTTGCGGATCAGCTCGTTGGCCCGCAGGACCATCTGTTTGTAGCCGGTATGAAAGCCGTGGTAAGGCACCCAGCGCGACCCGCGCGCCGAGGCGAGCTCCAATTCGGTGTCGTACACCAGCAGCGCCGGCGGCGAATCGGCCGCCGGTGACGCGTTGGCGATGTTCCCGGCAAGCGTGCCGCGGTTCTGCGTGGCAATGCCGCCGGTCTCCCGCGCCGCCTGGCAGAGCAGCGGGAACTCCTGCTGCATCAGGGGATGCGCCAGCAGCTGGGTGTAGGTGGTCAGGGCGCCCAGGGTGACGCTTTCGGGTGCGACCTCGATGCCTTTGAGCTCCGGCAATTTCCAGATGCTAAGGAGTTTGGTGTGCGCGAGTTTGCCGGCTTCGAACAGCACCATCAAGTCGGTGCCGCCGGCCAGCGGCTTCCACACGCCGGGCTCGCGCTCGAGCAGCGCCAGCGCCTCGCGCAGGCTTCGCGGCGCCCTCAAATCATACGCGGGCAGGTAGGACCTCACGCCCTGCCTCCGCCGGCCTGGCACGCCCGCACGACGGCTTCGAAAATCTTGATGTAGCCGGTGCAGCGGCAGAGGTTGCCGGCCAAGCCGGCGCGGATTTCGGCCTCGCTGGGCTGGGGCTTGCGCTCGAGCAGGTTCACCGCCGCCATCACCATGCCCGGCGTGCAGATGCCGCACTGCGCGCCGCCGCAAGCAATAAAGGCTTCTTGCACGGCGTGCAACTGCTCGCCGTTGGCGATGCCTTCGATGGTCTTGATCTCGCTGCCGGCGACCTGCACGACCGGCACCAGGCAACTGTTGACGATCTCCCCGTCGATCCACACCGCGCAGGCGCCGCACTCGCCCTCGCCGCAGCCTTCCTTGGTGCCGGTGAGCCGCAACTTCTCGCGCAAGACGTCCAGCAGGCGCGCCATGGGATAGGAGCGCAGGCGCTGCTTGCTGCCATTCACGACGCAGGATATTTCGACCTTTTCCACGCGCTCAGACACGCGCGCCTTCCTCTTGCGTCTTGGCCAGAGCCGGCAGGAGCGTTTCCGGCAGGACGGGAATCTCGCAGATGCGGACGCCGGTGGCGTTTTCGATGGCGTTGACGATCGCCGGGGCCGTGCCATCCATGGGAAGTTCGCCGATGCCTTTCGCTCCCGCCGGGCCGTGGGGGTAGTGCAGCTCCTCGAAAAAGACGCGGATGGGCGGCACATCCGCCGCGGTGGGCATGATGTAGTTGGTCATTTGGCTGTTGACCATGCGGCCGTCGTTCCACACCACGTTTTCGTAGAGGGTGTAGCCGATGGCCTGCGCCACGCCGCCTTCGATCTGCCCCGCGGCCAGCACCGGATGGATCACTCTCCCCACCTCCTGCACGGCCACGAAATCGTCCACCTGGATTTCATAGGTCACCATGTCCACGGTGACCTCGGCGACGTACACCGCCCAGGCATACGTGCCGTAGGCGTCGCCCCGATAGCTGGCCTCGTCCCAGTGGATTTCCGGCGGCGGCTGGTAGCGGCTGCTGGCGCGCAGCGGCCCAAAGGTTTTGACGTAGCCGCGGCAGGCGCGCTCAAATTCCGCCGGGGTGTAGCTTTCCTTCAGCAAGCCGCTATCGAGGAGGGCCCGCTTTAGCCCGAGGCACGCCGACTCCACCAGCTTGCCCACCACCATGCAGGTGCGCGAGGCCACCGTGGGGCCGCTATTGGGCACGTTGGCGGTGTCCGGCTTGGCAACCACGATGCGGTCGTAGTCGAGCCCCAGCGTTTCGGCGGCGATCTGCGAAAAAATTGTGTTTGTGCCCTGACCGATTTCGGTGCTGGCCGCGAGAATGCGCACCAGGCCCTTTGCCGTCGCCTCCACCTCCACCACCGAGGCCAGGTATTGTTCCCCCGAGCCCGTGAACCCGGCGCCATGCATGAACGAGGCGAGGCCGATGCCTTTCTTGCGCTGCGCGCCGGGGTTCTGCTGGGCAAAGCGCTCGCGCTTGGCGTGGTAATCGCTCTCCCGCAGCGCGCGGTCGAGCAGGCGGTCCAGGCGGATGTCTTCGCGGATCACCTGCCCGGTCGCCGTGCTTTGGCCCGGCTGGACAAAGTTGCGCCGGCGAAACTCTTCCGGGCTCAACCCCACGGCACTCGCGACACCGTCCATGTGGCGCTCGAGGGCGAAAATGCTTTGCGGCGCGCCGAAACCGCGGAAAGCGCCGTGAGGGGGCGCGTTGGTGGCCACGGCGCGGCTGCGGATGCGCACTTGGGGGCAGTGGTAAGAGCCCGCTGCGTGGATGGTGCCGCGGGAGAGCACCACCGAGGAGAGCGTCGCGTAGGCGCCGCCATCAATCACGAAATCAATCTCCATGGCCAGGAGTTTCCCGTCTTTGCTGACGGCGGTGCGGTGTCGCGTGCGCGAGGGATGGCGCTTGGTGGTCGCCGCCATGTCTTCGGCGCGGTCGTAGATGAGCTTCACCGGCTTGCCCGACTTCCACGCCAGCAGCGCCGCGTGCCCGGCGATCATCGAAGGATATTCCTCCTTGCCGCCGAACCCCCCGCCGGTCTCCGCCTGGATGACGCGGACTTTCTCCGCCGGCAAGCCAAACAGCGCCGCGAGCGCCTTGTGGACGTAGTACGGGCACTGCATCGAGCCCCACACGGTGACGCCCTCCTGCGGATTGGCCACGGCGATCATTCCGTTGTTCTCGATGTAGAGCTGTTCCTGCGCGCCGGTCCGGTATTCGCCCTCAACGACAAAATCCGCGCGCGCCCAGGCTTCGTCCACGTTGCCCTTCTCGACCAAAAAGGACTTGAAGACGTTGTCCGTGCCCCAGACAACTTCTTTTCTCTCGAGAGAGTCTTCGATGGTGAAAATCGCGGGCAGCGGCTCGATCTCGATTTGCGCCGCGCGGCGCGCCTCTTCGAGCAGGTATTTGTCGGGGTGCGCGAGCAGCACGACCGGCTCTTCGTGATGGTTGACCACGCCGTCGGCGAGAAAGGGCTGGTCGTGCTCGATCAGGGCCACGTAGTTCGCGCCCGGGATGTCTTTCGCGGTGACGATGGTAAATTCGTTCCAGGGAATGCCCTCGCCGAACGAAATCCCGCGGATGCGCCCGCGGGCGCAGGAGCTGCGCAGGGTCACGCCATGCAGCATCCCCGGGAAGCTGAGGTCGTCCACATAGCGCGCCTGGCCGGTGACTTTGTCGCGCCCCTCTTTTCGCGGGACGGGCCGCCCCACAAGCCGGTTTTCCATTCGTCGAATCCTCGAAGCGCGGCCGCCGTCAGTATTCGATGCGGTCAGTTTTCTGCTCCCAGGCGCGAAAGGCCGCCAGGGCTTCCTTGCGCATGAGCTGGACCATGGGAATCTTCCGCCTGGGGGCGGGCAGCCGGAATTGTTTCATGATGAAGGAGTCGTCGAACCCGTAGCGGGTCGCGTCCTTGCCGGTGCTGGCGAAGAAGACTTTTGCCGGCCGCGCCCAGTAGATGGCGCCCAAGCACATCGGGCAGGGCTCGCAGCTGGTATAGATCTCGCAGCCGGTGAGCTGGAAGTGGCCCAGCGAGCGACACGCTTCGCGGATGGCCACGATTTCCGCGTGGGCGGTCGGGTCGTTCGTCGAGGTCACGCAGTTGGCGCCCTCCGCGAGCACAATGCCGTCCTTGACCACGATTGCGGCGAAGGGTCCGCCACGGCCCGAGCGCACGTTTTCAATGGACAATGCGATGGCCTTCTGCATGAACGGGTTTGGCATGGCCTCCATCCTGCGCCCCGCGCGGGACCGGGCGCGTGGCGAGCGCCTGCGGAGACATCTTACGTCAGAGCACACACCAGGGGTCAATCCTGGTGGAGGGGGATTGTTTACATCGTCCCGACGAAGCGTCCGGTGGGCTTGTTGCGGCCCCTCAGGCAACGGCGCCGGATTCTACGGAGATGGCTCGCGAAGCGTCGCCGGCTGCGCCGAGCGCCGGCGCGCAGCGTAATCTCTCTTCTGGTGGTCAAGACCAGGCCGGAGCAGGCAGGAGTCTAGCGGATGGCTCCGCACTGATTCTCAACAAGGTGCTGCAAACTTTCATCCAAGAGGACCCGGCGTCGCACCATGGCGGAACAAATTTGGTCGGCAGTAAGGCCCGTGGCGCCTCTGAAGTCGGCGCCCTCGAGGTTGGCATCGCTGAGGTCAGCCCCGCGCAAGATGGCCCCTTGGAGGTCGGCGCCGCGCAAGTCGGTCCTTTGCATCTCCGCTTCGATGAGCATGGCGTGTTGGAGCTGGGCGTCTTGGAGTCTGGCCCCCTGGAGTTTGGCGGACCACAGATAGGCCTCGCGAAGGTCGGCCGCTGCCAGATTGCCATCTTCCAGATGGGCTTCGCGCAGGTCGGCCCTGGCGAGATTGGCGCGTACGAGCTGAGCCCGGCGAAGATCGGATGCATACAGGTTGGCGGCTTCGAGTTTGGCACTGACGAGTCTCGAGTCCTCGAGAGAGGAGTAGGAGAGATCCGCTTCGCGCAGGTCGGCCCTGGTGAGATTAGCGTTTGCGAGCCGGGCGCCATGGAGGTTTGCGCGGGTGAGCAGGGCACGGTCGAGAACCGCCCAGGGGAGGTTGGCCTGGCGAAGGACGGCCCCGCGCAGGTCGGCTTCGGATAGAAATGCACCCTCCAAATCGGCCTGCAAAAGGTGAGCATTGGCGAGAAAGGCGCGATACCCCTCGGCGTAGCGGAGGTTCAATTTGTTGAGGCGCGCTCCCTTGATGAGGCCTAGGTCTTCTTCTCGCCCGGCCCAGTCTTTCGGTTTGGGGGAAATATCCATTTCTGAAAAGTCGGTATAGGGGCTGTAGCCGACAAGCCAAAGAATGTTGGCCGCCCATCGCCGGAAGTCTGTGGCCTTTAGTGCCGGGGCGCGGCTCGCGTCATGAGGGGCGCCGTAGATCGAACCGAGGGACAGCAGAAACAGGATAAGGCCGAGCGCAAGCGTGGTCGCTGCCCGGGTGTACACCTTTAAGCGCCGGGATGTTTTCCCCGAAGCCGGCGATTGCGGACTCTCCGCGCGAAGCGTTCCGCCGGCGAGGCCTGGCAAGAACGCGGCGGAGGCTATGGCCGCAACCACGAGCAAGACGTGCAGCATTGTGCCGTGCCAATCCTGCCGGGTCAGGTAGCGGGCCCATAAAAGAAGCAGCGTGGCCGGAACAACCCAGTACGCGAGCAGACTGGCGATGCAGGTCTCCAGGAAAGAAAGCGGCGGGCGAGTCTGTCTCAGCCACTTGACCTGACTGCGTGCCAACCCCATCAGGAGCCATGACCCTGTTCTATCCAGCGCTCTGCCGTCAGGAAAGATCGCGGGTAACTCCGCCAGGCTGTCCCACAGTCGTTGCAAGTACAGATGGAAGTAGAGGTAAAAGCCGAACAACAACACCGGCCAGAATAAATAAAAGCCGAGCATCGGTATGGCGTCGCCGACGCGGCGAAGCGGCAAGGAGGCCATGTTCCTGAGGAGTTGCAGGTCAGTTGTGGTGGCAATAATCGCGCAGGTGCACGCACACAACAGCAACATCGCCGCGATGAGCTTGTGCGCGTACTTGGACCTGCGGCCGGCAGACTCGAGCTCGCCGAATTCGGCGATGGGCTTGGGCAGCGCGGCCCCGAAAAGGTTTGCGCCCGCCAGCTTCCCGGTCAAGAGTCCCGTTGCGCCCTCGAGGTTTGCTCCTTGCAGATTCGCTTCCCGCAATTCGGTGCCCAGCAAGTTCGCCTCTTGAAGGTTTGCCTGCATCAGGCACGCGCCTTGCAGGTCAGCCAACAAAAGATCTGCCCCCTTCAAGTTTGCCTTGCGCAGAAGGGCCCGTTGGAGATTGGCCCCGGGCAGTTCGGCTCCCTCGAGGTCGGAACACGACAGATCCGCCCGCTCTCCCGCCTCGCCGTGGGATTCGACCCACTGCTTGTGCTGCTCGAGAGTGTGGGCTAATTTCTCTCCCGGGATTTCCACGCCCGCGAGTGCTTCCGAAGCCAGCGCGTGGAGCTCTTCGATCCCCAAGTCCATTGTCCCAACCCCCTCCGATGCCGAGATGCCCCTGAAAAGGAGTCCTCATCCGAGCTGTGCGGAGTCAGATGCGCATGCGGAAAAAGCCGCAAAGGCGCGCGGCCTTCTCCGGGTCCCCGCCAGGCTCATCTATCCTTGACGGTAGTCGGGACTTCCTGCTCCGGCAATAGTACTTCCTCAGATTTTGCAATGTTTGTAATCCACGCGGCGTGGCACAAAGAGCGCGTGTTTCGACGAGCACTTCTTTGGGGAAGTGAGGAGGTATTTTTCAGTAGCTGTTTTCCTGAAATGTGGTTGCGGATGGGCCCGCCAGGATTCGAACCTGGGACCAACGGATTATGAGTCCGCTGCTCTACCGCTGAGCTACGGGCCCGTCGATTCCTGCAACATCGTACACCCGAAAGACTTAGTGAACATACGCCGATTCTGGCGCGACTGGCTCAGTCGGCTCGGTGGCAGTTCTAGTGGCAGTTGGTTGCCCTGTCACCGATGCGGCTAGCCGCTCAACTGCAGCCAGGGTGTGCTTCGGGGCCAGGTGGCTGTACCGTACGGTCATCTGGATGGACTTGTGCCCCATGAGCTCCTGCACCGTCCGCAGATCGACGCCGGCCATGACCAGCCGGCTAGCGAAGGTGTGCCGCAGGCAGTGCCAGGTGAAATCTCGCAGCTTAGTGGCCCGGACCGCAGGCTCGAACCAGCGGCGCGGACCGGGAGCTCCACCGCAGACGAACCCCGTGGTCTCATACCGTTGGCGGAGCGCGGCCAGGGCCGCGATGGCCACGCTGTTTAGCGGGATGTGTCGCATCTCGCCATTCTTTGAGCGGGGCACGGTCAGCACGCGCTGCGAGAGGTTCACATTGTTCCACGTCAGGCCGTACATCTCCGAGAGCCGAAGCCCCGTGTTCAGTGCCAGGTCTAGCTCGGGCGTGTGCTCCTGGCAGGTGGCTTGGATTGCGGCTCGCAGCCGGGCTTCTTCTTCGGCGGCGAGCCAGCGGACACGCGCATTGTTCTCCTGGCGGTGCTTCACCAGCCGGGCGGGATTCTCTTTGGCCTTCCCGTTCTGAATCCCTAGCCGATAGACGAGCGAGAGAAGCGCGCGCAGCCGGTTTACCGTGGCCGGGGCCCAGTTGTTCTCGTCAGCGGCGCGCGTGAAGTGCTGCTCGATCTCCTGGGGAGTGATGGAATCGGCGGCGCGGTCGCGGAACCACGACAGCAGACGCTCCATCCGATAAATGTCATCGTCGTAACTGCGCTTGTGCGCCTTCGAATAGGCAAGGGCATCGGTGGCGAGCTCTGCGAAGCTGACTTCTCGTCGCTTGAGCTTCTCCGGGAAGAAGCGGCCTTCGCGGATTTCCGTCTTGCGCTTCTGGTAGGCGGCGATGGCCGCGCTCTTGCTGCCTACCTTTTCGCGGCGCCGCCTACCGTATTGGTCAAAGTACTGAATCGACCACTCGCCTGAGCCGGGCTCGCGCTCGAAAACTCCGCGCTGCTTCTTGCGTTTGCTGCTCTCCCCCGAATTGAAGATGCTGCTCGTGTTGCTCATCGCGCTGCTCTCCCTTCTCGCCGCGCCGCTCTCCACCACTGGCGGCGATGTTCCCTCCAGTACTCGCTGCTTTGGTACGCCTTCAACTGGCAAGCCTGGGTACAAAATCTCTGGTGTACAAATCTGGCGAAGAGCCACTGTCCACAGCGGCGGCACTCGCGCACGCGGTCGAGCAGCCCTTGCTGTTCGAGCTCTAGCAGCTTGAGGACAGCATCGGTCTCCGGGTTCTTCCCGTGCCAGTCCCACAGGTGCCGAGCGCGCCCGTACTTGGCGAACAAAGGCGCTTTCGAGACAGTGAGTCGAGGCCGCACCTTGTAGCGCGCAAGCTGCGCATCTACGCGCCGGATCTTCCTGACGTACTCCCGGGAAGGGGAAAGGTCTTGAAGTGAGACCCGGATCACGCGGCCACGCCCACCTGGAAAGGGCTTACCGGGTCTCGCCAAAAGGCGCTCGAGCGCATCTCTGTTCGCGTATTGCGCGACCGGGGAAAGCCCGCTCAGTTCGCGGAGGCCGATTAGCAGGCGCAACAGCCGGGCGGAGGACTTTTTCCCCTTTCTGGAGTTGAGCCAGCCGGCGAGGAACTTGCCCTCCTCCTCGCCCATGTACCTGCGCAGAACACGGGTCCCGGCAGTCGAATAGTGCCTTCTTACATTAGCCTCATCTTCCATAGTTCTAGACAATATCAGGCAGCGCGCGTAGTGTCAACAAGCGAAAGCGCAGTTCAGCGCGCTTAGGAGGGAAGGAATGGAACCCTTGTTGCTAACGCGCGTGGAGGCCGCTGGCCTGCTGCGGGTCAGTCTGCGCACGCTCGATTTGCTGGTCTCCACGAAGGAGCTCGGCAGCCGCAAGGTGGGGCGGCGTCGGCTGATTCCGCGCGTGGAGCTCGAACGATTCGCTCGGCGCGACCACGCCACCTCCTCGCCTGGGAGTGCCCATGGAGGGGAGGATGGCAGCCGGTAAGGCTCAGGCGGGGCGCCGCGACTTCATCGCTCGCATCCCGGCTCGGCTGCTGAAAGATCCCAGGCTATCGGGCCGGGCCAAAGGGTTATGGGCGATTCTCGCCGCTCATGCTGATGTGAAGAGTCGCCGGACGTTTGTCGGCGGCGAGACCCTCGACCGTCTCATGCGCTGTGGCCGTGGGGCACGGGAGGCTGATCAGCGCATGCTCCGCAAGACGGGCTGGCTGCGGGTCGAGTGGGAACGGGATCGCGGAGGGCTTTGGAGCCGGCGGATCTACGTTCTTTGTGACCCTGGCCGTTGCTCGTTTGACCGTCAGCGGTCTGAACCGACGACGGTCAGGCAAGCACCTATCAATGACCAGGATTCTTTATCAGTATCCATGAGAGAAAAGATCATCAGTGCCCAGTTGTCACTGCTGCTCGATTCCCGAGCAGCGGTTCCGCAAGAACGAGAGGATGATCTACGACGCTCCCTCTTGGACGAAACTCAAAGAGCTTATCCGTGGTGCACGCCGCGGATGTTGGCCTGGGCCTTGCGACGAATCGCTGAGCGAGCGAAAACGCCCCCACGTTCGGTCGCGTACTTCCGAAGATCGCTTCCCATCTTTTTTGATAACCTGGGGGCGGAAATCGAATCGTGGTTGCGCGACGCTGCCGCAGAGCGGATAAGGGCCCCGGCTAGTGTTCGCTTGCCTGACTTGGTTGAAGACCTGAAGCGGCTTGTAGCCGAGAACGATCTACCCTACGACGGGGACATGGTCATGCGTGCGGTCGATGCGGCTGAGCAACAGCTGAAGGAGCAACAGCGGCTTCAGGCAGATCTCAGGGTTGGTCGCGGGCCGCTAGCATAGGAGGTCAGCCTATGAGCTGCGGAGAGTGGGAGGTTATTCGGCAGACATTCGAGGATCTTCGCCGGAGGGGTTTGTATTTGGGCCCGGTGCCCTCATTTCGTAGGGAAGTTTCGCCGTCCTCCAGTCCCGCGCGAGATCTCCGCGTTGCTGCGGGCACGGTTCTCCTAGCCCCGCACGAGGCAGGGGGCATGGAGCCCAGGGCTGAGCTACCGAGCTGTTGGTGCTGCCACGCCGCGTACCGCTTGGACTGGCTTCGGGAGGAGGAGGGGCGGGCCTACGCTTGGCTCCTGCCGTCCTGCGGCTGCCTGGACGTGCCGCAGGCCCTGGCCTGTTGCGGGTCATGCTCGGACCATTGCCAGTGCCGGCGACGGGAAGGCCATGAGCCCTGAGAATGATCGGAAAGGCGACAGGAGGAGAGTCAGTCAGGCGCTCAATGACGGAAATTCTGGCTTGTCGGCTTTCCGTGCCGCCATCTATGCTCGGGTTTCTACCGCGAACCATGGCCAAGACCCAACTACGCAGACTCGCGAGCTTCGCGAATACTGCACCGGGCGGGGCTGGGAAGTCATCGACGAGTACGTGGACGTAGGAATCTCCGGAACGAAAGAGAAGCGGCCTCAGCTTGACCGCCTTGTGGCCGACGCCCGCCGTCAACGATTCGATGCAGTGCTGGTCTGGAAGTTCGACCGGTTTGCGCGGTCAGTCTCGCATCTACTGCGAGCATTGGAACTGTTCCGTACTCTGGGGATCGAGTTCATTTCTCTTTCGGAGCAAGTAGACACCTCTACGCCCACGGGCAAGATGGTGTTCACGGTTCTCGGAGCTGTAGCAGAGCTTGAGAGGTCGCTAATCGTGGAGCGGGTGAAGTCTGGTATGCGGAACGCCCGAGCCAAAGGCAAGCGCATAGGCCGCCCGCCGCGCACATACTTGCCTGTAGAGACGCGAATGGCCGTAGCCCAAGCCTATAAGCGGGGCGGGGCCAGCCTCCGGCAGTTGGCTCCAGATTCGGCACTTCGGTTGGCACGGTGCAGCGTTGCATCAGGGGGTACGGAGAAATCGTCTTGCAGGCAAAGACCTGAATTTTCGTTGGCGATGCCACCTAATCTAGCACGTGCAAAAGGATGTGTTTTGGTGCAGATAAGGGGCCTGCGCCTGAATTTTGGTCGATTGATTCCCCTCCTGCCGATTGGCAGGGTAGGGTCGCGGGTGGCCGGTTTGAAGGAGTGCGGGTTGCGGACACGGCGTGCGCGCAGATGTAAAATGTTGTGGCATCTGGCAGGGCCTGATGCTTCAAAGAGACTCATCATGAACGCGAGAGAGCTGGATCGGTACAAGCGATTGTTGCTCGAGAAGCAGCGCGAGTTGTCGACTGCAAGCGGCGAGGTCGGGACCCCTATACCCGCGGCGGGTGGCCCGCAGGGAGATCTCATTGACCAGGCCAATGCCGACTTTGAAGCGGAGCTTCAGATCCGGTTGCATCAGACCGACGGTCGTCTCCTGCGCGCGATAGAAGAGGCATTGACGCGGATCAGAGACGGCACGTTTGGCGTGTGCAAGGCTTGTGGACAACGCATCTCCAAGGCCAGGTTGGAGGCGGTGCCCTGGACGCGTCTCTGCCGTGAATGCAAGGAGCGCGAGCACGCCTGACTCTGAATCGGGAGGGGGACATGAGAGCCTACGTTCTTGTGAACACGGAGATGGGAAAGGTTCGAGAAGTCGCTCGACAAATCGCGAGCTTGCCTGGCGTCACGATAGCGAATGCTTGCTGGGGTGTGCCCGACATTTTCGTTGTGGCTGAAGTCGCGGCTGCCGGGGAACTCGACAAGCTCGTCATCGACAAGATTCAATCAATTGAGGGCGTGGAACGGACCGAGACGCACATTGCCATCGAGTGATCAACTCGAAGACGTTGGCCAGCTATTAGGGGCACATTCAAGGCAACCGGCCGAAGCCCATGACGCTCGAAGAGATCAAATGCTTCTGTGAGAGCAAGAGGGCGACGGTACAGATTGAAAGCCCTGTCGGAACGATCACGTATTCCTCAAAGGGTATCCAGATCGGACCTACGGTATTCGCGTGGCAAGGCGCCCCGCTGCCGCCAGTTCCGTCTCAGCAAGAGGTCCTAGAGAAAGCCGACAGGTTCGTCATCCAGCCGAAGTTTGGCGTAGCGCTAGAGGTTAACCGCGAAAAGTTTGACCAGCTATTGAAGATTTAGATCCCATCCGAAGAGGGCGCTCGTGGGTGAAGAGGAAAGTGAGCGACGAGCGGTACTCTGCCAGGGTGTTTCGCCATGGGACGAGCCATGCTTGATTCCTGCCACGAGACGTTGTGAGCGGTGTGGCTCCTGGTTTTGCCAGGCGCACTTCTCGGACCCGGATTGGCATCCGTGCGCAGCGGAATAAAGTGGCCCTGTTAGACTTTCGTGCCCTAGCATTTGGCCGAAAACGAAAAACACGCGGTCTGGCGGGCTTTAGAGGAAATCACATGACGCACACGCACGAATGCCCACGCTGCGGGATGCGCTGGGAATGTGGGGAGGCAAATTACCAGGACGAGTGCCTGTATCCCATCAAGACGCTTTGCACCAAGTGCTGGGCTCAAGGACCGGCAAGAGCTGCGTCTCTACGGGAAGGCAAAGAATGAGTATAAACTAGAGGACGGTAGCCTATCAGCGTGAGAAACAACTTACTTCTGGAGCGTGATCCACACCTTTCGAGGGCTGATACGGTCAACGCAAGGAGGTGACCGGTGGCCTACATCATCGCCGAACCCTGTATCGGAACCAAAGATACTGCCTGTGTGGACGTGTGCCCGGTGGATTGTATCCATCCGGCAAAGGGTCGAACCTATGACGATGGCCGACCGACGTACGACGAGGTGCCTCTGTTGTATATTGATCCCACCGAGTGCATTGACTGCGGAGCCTGTGTGCCGGTCTGTCCGGTGACAGCGATCTTCGCAGAAGCCGATCTGCCGGAGAAGTGGAACACGTTTATTGAGATCAACAAGAATTACGTTGACGGCGGCAAGTTTCAGCCCGACAAGTATCAAAAAGCGAAGTAGCTGACGGCCGCCTCGGCACTATGCCTGGCACGTATGAGTACGCTGCGCGAAATCATTTCTGAAAACGTTCGCGAGGGCGAACTCTACGAAAAGCTCGACCGCAACTGGGTGCGGTGTTTTGCCTGCGGGCACTGTTGCAAGATCCCAGACGGCCAACCCGGGGTTTGCAAGGTTCGCTACAACCGGGGCGGAACCCTGTTTGTGCCCTGGGGGTATGTCGGCGGCGTCCAATGCGACCCCGTCGAGAAAAAACCCTTCTTCCATGCTCATCCAGGGGCACTCGCTTACAGCTTCGGAATGCTCGGCTGTGATCTGCACTGCGCCTACTGCCAGAATTGGGTGACCTCGCAAGCCCTGCGCGATCCCGCCGCCGCTGTCGGCCCGATGCGCGTCACGTCGGCAGAACTTGTTCTTGACGCCCTCCGCCAGAGAGGCAGGGTCATCGTCAGCACGTATAACGAGCCGCTGATCACGACTGAATGGGCCGTGGCTGTCTTTAAGGAAGCGCGCGCGGCCGGATTGGTGACTGGCTTTGTTTCCAACGGAAACGGCACCCCGCAGGTCCTCGAATATCTGCGGCCGTGGGTGGATCTTTACAAGGTGGACCTGAAGAGTTTCGATGACCGCCACTATCGTCAGCTCGGCGGCCGGTTACAGCCCATCCTGGATACGATTCGTCTCTTGCATGAGATAGGCTTCTGGCTGGAGATCGTTACGCTGGTGATTCCCGGGTTCAACGACTCGGACGACGAGCTGACTCGGCTGGCCGAGTTTCTGGCGGGCGTATCGTCGGATATTCCTTGGCATGTAACGGCCTTTCACAAAGACTACAAAATGACCGATCCTGAGAACACCAGCCCGGAGACCTTGATAAGGGCAGCAGAGATCGGCAAGAAGGCCGGCTTGCGTTACGTCTATGCCGGGAATTTGCCAGGCATGGTCGGCGATTGGGAGAACACGCGTTGCCCGAATTGCCAGGAACTTCTCATCGAACGTAACGGGTATCTAATCACAGGTTACCATCTCACTCCTCAAGGTTGCTGCCCGTCTTGCGGCGCCAACATTCCCGGACGGTGGGATCCCGCGTTTCGACGACAGATTACCGCCCGTCCCTTTGTGCCGCGCATGCGCCCCCGATCAGATTTGCTTGTGCTGAACCCCTAAGAAAGCCACGCCATTTGTTGGCTCTCGTGGCGAGGACACGTATGGCACCCAGGGAGGAACCAAGAAGACTGCCGCGGGAAGGCGGTCTTCAGAAATGCGAACCTGTTGACAGTCCAGACCTGGGACACCCTGCGGCGCTTGCATGCAACCTTTTTGTATTAAGCGAAGTCAGGGAGCCACTGAAGCTCGCGCAAGCTCACATTGCCCATGCGGACCTTCAGATCACTCTCGGCCTATACAAGTACCTGATCCTGGAGCCGCAAAGGCCAGCGGCCGTGGTGCCCCTCAACTCCCGCCATTTTGATCTGAGCTCGAGACGCGAGGCCGCTAGTGTATAATGGAAAAGCTGGAAATTCCCGAACAAGATGTACGGTGCGGGGCCTGAGGGCATCGGGGCACTCAGGGTCAGGACCCACGAAGAGCAGCGTGGCGGACAGTTAGCCCACGGGTGGAATCCCAGCGTTATCTTTGTCCTCATCCAGCAGGGGTGTCCGAGCATCCCTCTTTCGACCATGGTATCGCCTTTGGGCAGGCCCGGCCGACTCTGGCAGTGGCCCGACAGGAGGAGAAACCTTTGGCACTGGTGATTAAAGAAAAATATGACCAGGTCCGCCAGCTCATCAACATGGGCAAGGAGCGCGGCTACCTGCTCTACGACGAGGTGAACGATATCCTGCCCGCCGAGGTGCACTCGTCGGAGGAGATCGACGACCTGCTCTCCACCTTCGAGCGCTGCGGCATCGACATCTACGAAGATGTCTCGAGCGCCAAAGTCGCACGCGCCGCTGCCGAAGCCGCCGAGTCCGGCGATGCCGAACCCAAGGAAGAGGGACCGGTTGAGGAAGTCGAGCTCGATCTGACACCGGGCACACTGGAGAAGACGAGCGACCCGGTGCGCATGTACCTGCGGGAGATGGGCGCCGTTCCGCTGCTCACCCGCGAGGGCGAGGTGGCCATCGCCAAGCGCATCGAGGGCGGGCAAATGCTGGTGCTGAGGACGATCTCGCGCTCCCCCATCGTACTGAAGGAACTGTTGGCCATCGGCGAGGAGCTGCGCAAGGGCACCCGCTCGATCAAGGAGATCGTCCAGTTCGACGACGAGGAGCTGACCGAGGAGAAGATCGAGAACAAGAGGCGGCAGGTTCTCAAGATTCTCGACAAGATCGAGAAGCTCCACCAGGCCGCGCTCAAGCAGGCCGCCAAACTCGACCGCACGCCGGCGTCGAAAAAGCGCGCGTACCTGCGGACCCGGTTTCAGCTTGGGCGGAGGCGCATCCAGATGTCGCAGCTGGTCCGCTCGATCGACTTCATCCCGCTCGAGAAGAAGCGCCTGATCGACAAGATGCGCCACACCGTCGAGCGGGTGCATGCGCTCGAGCGCGTGGCCGACCGGCTGAAGCACCGCACCGACGCCGCCAAGGGCGAGACCGCCGCCGAAGCGCGCAAGGAGCTGCGCTCGCGCCGCTCAGAACTGAAGGAGATCGAAGAATCGAGTGAAGTCGGGCTGACCGACCTCAAGCGCACCCTCACGCTGATCTTGCGGGGCGAGGCGGAAGCCGAACAGGCCAAGAAAGAGTTGACTGAGGCCAACCTGCGCCTGGTGGTCTCCATCGCCAAGAAGTACACCAACCGCGGCCTGCAGTTCCTCGACCTGATCCAGGAAGGCAACATCGGCCTGATGAGGGGAGGCGACAAGTTCGAATGGCGTCGCGGCTACAAGTTCTCCACCTACGCCCCTTGGTGGATTCGTCAGGCCATTACGCGCGCCATCGCCGATCAGGCGCGCACCATCCGCATCCCCGTGCACATGATCGAGACGATCAATAAGCTGATCCGCACTAGCCGGCAGCTTGTCCAGGTGCTCGGCCGCGAGCCCACCTCGCAAGAGATCGCCAAGCGCATGTACATCCCCATCGACAAGGTGCGAAAGATCCTGAAGATCGCACAGCAGCCCCTGTCGCTCGAGACGCCCATCGGCGAGGAGGGAGATTCGCACCTGGGCGACTTCATCGAGGACAAGGCCGTCGTCTCGCCCTCGGACGCGGTCATCAACCTCGACCTGAAGGAACAGACGGCGTCAATGCTGAAGACGCTCACCCCACGCGAGGAAAAGATCATCAAGATGCGCTTCGGGCTGGAGGACGGCAGCCAACACACGCTCGAGGAAGTGGGCCTGGCGTTTAACGTCACTCGCGAGCGCATCCGCCAGATCGAAGCCAAGGCGCTGCGCAAGCTGCGGCACCCGTCGCGCTCGCACAAGCTCCGCGCCTTCCTCGAACTCGCCCTGTCAGAATAACTCTAGACTGCCGCTCCACCGCCAGGCCACCCTCTGTTGTCAATCTCAGATCGCCCTGGTCGCGGTTGGGTGCACTTTGGCTGACGCGGATGAACCTGGCGGGACGACGACGGCGGAGTCACCGCCTGGCCTAGCAAGTGAGCGAAACGACCTTGTGGTTTCCAGGCCGAAGCTTTAGAGTGGCCGAATGGCAAACACGCTCATCTACGTTGTCGTGGCAGTGGTGATCATTGTGGCCGTCGTCTACGGGTTCCGAAAGTGGCGCTAGATGGACACCCGCGTCAGGGCAAATTCGGAAGCGAGTTCCAAAACGGAAATCCTGGTTTTATGCGTCCTTCACAGATTCGTAACCTGATCCTGCTGGCGGTGCTGTTGGCGCTCATCCTGGGCTTGACGAACAGCATTGCCAATTTCATCATCGACTACAACTGGTGGAAAGAGGTCGGACAGGTTGAGACGTGGATCAGCATGCTGTGGTACAGCATTGCCCCCGCCGCGGCGGGCGCCCTGGTGGCTTTCATCGCGCTGTGGGTGGCTCATGTGCGGGGGCTGCACTTCGCCGGCGTCCGCCCACGGGATTTCCGCCTGTACTCCCGGCTGGTTCCGGTGGGGCTGGCGATAGTGGCGATATTGTTCGCCTCGGCCTCGATTGACTATTGGACGATCATGCGCTTTTTCGGGTCGCGGGGGGTCACGCTGCCCCCCGCCACTTGGAAGGACCAGGTTTTTTCGCGCGCCCTGCCGTTTTACCTGTTCGATCTGCCTTTCTATTCGGAAGTACTCGGGTTTGTGTTTGTGCTGGCGATTCTTTGCGCCCTGGTCTTCTGGGCCACGGCCCGGGGATGGCAGTTGGCCGAACATTTCCGCCGCGGTCAGCTGAGTGGCCGGTCGCCGAAAACTCTTGATCTGGGGCCCCAAGCGCTGCTACTGCCGGGCGCCACCCGTGCCGGCTTCGTCCGCGTAATCGCCGTAATTCTGTTGCTTGGTCTTGCCACCTGGGTTTTTCTCGGCAACTACAAGCTTCTGTTCAACTCCCACGCCTTCATGACCGGCGCAGATTACGTGGACGAAAAGGTTACCCTTCCTTTGCGCTGGCTCCTCATTATTGCGGCTTTATCGGCGCTCCCGCTGGTTTGGACGTCGAGATACAAGAAGGCAATAGGCCTTTTAATGGCCGCTTTTATCCTGCGACTGGTTTTGCCAGGCATCGTTCGCGCCGTCTATGTGCGACCGAATGAGATCTCGATCGAGCGGCCTTATATCGAGCGCCATATTCAGGCTACTACGGTTGCCTTCGGCCTGAATCGGAGCGCCACTGAACGTCCCTTCACTGCTTCCGGGCAAGAGACGGTCGATGCTGTGCAGGACGCCACGCTGCTCGATAATGTTCGTCTTTGGGACCTGCGCGCCTACACTGCAACGATCA
>OBEQ010238389.1_pt1 | contig 51154 bp, 45 predicted proteins | sample 1670901 | NCBI WGS metagenome assembly OBEQ01 (sample SAMEA104232315, study PRJEB22302) | groundwater metagenome | biome: forest; feature: aquifer; material: groundwater | place: USA | collected 2011-08-07 | depth 5.4 m
AGATAACCGCTTCGACAGAATCGCTGACACAACCTCTACGCGTACGGAGGGAGACGCCTTTTTAAAAATTTACTAATTTTGTAAAAAGTGTCCCCCTCCGCTGGTTGCTTAGTTTTCAGCTTGTGTTTGGCCATAGATGGTTAAACTCTTTTAATTTTTCCATAAGCCTTGCTTAGGGAAGAAAATCGGCACATTCAGCCTGCTGGCTTCAGTACTTCCTCGTTCTCACTCGGTCGCTCAAAAGGCCGGTTTGCAACGCCGCTTGACAGATAATGTTTATTGTTTTAAGATGTCTACTAGTCGTTCTTAACCCAACAGAGAGGAGTTGTATTTTGCCCAAGAGAAAGAAATTGATTCTTGTTTATCGAGAAGTTCGGGAAAATGGCACGGTTTATCTAGAAACAAAACATAAGTGCCCACCTCATGTTTGGACGGAGAACTTTGATGAAGGACCGATGTGGACTACTATCTCGTGGGTCTCTTGCGATGTTTGTGGCAAAAAATTAGGCAACAGAAATCCCAAGAAAGCCGATTACTGTTTCTGGCTTAACGAGGTAAAGACTATTTATCCAGGAGACGAAAAATGGGCAAGACCCATTATCTTAACAAATAGACTGGTTGAGCGACTTGAAGAGAAGGCAAGGACGGAAAACATCCGACACTATACAGATTTATTAAGAACGCTTTTTGAAAAAGCAACAGATAAAGATTTTGAAGAAGGTTCTTTTAGAATAACGGTATATGGCTACCTCTCAAACATTGGGCTGGAAGGACACCGATTGTTAATCGCCCGTTCCCACAGAGGGTTCTTGGGTTCTGCTTGCGAGATTAAGAAAATCCTAGAGAACGCAGTTATGTGATCAGCCGCTTGATGGCGGCTTTTGTTTTTAAAAATAAATAAGCGAGGCTGATATTTTATTTCAGATGAGTTTGAATTTTTATTGCCAATTATAATCTAAACACCTAAGCAACCGGCGGAGGTAGAACCATTTTTTAAAATCAGCCCCGACGTTTCAGTCGGGGCCCCGACACGTTGTCGTCGGGGTAGTATTTTTAAAAATAGTTCTACGCAGCACGCATGGTCATACGACCACGGCCATGCGGCCACTGCTCGGCTACGCGCGGTTACTGCTCGCCTACGGCGGTTGTAGAGGTTGTTAGGTGTTATTGAAATAAAATATCAGCCGAGCGAAGTGTTTACAACTTATTTTCCGATTGTGTTAAAATGATTTTATATTTAACTCTATATTTATTTTTGAGTTTTAAGATTTATCCTTAATACTTAATTCTAGATACCTAATACTAATTTATGGCAGATGATCAGAAGCCAAAAACTATGGATATAAATGACCTTGTCAGGGAATTAAGCAAGAGTTCAACAACTCCAGTTGCGCCAACACCTCCTCTTGCTCCTCCAATTCAAGCGCCGAGACCATCTTTTCCGTCCGCTCCTTCGGCGGGCTCAGGACCTTTGGTGAAACCAGTAACCCCAGCTCCGATGGTAGGTTCACCAATGGCGGGGATTCCTCCTGTTGTCCCTAAACCATTTGTTCCGATGCCCTCCACTCCGCCTACCGTTAATCCCCTTCCGCCAAAACCATTTATTCCGGTAACTCCAATTCCGGCGCCAATAAAACCTCTTCAATCCAAGCCGTTAGAAACGTCCCGGCCTCAAGTTAACACTCCCTTACCTCCGTTTAATCAATCAAAACCAGCTCCTGCCCCTGTTGTACTCCCTCCTCCAACCTCTGGCGTTAAGGAATACCAGTCATCCATAAGAACGATGAGTGAGGATATTTCTAAACTTAAACTAGGTCAAAAGCCGATGGGGGTTGACGTCCCAAGAAAAGTTGAGCAAACGCCGGTTGTTAAGCCGGTAGTTCCCCAACCGACAAATCCAAGCCAACAATTCAAAATTCCGAACGTAAACCTTGGCGAAGCTCAAAAGACAGGACCCTTAGCTCAAACTAAAGATATAAAACTCCCCGGAACCCAGAAGGTAGAACCAACAAAGCCACAAATTTATGTTCCCCCTGCTGGAGGAGATCAGAGAGGGCTTAACCGCAACATGTTATTTATCGGAATTGGTGTCGTAGCTATAGTGGCAGGATTTTCATATTGGTTCTTTGTTTTAAGATTGCCATCCCCTGAAGTTGCAGTTGAAACGCCTACTCCGTTAGCAACCGAAACACCAGCCCCAACACCTACACCAACCTTAGATTCTATTTTTTCTGGAACTCCAAAACAAAACATAGCTCTTACTCCAAAGGATACTCTTGCTTTCTTTGTTGGCGATATAATGGGCAAGGTGGTTGTTGATCCGGAGTCATTCAAAGAAATACAGGCTCTAGATGCTCAAATGTCTTCAGTTTCTTATAATTTTTCTGAACTAATGACCAAGCTTGCGTTGAATATTCCTGGCGAGTTGATGAGCAATTTTGGTACAGATTCGGCCATGTTTGTATATGGCCAGAAAGAATCCTTTGACTCCAAAGGCAATCTTAAAGTAGGAACTGTTGCACCAAACAGGGTTGTAATTGTAGCAGAAATCAAAGACCCATCCGGTGTTTCTCAAGTAGCGAGTACTTGGGAGGCAACATTAAGCAGCGACCTCAATGCTTTATTTGCCTTAGGTAAGACCAGTAAAGTTCAAACTGGTTTTCTTGATAATTTATACCGAGGCGTAAGTATCCGATACAGAAACTTTCCTTATGCTGACATGTCTATAGATTATTCTTTTGTCCCCGCTTCTAATGGGAAAAATTACTTTGTAGTAACAAATTCAAGAGAGGCTATGTATGCAACAATAGACAAGCTCAAGTAGTGACATGAAAGTGTATAACTTGTTGTCACCATCAAAATCTAACCAAAAACCTGCTATCAGCAGGTTTTTGGTTAGATTAAAATAACCATGTTTTAAGCCAACTTTTCATGGTGACAAGGTGACACTGTCACCAATATTTCATGGTGACACGTTATCCACAGTTTTGCTATTGCAGTGTCACCAACGACTTTGTATAATTAAATTAGTTCATTAGCTGGTCATCTGACACACCCGTGGATGATCGGCAATTCAAGTCTCGCAAGAGACACATAGGCGCAGAGTCCACACTAAACATTTTTATTAGGGACGTTCTGCGCCTTTTTGATTTCAATAGCACTAACAACTTCCATGCATGCTGCGTAGCGCACTTTTCTGAAATACTACCCCGACGACAACGTGTCGGGGCCCCGACTGAAACGTCGGGGCTGATTTTTAAAAAGCACGCTACCTCCGCCGGTTGTTTAGGTTTTAGATTACAATTGGCAATAGAAGTTCAAACTCTCTCTGACTAAAATCGGCTAAAAAGGCCAGTTTTGGGTTAGTTTGACAAAATGGGATAAGATGTGGTATAATTTAAGTACTGGAGGCTTTATGTCCCTGACCTGGTACGGTGAACATGATTGTGGGAATGGTGTGTGGATCGTGTCGAATGATAGTAGTCCTGACGAAGGTTTGGCCAATTTTGTGGGCAAACATCTAGAATTAAAGATCCGTGTCATGACAATTCGACCATACGGCCCAAGTAAAGAGATGTGGACATTGGTTACCGAGCCGGCAGAGCCCAGTCCGAAAGGATGAGGGCTCTTTTTTGTTTGTCAAAATTAATAAACGAGGTTGATATTTTATTTCAGATGAGTTTGAACTTTTATTGCTAATTTTAACCCGCCACTTAGCCAACCGGCGGAGGTAGGACCATTTTTTAAAATCAGTAGTATTTTTAAAAATGGTCCTACGAAGCATGCATGGAGGTTGCGTGAACTGTTCAGATTAGTTATCATGCCAATAACATATCTAAATATCGCGGGAGGGGCGATGTGCTTTTTTGTCCATACGGCTTTTTTCTTCCGCAATAAACGGCATAGATGCCCAGTTAATAGAGGTAGAAGTTGATTCAACTCCCGGTATTCACGCTTTTAACATTGTCGGACTTCCTGACAAAGCAGTCCAAGAATCTAAAGACCGTATTGCCTCGGCTATCAAAAACAGCGCCTTGGCGGCTCCCAACTCAAAACACAGGAAAATTATTATAAATCTAGCTCCGGCTGACCTTAAAAAGGAAGGTCCTTCTTATGATCTACCAATTGCTGTCGGCTACCTGATGGAGACTAAGCAAGTACAGTTTGATTCCTCCAAAAAACTATTTATCGGGGAGCTTTCTTTGGACGGTTCTTTAAAGCACACCAACGGCATCTTAGCTACGGCAATTTTGGCTAAAAAGCTGGGTTTTAAAGAGCTGGTAGTCCCCTATTCAAATCTTGCCGAAGCCCAGATTGTTCAAGGTCTTAATGTTGTTGGAGCCAAAAACATAAAAGAAGTATTTGATCATCTCAATAGCACCCGATTATTGCCTACAGAACGAGTTAAGATACCTGAACCATTGGAAGATAATGATGGAGGCCTCCTGATGTCTATTAAGGGCCAAGAAACGGCTAAAAGAGCCCTGATTGTTGCCGCTTCCGGGGCTCATAACATCCTGATGTCGGGACCGCCTGGTTCAGGTAAGACGCTATTGGCAAAAGCTCTGGCGGAATTGTTGCCCAAGATGTCTTTTGACGAAGCGATTGAAGTAGCAAAGATTTATAGTTCAGTCGGACTTTATAAAAACTCTCCTCTTTTGTTTAAACGGCCATTCAGGAGTCCGCACCATACAACCTCCGCTCCGGCGATGGTTGGAGGAGGCACTTGGCCAAAACCAGGAGAGATAAGCTTAGCTCACCGAGGCGTTTTATTCTTGGATGAGCTTCCGGAATTTCCAAGAAATGTCTTAGAAAGCTTAAGACAACCGCTTGAAGAAGGTACGATTTCTGTTTCCAGGGCTTCAAGTTCGGTCATTTTGCCTGCTAATTTCACTTTAGTCGCGGCAATGAACGCCTGTCCTTGCGGTAACTTTGGCGAGGAGAAAGGAGTGTGCTATTGCTCCCCTACCCAGGTTTTGAAATACAGAAAGAAAGTATCGGGGCCATTATTGGACAGAATTGATATTCAGATAAATGTTCCGCGCGAAACAGTTGGCCAGGTTGATTTTCCCCTAAGCAAGGCTTCTGGGATAAAAATAAGTGAAATCAAAGAAAAAATAAACCAAGCCAGAGAAATTCAGCTGGCCAGATTTAAAAATACCCGTCTTTTGGCCAATTCCGAGATTGATTATAAAAATATAGATAAATACTGTGTTTTGGATAAAGAAGCCGAAAGTTTGCTAAAACAAGCCATTAATTCAAAAAATCAGTCGCTAAGGGCATATCATAAGACTAAGAAACTTGCCCGCACTATCGCCGATTTGGACGGTTCAGGGCCAATCAAAGAAGAACACGTCGCCGAAGCCATAAATCTTCGCATGAACGAAAAAATGTTGAGCGAACTGGCGTAATTTTAAACAGCTGATACACCCTCCGCCGGTTGATTGAGTAGATAGTTGGCAATTGAGGAGCGGATGCGACGAAATACTGAGGCCATCAGGCCGAATGTATAGAATTTCAAACTCCCTCAGAAACCATGAAAAATCGGCTCAAAAGGCCGGTTTTTTGATGATTGACTTTTATGGAGGGATATGTTATTATTGAGCTATTAGGAGGTTTGCCTGTGACCAAGAAGAGTGTTAAGGCTTTCGTTCAGGCGCTCTCTAGGATGGAGCGCAAGAAGTTCGTCGAGGCTGTGGATGAAGCAGCTGGCGATTTCTGCAAGATTTGCTTCGAACCGTGGCATCCGATCGACAAGTGTCCGTATAACTGTACGGGTACCCATCGCCTCGGAATATAGTCGCCTCCCTTGCCCCTAAAATGACACTGCCTGCGACGGAGCCCGCTCCCCGCGGGCTCTTTTTTATCTGCTGAAAGGCGGCTTTTTTTTGTTTCTTTAAAACAGCAGAAGTGAGGCCCAACACTTTATTTCAGAAGAGTTTGAATTTCTGTTACCAATCTTAATTTATCTAACCAAACAACCGGCGGAGGAGCATGCTTTTATGAAATCAGCCCCGACGCTTCGGTCGGGGCTCCGACACGTTGTCGTCGGAGTAGAATTTCAGAAAAGCATGCTCCGCAGTCACGCATGGTCATACGACCACTGCTCGCCTACGGCGGTTGTAGAGGTTGTAAGGTGCTATTAAAAAATGTTGGATGAAGCGTCTGTTCCGCACGGAACACTACTGTATAAATCCGACGATTGACCTGTCGGTGAGGGAGATTTCTCGGTGGTCTATAATGTAAAGGCCGTAGTAATTTTGCTCTACGACTTGGATACTATTTTCTTTAACTGCAGTAATTATTGCGATATGGCCGAATCGTCCACCCCTAAATACGACTACTCCTCCGGCTACCGGAACAGGAGTGTTAATATATTTTTTCCATATGTAAGCATTTCCGTGTAGATTAGCAAAACCGTGTGCCTGTACAAAGGCTACGCATTGACCGTCTCCGACGGGCACATAAATACCTGAACCACCAGAGCCTCGGGTGTATTTGACTGATGGCTTAGGTCCTGGCAGTTGGCCGTCAGGTACCATTATTTCATTCCCGATAATTAAGCTACTATCATCCTGAATTTTGTTAAAAGACAAGATTTTTTGAGGATCTGCCTTATATTTTTTAGCAATTGAGGCAATGGTATCCCCATTTTTAACAGTATGAATAACACCAGTAACAGGAGGGATTTTCAATATTTGGCTTAAACTTAATGAGTTAGGATTTCTCAAGTTATTGGCCCAAACTATAGTATTCACGCTAACACCAAAGTCTGAAGCAATAATGCCTATTGAATCGCCAGCTTGGACGGTGTATTCAACAACCTGATCAGGCTTAAAGCTGTTAATGTAATCAGTTGAGCTAGGGCTACTAGCCATTATTGAGTTTTCTTGAACAGTTGAGGGGTCAAGGTTGCTTGTTTCCGGGCCTCCTCCTAATCCGGAGTCTTGACCGTTTAAAGCCGCCAGGCTATTAATATCAGCTAATTGGTTCTGGGATTGAGAAATATTGATTATTGAAGCTGAAGTTTCTTCTACATAACTTTTAAGAAGATTGCTGAACAGGCTGGCTTGTCCTTCACCAGAAGTTCCCTTGATTACTATAACCAATAAGACCAGAGCAAGGGTTCCATAAAAGCTAAATAAACGGCTTTGGATAAAGCTTTTCAATTTGGGCCAAAACGACCCTTCCCTTTGGCTTTTTAGCAAAAGGGCTATGATTTTTTTGAGTAGTTTACTAATTTTTTTAAGTTAAAAGCAAAAATTCTCTTCGCGAGAATTACCTATTGATGGTATCACTTTTAAGACCCAAAAGTCAATTTGGTTGTCAACAGAGTAATTCAATGATACTTTTCTTAAATGTCTACCTCCGAGCTAGGATTTTTGGCAGAAAATTTGGCTGCCCGCTATTTAGAAAAAAAGGGATACGCCATACTGCAATTAAATTACAGAAAACCATGGGGAGAAATAGATATTGTGGCCTCAAAAGAGGGGATTTTGGTTTTTGTTGAAGTGAAAGCCAATAGGAAAATAATTGCCGGTTTTGAACCGGAATTGAGAGCCAATAGTTCTAAAATAGAAAAAGTTGTTAGGACCGCAAGAACTTATCTTGCCGAAAAAAAATATAGCCCGTTGCAAGAGTGGCAAATAGATGTAATTTCTATCAGCTTAGACGAACCAAGAGACATGGCCAAAATAAGGCACTTCAAAAATATTGATGTTTGATTAAATTAAAACACTGACACAACCTCTACGCATACGGAGGGAGACGCCTTTTTAAAAATTTACCGTCATACGACGACTGCTCCGCTTCGCCGGGTTGCTAATTTTGTAAAAAGTGTCTCCCTCCGTTGGTTGTTCTGGTGTTATATAATAATTGGCCATAGAGATTCAAACTTTTTTGGAAATCAATCCGCCAGCTGGCGGATCAATCAACCTCGTCTTTTTTCTTGCCTCGTCAAAGTGACATAAAAGTAATGAGGCTGCGCTTGAAAATTTAGAACTTGCCAGATTAATAAATATATAGTATTATAAAAATAATTTTCCTGCCGAAAGGAGAACCAGATGTCAGAGAAACGACAGGACATTGAATTACCTAGTGGCATATTTGTCGTTGGAGTCAGTGACCAGCAGGCAAAAATCCTGACTGGACGCAGGATGTTTGTTGAAAAATACTGTGGAGATCGTGGATGGGATATGCTCAATCTTACACTGGAGCAACTCTTCGAAGTTAGAAATCAACTGGGGTGGAAAAATCCTGTCTGAAAAATTTATCTCTGCCCGTGAGAGATCGCACATTCCTTGCCTGCTTCGCGGGCTTTTTGTTTTTCTGTCATTTTGAACTTCTCTTCGCAATTACCACCTATTTATCCAAACAACCGGCGGAGGTAGCGTGCTTTTATGAAATCAGCCCCGACGCTTCGGTCGGGGCTCCGACACGTTGTCGTCGGAGCAGAATTTCAGAAAAGTATGCTCCGCAGTCACACGTAGAGGTTGTGTGAACTATAAAAATTAGAGATGGATCGGAACATTTGACAAAATTTAGTAGTTATATACAATAACGAAGGTTTCTTGAAATAGAAAAGGTAAGTCACATGAAGAAATTCGCTCTTGCCCTTTTTGCTTTTTTGTTTGTTTTTCCAGCGATGGTCAATGCCCAGACTTATTATCGTCCTTATTATGAGCAGAGAGCTTTGGCTCCGCTTTCGACGACTCCTTATTTTTTGGAGAACAGAACCGGTGCCCCGCTTTTAGTAGCTCTACGTGTTAAATTTCCAGGGGGAAGAGAAGAACTTTGGTTTTTTAATATTGAACCGGAAAAAGAGGTTTTCGCCAACATTCCAAATGGAGGCGTTGAGGCAAGCGTCAAATATGCAGAAGTTTCGATTCAAAATGGAAATAAAATCGAGACTCGGCGAGCGGAGAGTCAGCTGTATGTTAGACAAGAGAGAGATGGGAGAGTTGTTACGGGTTGGTGGTTTTTTAAGAGGTAAACCTGAAAAAGCTATATTTTGAGCCCCGTTTTACGGGGTCTTTACATTTATTGTGATATCTGATATAATATAGGTATTAAGGTAAGTAGCTTGAAAACCGCCCCTTTTGGGGCAAAGGAGAAGAGATAATGAAGAAAATACTCGGAGTCGTGTTCGTTGTCGTTCTCGCGGTCCTTGCGTCGGCTGTTTCGGCCAATGCGCAGTACATTCCCCAGACCATTGACGGGTGGTACTACAAGGTGGTTATGGGCAATCAAGTCCAAATGCTTACCGCCGACAATCTCGGTTTGGTGCATGGACTCACGGATCAACTCAGGCGGTCTGGAATTCACTCCTTGCAAGATGATCTCTGCTGGAATAGCGGGTACGGCGCCTATGGTCTCCCGATCGGTGGCGGATTCTATCCGATGTATGACCGTCAGATGCGTCCGATGAGTCGCCGAGAGGCGACTGCAACGGGTGCGGTAATCGGCGCTGGTGCGGGCTACGCAATCTTCGGAAATACACGGGGAGCGGTAGGCGGTGGTGTCATTGGCGCGGTCGTGGGTCTTTTAACCCATCGTGGCAATGACAGCAAGAACGTCGTTGTGACACCTCCACTGCAAGGACAACAGGGAGTGCGTGTCGGCTCTGACGGAATTCCCGTCGCGGTCGGGACGAGACCCGCCGGGACAACGTCGCCGTTCTGGGGACCTGGCACACAACCAAGCCGTCGCCCCAACTGTATGGCAGAGGGGATGGTCACTTTGGAGAACCAGAGTGCCGGTCCACTCCGTGTATTCAAGGACGGGCAACAGTTTGAAGTTCTCGTTCCAAAGGAGCAAAAGTGTGCTCCGGTGGACGGAAGCTACACTGGAGAGATCGTCGGTACTGTTGTCGGAAGTGACGGCCTGACTGGCCGGGTCGGCGTAGCGCCGGCTAAACCGCAAAGTCTACCAGGACTCATCCTGGTTTGGAGGTAATAGAAATGGCAACACCAGTGCCGGAAATAGAAACTGGCGAGATGAACTTTAAGCTCACGGAGCTTCAAAAGCCCCTGTACTTGAAGCAAGTGTGCAGGGATCCTACGTGGGATTTCGCAAAGACCATCGGGTTCATCATTGCCTCAATCCTTTTTATCTACACCTTGGGGAATGAAATGTACTGGTTGGGAGCGAGATCTGGACAACCAACTCCCGCTCCTCCAGCAGTAGCTGCTCAATCTGTCACGCCTGTGGCGCCGACAACAACTCCGTCATCCCAGCCTCGCTGGAGTTCCTATGCGGATTGTCAACGCGCCTATGTGCTGACACTTCGCCGGGACCCAGAGGGCGCCTGCGACAATCTCAAGTAGGATTAGTTCCTTCCAAGGGCTTTTGAGCCCGCCGCGCGATTCAGCGCGGTTTTTTCGTTGAAAAAATTTAATTATTTTAACAGCTCACACAACCTCCGCCGGTTGTTTGGGTAAATAAATGATAATTGCGAAAAGGGTTTCAAAATGACAAAAAAGCAATGAAGCTCAAGCAATTTAATTTGAACTTCTATTGCCAAACGTAAGTTAAAACCAAAGTAACCAGCGGAGGGAGACACTTTTTACAAAATTAGCCCCGACGCTTCGGTACGGGGTCCCGACACGTTGTCGTCGGGATAGATTTTTAAAAAGGCGTCTCCCTCCGCATGGGTAGAGGTTGTGTGAACTATCTGGTTGAAAAAATGGTCAAAAAAAGTTAGAATAGGGCATGATTTTGGAATCTCACAGCGTTAAACAAACCCAGAAAATTGCTGCTGATTTGGCTCACAAAATTATTAAGACCAAAAAGGGGGCTATCATCGCATTGGAAGGGGAGTTGGGTGCCGGTAAGACAACCTTTATACAAGGATTTGCAAGGGCTTTGGAAATAAAATCAAAAATAAAAAGTCCGACATTTGTTTTAATGAAAAAATATGTTTTGCAAGGAGTAAGTTTATATCATCTGGACTGTTATCGGGTGGGGGACCACAAAGATTTAAAAATTCCCGAGCTGAAAGAAATTTTTGATGAGCCAGACAATATCGTTCTGATAGAGTGGGCTGAAAGAGTCAGCAAAATTATTCCCAAGGAACATATTACAGTTCATATTGACCATATTGATAAAAACACAAGGAAATTAATAATTTCTAATGACTAAAAAGTTAATTTTAATTGACGGCCACGCCTTGGTTCACAGGGCATTTCATGCCTTACCCCAGACATTGGCATCCCCGACAGGCGTTTTAACCAACGCTGTCTATGGTTTTACGGCTGTATTGATAAAGGCCATTAAAGACATAAAACCGGACTACATAGTAGCTACTTTTGACTTAGCTGGCCCGACGTTCCGTCATGAAGAGTTTGCCGATTATAAAGCTCATCGCGAAAAAGCCCCCGAAGGACTGCACGAACAGGTTCCGAGGGTAAAAGAAGTTCTTACGGCTTTTGGAATACCTATTTTTGAAAAAGCCGGATTTGAAGCTGATGACGTGATTGGTTCCGTTTGCGAGAAAACAAGAAAAGTAAACGGTCTTCAGACTATTATTGCTACGGGAGATATGGATACGCTTCAGCTTGTCCAGGATGATAAGGTAGTAGTCATGACATTGAGAAAAGGAATAACCGATACTGTTGTATATAACGAAGAGGAGGTTATAAAACGCTATGGCATTAAGCCGGAACAGATGATTGACTATAAAGGATTGAAAGGAGACCCATCCGATAATATTCCGGGGGTTCCCGGAGTAGGGGAGAAGACGGCATCAACGCTTATACAACAATTCGGCAGTCTCGATAATTTGTATAAAGAAATTGAAAACCCAAAACCTTTAAAGAAAAAGAGCAAAGAAACCATTTCGGAAAAACTCAAACAGAAACTTATAGAAAACAAGGATATGGCTTTTTTTTCTAAGAAACTTTCTACGATTATCAAAAACGTAGACATAGATTTCAAACTTGAAGACGCCGAGTGGCGGAAAAAAATGAAAAAAGAGGAAGTTTCCCGGGTTTTTCAGGGCATGGGCTTTTATAGTCTTCTTAAGCGTGTTTCTGAAATTGACGGTTCGGCTCCTCTTATCACAGACACAGTAGCTGGCGTTCAGACTTCGTTTTTACCCCCGATAACGACGGGACCAAAAGCAAAAGAATTGAAAACGGTGAAGGATATAGCGGATTTATTGGCCAAATTAGCAAAGCAAAAAGATTTTTCTCTGGATATATTTGAAAATAATATTAATTTTGCCTTTGACACCAAAGAATGTTTCTCGGTTTCTTTTGAATATTTCGTAAAAAACACGGCCTTGAGGTTTAACCTCAAGGCCGTGTTAGAAGATCCAAAGATAAGCAAAGTCGGCCACGATTTTAAGGCAATTTCTAAGGATCTTCTCGGCAGGGGAATCCACATTGAGGGCATAAGTTTTGATTCTAAGATTGCCATGTATCTTATTAACTCAGATCTTAGGGATTACTCTCTGGACAAGATTTATTTTATTGAACTTAAGCAAAATATGGATTCTGATCCGAAAATGAGGCCAGGCCTAGTTCTTGAATTGAAAGATAAGCTGATTGCCAAACTAAAATACAGTGATTCTTTGTGGGTTTTTGAAAAGATTGAATTGCCTCTCTCTATTGTTCTTGCAGAAATGGAGTTAGCTGGGATTAAAATTGACTCTTCGGCCATAGCCAAGCTTGAAAAGACAACGGTTAAAGAACTGGCTAAGCTTGAAAAAAATATATACGAACTGGCCGGCAAGGAATTTAATATAAACTCTCCTCAACAGATGTCAGCTGTTTTGTTTGAACATCTGAAAATAACAGGGAAGCTCAAAAAAACCGGCAAAGGTGCTATTTCTACAGCAGCACCGGAGCTAGAAAAATTATCCGGAGCGCATCCAATAATAGATTTGATATTGAAATACAGAGAACTTCAAAAACTAAAAACCACCTATATTGACCCCTTTCCGGAGTTGGTTAATAAAAAGGGGCGTATCTGTACAACTTTTAATCAAACCGGTACTACAACTGGCCGGCTTTCAAGCGAAGAACCAAATCTCCAGAATATTCCCATCCGCACTGATATTGGCCAAGAATTCAGAAAAGTTTTTATTGCATCACCCGGATATAAATTAGTTTCGTTTGACTATTCCCAGCTTGAACTCCGCATCGCAGCTCACATTTCTAAAGATAAAAAAATGTCGGAGGCGTTCAAAAGGGGAGAGGATATTCATACCCGGACCGCCGCCGAGATATTTGGTGTCCAGGCCGATAAAGTTACTACTAGCATGCGAAGACAAGCGAAAGTTTTGAATTTCGGAATTTTATACGGCATGGGAATTATGGGATTTCAGAGGGCTTCCGGTGTTGATAGGGCCACCGCCAAAGGATTCATTGATAGATATCTGCGTGAATTTTCCGGCATAGCCAGATATATGCAGGAAATGAAAGATAAAGTCCGCCGAGACGGTTATGTAGCGACAATTTTTGGAAGACGCAGACAATTGCCTGAAGCCTTTTCCGGGATGCCTCAGCTTGTCAGTCAGGCTGAAAGAATGGCGATTAATATGCCTATTCAAGGAACAGAAGCTGACATATTGAAATTATCAATGGCAAAGATTCACGACTTGGTACACAAGGAAAATGTTGAAGAAAAAGTTAAGTTACTTTTGAATGTCCATGATGAACTCTTGTTTGAAATTAAAGACGACATGATTAATCAGTGGGTTGTTAAAATAAAACAAATTATGGAAAATATTTACAAATTTGATGTGCCATTGATAGTTGACGCAAAAGTTGGCCAAAATTGGTCAGAAATGAAATAAATATAATATGCCCGAACTACCTGAAGTAGAAACAATTGTAAGAGAATTGAGAAAAAAGGTCGTCGGACTGAAGATAACTGATGCTTGGGTTGACTGGCCTAAAACCCTAAAACAAGCGGGCGGAGTTGGTGGTTTTAAAAAACAAACAAAAGGAAAAAAGATTTTGAGCGTCAGACGCCGGGCAAAATATATTGTGATGGACATAGAAGGGGAGAAGACTATTTTTATACACCAGAAAATATCCGGCCATTTGCTTTATGGAAAGTGGCAGATGATAAACGGCAAATGGGAGAGCAATATAAAAGGGCCGTTGAAAGAAGACAGACAAAACGGCTATATCCGTTTCATGTTGATGCTCAATAATGGCTATCAGTTAGCACTTTCTGACTTAAGACGTTTTGGAAAAGTAATTTTGGTGGATGACGATAAAGTCAAAGACCTTAAAGAAATAAGAGATTTGGGTCCGGAACCTTTGGAAATAAGTTTTAGTGTTTTTGAAAAATTATTTGCCCCTTCGACAAAGCTCAAGGCAAGCAAAAAGAAGGGAAGAATAAAACAGGTTTTAATGGACCCGACTTTCATTGCCGGAATAGGAAACATTTATGCTGATGAGATCTTATGGTCTTCGGGCATCCATCCGTTATCAAGAGCAGAAAATCTAGACAAAAAAGATTTAAAGATTATTTATAACAACACTGTCAGAATTCTTAAAAAAGCGATAAAATATAAGGGTTCAAGCATGGATGATTACAGAATTCCGTCCGGAGAAAAAGGAAGCTTTCAGAATTTGCAAAATGCATATCAATTAACGGGAGAAAAGTGTAAAAAGAAGGATGGCGGAATCATGGAAAGATTAAAACTCGGCGGCCGCTCCGCCCACTTCTGTCCCAAACACCAAATCTTAAAATAATTTTCAATGAACTTTCAATTTTTAAAAATTAATCTAAACAAATTACTCATAATTATGGGTGCAATTGTACTTGTTTTTGTTGTGGTATTTATTGTTTGGTGGAATAAGGAAATAATTATCAATAATGGGATAAGTCTTATAAATAAAAATGAAATGCCTCAAAGCTTAATCACCGGTCAGGATTGTCCTGGTGCTGACATCAGACCATTTGCAGTTATGTTGGCATCTGACCTGGAAGCAAGGCCTCTTTCCGGAATTGGCCAAGCCGACATGGTCTTTGAAATGCCAGTTGACCCGACAGGCATTACCAGATTTATGGCTGTTTTTCAGTGTGAAAAACCGAAAGAAATTGGTTCAATCAGGTCAACTAGAAATGACTTTATTCCATTAGCAACAAGCATGAAAGCTATATTTGCTCATTGGGGCGGAGAACATGGTGCTCTTGAAAAATTGAATAATCACATTATAGATAATATTGACGCTTTAAAATATGAAGGAGAAATCTTTTATAGGAAAGCGGGAATTCTTCCGCCACACAACGGATTTACTAATTTAGATCTCTTAACAAAAAAAGCCCAAGATCTTAAATATGACCTGAAAACCAGTTTTCAGGGATATCCTCACCAAGACAAAGAGCCAAATAAAAATCTTTCTAATTTAACCGACCAGGTAAACATAAATTATCCCGGCCTACACGCTGTCAGTTGGACATACGATTCCGGAACTAATCTCTATAGCCGGTCCAGAGGCGGTAGTGCGGAGATTGATAAAGACAATAGACAAACTGTTAAAGCCGGAGTTGTTGTTGTAATGAATACAACCTCACAATTCTTAAAAGAACAATACATAAGCGTTGACGTTACGGGTAGCGGCATGGCCCAAATTTATCAGAACGGAGTTGTTGTAAATGGAAAATGGAATAAAGACCCTGCTCGGATAGACAACAAATTATATTTTTATGATGATTCAGGAAAAGAAATTCAATTTGCGCCCGGTAAGATTTGGGTGGAAATTGTCACGCAATGATTATTTTTCTTTATGGACCGGATGGTTACCGGTTAAAGCAAAACAGCCACATTGTTCTGGATAATTACCGGAAAAAGCATCCAGGCGGTGTTTTTTTTAAATTTGATTTATCAGTTCCGGGCGAAATAACAAAAATTGAAGATGCTGTTAAGGGAGGTTCTTTGTTTGGCGAAGTAAAATTGATAGTTCTTAAAAACGTATTTTCAAATAAAGTTGATTCAGGCCGGATAGGGGAGCTGATTAAGACCCAGAATCTTCTTAAAGAAAAAAACACCGTCCTTTTGTTTATTGATAACCAAGATGAAAAAGAACTGGCCAAGAATAAAACACTTTTTAGTTTATTGACCGGAAAAGACAACATGGTAAGAAATGTAGAATATCTTGAAGGAGAGAAGCTTTTAAAATGGGTAAAGGGCGAGTTTGTCTTGAGAAAATGCTCCATAGAATCCGACGCGATTAAAGAATTGATTATAAATTCAGGAAATGAGAGCTGGGCTCTGGTGAATGAGATTGATAAACTATGTAATTTTTCCGCCGAAGGCGGATCAGCCTTCGGCGGAAAAATAAATAATATTGTTAAAAAAGAAGATGTGGTTCTTCTTGGTTCCAAAAAGACTGACTTAAATATATTTGATTTTGTTGATGCTATTGCCGGGGGGAATAAGGCAAAGGCCTACGAGGTTTTGTTTAAAGAAATAAAAAATGGTCGGGACCCATATTATCTTTTGACTATGATGGTTTATCAGTTTAGAAATCTCATTATTGTGAAAGATTTACAGAAACAAGGGTATTCCGAACTGGAAACAACAAGAAAGACTAAAATTCATCCATTTGTAGTAAAAAAGGCAATCAAAAGCCCGATTAAACTTGATGAAGCAGTAGGGACGTATGGCCGCCTTCTCGCAATGGATACAGGATTTAAGACAGGAGAAATTAACTTGGAGGATTCATTGACTTTATTTTGCTTTTAAACTAATCTTTTTGTAAATGTTCTTTAAAAAAAGAAGGTAAAATGTCTCTGAATGCATTGTCTCATCATATTCAGATGGTTCTGAACGGTCAAAGAAAATTTGAGACTGCCGCACAGGCCGTCTCAAGGATGATTCTTGAAAAGAAAGTTGATAAAAAACACCATGCTGGCCGAACTGTTTATGACTTTGAATTTTTTCGACAGGGCAGAAGACACATTGTCGGATGGTACGACGAATTAAACGAACTCGTTCATTTTATTAAGAATGCCGCTGAAGGTGGATCGGCCAAAGAGATGGCATTTGTTTTGGTTGGAGAACCCGGAAACGGGAAGACTTTTGTTGTTGATTATCTCTGTGATAAATATAGACAGTTTTTGGCTAGGCCTGAAAACCTTATTTATACTTTCAAATTTGTTGGTTTAGACAAGGTGCTTGGTTACGACGAAAAGGTTGCGGAAATGCATTCTATGACCTTTGAAGACCCAATGATGTTGGCGATGAATCTTTTTGAGAAGCCCGACGATAACAAAGAATTTCTTGCCAAAGCTGGTTTTGCGGATGGTGCGGTTGAGGAGCTTTACTTTAAGAGGCGACCACTGGGCGCTTCCACAGAATATCTGTGGTATGAGTTGATTGCTCATTTTGATGGGGATGTTACAAAAGCATTAGAATGTGTGCAGGTTGTGCCAGTTCCTATGAGAGAGAGCTTAGGCACTACGACAGGTAAATACTCTGCCAGAGATAAAATTACTTCGTCATCCGTAGACCTTTTAGGAGAAGAGTCCTTACAGCATCTTCTGTTGCTTCGCCTTGGCGATCCTAATAAATTTGACTTGCGTCGTGGCGCATTGGCCAGAGTGGCAGGAAAGGGAATTCATTTTTCGGACGAGTTGTTCAGAAACAAAAAGGACTTAGTCCAGATTTATTTACAGGTTATACAGAATCGGAATATTGAATTAGATGGTTATATTTGGCCTATTGATACATTAATTATTTGCACCAGCAATAATGACGCCTATAATGAATTTGTTTCAGCCGGAGAGGAGTCACCGATAAAAGACAGATGCCGAATTTGTTATGTGAGCCACAATACCGACTATAAGCTTCAGGAAACCTTAACTGATTATTCTTTAGGCAATAAGAAGAGGACTACAATTTTGGGTGAAGAAATGCACCAAGATCCTAATCTTAATTTCGCTATTTCTGTCGGGGTAGTTTTAACCAGACTCCTTCATTCCGAAAAGCTTAGCCCTATTGAAACGATGAAATTAGAGGCTGGTGAGACCGCCGGTGAAAAAGGCGTCAAAACGTTGACGGAAGTAAAGGAAACCTCTAATGCAAATCCCGATGTTACGAGAAGATGGGGTCAAAAAGGTTTAGGCCATAGAAATTTGGGAAGAGTTGCTCAAATTTTGGAAGCCATGCCCGAAAGCAACGAAGGCAAATGTTTGTTTGCCGAAGATGTTTTTAAGGCGTTTGAACGGGTGATTTTGGATTATGTTACAGAAGCTGTTGACCGGGAAAAATATATGAAAGACTTAAAAATTGCCAGAAAGCTTTATCGGGAACAAGTGAAAACGACTATTTTTAACGCATATCGTGACGATCCACAGGCTGTCCGCAAGGACGTTATGACCTATGTAAATATGATTATCGGAATGGATGCAGAAAATTTGGGGCCGGAAAATTTGTGGAGATACAGAGATCCGCAAAGCGGAGAAATTAAGTCAATCAAAATTGATACAAATTATATCACCAGTGTTGAAAATCGGCTTGGTCTTTCTAGCAAAGAAAGACAAGAATCATTCCGGAATACGCTCCGAAAGATTTATGGCCAGAAGGTATCGGTAGATCCGAATTATGATTTTATGGATAATCAAGACTTGGTTAAGGCGGTAACCGACGTCAGGCTTGAGTCGGATGTTGCCGGAGCCGGGAGTTTGGTCGGTGCTTTGGCCAATAGAACAAACGAAGAAAATGTAAAAATTTATAGTCGGATGGTGGAAACTATGTTGACTAAGCTTGGATATTGCCTGACTTGTGCCCAAAAAACGATTGAATATTACTGCGAGAAAAAAGATGAGGGCTAATAAAAAGGGAAAGAATCCCCATGGCCGCTGAATCATTAGAAGAACTTTTAAAAAGGGATGAGCAACGTATTGAGGACGGTTTTCCAAGAAAGATAAAGTTCAGAAAAATACTTGTCGGTTCTAAACAAATTATTACAGTTCCTTATGTTGAAGAAGAAAAATTAATTCATGGCAATTTTGAACCAACAGGAGAACAGGGTGAAAGCTTGGCCGGACATGGCGAGGGAGAGGTTGGACAAGTAATTGCTGAAGAGCCGCTCTCTGAAGACGGTGATGGCGACAATGAAGACGATGGCGATAGTGCTGGACCAGGACATGGCGGAGAAGACCACGGAATTGAATCCGAGGCCTATGAACTTGGCAAGGAGCTTTCGAAAAAGCTTGAGTTGCCAAACCTAAAGGATAAAAGCAAAAAAGTACCGACGGATGAATATACTTATGATTTAACTGACCGGCATCGGGGTTCAGGTCAGCTTTTAGACAAAAAAGCCACCTTAAAGAGAATTATAAAAAGCAATATGGCTCTTGGCCGTTTTGGTAAGAAAAGCACCGATACGAGTAAACTTATCGTTGGACCGCGTGACAAGGTTTATCGTATTCTCTCAAGGGAAAAAGTCTGGAAGTCCCAAGCGGTGGTGTTCTTTTTGAGAGATTATTCCGGTTCAATGTCTGGCGAACCAACCAAAGCCGTAATAACTCAACACCTAATGATTTATGCTTGGCTTTTGGTTCAATTTGAAAAATTAGTTATACCAAGATTTATTGTTCATGACACTGATGCCGAGGAGGTTTCGGCCAGAGGTTACTTTACAAAAAGGGCCGGAGGCGGCACTTTTATTTCTTCCGGTTATAAAAAAATTATTGAGATAATTGAGAGTGAAAATCTTGCCAAGAACTATAATATCTATATTTTTCAAGGCACTGACGGGGACGACGCTGATGACGGGAGAGAAACAATTCCAGATCTTGATAAAATTCTTGGCTATACTAACCGTATGGGCGTTACCGTATTTAAGAGAAATGAAAGAGAAACTGTCTTTGAAGAGTACATAGGAAATGGCGGTTTTCTAGAAAGAAAAGATATTTTTCGGATGCATACTATGTTGGTTGGTAATATTACAGACGACCAGAACGAGCAGGCCATAAGAGAGTTGCTTGCTCAAGATTAACTAACGACAAATCCCTAAGCGTGAGGCTGGGGATTTTTAATTGGTTTAAGGGTTGTATTTTTCTCTAAATTTTGTAGATTGGATGAAGGACATTAAAAAATAAGGCAAAAAATGGAACTAATAAGTCAGAAAACTAAACTAATAATGGAAGAATGCAAGGAGAAAGCAAGAGCTTTCGGTCTCAATATTCAAGGAGAAACCCTGGAATACATCGTTACCAATAGGGACTTAACAGAACTTAGTTCAAAGGTAATGATACCGACTCTCTATGATTACTGGGCTGATGACGTAGATACAATTCGTAATAAGTGGATTTATGAAGTTCGTCCGCATAACCCATATGAAACGGTCATTAACACAAGACCTGCCATATCATACTATAACGACAATAACCCCGATTGGCTAAATACCATGATCTTTTATCATGTTCTCGGGCACATAGATTTCTTCCAGAACAATGTTTTTTTCAAAAAAACATGGCAAGGAGATTTTTGCGGTGAAGCATTGGCCGACAAGCGTCTATTAAATAAAATTCGTGAAGAAATGGGAGCTAAGAAAAGATGGGTTGATTATGTAATTGAGTTTGCCAGGAGCGCGGACAATCTTGTGGGTTATTATCAGGAGCTTGGAGAAGATGGTGAAACTCAAGCCCAAAATGTTTTAGGAGGGTTTTCTGAAAGGATTAATTATTATTTTGGTGAGTTTTTGCGAGGTCTCTACAACAGTAAGACAATAGCGCTTAAGTTATATTATGACGAAATAGAGAGACTTAATTCGTGTCAAAAACAATTTGGTCAGAAACAAGGCGAAATCATCTTTTTTGACGACCCGAGCTTTAGAGGCAGGTTTCCGGAGTTTGTTAGCGCCTTTAATAAGTACAAGGACAAAAAGAAGGTAAAATCAAAGGATATTTTACAACATCTTACTGACCACTCTGTGTTTATAAACAGAGAAGAAAATAAGTGGATGAAAGAGGTTATTGAAGTAGTGAGAAGAACTTCATTGTATTTTCAGCCCCAAATAAGGACCAAATCAATTAACGAGGGCTGGGCAAGTTTGTGCCATGAGAGAATGTTTATGGCTGATCCCCGCATGAATTCTTACGAGGTTGATTTTGCGAGAACTAACTCTGGAGTTGTTGTATATCCCAAAATTGGATTTAATCCCTACATTACTTACAAAAACCTTCTTGAATTTGTTGAAGATTTAGCGGAAAAAGGCAAGCTTTCACGCGAGTATCAACTTCTAAAAGATGTTGGAGCAAGAAAAGATTTTGCCAATCAAACAGAAATAGGAGCAGGTAAGAGTGCTTTGTTTCAAGCGAGAAGAAATCTTGATGATTTTACTTTAGCAAACCTTCTTTCGGTAAATGACTTTCAGGATTTCGTTAACAAGTACAATCTTTTTGTTGTTGGGCGGCGCTTAAACTCGGAAAGACTAACTATGGAATATTTCATTAAGTCACGGAGCGGAGAAGAATACCGTAAAATGCTAAATGACAGCTTGTACCATCCGCCATATGTGTTGATTAACGAAGACAAGGCCAAGGACGGAGAATTGTATCTTGACCATGTTTTTGAAGGCAGAACACTGGTTACTAAATATGTCCCGGCAGTTTTATCGGGAATAGCATATCTGCATGGTGATTCTGTAAAACTTGAAACAACCGAGTTTGATGTTGAAGAAGCAGAGCTTCAAATGATGTATTTGGATCCAAATTTCTTACCTATATACACAAAGATTCGCGTATTATATGGATGTAGTAGCGACGGAAACGTTAAAAGAGAAGTAATTTCTGAAGAAGGGGGCGTGTAATCATGGACCCATCAAAAAAAGCGCTGGAATCCTTGAGGGCTGACCTTGAGAGTCAAAAAAGAAGAAAAATCCTAAGTTTTGAAGAATTTCTTGAAATTACAAAAACAGAACCGCAAAAAGTTTTTCGTAATGTTTTTCAGTTGTTTCATGACATGGTTAAGAGCCGTATTGGTAAAGGCGAAGATGAATATCCCGACGATCCTGAAAGTGTTGGTTTTGTTAAATATGACTGCTCTAAAATTTTTATTCATGGAATGGATAGCCCGTTTTTTCCCGACAGGCTCTTTGCTAATAGATTTGTCAGGCAAGTGGAGACATTAAAGAAAGGATCGCAACAAAACAGAATTCATGTTTATGAAGGTCCTCACGGATGTGGCAAGAGTACTTTTATGGACAACCTCCTTGAGACGTTTGAAGAGTATACAGATACGGAAGAGGGGGAAAGCTTTGAAATCTTTTGGGACATAGACATAGAGGGAGAAAAGGTTAGTTTTTCTTGTCCTAGTCACGATTATCCGATATTGATTGTTCCCAGGAATTATCGCGCTAATTTTTTGGACAAGCTGCTATCCGATGGGTTTACCGAACTTAAGCATAAAATTTCTTCTGAAAAAGAGTATGAGTGGTTATTTGATAACGAAGTTTGTACAATTTGCAGATCTCTTTTTTGGGCCTTGTTTGATAAAACGGGGTCTATTGATAAGGTTTTGGACATGGTTAAGGTCCGCCATTATAAGTTTGATAGGCGCTTAGGCGAAGGAATAAGTGTTTTTAACCCGGGAGACGCACCAATAAAAGAAGTTAAACTAAGCGACAATTTGATTCAGAAAAAACTTGACAAGATTTTTGGCGCTAAGGTTGTTAAATATGTTTTTTCACCGCATGCCCGGATTAATAACGGCGTTTACGTTTTAATGGATATTAAATCGCATAACGAAGAAAGACTTATAGAACTTCATAATATTATTTCAGAGGGCGTTCACAAGGTAAACGGATCGGTAGAAGAAAGAATAAGCTCACTTTTCTTTGCATTAATGAATCCGGAAGATAAGGAAAAGATTAAAGAGCATAATGCCTCATCGTTTCAAGGACGGATTCAATATAATAAAATCCCTTATGTTTTAGATGTTCCAACCGAATTGGCAATTCAACGTAGTATTTTTGGAGAAAAAATTGACTCATATTTTCTTCCAGGAGTCTTAGATAATTTTGTGAGGGTGATAATCTCATCTAGGATGAATCCGGGTTGCGAAGTGCTTAAAGAATGGATTCCTAATATGGCTAAATATTCTAAATATTGCGATGGAGATGGGCTGCTGTTAAGAATGGAAATATACGGAGGAACTATTCCCCGATGGTTATCAGAAGAGGACAGAAAAAGGTTAAATGCTTCAACAAGACGCAAACTAATTTCAGAAGGTGAACGGGAAGGAGAAATGGGATTCTCCGGCAGAGATTCTGTGAGACTTTTTGGTGATTTTATTAGTTATTTTGGCGGAAGAACAAACTTAATAAACATGGGTAATGTTTCGGACTTTTTTAAGCACAAGATAGGAAAAGTACAAAGAAACGAGAATATACCAAAAAACTTTCTTAATTCTCTTGTGGGCTGGTATGATTATTTGATTTTGGGAGAAGTTAAGGAATCTTTGTATTTTTACAACGAAGAAACAATAACTGAAAATATTTTACATTATATCTATGCGACCAACTATGAAATTGGACACGCAAAGGTAAAATGCGAGTGGACTGGCAAAGATGTGGAGATTACGGAGGAGTTTTTTAGGAAGCTCGGAGCTTACTTTGTCGGAAAAGATATAAACAAGGATGATGCGCTAACTCACGCTAATAGTATTCAAAGAAGGTATATTGAGATTATTGCCAAAGATCCAGGTAAAAAAATAACCGAAACAGAATTATTTCAAGAACTCTTTGCTTCCTATGCCAGGAGTTTAAAAGAAAGAGTACTCGAGCCATTTCTCAAAAATGATAATTTTAGGCAAGCCATTAAGTGTTTTAGAACTGATGATTTTAAGACATTTGATACTCGGCTCAAGGAGCACATTGTTCATATGATTAAAAACTTGGTAGAAAAGTTTGGCTATACTGAACAGGGGGCTAAAGAAATTTGTCTTTATGTGATAGATCAAAAGTTGGTTGAAAAATTTTCTAAGTAATTACGATAAACTAATTTATTAACGAGGTGGGCTCTGTTTATAAGCAGCAATAATGCTGCTTTTTTGTTGACTAAGAAAGTCCTTGATTTTTCTTAAAGAATCAGTATACTATCAGCAAGTTCATTAATAACCAGGGAGGCAAAGGAAAATGCAACCAAACCAGCAAATCATGCATCCACAGCAACACATTTTAATAAATATTACTCCGAGCATTATGGTAATGCCGGGCCTCACGTCTCGGATATTTATGAACGAAGACAAATCCTGTCAAAAAGTTTTGCAGGCTGTCAAGGTCGGCCAAAGCCTCTATCTTTTTGCAGTAATGTCAGACCCGCGAGTAAAGGAAGCTCCGGATAAGTTTTGCAGGATAGGCGTGATTGCGGAAGCAGAAGCAGATATGGAAAATCCTGTAATTATTCTACGGGGCATGTTCAGGGCGGAGATGATTAGTCTTAAAAGAATTGAAGGTTCTAACTGGCATCTTTGGGTAGTGGTGGTCAAGAAAGTGGAAGACGAAAATCGCGATGATTATTTTGTTCAAGATCATCAGCGTATTATGTCCGACATGATAAAAATCAGAGACCTTCTTGTTGGATTTACAATCAGAGCTAAGGGGGAGTATGAGTTTGACGATAGGATAATGTCGGAGGTTATTGATAATTTTGAGAATACTGACTGGGGAGATAAAGACGCCGTAGATAATTTTATTTGGGCAGTATTAAGTTCTGTTCCGGATTTGTTCCAGAAAGACAAACAGCCGTTTCTAGAAAGCACGAGTTTACCGGAAAGAATTGAACTATGCATTAAAATGCTTAAAAAAAGACTGATGTTGCTTGAGGTTCAAAAACAATCCATGTCGAAAGCAGAAAAGAATACAAGAAGAGCCAGAGACGTTCAGATACAAGATTCAAACGACCAAAGTCAAAACCAAGATCAGGACGAATTCGTCAAGGGTGCTCATCCGGATATCAAAAAAAGATGGAAAAAATTCAAGGAAATTCGCGAGTATATGAACGAAGATGCTCGTGAGGTTGTGGTGGAAGACGTGGGTAAATTGAAATCTTTTGGGAGTCCTCAAGGGAATACCTATGAATGGCCCAGATATACGAGGCGTGTTGATTTTATTCTCGACCTTCCTTGGAAAGAAGAAACGGTTCAAGAAAGTGACATTATCAAAGTGGCACAGATTCTTGACGAAGATCATTATGGCCTTATTCATGAAAAAGATTCAATCTGCGACCAGGTCGCCCCGAGATTGCTCAACCCTAACGGCAAAGGTTCCATCATTTGTCTTGTTGGTCCTCCCGGAGTAGGGAAGACCTCTTTAGCTAAGTCCGTGGCAAGAGCATTGAATAGAAAATACATCAGAATGTCTTTGGGTGGCATTAGGGATGAGGCCCAAATCAGAGGTCACGGCATAACTTATATTGGTTCTGAACCGGGAGAGATTTTGAAGCTGATGAAGCGGTGCGGAGTCAAAAACCCGTTATTCGTAGTAGACGAGATTGATAAATTAGGACACATGTCCGTCAGTGGAGACCCTTCTGCCGCCATGCTTGAAGTTTTTGACCCTGAACAGAACAACTCTTTTAAGGACCATTGGGTAGCTTGTGGATTTGACCTTTCAAAAGTTCTGTTTATTGCTACCGCAAATCAAGAAGATACAATCCATCCAGCTTTGAGGGACAGAATGGATGTCACTCGTCTGCCTGGATACTTGGAGGTCGAGAAAGTAGAGATTGCCAAGCGACACTTGATTCCTCGGCTGATGAATGACTTGGGACTTTCTCAAAACAACGTTGAGGTTGTGTGGGAAGAAGATTTAATTCCTAAAATTATTCGGGGTTACACATATGAAGCGGGAGTCAGAAACATAGAAAGAACTCTTTCAAAAATTCTAAAGAAGGTTTGCCGGGCACATCTCAAATCAAAGAATGAAGAAAACCAGGTTACCAAATTCGAAGTGACTGAACAAAAAGTTCATGAGTATCTTGGGCCGCCCAAGTTTTTTAAAGACCGAGCCAGGACAACTATGATCGGAGAAGCTATCGGGCTTGCCTGGACACCCGTTGGAGGGGATATCCTGTATGTTCAAGTGGAAATGAATCCGAGGTTATTGGATAAAAAAGTTTTTGCCAGGACCGGAATGCAGGGCGACGTGATGAAAGAATCCGACGAGGTTGCTCTGACCTTACTACGAAACAGACTGGGAACTTCAAACCCTGAATTAGCAAAAAGTTTGTCTGATAAATTTATTCATCTTCACATACCAGAAGGAGCAGTTCCGAAAGACGGACCATCTGCAGGAGTCACTATTTTTACTGCTTTGTATTCGGAAATAACCGATAGGGCAGTAAAACCCAACTTGGCGATGACGGGGGAAATAAATCTGAAAGGAATGGTTATGCCGGTCGGCGGAATTAGGGAAAAGATTGTGGCCGCTGAAAGAGCGGGTATTGAAGAAATTATGATGCCGAAGGATAATGAGAGAAGCCTCTATGACGTGCCCAAGGTCGTCAAAGACAAGCTAAGATTTCATTTCGTGGACTCTGTTGATCAGGCCATAGAAATCGCATTTCCAGAATCCCGATAAAAATCGGGATTTTTTATTACTTCAAAGTCCATTATCTTCAATTGCCAAAAGACTCTTTTCGGCTTAACATTCTAGGGTATATGCAAGATTACCTCCATATTGGCCGAGCTGGCGACCTATCTGATAAAAAAAACTACCGTTTATATCGGGCTCTGGAAATTATGCCCGGGTTTTTGGCTTGGCTCACCATGTTTCTGGTGGTGGTGCTATCTTTTTTTATTCCTGTCTTTATGGCGATATTTATAATTGCCTTTGATGTTTATTGGCTCATCAAGACCGTGTATCTTTCCTTACATTTAAGAGTTTCTTATAGAAAATTAACACAAAATTTGAAAATTAACTGGTTGGACAAGCTTAATCAACTGCCTGTTGCCGGCTATCAGTTACAAGGATTGAAATCGTGGCAGGATCTTTATCACCTAATATTTCTGCCTATATACAAAGAAGATTATGCTGTTATTGCTTCCACAATGGAAGGCCTTTTAAAAACAAATTACCCCAAACCTAAAATGATAGTCGTTGTCTGTTGGGAGGAAAGGGGCGGTAGAGAAACGGAAGATGTCGTTCGCGAAGTAGAAAAAAATTATAAAAATTCTTTTTTGGACCTTGTTTCCATAATGCATCCGGCCAATCTTTCCGATGAGATACCCGGCAAGGGTTCTAATGCTGCTTATGCCGCAAAGATAGTCCGGGAATCTATTGTTGATGCCCGTCAGATTCCATACGACCATATTGTTGTTTCTAATTTTGATATTGATACCGTTGTTTTTCCGGAATATTTTGGAGTTTTAACCCATACTTTTCTTATTACTGAAAATCCTTTAAGGGCTTCATATCAGCCGATTCCACTATATGTAAATAATATTTGGGAAGCTCCATCGTTTGCAAGGGTAGTCGCATTTGCTGCAACTTTTTGGCACACAGTGAAGCAGGAAAAAGCGGAAACTGCTACTACATTTTCTTCTCATTCAATGCCATTTCAAGCATTGGTTGATGTTGGATTCTGGCAAAAAAATATGGTTTCGGAAGATTCCCGTATCTTTTGGCAATGCTTCTTAAGATACGACGGCAATTATAAAGTCGCGCCGTTATTTTATCCGGTATCAATGGACGCCAATGTTGCACCTACTAATGTTCAGACGCTGAAAAATATTTACAAACAACAAAGACGCTGGGCTTATGGAGCCGAGAACATACCTTATTTCATGTTCGGGTTTATGAAAAACAAAACCATTCCGCTTTTCAAAAAATGGTATTACGGATTTATGGTTATTGAGGGAAATCATTCCTGGGCAACCAATGCCCTTCTTATTTTTGCTTTGGGCTGGCTGCCGGTGTTACTGGGTGGTCAGGAATTTAACAGAACGGTTCTTTCTTTTAATTTGCCGTACCTGACTAGAATAATAATGACCCTTTCAATGTTAGGTTTGGTTTCTTCGGCCGTCTTATCAATTGTTCTCCTTCCGCCTAAGCCGCTCAAATACGGCAAGTTTAAATACTTCTGGATGCTGGTCCAATGGATATTATTTCCGGCAACAACGATATTCCTCGGCTCTATACCTGCATTAGAAGCCCAGACCCGTTTGATGCTCGGCAAGTATATGGGTTTCTGGGTCACGCCGAAAAGTCGCTCTAATTAAACTGAATAGTTCGCACAACCTCTACTCATACGGAGGGAGACGCCTTTTTAAAAATTTACCGTCATACGACGACTGCTCCGCTTCGCCGGGTTGCTAATTTTGTAAAAAGTGTCTCCCTCCGCTGGTTGCTTAAACAATCGGTGATAATTGGTAATAGAAATTCAAATAAATAAAAAGACACAGCTAACATGTAAGCCGTTAATTTTATCTTGTCAGAAAGAGTTTGAACCCCTCTTCGCAAATTTTAGCTATAACCCAATCAACCGGCGGAGGTAGAACACTTTTATGAAATTAGTAATATTTCAGAAAAGTGTTCTACGCAGCATGCATAGAGGTTGTGTGTATTACTCAAAATGAGTAAGGCGTTGGAATCTTTCCAGCCTTTCTTTTAGGAGCGGATAATTGGTTAAGTTTGAATCTTCTTTGAGCAAAAGCCGGGCTTCAAGCCGGGCTTTTTTGATTAGTTCTACGTTGGCCAACGATGCCATGGCTAAATCCGGAAGTCCTGATTGTTTAACACCAAAGAATTCTCCGGGACCGCGAATCGTCATGTCTTTTTCTGCCAACTCAAACCCATCATCGCATTCCACCAGAGCTTTTAATCTTTGGTTTATATTTTTGTCTGGCGTTGAAGAAAAAAGCAAACAATAAGACTGGTGTTCTCCTCTTCCGACTCGTCCCCGAAACTGGTGCAATTGGGCCAGTCCGAATCTTTCGGAATTTTCTATCATCATAATCGTGGCGTTTTGAATATCTACGCCAACCTCAATGACTGAAGTTGAAACCAAAATTCCATATTTCTTGTCTTTGAACTTTTCCATAATCTCATTTTTTTCTTTCGGCTTCATTTTGCCGTGGAGCATAGCTATCTTTAAATCCGGAAATATTTCCTCCGATAATTTTTTGTATTCTTCCTGAACTGCTTTTGCTTCTGCCCAAACCAATTTCATCTGTGAAAGTGGTTTGCCCTGAGCCTGTCGAAGGGCCCCATCATTTTTATCGGCTTCAATTCTAGGACAGACCACAAAAACCTGCCGTCCGGAGTTAACCTCGTCGCGTAGAAACTTATAGGCGGCCTTTCTTTGAGAAGGAGAAACTACTTTAGTAATAATTTTTTGTCTATTTTTCGGCTTTTCTTTAATTATAGAAATATCAAGGTCGCCGTAGATGGTCAGCGAAAGGGTGCGGGGGATAGGGGTGGCGGTCATGGAGAGGAGGTGGGGTACAATTTCTTTATTCTTAACTAATGCGGCTCTTTGAGCTACTCCAAACCTATGTTGTTCATCTAAAACAACGAAAGCCAGATTTTTAAAACGGACGCCTTTTTGGATTACCGCATGCGTGCCGATTATTATATCAACTCCGCCTTCGGACATTTTAGTTTTTAATTCAGCCTTATCTACTGTTTTGTTATTGAATTTTGCCTCCGAACTGGTCAGTAATCCAATATTAAGGAAATTATTTCCTAATAATTCCGACATCGTCCTGAAATGCTGATTTGCCAAGACCTCTGTCGGAGCCATAAACACAGACTGATAACCCGCTTTAGCAACTTGGACAGCTCCCATAAGAGCGACAACCGTCTTACCGCTACCGACATCTCCTTCCATAAGCCGATTCATGGGATAGGTTTTTTCTAGATCTTTTAAAATTTCCCAAGCCGCAATTTTTTGGTCTTTTGTAAGTTCAAATGGCAGACGGGAAATAAAATCCTGAATCAGCTTCTGATCAAATTTAACTCGGACTGATTTTAATTGGTTTAACTTCCTTCTTTCTAGGAGAGCTTTTAATTGAAAAAGAAGCAGGTCGTCAAAGGCTAGGCGTTCTTTAGCGGTTTCCGCTTCCTGATTGCTTGTGGGGTAATGGATTTTGTTGATAGCTTCGCTTAAAGAGGGAAGATTATATTTTTTGACCACTTCTTCCGGCAGCGGGTCAGGAATATCTAAGCCCTTTAAAATTGGTTTGATAAGAAACCGCAGATACTTTGAAGTCACTCCTTCCGTTTCGGGATAAATTGGAATCAGTCCTCCGGTGTGGGTCAGGTTGTAGGTTTTAAATTCAATGTCTTGTATTTTTTCGTAAGTCGGGCTGGAAAGATACAGGCCATGTTTGTCCAAATTTGCTTTACCGGCCAAGCTTACCAGAGTGCCTTCTTTCAGGGAGTTTGCGATGAACGGTTGGTTGAACCAAACTACTTTGACGGCTCCGGTTTCGTCTCCAACCAAAGCATTAGTTATGGACATTCTCTTGGGAAATATTATCCGGTTGCTCATCTTTAAAATTTCCCCTTGGACGTTTACTTTTTGGCCGGGCTCAATATCCGAAATTGAAACAACATGGCTGTAGTCATCATAGTGCACAGGAAAATGCCAGAGGAGATCTTTGACTGTTTTGATACCAAGTTTGGCTAAGCGGGGCAGATTTCTTGGCCCCACGCTCTTTAATTGTTCGATCCCGACGCTTAGGTCGGGACCCCGACACGTTGTCGTCGGGGTAGGCTTTTGATTGGGGTCTATCATTTTCGCGCTAATTTTAACATTTACCGCCTAAAATTAAAAGCACGGCTATAGCCGTGCTTTTAATTAGCTTGTCCCCTCGAGAGGAATCGAACCTCGATTTGAAGCTCCGCAATCCTGCGTCCTATCCGCCCCGACGTAAGAAGTCGGGGAGCCGACACCATGTCGTCGGCTTTGAACATTTGTGTCCCCGACAGGGCTCGAACCTGTAACCTTCAGCTCCGCAAGCTGACGCTCTATCCAGCCCCGACGCCTTTAGGGTCGGGGAGCCGACATCTTATCGTCGGCTTTGAACTTTTCTGATGCCCTCGCGTGGAATCGAACCACGATCACAACTTCCGCAAAGTTGCGTCCTATCCGTTGAACGACGAGGGCGCATTTATTTTGTTACCTTAATATACCCGTCTGTCACTATTTTTTCAATGAAATCTTTACGCTTCATTTTTTTAAGTTTATTTTCTATCCCTCTGGCGATGATGAGTGATTCATATTGTTGGGTCAAAACAAGTTTGGTATTTATCATACGAGAAGTTGTCTGAGTATGTTTTTGGGCATGTTGTCTTAATCGACGTTCTAAATTATCGGTACTACCGATATAAAATTTTCCGTTGTCGTCTTTTAGAATATAAACCCAAGCTTTCATAATAAAAAAGATACTCTATCCGCCCCGACGAGCTTTGCTGTCGGGGAGCCGACACCATGTCGTCGGCTTTGAACGACGAGGGGAATGGGTATAATGTTTGATCAAATTACAATCCGATTCTTCTGCTGATTAAATCAACTAGTGATTTTTCATGCTCTCTTTCGGTGACGAAATTAATCATCAGAGATCGGATTTCCACGGGGTTCTGGTCTTCAATGGAAACTTTAATATAGGGCATATACCATTTCTTGGCTTCTAAGCTTAATTCTTTTGGTCCGTGCGGGCTGTAATCCAGCCAGAAAGATTTTAAATCTTTGTAGTAATAGGCGATATCGTCAATCGTTACTCCGGCGTGGCTGACAACAATTCTGGACAGAGTAGGTTTCTTGTTGGTGTAAAGTATCAGTACCATAGACGAAAGGATTAAGAATATAGCTGTTAATGTGTCCATGCGGTAAAAAAACATAGCCCCTGCTCCGGCCAACAAAGCTATTACGATCAGGGTAAGATATTTTTTTTGGGGATTATAATAGAATGAAGGAGCTTCCCATTCAAAATGGTTGGTCTTTTCGGGAAGGGGATTGGCTATTACCGTTCCTTTTAGTATTTCTTCCGTTGCCTTCTGTTCAATCAAAGGCGACCTCTCGGCCATAGGAAGTATTTCTTTTTTCTCGGTTTTTTTTCTTAAATCAACTAATCGGGTCATGGCGGAGGGTGCAGGAGTCGAACCTGCAAGGGATTGCTCCCGCCGCATTTCAAGTGCGGTGCCATAGCCATTAGGCGAACCCTCCATTTTAAGATTTATTCAAAACTGCCACCCGCTATTTTGTAGGCATTGACCCCTTTGGATATTTCGCTAAGAAGAAATGCCCCCAGAACTTCGTAGGCAAGAAATCTTACCGACGGAGATGTTTCCTTGTCCAGGAAAAATCCTATCAGGAGCATTGTTAGAAGAGAAATCCACCATACATAAACAAATAGTTCTCCCGGTTTGATTCCCATCTTTACACCGGTCCAGCGGGATGTCTCTTTGTGGACAATATATACTCCCAATAGTATCAGATAGCTGGTTACCATGGTTTCCGATACTTTATATTTTGTCAGGAAGTCAACCCAACATAAAACCAGCAAAATAGCCGTCCAGACCAACAAAAACTTGAAGAGGAGCTCTTTTACCGAGGATAATTCAGTCCTATAGCGCTTGGCTATTATTTGATTATCCATACCCTAATTTTACCATTTTTGTGAGTATTTACCAACTGGCGGTGAGGGTGGGATTCGAACCCACGGGCCCCTTTCGGGGCAAGACGCTTTCGAGGCGCCCCCGTTATGACCACTTCGGTACCTCACCGTATTAAAATTTAACACTTCGTCTTATTAAACAAAAGCCCCACCGGAACGGTGGGGAGGGGTTGTGGTCATACGACCACTGCTCCGCTTTGCGGGTTGGAAGGGGGAGCAGGTATCGAACCTGCGCACCAGGGTTTGCAACCCTGTGCCTTACCACTCAGCTATCCCCCCAAGTTTCTGCGTAAAGAAGGGTGGTGGGCCCACCAGGATTTGAACCTGGGACTAACCGGTTATGAGCCGGTGGCTCTGGCCGCTGAGCTATGGGCCCACGTTGGCACCTATTTCACGGTAGGTTTAATTGTACCATAAACAATATTTCAGTCAACCCCTTGTTTATAACCTCCTTTGCCACAGAGAGTTCTATTAGCCATAATGTGTATAGTAATTAATTACTTGCCATTTTGGTTTTAAACCCAAGATACAAGAACTCAATAATGAAAAAGTTAACGGGAAAATATCTTTGGATACTGGCGGCAGTAGTAGTTGTTGTCGGTCTATATTTTATGAGAGGAAATCCGGTAGTTCAGAATTTAGGAGGAGGAAACAATTTATATCCAAGTTCAAGTTCTGTTCCTGGAGCGGTAGTTAAACCGGTTGTTAAAAAACCAGGAGTTACCACTACGCCTGTTTATACGAAAAGCTATGGCGATGCTGTTAAGGAATATGCAGGCCGGGTGATTCAATTTGATGAACGTTGTCAGGTAACTCCTCAAGGTCCTACCTACAAAAATGGAACAAGAATTATGTTGGACAATCGGTCGGCAAGCGCAAGAACGGTTATGATTGGAACAACAAAATATGATTTAGGCGCCTATGGTTTCAGAATAGTCACCTTGTCCAGTCCAAATTTACCTAAGGAATTGGCTGTAAGCTGCGGTTCGTCAGGAAATGTCGGAAATATTTTGCTTCAGGCTCAAATTTTACAGTAGGAATAAGTATAAAATAAAAATGCCCAGCACTACTTTTACAAAAGTAGTGCTGGGCATTTAATTTTCTTTCAAAGTTAGAAATTTACTCACCCTGTCTATGAGCTCATCTATGCCGGAGTTATCAAAGGCATGTTCCGGTGTGTTAACTTCTGGTTTAGTTTTTCCTTCGGCCATCATTTCAGCCATAACAGCTGTTGTGAAACCAGTTGTTCTCCCCATGGCTGTAAGGCAGGTATTGTTGTCATACAAGTCCAAAAGGGAGACCGACTTTGCTTTGACGCCTGCTTTCTTAGCAGTTACCCGCATCCATACTAAGTCAGGATTATTGGCGTCGACCGGAGTTGTCAGATATTCCTCAACTGCTTGTTCGAACTTGTCTGGCGGTACGTTTTTGAAGAAGTCCACGAATCCCGGCCAGCGGACAGTTTTTTCAGCAAAATATTTTGCACCCCAGTTGCGGAATGATTCAGCGGCAAGGGATGTTCCGGCTGTAATAAATGTTTCAATGCGTCCATTAAATTTTTCAGAAAATCTTCGCAGTTCAGGTACTTCTATTTGGCTGTAATCATGGAATGGTTTTACCAACTTGATTTCGCCATCGGACAGAATTGGTGCCATGTCGCAGCAAAGATGCTTTAATCCTTCCCAATAAAACATCAGTTGATAAAAGGTCGGGGGTTGCGGATATTGAGGAAGTCCGCCCACCAGAATCTCAATAGACTCTGCTCCGCCTAAATCTGTCATCAGTTTTTTTGCAATAACGATTCCCAGACCGGGCATCAGTCCACAGTCGGGGACTATTGATATCGGCGTGTTGGGATATTTTCCATTCAGCTCCAGCATTTGCTTTGTGACCTCTACTACGCCGCCTAAATCGCAGAAATGAACGCCCGCCAAGATGGCCGCTTCGGCAAGTTCAAGATTATACTTTGCCGGCAGTGCACTAATGACTACGTTGAAGTATCTAAACAGCGGAATAGCATCAGTGATCCCGACTCTAAATTCCAGGGGTACACAGGTGCCATGATTATTCCCCAACATTCGGTACAGAGAATCTCTGGCGTCAGATGCTGTTTTTAAGTCAATGTCTGCAATTACGACGAAGTTTTCCGGGTTTTTAAGAAGAGTGTGGGCGATTGCCTTACCTACACCGGTGCCGAGTACCAGATATTTTGAACCCATAATTCCTCCAATTTCAACGAACTTGACCATGCCAAGATACTCTTGTTTGATTTTTTTGGCAATGAATGTAAAAACTAAAACCGCCTTTTGGCGGTTTTAGTTTTTACTATGTTGCGGGGGTGGGATTCGAACCCACGACCTTCAGGTTCTGGTGTTACTGGAATTACTTCCAGGTTCGGACTATACCATCATCCCTCTCCAGTTTTCTCAAACTGGGGAGGGATGCTCCCATTATAGTCTCTGAACGTCCCCCTAAGGGTTTCGCTGCTGATTGCCCTTCGCTTTTAAGCGAGTCGGGTTTCCAGCAATTTAGAGAGTTTTCCATACCATATTACTATGATAGGTCACAATTCAATTATGAGCCTGACGAGCTGCCGCTGCTCTACCCCGCGATCTCAATATAATATATCAGGATTTATGCACAATTGCAATTTAATACATTTAACTAAAGTAGTAAATGCGATATAATGTATTATAACTATATATGGCTAAATCAGAATTAAAAATCAAGGCACGGAAGCTAAGGGTTTTGGGTAAAAGCATCAAGGATATTGCCCATACGGTAGGAGTCTCTCAAGGCACCGTTAGTTTGTGGTGTAGAGATATTCAACTAACAGATAAACAGATGAGGAAGATCTTGAGCGACAAAGAATATTTAATTGCCCAAGGGCGTTTGAAGGGTGCGAATTTTCAAAGGATGAAAAGAATAAATCAAATAAAAATAGCTACTCAAGAAGCAAATAGACTAGGCAAGTTAACAGAAAAAGAATTCTTTGTAGCGGGTTTGGCTTTGTATCTAGCCGAAGGAACGAAAACTTATGGAACGGTACAATTTACTAATAGCAACATAAAAATAATTAAATTTATGATTGATTGGTTTAGTCATTTTTATAATATAAAAAATACTGAGATTAAATTTTCTATACATATTAATATCATACACATGAATCGTGAAAAAGAGGTGATATCTTTTTGGAAAAAATATCTTAGGGCAAAAACAGGAAATTTTACAAACATAAGATATGTCAAAACTAAACCAGCTAAAAAATATGAAAATCACGATATTCATTATGGAACCCTAGATTTTCGAATTAAAAAAAGCACAAATTTGCTATATAAATTAAATGCCCTAACAGATCGACTTTTAAATATCCCCAGATTATGACCGAATTCTATCCCCCCCCGCAACAAAAGTGAGAGGACATTAGAACCTCCATCAAGGATGTCATTATTGCCAATTTATCGCTTTAGGATTATATTTAGGGAATGAAAAAACCAATACCACTTTCAAAAAAGGAGATACTGGAAAAACTAAAAAAACTTCCTGGATGGGAATATGCTGATAACAAGATAAAAAAAGAATTTAGATTCAATGATTTTATGGACTCTCTTGGTTTTATAAACAAAATGGCTCCATTTTTTGAGAAAATGGACCATCATCCTGACACTCATATTTTTTATAGCAAAGTTTTGTTTGAACTCCAGCGCTTTGATATTGGAGGCAAAGTTACCGACAGAGATTTTAAAGTTGCTTCCGAAATAGAAAGGGTATATAGGCAAAGATAATTTGATAAGGCCTGATCTCGAGAGGTCTTTTTTCTTTCATTTTTTGCAGTTTTAGGTTATAATAATTATAAATTAATGAGACTTGTCGGTGTAGCTCAGTGGTAGAGCACCTCCCTCATAAAGAGGTTGTCGCAGGTCCGATCCCTGCCACCGACACACCATTAAATTATGACCGAAGGTTTTAAACATCAATTTCATCAATTTGACTCCGGACTCCGGCTGGTTTCGATTCCAATGGAAGGGACACGAACTGTGACGGTGCTTGTTTTGGTTGGAACCGGCTCAAAGTATGAAACCAAAGACATCAACGGCATTTCTCATTTTCTTGAGCACATGATGTTTAAAGGTACCGCAAAACGGCCCGGTAAAATGGATATTGCCAGAGAGCTTGATGCTATAGGCGCCGAATACAATGCTTTTACCGGCAAGGAATACACGGGATATTATGCAAAGGCAAGCATGGACAAACTGGATACGATTATGGATGTGGTGTTTGATATTTTTCTGAATTCTAAACTGGCTCAAGAAGACATTGATACTGAAAGGGGAGTGATTGTTGAGGAGCTGAACATGTATCGCGATATGCCTCAACGTTATATTTCAGATTTATTTGAAAAACTTCTTTATGGCGATCAGCCGGCAGGTTGGGATATCGGCGGAGAGAAAGAAACGGTCATGTCTTTAAAGAGGGACCAGTTTGTAAATTATTTTAACACTCATTATGTTGCCAAAAATACAATTATTGCCGTTGCCGGTAATGTTGATCCGGAGGTTGTTAAAAAGAAAGCCGGAGAATATTTCTCCGACATACGAGACGGCAATCTTGTAACCAAACTGCCGGTTGTGGAAAAGCAATCCGAACCGGGGCTTCTTGTTCACTACAAAAAAACAGACCAGACTCATTTTTATCTTGGATTTCGTTCCTGCAACATGTTTGATGACCGCAAATATGCTTTGGGGATTTTGGGCACAGTTTTGGGCGGAGGCATGAGCTCAAGGTTATTCGAAGAAGTCCGTGATAAAAGGGGTTTGGCTTATTATGTCGGAGCTGACAATGACACTGCCACTGATGCCGGTTATTTTGTGGTGAGAGCGGGAGTAAATAATGAAAAAGTATATGAGGCAATCAAAGTGGTTATGGATGAAATAAGAAAAATAAAAAATGCAGGCATTACCGCGGAGGAGCTCCAGCGGGCCAAAGACAACATTTCCGGCTCCATGGCTCTCGGTCTTGAACATTCCGATGCTGTTGCCAATGCTTATGCCGGACCCATTCTTTTTGAAAACAAGGTTTTGACCCCGGAAGAAGAACTCGTTAAAATAAAGAAGGTAACGCTTCAGGAAGTTTACCAAGTTGCCAAGGAAATTTTTGATGACAAAAAACTGAACTTAGCAGTGATAGGCCCATTTGAAGACGAGGAACCATTTAAGAAAATACTAAAAATATAATTTATGACTGACCATGTACATGTAGAAATTAATACCGGAACCATTTTAAGGGTAGTTTTAATCATACTGTTTTTCGTGTTCCTCTATGTTTTAAAGGATGTTCTGATAATTTTTCTTTTTGCTATTATAATCGCATCAGCAATATCGCCCTTTGCTAATTGGCTTGATGAAAAAGGGTTTCCGCGTCTTTTAGGCGTTTTGCTTTTATTTTTGGTTGTTCTGGTTTTGATTATTGCGGTTTTGTCGCTTATTATCCCTTATGTTTCTCAAGACATAAGCCAATTGGTTTCTACCCTGCCTCAATTTGTGGCGCAAGTTTCTACTTCTCTTGAAAAAGTTCAGCAGGGCTCACCTCAATACCTTGATTTTCTAAGTGAAATTCAAAATATACTTCAAGGATTTTCTGATTATCTTCAGCAATCATCCCAATCAATATTAGGTTTGATGATAAGCATTTTTGGAGGAGTAATGTCTGCTATCGCGATATTGATAATTTCGTTTTATTTATCGGTTACCAAAAAAGGCATAGAGAACTTCTTGGGCTCTATAGTTCCTGAAAAGTACGAAGATTATGCTATAGATCTTTGGAAGAGAGCGGAGCACAAAGTTGGTCTTTGGCTCCAGGGCCAGTTGCTTCTGGGGCTTATAATGGGCTTGCTTGTTTATGTTGGCCTTTCGTTTATGGGCATCAAGTTTGCTCTTATTCTTGGTTTCCTTGCTGCAATATTTGAAATCATTCCGATGGTTGGTCCTGTCTTGGCTGCTATTCCGGCCATATTTCTTGCCTTTATCCAGTCGCCGGCACTAGGTTTGTGGGTAATAGTGTTTTATGTAATAGTCCAACAGCTTGAAAATCATCTTTTGGTTCCGGTGGTGCTCGGCAAAACAATCGGCTTAAATCCTGTGGTTGTTATCATTGCTCTTCTGATAGGCCAGAATCTTGCCGGTATTCCGGGCATGATACTTTCAGTTCCTGTGGCCACTATAATCGTAGAGATGATGGATGATTTTGCCAAACATAAGGACTCAAGGCGTCAAAGCTTGTAATATGCTTTCCATCGTCGCTACCCCAATAGGAAACCTTGAAGACATTACTCTTCGGGCAATAAACGCACTAAGTAATGCTGACCTTATTCTTGCTGAAGACACCCGAGTCACCAGGGTTTTACTTGATAGGTACAATATAAAAAAAGAAATTTTAAGCTATCATCAGCATAGTGATTTTAAAAAGATTGACCATATTATAGAGTTGCTTAAGCAGGGACAAAATTTAGCTCTTGTTACCGATGCCGGAACTCCCGGCATAAACGATCCGGGCAGTCATTTAGTAAGCGAAGCACTGAAAGCGATACCTGGTTTGAAAGTTGTACCGATTCCCGGGCCTAATGCAGCGATTGCGGCCTTAAGCGTTAGCGGATTTGCGACAGATGAGTTTGTTTTTCTTGGTTTTCCGCCTCATAAAAAAGGTCGTCAGACATTTTTTAAAAATATTGCAGATATTGAAAGCACTATTGTATTTTACGAATCCAAGCATAGAATATTGAAAGCTTTGGAGAATTTAGAAAAATTTTCCAAGATAGGGAATCGGGAAATGATGATAGCCCGCGAGTTAACAAAACAGTTTGAAACAATTTATCGGGGGACACTATCCGAAATAAAGCCTCGATTAACCGAGAACAATCTTTTGGGAGAATTCGTGGTGGTCTTGAATAGAAAATGAAAAATAGATTTTATATCACGACCTCAATTGCACATGCGAATGCGTTTGGTATAATATAGGGGTGACTAGAAAATTGGAGATTGATGAATTGGTACTGAAGAACCTCTATTTAAAGCAGGGTCTTTCAACATATCAAATTGCTCAAAAATATAACTGCTGGAGCACTACAATCAGTAGTCACCTCAAAAGGTACAAAATAAAAATTAGAAATCCCAAAAAAGCATTACGACCAGACAGGGAGTTATTATACGATTTATATATTAACAAATTACTCTCTCCATATAAAATAGCGAAACAGTTAGACTGTTCTCCGAGTACTATTAGAAATTGGATTATTGAATATAATTTTTATATTCGGAAGAAAAAGCTGATTTCTATATCCAAGAAAGACCTCAAGCGTCTTTATTATGACGACCGGCTTAGTTTAAATGAGATTGGAAAGAGGTTTGGATATACTGCTTCCGGTCTTTTTGGTATTTTTAAAAAACAAGGTTTTATTTTAAGGACTACCTCAGAATCAAGTAAATATTATTCTCACAGGTTTAATTTTAATGGTAGCCCCACCTCAAGGGCATATTTAATTGGTTTTAGAATAGGGGATATGCATGTTAGAAAAAATAGACATGTTATTCGGGTCGGTTTTGGAACGACAAAATATGATCAAGTTATACTTTTTGAAGAACTTTTTAATAAATTTGGCCATGTATATATTGGTAAAAAAGATAAAAAAGGAGCATGGCATCCAGAGGTAGCTCTTAATAAGAGTTTTACGTTTTTATTGCCTAAACATAGGAAGATTCCTAAGTGGGTATTTCGATCTAAAAAATATTTCCTTTCATTTTTAGCAGGATATTCAGATGCCGAAGCTAATATTGGTTGCTATCCTAGAGCTCGATTTAAGATTGCCTCATATGATTACGGCATTCTTCGAGATATAGGAGAAGGAATGAAAAAGTATTTAAAAATATCGCCCGTTTTCTTTCTTGAAAAAACTAACAGAAAAACTCACAATCAAGATGCGCTTTCTGTGACAATAAATGAAATGAGGGCATTGCTTAAATTGCTAAATATACTGAAGCCTTTATTAAAACACAAAAATAGATTAAACTGTCTAAATACGACTTTAGAAAATATATCCGATAGACTTAGTTAAAATGCAAAAAAAATTCTATATTACAACAAGCATAGCTTATGTAAATGCTGTTCCTCACTGCGGTTTTGCTATGGAGCTAATTCAGGCGGATGTTTTGGCGCGCTATCATAGATTACTGGACTATGATACCTGGTTTTTGACGGGTACAGATGAGCATGGTGCAAGTGTGGTTAAGGGAGCAACCAAGGCTAACAAAAATGTTGCTGAATTTGTTGATGAAATATCAGATAGATATAAGGAATTAGCCAAAATTTTAAATATTTCCAATGATGATTTTATCAGAACTTCTGACCAAGTCCGGCACTGGCCAGCAGCCCAGAAAATCTGGAACCTAATCAAAGACGATTTGTATAAGAAAAATTACGAAGGACTATATTGCGTTGGCCATGAAGCATTTATGAAAAAGAGCGACTTGGTTGACGGAATTTGTCCATTGCATAAAACCGAACCGGAAAAAATAAAAGAAGAAAACTGGTTTTTTAAACTTACCAAACATAAAAAAGAAATAAAGAAAAGAATAGAAGATGGAGAGATGAAAATAGTTCCCGAGACAAGAAAGCGGGAAATTCTAAATTTGATTGATGATGCTGAAGATGTCAGTTTCTCTCGTCCATCTAAAGATCTAAAATGGGGGATACCGGTGCCTGGGGATGATATGCAGACCGTATATGTGTGGGCGGATGCATTGGTCAATTATATTTCTGCGCTTGGCTATGCCTCTTCAAGGTCCGACCTTAAAGAAGTCCCAAGGTCGGACCTTTTCTCCAGATACTGGCCAGCTGATGTTCATTTGGTGGGAAAAGATATTTTGCGATTTCATGCCATGATTTGGCCAGCGATGCTTCTTTCGGCCGGATTGCCTTTGCCGAAAGCTATTTATGTCCACGGATTTATTACTGTGGATGGAGAAAAAATGTCCAAAACGATTGGCAATGTGGTAGATCCATTTGATGCTGTTCAAAAATATGGAGCCGAAGTGGTTCGATATTTCTTATTGAGAGAAATTCCTTCAGGAGATGATGGAGACTTTTCATATAAAAAACTGGAAGATAGGTACAATGGCGACCTTGCAAATGGGCTGGGCAATTTGGTTCAAAGAGTGGTGACGTTGATTGAAAATAGTCTGGATGGAGAATTAATTTTTAAAAAAGAACTACTTGAGCAGGGTGTGGAAAATCAGGTTGATGAACTGGTTAAAAAATGGAAAGCAAGTGTGGACTTCTTTAACTTGCATGAAGCCTTGGGCAATATTTGGGAACTAATTGGATTTGGAAACAAATATATTGATGACAAAAAACCATGGGCAGCCATTAAGCACGACGAAGCGGAGTTTCTGATGATAATGACTAATTTGGTTTATATTCTGCACACGATTGCTTGGTCTCTCCAGTCTTTCATGCCCGAAACAAGCAAAAGAATTTTTGAGACATTGGGAGGAGAAGAAATTTCTGAAAACTATAAATTTATTGTAAAAAAAGGCGGGGGCTTATTCCCGCGATTGCCGTAATTTATTACGAACGTCTTTTATAATAACCACAACGACAGCTATAATTACTGAAAGATAAGCAAGAAGCAACAACACCCAACCGCTTGAGAAAAGAATAGTAGCAAATACTGCGAACACATAATTGACGATGTCCATGGGTTTTCTCCTTAAGGAACAACACCCAAACAATACATCCACTTATTAATGATGTCAACCATATTTGATTCTCACTGCCATCCGCAGATGGCGCAATATGATAAAGATAGAGAAGAAGTAATAGACAGAGCCTTGAAGGATGGTGTTTTTATGATTTGTGTGGGGACGGATTTGGAAACATCCCGACAAGCGATTGAGTTGGCACAAAAACATGAAGGTGTGTGGGCTTCAGTCGGACTGCATCCAAACGACAATCTCAATGAAAAATTTGAGCCGGAAAAATATAGAGAATTATTACAGAAGGAAAAAGTAGTCGCATTTGGAGAAATAGGCCTTGATTACTATCGGACAGAAAAACCGGAAGACCAGAAATTCCAGAAAGAAAGATTTGTCCAACAATTGGAATTAGCCAAAGAACTGAAAAAACCATTGATTCTCCATTGCCGAGATGGAAAGTCCAGGAGTACCGGACCGGCATACCGCGACATGATAGAAATTTTAAACAGGGGATATGCGGTTAACGGGGGAGTGGTTCACTCATTTATGGGAACTATTGATGAGGCAAAACAATTTTTGAATTTAGGGTTTTATCTGGGATTTAACGGAATAGTTACATTCGCCCGACAATATGATGAAATAGTACGCGAAATATCCCTGGACAAAATACTTCTTGAAACTGATGCGCCGTTTTTGACTCCGGAACCTCACAGAGGCAAAAGAAATGAACCTGTCTATGTCATTGAGGTGGCAAAAAAAATTGCTGAACTAAAAAGAGAATCATACGAAAAAGTGGTTGAGCAGACGACTAAAAATTGTAGAAAACTGTTCAACCTGCTATAAATACATCAGGATAAGTTCTTTTAATCGGAGGGTGTTGTGAAAGTACTAATCCAGAGTTTTAGTTACAAAAGAACCGGTTATCCAGTAGATAAAACCGGCAAGGGCGGAGGTTTCGTATTTGATTGCCGGGCAATAGATGCTTTTGACTATACTCTTAAGGAAAATCCCGATGCTCCATTTCCGCACATGCATCTGACCGGCTTAGATCCTGAAGTGTCCGGTGCTCTTGATAGGGATGCAGATACGCAGGAATTTTTTGAGGCAGTATGGACTATGGTCAGGTTGGATATAGAGAAATGTCTTCGGCGCGGTTTCAATATTATGACCGTCAACTTCGGATGTACGGCCGGACAGCATCGCAGTGTTTACTTAGCCGAGAGACTCGCTAGTATGATAAGACTTAGTTTGGTCGAGGTGGAATTAATTCATCTGGAACAATCGCAGTGGCCTGTAAAACAACAGAGGAGCTAAGGCTCCTTTTTGATTTTTAAGCATAATTTGGATATAGTTAAAACTACAAATGCCTAAATATTCTCCTCAAAAAATTGAAAAGAAGTGGCAACGCTATTGGGAAACCAAGAAGTTTTATCATACCAAAGAAGGCAAGAACAACTTCATGTTGCTTACAGAATTTGCTTATCCATCAGGCAACTTGCACATAGGCCACTGGCTGGCGTTTTCCGTTCCTGATATTTTAGCACGCTATTTAAAGATGAACGGGCATAATGTTTTGTATCCGACGGGATTTGATGCTTTTGGATTACCCGCTGAAAATGCGGCTATCCAGAGAAATGTAAATCCCCGCGATTGGACCGAAGACAATATCAAACAGATGACCAAACAGTTAAAAAGTACAGGCGCCATGTTTGACTGGTCCCGGACGGTCTCTACCATTGACCCTGCATACTATAAATGGACGCAGTGGATGTTTTTAAAGATGTACGAAAAGGGTTTGGCGTATAGAAAAAAGACATTTGTAAATTGGTGTCCGAAAGACAAAACAGTTCTGGCGAACGAGCAGGTCAAAGACGGCCATTGCGATAGGTGCGGAACTGAAGTTGAACAAAAAGAGCTTTTTCAGTGGATGTTTAAAATTACCGACTATGCTGACCGATTGATTGATGATTTAGACAAAGCTGATTATCCGGAAACTGTTAGAGTTGCCCAGAGAAACTGGATAGGACGTTCGGAGGGGGCACTTATTAAATTTCCAATTTTTAATTCTAAATTTTCAAAAGGAGGCCAGGAATACATAGAAGTATTTACGACCCGTGCCGACACGCTCTTTGGTGCGACATATCTTGTTCTTGCTCCCGAACATCCGATGGTAACGAAGCTGACCAGAAACGAAAACTTAGATGCTGTAAATAAATATCTGGAAGAAGTAAAAAATAAGACAGAGATGGAACGGTTGCATATGGATAAGTCCAAAACAGGCGTAGATACCGGCGGATATGTGGTCAATCCCGTTAACAACGAAAAAATTCCCGTCTGGGTTGCTGATTATGTTATCGGCTGGTATGGAACGGGAGCGGTTATGGCAGTTCCGGCGCATGATGAGAGGGATTGGGATTTTGCAAAGAAATTTGATTTGCCGGTTAAAATGGTTGTTTGCCCGAATTATCCAGCACCAACTTGTCCAATTTTGGAAAAAGCTTTTATCAAGGATGCCTATCTGGTTGACTCGGCGGAGTTTACGGGAATGAAATCTGCCGAAGCCCGCAGGAAAATAGTAGAAAAACTTAAAATTAAAGGATTGGCTGACTTTAAGAAAAATTATAAATTGCATGATTGGGTTTTATCCCGCCAGAGATATTGGGGCGTGCCTATACCGATGATTTATTGTGGTCCGCCAGCTGGCGGATGCGGATATCAGCCAGTTCCGGAAAAAGATTTGCCTGTTAAACTTCCCGAGCTTCTGGATTTTAAACCAACCGACGATGGTCGTTCTCCTTTGGCAAAAGCGGAGGGATGGGTGGGTGTTAAATGTCCCAAATGTGGTCAGGATGCAAAAAGAGAAACCGATACTATGGATACATTTGTTGACTCGTCATGGTATTTTTTGCGATACGCAGATCCTAAAAATAAAAAAGAATTTGCCGATAAGAAAAAATTGAAATCTTGGCTGCCGGTGCCGTTGTATATCGGGGGAGCGGAGCACAACACCATGCATCTACTATATTCAAGATTTATTACTAAAGCCCTTCACGACTTGGGTTATTTAGATTTTTCAGAGCCGTTTTTAGTGCGCAGAAATCATGGAATAATTCTCGGTTCTGATAATCAGAAAATGTCTAAGTCGCGGGGCAATGTTGTTGACCCTGATATTGAGGTTAAAAAATATAGCGCAGATACAATAAGAATGTATTTGTCGTTTATGGGTCCGTACGATCAAGGCGGGCCATGGAACACAGATGGAATTCAAGGGGTATTCAGGTTTCTGAACAGGATTTGGAATTTTATAGGTGAATCGGTAGAACCAAAAACGACAGAGAGTACGCCGGCTAAAGCACGGCACACTCCGAGAGACAAAGAAGTTGATAGAATATTAAACAAAGCAACCAAAGAAATAGGGGACGATATTAAAGATTTGAAATTCAATACAGGAGTAAGCGGATTAATGAAACTTCTCAATGCCATTGAAGACAAATGGCTGACCAAGAAACAGTACGGAACATTTCTTAAACTTCTTGCGCCTTTTGCTCCTCATATTGCCGAGGAATTATGGCAAGCAGTTTTGAAAAATAAGAAATCAATTCACATGGAATCGTGGCCCAAGTATGATGAGGCGCTATTGGCGATAGAACCCATAGAATTAGTAATACAGATAAATGGGGTCAAGCGCGAAGTGTTGAAAATAACCAAAGGATTATCCGAGGAAGAGGTAAAAAGCATAGTTTTAAGCAATGAAAATATTAAAAAAAATCTCGCAGGCAAGGAAATTAAAAAATTTATCTATATTAAAGATCGCCTTGCGAATGTAGTTATATGAAACAACTTATCGAAGCGCTCAAAAAAGAGAGGATAGTCAATAAGGGTAGCTTTACTTTGACTAGCGGTGAATTGTCTGATTATTATTTTGATGTAAAAAAGGCGGTCGGTAATCCCGAATTGCTGGAAATGATGTCTTCACTTCTGTCCGCAGAAATTAGGGGTAAGGCGACCTGTATTGCCTCAATTGGTTTTGGCGGGATTCCTTTGGCAACAGCAGTTTCCTTAAAATTAAAACTACCCTTGATTATGGTTCGTAATAGTGCCAAAGGGCATGGACTTGGGAAGATCATTGAGGGATATATTCCAGGCTCAAAAGATAATGTCGCGGTCGTTGACGATGTGTTTAGTTTTGGTACAAGTCTTGAGCAAATAATAAAACAAATTAATAAAACTTCTGCGAAAATTTCGGGGTGTTTTGTTGTTATAACATGTTCGGATAAAAAAACGCATGCTGGTATACCAATTTACTCCTTGATTAAAGCCGAAGAGATTGAGGATTGACAAATTTAGTGATTTGGAGTAATATATTAAGTAAATTAAAACTCCTCGGGGAGTGGTCGAAATGTAAGAAATAAAGAAATTTAAGTAAGAATATTATGGCACAAGATAAAGACAGAGAGTTTGTAGAATTCATTATAAAAGAAATCGTCAACAACCCCGATGCCGTAAAGGTAGAGAGAACTGTTGATGAGCTCGGTGTCCTTCTTACGGTCAAAGTAGCCCCGGAAGATATGGGACTCTTAATCGGAAGAAGCGGTTCAACCGCTAAAGCTGTCAGAACTTTGGCAAGAATTGTCGGAATGAGGAACAATGCCAGAGTAAACCTCAAGATTGAGGAACCGGAAGGCGGAAGAGTTGCCCCTCAGGGGAAGACCAAGAACGTAGATGATGTCATGGGAGAACTCGGTAATCTATAATTTCTCACAAAAACGGGCTTGTAGCCCGTTTTTGGTTGCATCAGTTCACACAACCTCTACGCATGACTGCGGGGTGCCCCTTTTTCTAAAATCTTGCTAGTTTTATAAAAAGGGCACGCCCTCCGCCGGTTGCTTGGTTGGTGTGTGAAAATTGGTAATAAAGATTCAAAATAAAAAACCCACCATTTGGGTGGGTTGAGCTTTTATTTTGTGGGTTTTACGGATCTAACAGGCCATGTATTGAGAAGAACATCTTCTGCCTTGCTCCTATTGATACGAGGCCTTAGTTTTAGAATGAAAGAATAAGCTTGGGGACTTAAATCTGATGTGTACATATCCTTTGGAAATAACTCTATTTTTCCAATTAGTCTGCAAAGATGAACGAGGTATTTCACTGAATTAGTGTCCCTACCCAAAAAAGATACTTCAATTTTTCTGTAACGTCTCTGTTTTCTCTGGACCATAATATTCCCCTGTAACTGGAAAGAAACTGGTTGTTATGGTAATATAACTATCTTGAAGTGTCAACTATGAAATTCGATATAATCACAATTTTTCCGGACTTGTTTAAAGGATTCGTCAGCGAGTCGCTTTTGGCTCGGGCACTTCTTGGTTACTAAAAATCTTTTTCAGACAAGCCAGCAGATTTAATTATAGAGTGCAAAGTTCCTTTTGGTAGGTCTTTGGTATGAAACGGGAGAGTGACACGCTTTTTAGAAAGGGAGTTGAGTAAAATATAATGAGAACCGGTTGTGTGGTCAATTTTAAATCCTGCTTTGAGCAGGATTTTTAGCAACTTCTTTGGGGTGAACGTAATTCTATGCATGTAAACGGCGGGGAACGTCAATTATTTCAACAAAACTTTCTGTATCCACCGGTATCGGTTCCCTATGTTTTTTTAGGGACACTATGTATCCTTTGATTGCTTCAGCACCCATTTTTTTTGCTTCTTTTAGATCTTTTCCGTAACTAATACAGCCTGGTAAAGAAGGAACGATAACAGTAAATCCGCCCTCTGGTTCTGGCCGAAAAATAGCATGAAATTGTAAGTCGTTTTTCATACCTTAAGAGTATCACAAAACTTATTCCAGGACAATACGAATTTTTCAGCAATTCTTTTTGCCCTTGCGGGCTGTTTTGATTTGGCCATTGACAAAGAGAAGCATCTTTGTTAAATTTCTATCGTATCCTGGAAATGGGGTGCTAGGCGCCTATACTCACTGGTATAGGCAAGAGCCGCGGTGCGACGTAAGTCGTACTGTGACCCCGGCGTAAAGTCGGGGGTATTTTTTTATGAAATTCGATATAATCACAATTTTTCCGGATTTATTTAAAGGATTCGTCAGCGAGTCGCTTTTGGCGCGGGCGCAGCTCCGACGCCCAAAGGGGTCGGAGTCCCGACCGAAAGCGTCGGGAAACAAACCGCTATTGACTATAAATTTACATAATTTAAGAAAGTGGACGACAGATAATCATAAAACCGTTGATGACCGACCATATGGCGGGGGAGCAGGAATGGTGCTGAAGGTGGAACCGATCTATAAAGCGGTCAAGGCCGTGAAAACTAAAAAAGGGAAAACTAGGGTTGTCCTACTGTCTGCCAAAGGCAAAACATTTGATCAGAAAAAAGCCCAACAACTTATCAAATACGAACAGATAGTTTTTATATGTGGACGCTATGAAGGCGTGGACGAAAGAGTGGCGAAGTATGTCGCTGACGAAGAAATTTCAATAGGAAATTATGTTTTATTCGGCGGAGAGGTTCCCACAATGGTAATCATTGAGACTATCTCCAGGTTAATTACCGGTGTGGTGGCCAAAGAAGAGTCGGTCAAAAATGAAAGCTTCACTAAAAAAACAGTCAAAGAACATCCGCACTATACCCGTCCGGAAGTGTTTGTTTTGAATGGCAAGAAGTTAAAAGTACCCCCGGTTCTGCTTTCCGGGAATCATAAAAAGATTGAGGAGTGGAGAAATAAACAAAGTAAATAAATTAAATTTGACATATTCATTAGGTTTGTTAGTTTTGATGAGGTACTTTTTATAAATAAGAAAGTAGGCAACATGAACGATGACTGCCCCACTTGTGGTGGTGGGTTTTATGCAGGACGATGTGAAAATGGATATCATCCTTGGACTTATAAATCATCTTGGCCGCCACTTAAGTTGCGACCCATTCCATTTATCGATAACCCTAAGGTTAGCGACACCTCTGATGATTTAAAAAAGAAAGAAACTCAAGGCCAATAAGGCCTTTTTTCATAAAATAAATTAGGGTAGCTTGGCACTTTATTTCAGATGAGTTTGAAATCCTATTGCCAATTATTAGCAATCAACCTAAGCAACCAGCGGAGGGAGACACTTTTTACAAAATTAGCAACCCGGCGAAGCGGAGCAGTCGTCGTATGACGGTAAATTTTTAAAAAGGCGTCTCCCTCCGTATGCATAGAGGTTGTGTCAGCGATAATCTTGATTTGACATTAAAATTGATTTGGAATAAGATAGATACTAATATGTAGTGACAATTAAAAGTGAATACGAATTGTATAACCACGATTGCTCCGGTTCCCGAGGCAATCGTGGTTATATTATGCCCTCAAAAGAGAAGCAGAATAACCAAAAGAACTTTCCCAATTTTGTACAGTTTAACCAGGGCCGACGCTCGCTTTGCGAGGTCGGCCCCCCGACCCATGTAATAGTGGCGTCGGGGTGAATTCTCCCAGCTCCACTTTTCATATTAAAATTATACTGATAACCGTTTAACACAAAAATTGTGCCAACACGATAGTCAGTGTGTTCAATCACGAAAAGTGGGGCTGGGTTCTATTAAGAGAGTTTGATTCTGGCTCAGGATGAACGCTGGCGGCACGGATAAGTCATGCAAGTCGAACGGTGCAAGGTAGCAATACTTTGCATAGTGGCGAACGAGTTAGTAACACCTTGGTACGTACTCCGAAGTCGGGCATAACTCGCCGAAAGGCGAACTAATTCCCGATGGTCCTTTACGGGTAAAGTCGTAAGACGCTTCGGAAGCGGCCTAGGTCCTATCAGCTTGTTGGCGGGGTAACGGCCCACCAAGGCTATGACGGGTAGGGGGTGTGAGAGCACGACCCTCAACGATGGAACTGAGATAAAATTTTGTCTCCTTCGACGGTAACGTTGAAGTAAAATCTAGCTTATAACGGTGAAATCTTCGGGTGGTATGTGCATAACTTAAGTAATGGGTTGTGATATAATACCCAATATGAAGACAACGCCGTGGGAAGTTAATGGTAAAAATATTTCTGACGCTTATATTGCCGGTTTCTTGGATGGGGATGGCTCGATTGTCACAGTGATTGAAAAACTGGGCGATCGGCGTAGGTTTCCATATCGGGTGAAGTTAAAAATTAATTTTACTCAGCACATAAGACATATAAACTTTATGTCCTTGTTACAAGAAGCTTTAGGAAAAGTAGGCTCAATCAGAAAAGTGCCAACTCATAATATGGCAGAACTGGTGATTCAGAAACGCTCCGATATTAAAATTGTATTGGAACGCCTTCTGCCTCACTTGGTTCTTAAGCAGAGACAAGCGCGAACAATGTTGGCCATGATTGATATTTTCAATCGTGGTCTCGTAAACGTACGTTGCTCCTTGTCTGATAAAGACCTCGAAATTTTATTTGCGATGGCAAAAGAACTTCGGAATCTTAATTCAGGCGCAGGTGGGAAGAAAAGTTATGAGATTATTAACCCCGTAACGACTCAGGTCTCTAAAAGTGAGATCGGATAGATATTTTTTAGTATCTATAACACGCTAGCCCCTTCTTTTAGAAGGGAGAAGACATAGTCTATACCATTAGTGATAATGGATAAATATGACGGTCCATACACCTACGGGTGGCAGCAGACGAGAATATTCGACAATGGGCGAAAGCCTGATCGAGCGATGCCGCGTGCGGGAAGAAGGGCTTCGGCCTGTAAACCGCTTTTGCCATGCAAAAATTTTGATTGTACATCGAGAATAAGGGGTTGCTAACCTCGTGCCAGCAGCAGCGGTAATACGAGGACCCCAAGCGTTA
>OBEQ011214927.1_pt1 | contig 51152 bp, 51 predicted proteins | sample 1670901 | NCBI WGS metagenome assembly OBEQ01 (sample SAMEA104232315, study PRJEB22302) | groundwater metagenome | biome: forest; feature: aquifer; material: groundwater | place: USA | collected 2011-08-07 | depth 5.4 m
AACGCTTCCCCGCCGGCCTGCCCCAGCCGCCGGCGCAGCCCACGGAAGTGTGGATCAACCCACCCAAGCCCCAAGCGACGGAGGAGGCGCTCCTACACTAAACTCATGAACCCACTGTCTCATTCCTATTGACAGGTTCCGCGTAGGGAAGGTCTCTAAAGAACAATAGAGTGGTACAAGGGCACATTAAATGGAAAAGCCTAAGATATCTGCTGTTTTTCCAGTTTATAATGAGGCGTACATCATAGAGCAAACCATACGCTCTTATTACAACGAGCTGAAAGGCAAGATAGATTTTGAGATGATTGTTGTAGAGGACGGCAGCACAGACGGCACAAAAGAAATTCTAAAAAAACTGAAAAAAGAGCTGCCTATAAAAGTTTACATGAGCGATAAAAGAAAAGGCTATCAAACAGCAGTGATAGATTCTTTGAAATATCCAACATACGACTGGATTTTTTTAGTGGATTCAGATTACCAGTTTGACCCAGCTAATTTCTGGAACCTGCTACCCTATATAGACGAGTACGACATCATACTCGGAAAAAAGGTGAAAAGAAGGGATCCTCTTTACAGGATTGTGCTATCCAAAGGACTCAATTTTTTGTTGAGGTTGTTATTTGGAGTGCCGTTTCGCGACATGGACACTGGCTTCAGGCTCATAAACAGAAGAGCTTTGAAGGTTGTTGACCGGATACACTGCCTGAAATATTTTACCTCAGAGCTTGTGATAAGATCCTATTTTGAGAATTTCAGGATTATCGAAGTGCCCGTCACCCATTTCAAGAGGAAGCAAGGAAGTTCAAATGTCTTTCCAATCAGAGGGATACCATTTGTTGTTATAGAAGAGCTTATCGGATTGCTTAAATTAAAAAAGGAGCTTGGAAGCAAAAAATGAAAGTTGAAGTGTCTATATTGGTCGTTAACTTTAACGGTAAGGATTTGCTGAAAATATTTCTGTTCTTAGCAAGTCAAGATGTCTGGTTTTTTAGCAAGTGATCTGTCCGGTTGTTAGGGTAGCCCTGCCCCCTCCACAGGCAGGGGGTTCCGAGATCGTCCTGCTGGGGTGTACCTCGATTGGGAGGCAAATGGCATCTCCCGGTCTCCCTGCTTGCCTACCCTTCGCCAGAAAGAGGACGTCGGCATCGCTTTCGCGGCAGAGGTTGCATCCGCTTCTTTCGAGTATCACCCCAGCACTCATGTTCTCCAGCACTCTCCGGAGCCCTTCCAGGAAGTCCCAACCTGCGTATTGCAGTCAGATCGCGCTTCTCACTCAGAACCAATGATCGCAGAACAGACGCCCTGTCTGTCTGTGCACACCGTAGTAAAAGGCGCGTGCAATCCGCGCCTGATTCATGAATGTCAGAAGCAGATATCCATCCCGCTCTTGCTCGCGTGACTCCTGGCGCAGGCCAAAGGCCTCGTTGATCTTGACCACTCTTTGGCCCTTGGGGTTTATTGCCACCTCCACGGTCCCGCGCAGACCCTTTTCGCCCCAGAGATCCAGTCTTGCAGAAGCCTCATCGTTGCTGTTATTGAAGAAAAGGGCAAAATTATCGTATTCATCCATTCGGAGAACCGGCGCCCATTTACTGGGCTTGCGAGTGGTGGACTTGGGACCGAGTGACGGCTTCTTCAAGTCCTTCTTCAAGAGACGCACCAGAGGAAAGAAGAACGGACTCCGGACTAGATAAGCCTTCAACTGGCGCTTGAGCCTGGTCATCATCAGATCCTGATCGGGCGAACTCGGTGAGCAGGCAATATTCAGAGCCGAGACAGAACCGGGTTTGTCAGCAGGCCACCAGACGGCACAGATGTCTGGGCAGGCGGCCACTGCTCGGCTATATCTGAAGCGCACCCGGACCGCCTGGATACGTGTTCTGTCGCTCCCCTGGGCCTCGCAAAGCTGGCTGATTCTCAGCCGTCCAATGAGATCGCCTTTGTTCACCACCACGGATTGCCTGGCGCAAAAAGGATCACTTCCTACAAGGAACTCTAGGATCACCTCTTCTGCTGCGGTCTCGGCCTCGTTAAAGTACACCTCGAATTCTGACCTCTGCGGATTGGGCCAGGGGAGTACGCATTCGATCCAGTGCCCCTTCTGAACATCCACCCTGTATTTCGGATATTTGTAGCCCGTTGTATGCTCGGCAGATAGCGAACCCGTCGCAAGATTGATACTGCCCACGACCCCGCGTTTGTTCAATCCTTTCTGCTCCCAGTCCGTACGCAGCCACCCGGGTTCATTCATGAGGAAGCGGGGCATTTCAGGGAAGACCTCCTCGAGCCAAACAAAAAAGCATCCGAAGGGAGCAATTGTTTCTTTCCGGGACCGTTTGAGCGTCTCTCCCCTTACATTTGTAAGTTGGATGGTCACTTCGCCTTTGAATCCAAATGGTCCGGCGGGAAAGAAGAAGAAGTTTCTAAGATCGTTCCTGCTCCATACCACCACGTGCTGTTCCGGAATACTTTGCCTGGGATCTCTTCCGACGTGACTATACGAATGAACCTGCGTCGTATCCCTCGCACTGTAGTAGGTCGCCACACAGCCAATCTGCGAGAAGAATAAACTCGGGTGCCTAGCCTCCAGCCACACGGTCCCCAGGAAGTCTCCCGCGATCCCCTTCTCCCTCAGCCTGGCCCGGAGCGGCACACGGGCGACAATGCGTTGGCTATCCAGAGGGATCGTAAACACGTCCACCAGGACACCTTTCGCATCAAACAGTCTCCCCGTGATCTCCGGTGTAAATCCCTGCCGCTTCTCCCAATAGTTGCAAAGCAGCAGCCCGGTTGTTATTCGCTCGGTCTCAAGGACTAGGAAAATAGATCGTGTGACTCCTCGCGGTTTGGGATCCGCTGCTGGCCCCCTGCGTGACTCGATCTCATCTAGCTCCTGCTTGAGCGCGGCCTGATATGCCTCTCGGGAGCTATAAGTCTCGACCTGCATACCCACCTCCTTAAACAGGACCCTCCCACCCGGTAGCGAGCCCACTGTTCTTACTGCTGCTTCCCGAAGGCCGCCCGGATGTACTCACGCCGACCGCTCCGGATCCCTTCGAGCAGGGTCGGCCATGCGCACGCTCACTCCCACAGCTCTTTTGAAGCTGCTATGGAAGGCCTGGCTCCGGTGATTCCAATCGGGGCCCTAGGCCCCGTATTTACTGCTCTGTCGCACACCACTCTTCCAGCGGCTGATCGATTCTCGCCCAAATGGATCATCGCTGTCAAGGGGCATCCGGTTCAGCGAGTGGCGCTGCCGTCGGCGATCAAAGAGCCCGTCGTAGCCCCACTGCTCATACCGCTGCTCCCAGCGTCGCATCTGCCGGTCCAAGATCCCCATGATCTCGGCCGCTTGTTACCACTTCATCCGGCCATCCACCGCTCGCAGGATCACTTCTTGCACCTTCATCGCCCGCTCCACTGAGACGCAGGGGTACAAGGCGTTCTCCATGGGGGGCTCCTCCATTCAGAAGCCCCCAGCCTACCCTGTGGCGCCGCCGAGGCGGACAGATCATTTGCTACGGGAGACGGACACTTCACTTGCTACCAACACAATTTAAATTACCTCTTGACAGGGGGTTGCTTCGCAGCTCTCATTATAGGGGTGTCGCTGCTTCGTTAGGGTGGTTTGTTGGCTTCCCTGCAAGGATATACTCTTTGCGATTTTTAACAGAGGACTATACGTGACCTTCGGGGGCGGTGCAATGGTGCGTTCGATTTATGCTTTAGCTCGTTTTATTTATGAGAGGGAGTTACTATTATTTTTGGTCGTCGCGTCGTGGTTGGGTCTCGAGTACCTTGCATTGGGTCCCTTTTCTTACATTCGAATACATGACACGAGCGATTATTTTATTCCTCTGCGCCTGCAAACGACAAGGGACTTGCTCAAACATGGAATAACATATTGGTTTCCGTATGCGGGTGCTGGTGTCGATCGGCTCAGTCAGGATGTCTCGTATGTGCATCTCTATGAAATTGCTTTCTTAGTCCTGCCAGGTTGGCTGGCGTATCAACTGATGGTTTTTGTTCAGTTGTTCCTGGCCGGTTATTTTACGTATCGTGTGTGCAGAGATTTCTTAGATGTTTCGAAACTTGGGAGTGTGTATGCGGGTATTGTATACGCTCAGAGCTATACGTTCGTGAATGGGTATGTCTACTCTCACTTAGGTATTGCAGGATTTCCGTTTATTCTATGGGCGCTTGAAAAAGTTTTTGATCTTAGGAAAGATTCTAGTTATTCATGGCTGTGGATAATTTTATTAGGCAGCTTGTATTCTAGCGGTTCATCTATCGCTTATTCTTTACCCTTTACATTATCGATGTCGGTGCTGTGGTTTACCTTTGTGAGAAGGATCGGATCTATTCGGTTCTGGTTGCTTTTTTTTGTATTTTGTACGGTAGCAGTCGCTCTACACGTGCCCCAAATATGGTCGGTCCTCAGCAACCGTCCAATATCCCATAGGGTTAACTGGGATTTGGTTATGGATTTCGGTGCCGTTCGATCCGGACTACTTTCTCTTCGCAGGATTAGCGTGGTGTTTCTTGTGATTGCATTAGCAGGTGGTGTCGTAACTAGGTTGAGGAATCGGACTTTTAACTGGTTGCTAGGCTTGGGGACGTTTTGTTCGTTGGGCGTTGGCTTCGTGAACCTCCTCATGGGGTATCTAGGGTTTTTGAGGGGCTTTCAGCTTGATAGATTTTACGAATTGACGCCTTTGTTTGTGGCGTTATGCGGTGGTATTGCCATAAGTGAGATTCGGGGATATATACGCTACTTTGAGAACGCGGAGACGCAAAATGGCTATCCCGTGAGCTGCAGTGCGGTCGTGTTCGTCCTTGGCATGGCAGGGGTTTTGTATGATAGTTCTTGGGTGAAAGTCGAGCATGCGAGAGAATGGATGGTTCAAGGAAATTATATTGCAAATTATTTGAGTGGTGATTTAATAGACCTGGCGAAAGCTGCTGAAGGAGGAGAGGATAAATATAGGGTGGCGGTTGTCGCAGCTGATCTACACCCCTCCTATGCAAACGCTTATGGGCTTGAAACGGCTGACGGTTATGTAAATGTGTATCCTCAGCGGTATATTGATTTTTGGTCAAGGGTGATTGAACCGTTAACGGGGAAAAACGAACAATTAGGTAGATATTTCAGAGCAGGGAACCGAGTCTACCTATTTGGATATCCAAATGTGCCCATGCCCAGTAAAGGCGAGATCGTTTTCGGCGAATACTATCGATTGAATCTGCTGTCCCTAGCGAATGTGAAGTATATAGTTTCGCCAATCCGGCTTATTGATGACCATTTGAGGCCAATGCGCGAAGGTCTATGGTGGAGGAAACTGTCGATCAAAGAAAAGGTACTCAAAAGCTTACAGAATAATTTTCGTGGTAGACGCGATTTGTATATTTATGAAAACAAATCGGTGCTTCCTCGGTTTTTCTTTGTTGGCAGAGTTCAGTTTTTTGGAACGACGGGGGAATTGTTGCGAAGTATGTCATCGATGGACGCCAATTTTTTGCGAAATACCGTGCTTGCGGAAGAAAGGTATCGAAAGCGGCTCGGCAGTGAAAGGTTAGGATATAGCTTGGGAACGATTACGGTGAATGAGTACGGGCCTGATAGTATAAGGTTGTCAGTTAAGCTGGATGGTCCGGCGATACTGGTGGCGTCAAATAGCTTCAGCCCTTTTTGGAGGTGTCAGGTAGATGGGGTCGAGAAGGAGCTATTCCCGGCTTATCATGCATTCTGGGGTACTTATGTGAATGAGGATGCGAAAGATATTTGGTGTCATTACAACCCTCCGTATGCAATGTTTTCAACGAAAAGGTAGTTCATCCTGGTTCAGGTGATGTGTACTCAAGTAAGTACCTTACCGCGAGGAGGCGATCAAATTTATGGACGGTCCTGCGTTAGCTTGGATCAAGACCGCCTGGACACCGGTGCCCGTCGCGAGGGTGGGATGGTCGCGGGACCGCCCCACGGGACCCATCCAGCGGTGCGGTCCGGGCCGCACCTAGGGTGGGTCGGGCCTGCAGGCAGAGGTCAAGAAAAAAAACTTTGACTTCTCGCACCGCAGGAATTACAAGTAGTTACTCTGTATTTGAGCTCTGCGCGCTGGGATAGCAGAGGATCGACTTGTCCTCACGTGGGTGCCGTTCGCCGTTATGCCAGAATATCTTCGCTTGATGGACCTGGGGCTCTTTTTCATCAAAGTTTGCTTCTCCAAAAAGGGGGCATCTGCCACGAAAATGGGGGAGTTCCTGGCGACCGGTATCCCCGTGGTCATCAATGACGGAGTCGGTGACTCGGGCAGGATTGTCCGAGAACACCGGGCCGGTGTCGTGTTATCACGGATGGGTCTTGCAGAGTTTGAGGCATCCAGCATGAGATACGCACTTTGTTGCGCGACCCGCGTGTCGGACGCAGATGTCGGGACGCTGCCAGAAAGTATTTTGACCTGAACGAGGGGGCCGCGAGGTACGCCGCGGTGTATGGTAAGCTTGGCCCCCCTATAGCGAACCGTCAGCGTTGAGAATCGGGTGATTTCAATGGATCCGCAACATTCGGAGAAACTTCCCGTGATGATCCTCTGCGGAGGGTTGGGGACTCGGCTTCGGGAAGAGACTGAACTTCGCCCTAAGCCGATGGTGGAGATTGGTGACCGACCCATCCTCTGGCATATCATGAAACTTTACTCAGCGTACGGCCTCAAAGACTTCATTTTGTGTCTGGGAAATAAAGGGCACGTCATTAAAGAGTACTTCTTAAACTATAAGGCTTATGGTGCAGATATGACTGTCCAGTTGGGAAGGCCTGAAGCAGTGCAGTACCATAATAGCCACGCGGAAGAGGACTGGAAAGTCACGCTCGTAGAAACGGGACAGATGACTCAAACCGGCGGCCGAGTCGCCCGCGCCGCAGCGTATGTTCATGGCGACGCTTTTTGCTTAACCTATGGTGATGGCCTCGGCGACATAGATATCGCTGCGTTGATTCGCTTCCACCGCGCGCATGGGAAACTTGGAACTATTACGGGCGTACGCCCACCTGGCCGTTTTGGTGAGATTCGAATACGACCAGATAGGTGTGCGATCGAATTCAATGAGAAACCTCAGGTTACAGACGGGATTATCAATGGAGGCTTTTTCGTCCTCCAGCGGGAGTTTTTAACTCGCTATTTGAATAATCGGGATAACCTGGTGTTGGAGCAGGAACCCTTACAACGACTTGCCAGGGATGGGCAGATGATGGTCTATCTTCATGAGGGTTTCTGGCAGCCGATGGACACCTACAGGGAAGTGAGGCTGCTTGAGCAGTTGTGGGAGAGCGGGAAGGCTCCCTGGAAGATCTGGGAGTAATGGCTCATGGGATCTGGGATCTGGCGTCGTCGAAAGGTGTTGGTTACAGGGTGCACGGGTCTGCTGGGGGCTTGGTTGACCGATTGGTTGGTGAGACAGGGGGCCGACGTCGTCGGGCTCGTGCGCGACAGTGTTCCGCATTCGAATTTCTATCGGATGGGTCTTGCTGATCACATCGTGGTTATCCGTGGAGCGATTGAGGAATACGAGCTTCTCGAGCGGATCCTCAACGAGTATGAAGTGGAAGTGGTCTTCCACCTGGCGGCCCAAACCATCGTCGGCATCGCCAATCAGAATCCCCTCTCGACCTTTTCCGCGAATATCGCCGGGACGTGGAAGATGCTCGAGGCGGCGCGGCGTGCCAACAGGGTGAAAGCCATCGTTCTGGCCTCCAGCGATAAGGCGTATGGGACGCACTCGAGCCTCCCCTACCGGGAGACGGCTCCGCTGGTGGGCCGCCACCCCTATGACGTATCGAAGAGCTGCGCTGACCTCCTCGGGCAGGCGTACTGGGCAAGCTACCGGCTCCCCGTGGCCCTCACCCGGTGCGGGAATTTCTATGGCGGCGGCGATTTGAACTTCAACCGGATTGTGCCGGGAACCATCCGATCGCTCTTCGACGGTCAGCGACCGGTCATCCGGAGCGACGGGACCCCGGTCCGCGATTACTTCTACATCAAGGACGCGGTGAGCGCCTACGTCGTGCTTGCCGAGAAGCTCCTAGCCGGGCAGGCCCACGGGGAGGCATACAATTTCAGCAACGAGGTTCAAATCACGGTACGCGAGTTGGTCGCGCTGATCTGCCAGCTTATGGGGGCCCAGGAGGTTGAGCCGGTCGTGCTCAACGAGGCCCCGAACGAGATCCCGCACCAGTACCTCAGCGCAGAGAAGGCCAGGCGGGAACTCGGCTGGAAGCCCACCTATACACTCCAAGAAGGCCTCCTGGAAACCATAAAATGGTACCGCGATTACTTGCGGGAGGAAGGCGTAGGCGCATGAGAGAGCCCGAAGGAGAGTCAAACGATGATTGATGGAGTCGAGGTGTTCCCGTCATGGCCGCGAACTGCGCCACGATTCCGCACGATCCGGCCGAGATTGAGGGATTTGACCTAGTGCATAACAACTTGTTACTGCCACCATGGAATCACGAATCCTATTATCTCTTCGGCTTGGTCTCTATTTCGGCCTTGTTCCTGAAAGGCGTGCTGACTAGAAGCAGGCTGGTGCTCGGACTCACGCTAATTGGCTAACTCCTCATTTCTCCCCCCGTTCCATTCAGCTAGATCGACAGAATGGGCTAGTTTCCTGGTCATTTTGAATACATTATGAATCTCAACGACCTTCCTATCATGGGGGCTGTGTGTTACTCGTTGCGGTGACCCACTTGGCGTTGAAGGAATGGAGGGGCCTCGTGAAGGAGGATTCGGAGCCAGCAGGATGGAGCAGCCAATGAAAGTGGTCGTGGTCATGCCCGCATTTAACGTGGTCCGGACACTTGAGAAGACCTACTTCGGACTGCCAGAAGAACTGCGCAAGCATGTGCTGTTAGGGGATAACCAGAGTACCGATGGGACGTGTGAGCTTGCGAAACGTCTGGGTATCGAGGTGATGCGTCACGACAAGAACTGCAGCTATGGGGGGAATCTTAAACAGCTCTTCCGGCGGGCCGTCGCAAGTGAAGCCAACATCGTGGTCGAGTTACATCCGGACTTTCAGTATGATCCTACGCTTGTGGATCTCCTGGTCGAGTACATCAAGCGAGGGTACTTCGACGTCATGCAGGGCAATCGCATTTGGAGTCGTCAGGAGGCGCTCGCGGGCGGGATGCAGTGGTATCGTTACGTGGGAAACCGCCTACTGACCTTTTTCGAGAACGTTTGGTTTGGGGTGACGCTCGGGGAGTGGCATTCTGGAATGAAAGCGTTTCGAGCAGAGGTGTTGGCGCAATTGCCACTTGAAGCGTATCCGGATACGCACGCCTTTGCCAGCGAAATCCTCATGGATTGCGTGATGAAGGGTTTTCGGGTTGGTGAGATCCCGATTCCTGTTCGGTACGATGCTGAGAGTTCATCAGTGAGCCCTGCTGGTCTCTTTGCCTACGCCGCCAAGACGCTCGTGTTGGCTCTTAAGCGTCCCCCTTGGAAGAAAAAGGCGTTCGGTTCGGCGAAGTTACCGCCTCTCACGCCTGTCGAGGAAGGACCGGCAGAAGCGCGCTTATTGATGCCCACGGACTCGCGCTGACAATTCACCCAACGGCTTGCCCCGTATGTCATTGAATTGCGTGGAGTGCAGTTGCTCCTGGAGATCGTTCCTACGAATTGTTGCGCTGATCTGCCAGCTTATGGGGATCCACGATCTCGAGCCGGTCGTGCTCGACGAGGCCCCGAACGAGATCCCACACCAGTACCTCAGCGCAGAGAAGGCCAGGCGGGAACTCGGCTGGAAGTCCACCTATACACTCCAAGAAGGCCTCCTGGAAACCATCGAGTGGTACCGCGCTTACTTGCGGGAGGAAGGCGTAAGCGCATGAGAGAGGCCGGAGGAGAGTCGAATGATGATTGATGGAGTCGAGGTGTTCCCGCTCGTTCGGATCCCGGATGAGCGCGGGGTTGTCATGCGGATGCTGAGGGTGGACGACCCCCACTTCACCGAATTCGGCGAGATCTATTTCTCGGTGATCTACCCCGGGATCATCAAGGGCTGGCACGTCCATTCGAGGATGACGATCAATTACGCCGTCGTGGATGGCAACATCAAGCTCGTGCTGTATGATCAGCGGCCGGACTCCAAGACGCGTGGTAACTTGCAGGAGATCGTGTTCGGGCAGGTCAATTATCAGCTCGTGCGGGTTCCTCCAGGCGTCGTCAACGGATTCACGGCCGTGGGCGGGCAGCGGGCGATCGTGGCGAATTGCGCCAGTATTCCTCACGACCCGACCGAGATCACGCGGATCGACCCGTTCACGCCGACGATTCCCTATGACTGGAAGGTGCGCCATGGCTAGTCTTGATCGGGCGAGACGCGGAACATCGGACCTGCATCTTGTGCTGGTGTCCGGTTGTGTTGGTGGGCGAACGCCATAACCAAACTGGGGTGAGGATGCCCGCTCATACGCATTGTCGCATCTGCGAGACGAGGCTCCCGGCCCCCTTTTTGGACTTCGGCGCGATGCCGCTCGCGAACTCGTTCCTCTCGTCCCCTGTCGAGTTCGCGAGCGAAGCATTCTACCCGCTGGCGGCGACCGCGTGTCCGACGTGCGGTCTGGTGCAGCTCAATTACGTGGTGCCCGCGGAGCAGCTGTACCGGGACTACATCTATGTCTCATCCACGTCTGAGGCCGTCCGGTCGCACGCCGAGGCGCTGGCGGCTAGCCTCGTCCGGCAACACGGCTGGGGGTCATCCGATCTGGTCGTGGAGGTGGCGAGCAACGACGGGACGGTGCTGAAGGCGTTCAGGCGCCGGGGTGTGCGGGTGCTCGGCGTCGAGCCAGCACGGAACATCGCCGCCATCGCGGAGACGGATGGGGTGCACACCGTGGCCGAGTTCTTCGACGAAGCCATGGCCCGGACGCTCCACGCGACCTACGGGAACGCGGCGGGCATCATCGGCCGCCACGTGTTCGCCCACGTGGACGACCTCCACGGGTTCCTTGAGGGAGTTCGTGGCTTCCTGGCCAAAGACGGCGTGTTCATCATCGAGGTGCCGTATCTTGGGGACCTCCTGGAGAACCTCGAGTTCGACACCATTTATCACGAGCACCTCTCGTACTTCTCGCTGGAGCCCGTCCAACGTCTCTGCGGGCTGCACGGTCTCAGGCTTGTGGACGTGGAGCGGGTGGGCCTCCACGGGGGGTCCGTCGTTCTTCACATCCGTCCGGCCGCGGAAGGGAGCGGGCTGTCCGAACGGTTGGATCGGATGCTCGCCGAGGAGCGATCTCTGCGACTTTCGGACCCGGCGCAACTGGGAGCCTTCGTCAGGAACGTGAGGCGTTGGAAGGACCGGTTCGAAATGCTCGTCGGCGAGGTAGTTCGGTCCGGCGGGGTGCTGATTGGGTACGGGGCGGCGGCGAAAGCCAACACCCTCCTCAACTTCTGTCCCGAGGTCGCCCGGTCGTTTCGTTTCATCCTCGACCGGAACCCGCACAAGCACGGCCGCTACACGCCAGGCACTCATATCCGAGTAGTGGCGGTCGATCGCTTGAAGGAGGAGCGAGCGACGTACATGCTGATTCTGGCTTGGAACTTCAAAGAGGAGATCATGAAGCAGATGGAGCCCTTCGCTGACCGAGGGGGCCGATTTGTGCTGCCTTTACCGGACCCGAAAATCCTTTGAGTCGTCGCACCTCGCTCGGGCTCCGCGACGATGCGCAGTCTGATCATCGGGGCGTCTGGACAACTGGGTTGGGCGCTGTGCAAGGCCTTCTCGCCAGCTTACCAGGTGATCGAGGCGGCTCATCGCCACCCGCGACAGGGGCAACTTACGCTCGACCTGGCAGACGCGGCGTCCACATGGAAGCTGCTGGAGGAGGTCAGACCCGATCTCGTGCTGGTCGCGGGAGCTATAACCAATGTCGACGGCTGCGAGGTGAATCCTGGAGCCTGCCGTCGAGTCAACGCGCGTGGCCCTGGTGTGGTGGCGGAGTACGCGCGCAGCAGTGGTGCCGGAGTTGTGTTCTTCTCAACCGACCATGTCTTTGACGGTCTGAAAGCTTCGTATACAGAGTCGGATCCCATCAACCCGCTTAATGTGTACGCTCGCAGCAAGGCTGAGGGAGAGGCGGCTGTTCGTGATATGCTCCCTGACCGTCACCTGGTGATTCGCACTTCGTGGGTGTATGGTCCGGACCGGGAACGACGGAACTTTGCCTTCCGGCTCGTTGACCGCCTGTCGGCCGGAGAGCAGGTACCACTCCCTTTGGATCAATGGGGGAGCCCGACGTACACCGAGGACCTCGCCAGCGCGACGCGGTTTCTCATTGAGCACCGCCATACCGGGACCTTCCACGCAACTGGGCCGGAATTGATTGACCGGGTCTCGCTCGGCCGCAGGATCTGCGCGCGATTCGGCCTCGACGCAGGCCGTATCGTCCCGAAGCCGACGTGCGAATTAGGGCAAGACGCCCCCAGGCCATTGCGTGTCAAGTTGGAATGCTGGAAGCTCCGGGCGGCGGGCGCGGGCGAATTCAGGGGGGTCAATGCGGGCCTGAATTGTCTCTGGGCGTGGTGTGTCTCCCAAAATCAATAGAGATGGGCTCCTCGCGCCGGACTTGCTCCACCGCGGCGTTGAGGAGCTTCAAGACGTGGAACCTATCAAAGGTGATCGCCGCCTGCGGGAAGTGGGTCTCGACCCAGCAATGAAGGCCTGGGCCATGTCGCAGCAGATCTCGGTGAGCTGCCCGAACTGCTTCCCGCGGGCACTGGACCCGGGGCACCCGGGCGTGTCAGCGAGACGTGCTGCGCCTGAGCTTCAAATGCTGCTGGATCTGAAGGTCCTGGGGATGCATTTGTGATTACACGAGGTCAGGGGGTCTAGGTGTGGCTTACCTCTGCATGGATAGCATTGACATGAAGTTTGACCAAAAGGTATTCGAGGCTATCATCTCACGAGACACGAACCAGCATTTCCGGGACGAGCGAAGAATGAGCAGACGAATGAACTCCTGGCGCAATGAATGGTTAGTGGAGAAAGAGGTGTATGAGTAGTTCTGGTGCCCTGGCTGACTCGATAGCCATAAAGTGGTGGGACGCGTTTGTTGAACGCAAGAGTCTTGTCTGGTCCGCGCTCACTTTTCTTGCGCTGGTGGTCTATGGCCTCTCCCTAAGGAATTACTTCATCGGCGAGGACCTCGCGTCACTGCCCATGTTCGCTGACATCGTAAACCACTTGAGCCATGACCTGCTGGCCTTCCTGCCAGGCTTCGTATTTCGGCCTATCTTCTGGCTCTACTATGCTGGACTCATTTTGATTTTTGGCTTAAATCCGTCCGCCTTTCATCTAGTCAACATCTTGGTGCATGGGTTGAACGGTTTTCTTGTGTTCCTTTTGGCCAATAGGTTGCTTCAGCGTCCGGCGCCCGCATTCATCGCCTCCGTCATCTTCATCGTCCATTACGTCCAATCTGATACCGTAGTTTTCCTTGCCCCATTCGAACACTGCTTGGGCGGCACCTTTTTTCTCTCTTCACTTCTCACTTTTCTAAATTATCTGTCGAATGAGTCGCGTCCGAGCTATTGCTTTGCCGTCCTGTTCTTTACGTTAGCAATCTTCACCAATCCATCCTCCGTCTCGTTGATCCTCACTCTACCTTTTTTATATATAATCCCCGGCCTCCTTCAAGAGGGCAAGGAGCGTTCCCTGAGATCCCGTATCCAAGCGCTCACAATGGCAGTCGTTCCGTTGACCCTGGTCACCGCTGCCTTTATTTTGAACGAGATTGCAAGGGGTTCATTTACGCGTTTCCTCCGTGGAACCGTACAGATCATCGCGAATATCAATACCTTCTTCTCTCACCTATGGTTTCCATTCGGCCCTCAGAACTTAACTCATACTTTGATGTCTTCCCACTCCATAGGTGAAGGGCTCCAGCACCTTCTCTGGCTGCCGAATTTCCCTGTGATCCTTCTGATGCTAGTTTCTGCTGCTGTTACACTTCTATTCTTTACGACCAAACTCCTCCGAGGATCTCCTCCGGAACGATTTTTCTCAGGCCTTGTCTTTGCTGGTTTTCTTCCCTTTCTCCTTTATCAAGGGATCTCCAGGAGATTCTTCTACATCCCGCTCATCGGCGTTTCCACTGTACTAGCCATACAGATCGCGCCATCTCTCCCCATCAAAAGCGTGGGCCTCCCTGCTAGATCCCAAATCGCGAGATGGGTCACCATATCTATCTTAATCTTTTTTCTCGCTCTCCAACTTCGTCTAAACCATGAGATCATCTCCAAGTTCCACCGCGCTGGCTTGATCGTCCGCCAGGTGGTTGAAGGCCTCTCATCCGCATACGGCTCGTTCCCCAATGGAGCCGCGATCTTCGTCAAAGGCGTCCCGCGGGTCATCGGCAAGGATGTGAATGTCTTCAATCCGGGAGAACTGGAACACATTGTACGGTGGAAGTATGCGAATCCTTCTCTGCAAGTCAGTCTTCTTGGGGAGGGCGAGGGGTTCCCTCCCATGGGACCGGCCAGGTATTTCTTCACCTACAAAGGGAACCGTCTGGAAGAAGTCCGCCGCGAGCCCCTTCGATAGCGTCGGACATGGCTCACGCAGAAAAAGTCGTTATAGTAATGCCCGCTTACAACGCGGCCAAGACCCTGGAGAGGACCGTCCGCGATATCCCTTCCGGCTGCGTCGATGAGATCATCGTCGTGGACGACGCGAGCACCGACGAGACCGTCACGGTCGCCGAGCGGCTTGGCCTCAGGGTCATCGTCCATCCTGAAAACCGCGGGTACGGGGCGAATCAAAAGACCTGCTACGATGAGGCGTTACGGAGCGGAGTCGACATCGTCGTCATGATTCATGCCGACTACCAGTACGACAGCCGGCTCACCCCCTACATCGTAGGATTCCTGAAGGAGGGGATCTGCGATGTCATGCTGGGTTCCAGGATCAGGACGCGAAGGGAAGCCCTCGATGGTGGGATGCCACTCTACAAATACTTGAGCAACCGCTTCTTGACCGTCACAGAAAACGTCATCCTCGGCCAAAACGTTTCGGACTTTCACACCGGCTTCCGAGCCTACACGCGACATGTCCTCGAGACGAACCCGTACCGCCTCAACTCCGACAGCTTTGTCTTCGACACCGAACTCCTGGTCCAAGCCTCCTATTCCGGCTTCAGAATCGGTGACATCCCGGTCCCGGCACGGTATTTTCCCGAGGCGTCCAGCGTGGATTTCAAGAACAGCGTGATCTATGGCGTCCAGACACTGTGGACCCTGGTCAGATACCTCGCTCACACCCTCGGCGTCAAGAGGTCTCCGCTCTTCCGGGCGCGCCCGTCGAAGACGGGTCCTTTTCATCAAGCACTTTGACAACAGGCGAGCCCTCTACTACAATGCCGCAGACCTCTTGAACATTTGCAAGTGTATGGCCTTGTTGCCTGAAAATTGATGAAACAGCTCCGCGAGCTTGTCAGCGTTTTGGCCCGTGGCAGCCTGAACCCTCAGTCCACTATCCTTGACAAGGTGCCATGTGGCTTCCATAATGAACCGTGTCATAGTTGATGCGCAACCGTGCATTTTCTGGCATCCCCCAAAAAACGGCGACGAAAGACCACCGGATGAAACCTGCGGGTGGGCGGCATGCATCTCGCAACTCTGCCTCGATGTATCAGGGTGGCATGGACGCGTACCTCGTCTCAGCCATAAGCCGTTATCGTTCGCCTCTTCGCCCCCCAATCCTGACCCAACGAGGGGATCGTGGCACGCGCTTCGTGGTCAAATACGATCTTCCGGTCATCGAGATCTGTCAGGTGACGCAGGAATTTCTCTAGTGCCGCTCGACCCGGAGTCGATTCACGATCGGGACTGGCTTGAGAACAAAGCAAGCGAGACCTTCTTTGAGGAGGCTCCGCGCTACCCGGACATCGCCGATGTGGTCGCCGGGCTTCAGCCACGTCGGTTGCTCGATGTGGGCTGCGGTTCGGGATATCTAGCGAAGCTCCTGAAGATGCGCGTTCCGGAGCTCGTGGTACACGGGATCGACATCTCAAGCGTAGCGCTCCAGCGCGCTAGATGCCATTTGGACCAGGTGTGGCAGGTGGACCTCGACAGGGCTGATCTTCCGGCGCCCGCTGGGCACTATGATACCGTCGCTTGCGTTGAGGTACTCGAACACCTCTACGACCCCGACCACGCTCTCCAGGAGATTGCCCGCGTCCTGGTCCCCGGCGGATACGCTGTTGTCACCGTACCGAATCTCGCCTACTGGCGGTTCCGCCTGACGTTACTCCGGGGACGGGTGCCGCCCCCCGCGATGGATCGACGCCACCTTCACCAGTTCGACTCCCGCCTCTTCGCCGAGACTCTGTTACGCGCTGGCCTCCGCCCGGTCCAGATGACCGGCCATGGGGTCCGCCTGCGCCGGCTCGTCTCTCGCTGGCCCAACCTCTTCAGTGACATTCTCATCGCCACGGCCGTAAAGCCTTCCCCGGAGGGGGTCTAACGAAAGCATGTTCTTTTAGAATTGCCTAGGTGGCTGGGTCGGCCAAGCCGACTGGCGAGGAGCGATAGATGGAGCACATCACGCGGGAGGGTCCGTGACCATCTTCTTCTTGTCCTATGAGCACGATCCCGTCGTGCAGGGCGGCATAGGCGGCTTCAGGAAGGTCTGGGAGCTGGCTGCCCAGTGTCGAAGCCTAGGGTACCGGGTAGTCCTCTTCGTCCCGAAGGGGACGCAGCTCCGGGAATTCTCCTCGCTGGAGGTGGTTGAGATCCCATACGTCGATCTCGCGGTCCTTCGGCCTCTCCTGATCTATCTCCTGTTACTGGTCCTCCCCCTGATACGGGCGGTGAGAGTGACCCCTGACGTCATCTACATGCGGACCATGCACTCGCCGCTGTCGATCTTGCTAGCCAAGGTCTTGCGGGCAGCGCTGGTCATCGAGGTGAACGGCGATTCCTACTCCCATTATCGCGCCCAGCGCGCCTCGGCCTTCCGGCTGGGCATGATCAAGCTGATCGACCGGGCTAACTTCAAGTATTGCGACAGGATCATCCCGATCTCTGCGGGTTTACGGGAGATGCTCTGGCAGCGGTACCGGGTGCCACCAGAGAAGACCGTCCTCATCGAAAGCGCCACCGACCCCGAGTTATTCCGCCCCATGGACGGCGCCGCATGCCGCCAGAGGTTGGGCCTCAATCCCGCCGGCCGATACGTCGGTTTTGTCGGCTCGTTCTTCCGCCACCAGGGGATCGATGTCCTGATCGACGCTGCCCCAGCTATCGTCCGTCGGGTTCCAGAGGTGAGGTTCTTATTGGTGGGCGATGGCGTCATGCGACGGACATGGGCCGAAAGGATATCGAGGCAAGGGCTGTCAGTCTCTTTCCTCTTCACCGGACAGGTGCCCTACCCGGAGGTCCCGCTCTATATCGGCGCCACGGAGCTCTGCGTGGCGCCGTTCCTGGCCGACAGGGGCGACGCCTCGCCCCTCAAGCTTTTCGACTACCTAGCGTGCGGGCGACCGGTGGTGGCCAGTTCCATCCCCCCACTCCACGATCTCCTGAGCCGGGCCGAAGGGATCGCTCCGGTTCGCCCTGAGCATCCCGAGGCGCTCGCAAAGGAGATCATCCGTCTGTTGGAAGATCAGGAGACAGCCCGGCGTCTGGGGGAAAAGGGCAGGCGATGGGTGCTGGAGGCGCATAGCTGGGCCGCGGCCGCGAAACAACTGCTCCGGGTCTGCGAGGAGATCCTTCAGGAGCGTCGTCGATGAGACTGATGAGGCCGACCAGACTGCTGCACCTTGCCGACACGGCGGACCGGGGAGGAGGAGAAACCTACCTGTTCCTGTTGGCGGATCGTCTGCCCCGCGATCGCTACGCCTTCTCCGTCCTCTGCCCCTCGGAGGGGCTCCTCACCGAGCGATTGCGGAGAATCGGAATCCATGTGGTCCCCTTCGAGATCCCCCGGTTACTCAGCCCAGCCGCGATGCTGAGATTGATCCGTCTGCTCCGGCAACACCGACCGGATATCGTCCAGTCTCACGGAGCAAGACCGAACCTCTATGCGGCACTGGCCGGAAGGTGGGCGCAAGTCCCGATCATCGTCTCCACCATCCACAACTCCCTCTACGATTACCCGATTTCCTCCGTCCGACGGTCACTCTATCTGCTGGGCGAGCGACTCACCTTTACCCTTGTGGACCAGATGGTCTGTGTCGCCGAGGCGTTGGCTCAAGACCTCAAGGAGCGATCGGGCAGAGATCCTCGAAAGGTTCAGGTGATCCAGAACGGCGTGGATCTTGAAGCCTTCGATCCGGGGACGGTGGATGGATCGAAGGTGAGGCGTGAGCTTGGCCTGGAGGAAGACACGCCTCTCATCGGGATTGTGGGACGGATGACACCGCAGAAGGGCCATCTGGATCTCCTGACGGCCCTTGTACAGATCAAGGCAGCCATTCCCACTGTCAAGGCGCTGATCGTCGGAGACGGCCCCCTTCGGGCGGAGCTGGTCCAGTACGCAAGAACACATTGCCTCGATGGCTGCTGCATCTTCACTGGAATGCGGGAGGATATCCCAACCATCATGGGCGCGCTGGATGTCGTGGCGCTTCCGTCACTCTCCGAAGGGCTCCCCTTCATTCTCTTGGAGGCGATGGCAATGGGCAAGCCGGTTGTCGCAACCCGCGTCAACGGAGTCTCCGAGGTCGTCGAGGATGGGGTCACCGCCCTCCTCGTTCCCCCTCGGGCACCCGACATGTTGGCCAGGGCGGTCATCACGCTCCTCCACAACAGGGAACTGGGCAGCCGGCTTGGCGTGGCGGCCAGGCAGCAGGCAGAGCGACGCTTCGGCCTGGACCGGATGATGCGAGAGGTCGAAACGCTCTACGAGGAGCTGCTCTCAGAGAGGAGGTCACGCCAGAACAGCCAAGAGGGGACGCCTGTGATATCAAGGAAGGAGATGGGCCGCAGTGTGCGGGATTTGCGGGATCGTCGGGGCCGTTAACGAACCGCTCCTCAGGCGGATGGCCGATGCGCTCCGGCATCGTGGCCCCGACGATGTCGGCTTCTACCTTGGGGCGGATCCCGCCGATGGCCACACTCGCCTCGCGCTCGGGATGCGCCGGCTGAGCATTATCGACCTCACGCCCGCCGGCCACCAACCAATGAGCAACGAGGATGGCACAGTGTGGATTGTCTTCAACGGCGAGATCTATAACTTCAAAGAGTTAAGGGCCGATCTCGAGAAGAAGGGACACCGGTTCAAGAGCAGGACCGACACCGAGGTGATCGTCCATCTCTACGAGGAGATGGGCGAGGAATGTGTCCACGCACTCAGAGGGATGTTTGCCTTCGCGGTCTGGGATCTTCCGCGGGGCCGGCTCCTGCTGGCCAGGGACCGGCTGGGCAAGAAACCTCTCCACTACTGTGTCCTCCCAGGGGCCCTTGCATTCGCGTCGGAGATCAAGGCGCTCCTGGAACATCCATCGCTCTCCCGGGAGATCGACCCCGAGGCCCTGGATTGTTACCTGACCTTCGGCTACGTTCCCCACGATCTCTCCATTTTCAGGCAGATCAAGAAACTTCTCCCCGGCCATACATTGGTCTGGGAGCGAGGCACAGTCACGGTCAGTCGGTATTGGGACCTCGCAAAGGTCTCACCGGCCCCTCCCCCAAAGACATCCTTCCCGGAAGCCTACTACCTCGAACGAACCCACGACCTGCTGAGGGAGTCGGTTCGGCTCAGACTCGTCAGCGACGTGCCGCTCGGGATTTTCCTCAGCGGGGGGATTGACTCGAGCGCCATCGTCGCCATGATGCGGGAGCTGTCGCACGATCGGATCGCCACCTTCTCCCTCGGATTCGGGCAGGATTCCTCTTCCTACAATGAGCTGGACCATGCCAGACTCGTTGCCAAGCATTTTGATACCCAGCATCACGAATACCTGCTTGAGCCGAACATTGTAGAACTTCTGCCCCTCCTCGTTCGTCACTTTGATGAGCCGTTTGCAGATTCCTCCGCCCTCCTAACCTTTCTGGTCTCGAAGATGGCCAGGCGGGAGGTGACTGTCGCCCTCTCAGGCATCGGCGGGGACGAGGCCTTTGGCGGATACCCACGCTACCTCGGAGCTTCCCTCTCGCTCCCGTATGGCCGGCTCCCTTGCTTCATCAGGAACGGCCTCGGACGGATCTCCGAAACTGTGCTTCGGGAAACGCACAAGAGCCGCAACCTCGGCGGGTGGGGAAAAAGATTCTTTCGAGGTGGCATGGTTCCTCTCCCGGAGCGGTATGTTGGATGGCTCAGGCTGTTCGATGACCGGCAGAGACGACACCTCTACGCTGAGACATTCAAGGACCGGCTCCGCGATGCCGACCCTTCCCGGTATCACCATTCCTCATGGGGCCGCGGCTCCGGCGACGATCCGCTCCAGGCAATGTTTTACACCGACCTCACCAATTATCTACCGGACGACCTCTTGACGATGGGCGATCGGATGAGCATGGCGAACTCGCTGGAACTCCGGACCCCGTTCTGTGACCACAAGCTTGTCGAGTTCGCCTGGCAGATTCCCTCCGGCCTGAAACTGAAGCATTTTCGTCTGAAGTACCTGCTAAAGCGGGCCCTTCACGAGCAGCTCCCTCCCCAGACCCTCCGCCGGAGGAAGCAGGGGTTCATGGTCCCACTGGGCCAGTGGCTCCAAAAGGACCTCAGGGACATGGTGGAGACCTTCCTCTCCTCAGAGGTGATCCGAAAGCGCGGCTACTTCAATCCGGAGTACGTCGCCTGGCTGATCAGGGAGCATCACGCGGGGAAGCAGAACTTCAGCGACCAGCTCTGGGCACTGATGGTATACGAAGTGTGGCATCGGATCTATGTGGACAATGAGCACAGCCTCATGGGAACCGACACTTCCCATGGACGCGAGGGGAGCGGTGAACATCCTCTTGGTCAGTGACGTCTCGATGACCACGATCCTGGGAGGCGCTGAGCGAATCCTTTACGAGCACTCTACGCGCCTACAGGCGCAGGGGCACCACGTAGTCGTGCTGAGTCGCAAAGTCAGCGACGCTTGCTCGAAGACCATGACCATCTCGGGCGTGCAAGTCATTCACTTCGAGGTTGATCGAAGAAATCCTTTCGCTTTCCTGGTGTCATCCCTTTGGAACGCAGCCCAGGCATATCGGCAGATTGCCCGGGAGATCACCTTCGATCTGGTCTGTTTCCACCAACCGCTATCCGCCATGGGCGTTACGCTCGTCAGCAAGAGGACAAGGCTGCCCGCCACTTATACTTTTCAGTCCCCAGCATTTCTCGAATATCAGATGCGCCATCCAACACGTCGCAGCCTTGAATTCGCCCGGGCGATCCATTTCAACCTGTTGCGCTGGATCGAAAGGCATTGCCTGCAACGGTGTCACAAAATCGTTGTGATGAGCCATTATATGAAGGAATTGGTTCAGCAGCACCATGCGGTCCCCGAAGAGCGGATCAGTATTGTTCCAGGTGGAGTTGATCTTCAGCGGTTCACTCCGGCGCAGCATCGAGGGGCCCTCCGACGATGGCTGAAGCTTCCCGAGAAGGGTTGCCTGCTCTTGACCATCAGGAACCTTGAGGCCCGCATGGGTTTGCCCAACCTGCTGGAGGCGATGAAGCTGCTGAACCCCGAGGCGGAGGAGATCTCCCTGATCATCGGGGGAAGTGGCTCGCAGAGGGAGGCGCTACAAGAGCTGAAGAGCCGGCTCGGCCTCGAGGGCCGCGTGGAGTTTAGGGGGCAGATCCCAGAGGATGAGCTGGCCGGATACTACCAGGCTTCGGATTTTTTCATCCTGCCGACACGGGAACTCGAGGGGTTTGGGTTGGTCACGGTCGAGGCGCTCGCCTGCGGGACTCCTGTTCTGGGCACACCTGTAGGAGGGACCCCGGAGATTCTCCGGCCTCTGCGTTCAGACTTGCTCTTTCCTGGCACCGATCCGGACGCCATCGCCAAGGTTATTCTCGAGCATCGGCATCGGTTACGTTCCGACCCCGATGGATATCAAGATCTCCGGGATGCCTGCCGCCGTCATGCGCTCGATCGCTACGCGTGGGCGCCACTCATTAAGGCGCTGGAAGCGGTCCTTCTTAAAGCAGCCGAAAGCTGAGGGAAAGGACGAGGTCGAGCCCACCGCTCAGCCGACCCATGGGAAACAGCCTCCCGAATACCGTGGTGTTCCTTCTGACTCCCTCAGACCTGGATTCGGTGAACTCAGCAACGATCCCAAAAAGCTGTAGACTTCGGTTTCCAACATGCGTAAAATTCGAGAAATAGCAAGTGCCAGGCGGCCAGCATGAGTTGTATGCTTGATGCAATTCCACAGGCCACAGGCGTCAGTCAGGTACAGAGTTCTGCTATTCACTGAAGACCCTTCGACCCTGGGGCCTTCAGGAAAGGCGCGAGCAGATGCAGGTTCCATTTTTGGATCTTAAAGTCCAGTATGCCGCCATCAAAGGCGAGGTCAGGCGCGCGATCGACGAGGTGTGTGACAATCAACAGTTTATCCTCGGGCCCAGGGTTCGGGGGCTAGAGGATGAGATCGCCAGGTATTGTGGCGCTCGCCACGCGGTGGGCGTTTCCTCCGGAACCGACGCCCTGCTGCTGGCCCTCATGGCCCTCGGGATCGACCGGGGAGACGAGGTGATCACGACCCCCTACACCTTCATTGCAACGGCAGCCTCTATTGCCAGGTTGGGTGCCAAGCCGGTTTTCATGGACATCGATCCGGCCCGCTTCACCATCGACCCGAAGCTGATTGCCGACCGCATCACGGAGCGGACCCGCGCGATCCTCCCGGTCCACTTGTTTGGTCGTTGCGCCGAGATGGAGCCGATCCTGAAGCTGGCCGCAGAGCACGAGATCCCCGTGATCGAGGACGCCGCCCAGGCTCTTGGGGCGGAGGACGAGCATGGCAGACGGGCTGGAAGCATGGGGGTATTGGGGTGCTTGTCGTTTTATCCCACGAAAAACCTGGGTGGATTCGGCGACGGCGGAATGATCATCACCGGCGACTCATCACTGGCCACAACACTCCACGCTCTTCGGAACCAAGGGTCGGCAAGCAAATACCGCCACTTCCTTATTGGCGGCAATTTCCGGCTTGATGAATTGCAGGCCGCCGTCCTGACTGTAAAGCTAAAGTACCTCGACCGATGGACACGACAGCGGATCACCAATGCCGAGCGGTACAATGCCCTCTTCCACGAAAGGGAGCTGGAGCATCTGCTCCGGATTCCGGAACTTCCGAAGAATGAACGGCACGTCTTCAATCAATATGTCATCAGAGCCGCAAGGCGAGACGAGCTGAGCCAATTTCTCAAATCAAGAAGGATCGGCCACGACATCTACTACCCTTTACCACTCCATCTTCAGGCCTGCTTCAAGGACCTTGGATACAAGGAGGGAGATCTGTCCGCGTCCGAACAGGCTGCCAGGGAGGCATTAGCTCTGCCGATCTATCCAGAACTGACAGGTCCGATGCAAGAATATGTGGTGGATGCCATTCACGCGTTCTACAGGGGGCGATCCTCCTGAACCGACTTGAGAGGTGGTACGGAGCCGGTTCGCGCGAGGAGGTGGTGGAGCCTACGGGTCGAGACGACACGGCAAGGGGCAGAGCTGTTGGAGATGCGCGCCTGACGAAGTGGATCAGCCCCCTTCCTGACCTCCCGTGGTCCGTCGATCTCTGAGGGGTGATCAGGCAGCGGCCCTGCGGCATCTTTACCATTATCCGCTTTACTTCGGATTCGATCTCCGAGCAGCGAGCGCGCCAGGTCGTGAACCTGAATGGTTGCCTTGAGCGAACCGTCTCAGGGATGACGTGAATGCCAAGACGGTGGCCTGTCGAACATCAATCCTCCTATCCCGGATGGGGGGGACTCGGTGTGCCGATTGTGACCAAAATAATCCGTCCGTTGCCGTCGCCACCAGATGCCCAGCAGAGGAGCATCGTGTGGAACTCTGGTCCCCTGATGCGTCTGGTACGTCTACTGCGGCCTACCTTTTGGAAGGAGGACCAAGCGAGGGGGAGCCGGCAACGCTCCTCCATGGTCCATTTCGCTTAGGATCCGCTCATCGAAAGTCCGGAGTTGGAAGAGGCCCGCCGCTGGAGTTAATGACTATCGCCGGGGCGGTGTTCCGGGATGCAAGACATCTTGCAATAATGGCGAAGAGGAGGCATGCGTAATGAAAACCTTTAGCTACGTTCTTTGGGCACTTTCGGTCGTGGTTCTTGTGATTGGAGGAATCTCCCGTCTGACCATCACCCCGATCGCCGGGGTCGAGGCGAGGGCCTTCTTGGGGTTAGCGACGATGCTCCAGCTTTATGCTATAACGTTGCTCCTTCTCGAGTTCGTGAGCCAGCAGGGCAAGAGGTGACGGGTGGCCCATTAAATGGCAGCCTGACAAGGCAGCGGTGACAGGAGGGGACTGGGGCAGATTTGCCCCGGTGGCAGTGCTCATGCTTCACCATCACGAGCGGCTGCGATCCGATCCAGCCGCCTACGTGCGCCGACGAGAGGCCTGAGGGTTACTCTTATAGACCTTGCGGGTCCGCGCGCGGCCTGGGCAAAGATCCTCAAGAGCCCAATCCCTGCAGCGCGCGAGCCCCCACCCCCTCTGCGGCCAACGAGAGGCAGGGGGCTCTCGCTCGAGGCCAACGCCGTACAGAGAAGGGATGGCCGAAAGTGAACCGACTTCCCATCAACATCCTTCACATCATCACGCGCCTCGATCCGGGCGGTTCGTCCGAGAATACCCTGATTACGGTGGCGGGACTCGACCGGAACCGCTATCGACCCTCTCTGATGACCGGGCCCTTGGCTGAAGGCGTGACCGCTATCCTCGTCCCGCACCTGGGCCGAAAGATCCATCCCCTCAAAGACCTCCTGGCCTTCGGCGAGATCTACCGGAAGATCCGTCATGGGGGATATACGATCGTGCACACCCACTCGTCCAAAGCCGGGATCCTCGGGCGGTGGGCGGCTTGGCTGGCGGGCGTCCCGATCATTGTCCACACCCCTCACGGGCATGTTTTCTATGGCTACTACGGACGGGTCCTCAGCCACCTCTTTATCCTCCTGGAAAGGCTGACCGCTCGCATCACCGACAAGATCATCACGCTTACCGAACAGGGTATCCAAGACCATGTAGAGAGGCGCATTGCGCCTCGCGAAAAATTCACCAGCATTCACAGCGGAGTGGATCTTTCCCGGTACACAGGGCCGCGCCCTGATCCCGTCATGGCGCGGAAGCAATTGGGTCTCTCACCCGACTGGCCGGTGGTAGGGAGCGTGGGGCGATTCGAGCCGGTGAAGGGCTACGACACCCTCCTGGAGGCGGCTGCTCTCCTACGAGCGCGCCAACCGAAGGTCCAGTTTCTCCTCGTCGGAGAAGGCGAGGAGAAGGTCCGCCTCAAACGTCTGGCGGAGCAGCTGCGAATTGAAGATCACATCCTCTTTCTTGGCTGGCAACACGAGATCCCAGAGATTCTCTCGGCGCTCGACGTCTTTGTCGTGCCTTCCCGCAACGAGGGGATGGGCCGGGCCCTGGTGCAGGCAATGGCTATGGGCAAACCGATCGTCGCCACCCGGGTGGGTGGCGTCTCCGAGGTGCTTGGAGAGGGGGAAGCGGGACTGCTTGTTCCACCTGACGATCCCGTCCAGCTCTCGCAAGCCATCGAGCTCCTCTTGACCGACGGGGAGTTGGCCAGGAAATTGGGCGAAGGGGGCAAGCGGAGGGCTCCTGCCTACAGCGCGGAAAGGATGGTCGCCGAAATCGAATCGCTCTATGAGACGCTGCTCCTCAAGAAGGGGTTGACGATTGCGTAAAAAGGGGAGGATCCTGCTGTGGTTCGCGATCATCCTCTGCCTGCTTGCCTCCGCGCACGCTGAAGAGCCACTTGAGCTCCTGCCCGCGCTTATTCATATCCATAGCTCGGTCAGCTCGGGTCAAAACTCGCTTGATGCGTTGGTAGAGGAGGCCGCGCGCCACGGTACCGGCGCCATCCTGTTGACCGAGAATCTCCTGCTGCGCTTCGACTACGGCCTCTTCCCATTGAGGGGGCTCATCCGCAAGCGGGTAGAGTATCCGTCGGTCCTGACCTACGGCATCGATCGCTACCTGAACCTGGTGAAAGAGGTGGGCCAGCGGCATCCAGAGGTCATCCTCATCCCGGGAGTTGAGGTGGTCCCCCACTACCTCTGGACCGGCTCCCCTTTCAGCCGCGACTTAACAATGCACAACGGCCAGAAAAACCTGCTGGTCGTGGGGCTGGAGCGGCCAGAGGACTACAGGGGGCTGCCAGCCCTCGGCAACGGCGGCACGAGTCGGTTCGGATGGGAAAGCCTACTCCTGCTCTCCCCCGTTGCCCTGGTGGCGCTTGGCGTCTGGCGCCTGAAGCGGAAGCGGGTCCGCCGCTATCGATTCGGAGGGATAACGCTGACGCAGCGGCGAACCGCCTGGGGCCCCAGCCTGCTCCTCATCGGCCTGGGGCTCCTCCCCCTCGCGAACAACTTCCCCTTCCGCATCTCGCGGTTCGACCAGTACCACAACTCGGATATTCACCCCTATCAGGAGCTGATCGATTATGCCGCTCTCAAGGGGGCGTTGTGCTTTTGGTCGTATCCCGAGGCAGGAGACTTTTCTCAACACAGCTTTGGCACGTTAGGAAATGTGACGATCAAGACCGACCCGTACACAGGCGATCTCGCCAAGACCAGAGGCTACACCGGATTCGGCGCGGTCTATCAGCAGAATGTCACCTACATCAATCCCGGGGGAGGATGGGACCAACTCCTTCTGGAGTTTGCCGGTGGACGCCGGGAGCGCCCCATGTGGGGAATCGGCGAGTTGGGGTATCACGGGACGGAGAAGCGGCTCACCGATGTGCAGACGTTCCTGTGGGTCCGGGAGCGGAGCCGACAGGGCGTGCTGGAGGCGATCCGGCGTGGTCGGATGTTCGCTGTTCAGCGGCCGCCTGAGTACAGCCTACTGCTCCGCGACTTCTCTCTCTCACAGGGTGAGTCCCGCCACTCTACCATCTCCGGTGGCGAGCTGCGGATCGAGGGGAGAGACCCACTCCTCGTCCATCTCAAGGTCGAGGCCAGCGACGGCTCCCACCGCCCGCTGCACCTCGACCTGATCCGATCGGGCACCCTGATCCGGCGTTTCCACGGAGAGACCCCATTCCAGACCACCTACCGGGACGTGCCGCCCTCCGGGACTGAAAAAATCTTCTACCGGCTGAAGATCACCTCGCCACACCTCCTGGCCTCCAACCCGATCTTCGCGCAACGCGCGGTTCGACTGGACTCACCGCAGCCCGGGGGCGCATGATGATCGTCGCTGTCCACCAGCCACAGTACCTGCCCTGGCTCGGCTACTTCGATAAGATGGACCGATGCGACCTCTTCGTTTACTTGGACTCGGTGCAGTTTAAGAAGAACGAGTGGCAGAATCGGAACCGAATCAAGACAGCAGGCGGCTGGCAGTACCTGACGGTGCCGGTGTTGCACCGCTTTCCCCAGTCGATTCTCGATGTCCAGATCGATAACCGCGCTGATTGGGCGAGGAAGCACCTCCAGTCACTGGCGGTCCACTATGGCAAGGCCCCCTACTTCTCCGACCACCTGCCGTTCTTGCAAGAGGTCTACGCCAGGCGCTGGGAGTTGCTCTGTGAGCTGAGCATCTTCCTGACCCAGTACCTTGCCTCCTCCATGGGGATCAGGGCGAAGGTGGCGAGGAGCTCCGAAGGGCAGTTCAGCGAGGAGCCGACCGAGCGGCTTATCGAGATCTGTCGCTGGGCCGGCGCGGACACCTATGTGGCGGGAGCTGGCGGGTTCAACTATATGCGGCTCGATCGCTTCCCGCAGGAGGGAATCCGTGTGCTTCGACAGGAGTTCGAGGCACCGATCTACCCCCAGCGGTACGGGCGATTTGAACCGAACCTTTCCATCGTGGACCTGCTCTTCAACTGCGGACCGAAAAGTCTGGAGGTCATCCGGAGCACCAGAAAGGAGGCGGCGTGAACGTTCTAGCGATCGGGGCCCATCCCGACGACATCGAGTTCGGTTGCGGGGGGAGTTTGATCAAATATGCCAAGGCGGGGCACAGCATTCACCTGCTCGTGCTGACTGACGGAAGTGGCGGAGGCAGTCCTGCCACACGACGACGGGAGCAGGAACGGGCGGCCAAGTTCCTCCACGCCAAGGAGCTCTTCTGGGGAGCTTTCCGGGACACGGAACTCCCGCTGAACCAGGAGCTGATCCAACAGATTGAAACGGTGGTGAAGAAGGTGCGCGCCGATATTGTTTTCGTCCACTACTACGACGACACCCACCAGGATCACCGCCACGTCGCGAGCTGCACCATCTCCGCCAGCCGCTATAGCCGTAACGTCTTATTCTACGAGGGGCCCACCACCCAAAACTTTTCGCCGTCTGTCTTCATCGACATCGATCACCATCTCGAGAAAAAGCTCGCCAGCCTCAAGGCCCACGCCTCCCAGGTGATGAAGACCAATATCGAAGGTCTCTCCATACTGGAGATCGCCAAGTCCTCCGCCCACTTTCGTGGAATCCAGGGGAGGGTGAAGAGCGCCGAGGGGTTCGTCCCCCTCCGCCTTTTCATCAACGTGGCCGAGAACCTCCTGTGAGGAGCGCGCCCATCATTCCGCATTCTCGACCGACTCTGGGCACAGCGGACCGACGAGCAATCTCGGCCGCCATTGCGTCCGGTCAACTGGCACAAGGCCCCCACGTGACAGCGTTCGAGGCGCGCGTGGCCAGGCTCGCAGGCACCGCGGGCGGGGTGGCGGTCAGCTCCGGGACCGCCGCGCTTCACCTCGCCCTGGTCGCTCTTGGCGTCGGCCCAGGCGACGACGTGATTCTGCCAAGCTACCTGTGCGCCGGGCCGCTGCATGCGATCCAGCATGCCGGCGCCACACCCCGCCTGGTCGATTGCGACCCGACAACGTACAATCTGGACCCGACCCACGTGAAGCGAAGCCTCACCCGCAACACCAAGGCTCTCCTCGTGCCACACCTCTTCGGCCTCCCGGCCGACCTTTCCGAGCTCATGAGCCTCGGCGTCCCAGTCATCGAGGACTGCGCCCAGGCCCTGGGCGCTACATACCGGGGCAGGCCGGTGGGAGGGTTCGGAGAGCTGGCCATCTGCTCCTTCTACGCCACCAAGGTCATCACGACCGGCGAGGGCGGGATGCTCCTCGCTCGCGACGTGCGCCTTCTTCGCCGCGCGCAGGACCTGCGTGAGTACGATAAGCGGCGGACATTTCGGACTCGCTTCAACTACAAGATGACCGATTTTCAAGCCGCCCTCGGCCTGAGCCAGCTTCGCCAGCTTCCCGTCTTCCTGGCCAAGCGGCGAGCGCTCGCAGATCGGTATAATCAGGAACTTGGAGGACTGCCCCTTGCCGGTCCGTTCGTCCCGGCGGATCGGGACCAGATCTTTTACCGCTATGTGGTGCGAGTGGGGCGCGGGCTGGAAACGTTGCTGACTCGACTGGAGCAGGCGGGCGTCAGCGCGCGACGGCCCGTCTTCCGTCCGCTCCACCGGTATCTGAAGTTGGCAGGCTTCCCCGGCACGGAGGAGGCTTGGCGAACCGCCCTCTCCCTGCCGATCTACCCCACCCTGAAGGGCGACATTGAGCGAGTCATCGGGGCAGTCCGTGGGCTCTTTTTGGGACAGACAGGCGGCCTGGACAAGAAGATCGTGAGGGCGAGGGGCTGAGATGACGGCGCCATCGGCACAGAAAGTGGAGCTCAACCTCCACTGGTACGCCTCCGTTGGGCTCTTGGTGCTTCTGCTCTTGCCGCCGGTGCGGAATACCTGGTTCAGCCAGTATGGACGGCGTTGGCTCTATATTCTCTCGTTCTCCTTCTGCCTCAGCTCCCTCCTGCTCCCGTTCGCCAGGGTGCTCGCCCTTCGATTGAGGATCCTCGACCATCCGTCCGGCCGGAAGATCCACACAGCTCCGACACCGCTCCTTGGCGGCATCCCGATCTTCATCGCTCTCACCGGCTCGATCCTGGCCAATTCCATCCTGGACCGAGAGATGGCGGCCATCCTGATCGGCGCCGCCCTGCTGACCTTCACCGGCCTGCTGGACGATGCCTTTACCCTGCCGGCACGGCTCAAGCTCCTTGCTCAGCTCCTGGCGACTGCCCTCGTCCTCCGGGCTGGCGTTGAATTGACGCTGCTCCCACCTGTATGGTGGGGCCGCATTGGCAACATCCTCCTAACCATCTTCTGGATCACGGGCATTACCAACGCGCTGAACTTCATGGACGGTATGGACGGGTTGGCAGCCGGCCTCGGCGTTATCACCGCTGGCTTCATGGGGCTCGTCGCCTTCCAGACCAACCAATCCTTCATGGGGTGGTTGTCCGTGGCGGTGGTCGGGAGCTGTCTTGGCTTTCTCCCCTACAACTTTCGCCCAAAGGCGCCTGCGAGTATCTTCCTTGGGGACGCTGGCAGCACCTTCCTCGGGTTCACGTTGGCCAGCCTAGCCGTCAAAGGGAACTGGGCGGAGAGTTCGATCATCGACATTGCCGCCCCAATCCTTATCTTTGGAGTGATGATTTTCGACATGATCCACCTGACGGTGGCCAGGCTCATGTCGGGAAGGGTGAAAGACTTCCGGGGTTGGTTAGAGTATGTGGGGCAGGATCACCTGCACCATCGGATCGCCGCGCTGTTGGGGAGCACGCGCCAGAGCGTCCTCTTTATCTACCTGTTGAGCATCTGCCTGGGGCTGGCGGCCATCGCGTTGCGCCGGGCCAACGCGATCGATGCACTCGTCCTGATCCTCCAGGCTGCCATCATCGTCGTGATCGTGACCATCCTCGAGCGCCGAGGAAACAAGCTGCTTCGGTGATCCTCACCGCGCTAGAACCTTCTTCAGGAACTGGCCGGTGTAGGAGGTGGGATGGGCCGCCACCTCCTCTGGCCGTCCCGCCACGACGACCTCTCCCCCTTCATCCCCGCCCTCCTGGCCCAGGTCGATAATCCAGTCGGCCGTCTTGATGACCTCCAGGTTGTGCTCGATCACCACGACGGTGTTGCCGGCGTCGGTCAGGCGGTGCAGGACGTCCAGGAGCTGGCGGATGTCGTGGAAGTGCAGCCCGGTCGTCGGCTCGTCCAGGATGTACAGGGTCCGGCCTGTCCCCCGTTTGCTGAGCTCCCGCGAGAGCTTGACCCGCTGCGCCTCGCCGCCCGAGAGCGTCGTGGCCGACTGCCCGAGTGTGATGTAGCCCAGGCCGACGTCGAAGAGGGTCTGAAGCTTCTCCCTGATCCTCGGGACGGGGTGGAAGTAGGCTAGCGCCTCCTCGACGGTCATGTTGAGCACGTCGGCGATGCTCTTCCCCTTGTAGGCGATCTCCAGCGTCTCCCGGTTGTAGCGGGCCCCCTTGCAGATCTCGCAGGTGACGTAGACATCGGGTAGGAAGTGCATCTCGATCTGGATCAGCCCATCGCCCTGGCAGGCCTCGCACCGGCCGCCCTTGACGTTGAAGCTGAAACGGCCCGGTTTATAACCCCGGACCCGCGCCGCCGGGACAAGGGCATAGAGCTCCCGGACGAAGCTGAAGACCCCCGTGTAGGTGGCCGGGTTGCTACGTGGAGTGCGGCCGATCGGCGACTGGTCGATATCGATCACCTTATCGATATGCTCGGCGCCGAGGATCTTGTCGTGCTCGCCCGGACGCTCTCGCGAGCCGTAGAGCTGCCGATCCAGCGCCCGCCGCAGGATCTCATTCACCAGGGTACTCTTCCCCGAGCCGGAGACGCCAGTGACACAGGTGAAGAGGCCCAAAGGGATTTCCACCTCGATGTTCTTCAGGTTGTGCTGCCTCGCGCCGACAATGGTGAGCACGAGGCCGCTCCCCGGCCGCCGTATGCGGGGGACGGGGATCTTCAGGCGGCGAGACAGATACTGCCCGGTCAGCGAGGTCTTGTGTTTGATGATGTCGCCTGGGCTTCCACAGGCCACCACCCGCCCGCCGGAGATCCCCGCGCCAGGGCCCAGGTCGATGACGTAATCGGCGGAACGGATCGTCTCCTCGTCATGCTCCACGACCAGGACCGTGTTCCCCAGGTCCCGCAGCCGCTTCAGGGTGTTCAGGAGGCGGACATTATCCCTTTGATGCAGGCCGATGCTGGGCTCATCCAGGATGTAGAGGACGCCGACCAGCGAACTGCCGATCTGGGTGGCCAACCGGATCCGCTGTGCCTCCCCACCGGCCAGGGTGGCCGCCGTCCGGTCCAGGGTCAGGTAGTCGAGTCCGACGTTGATGAGAAAGGTCAGACGCTCCCGCAGCTCCTTCAGGATCCGGCGGGCGATCTCACGGTCCTTCTCGCTCAGTGAGAGGTCCTGGAAAAACCGAAGCGCCTCCTTGACCGAGTACCGCGTCACGTCCGCGATCGACTTGCCGTCCATCTTGATGGCCAGCGACTCCTTCCGCAGGCGCGCCCCGTGACACTCCGGGCAGGGGCGGACGCTGGCCACCTGTTCGACGTAGTTCTCGATCTCCTCCCGCACCCTGGACGAAGAGGTCTCCTTATAGCGGCGGTCCAGATAGTGGACGGAGGGGCCACCGTACCACGGCTCCAGGAGGCCAGGCAGGTCCTCCATCTGCCCGTCCAGCTTCGTGCCCAAGCCGCCGCAGCTCGGGCAGGCCCCGTGTGGATTATTGAAGGAGAAGACGCGGGGACTGATTTCCGGGTAGCTGACGCCGCAGTCGATGCAGGCCAGGCGTTCGGAGAAGGTCAGATCCTTCGAGGGCTCCAGGAGGTTCACGGTGACGATCCCCTCGCTGAGTTTAAGCGCCGTCTCGAGCGAGTCGGCCAGGCGTTTCCGGACATCGTCCTTCAGGATGAGGCGGTCCACCACCACCTCGATCGTGTGCTTCTTGTTTTTATCCAGCACGATCGACTCCTCGAGCTCCCGAAGCTTCCCGTCCACCCGCACCCGCACGAACCCCTGCTGGCGCATGTCGGTGAAGATCTGGCGGTACTCCCCCTTCCGCCCTCGCACCACCGGGGCCAGGACCTGGAACTTGGTTCCGGCCGACAGCGCCATCACTTGATCCACGATCTGCTGCACCGTCTGCGATGCGATCGGCTTGCCGCATGCGTAACAGTGGGGCTTGCCCACCCTGGCGAAGAGGAGGCGGAGGTAATCGTAGATTTCCGTCACGGTCGCCACAGTCGAGCGGGGATTCTTGCTGGTGGTCTTCTGCTCGATGGAGATCGCGGGCGAGAGCCCCTCGATCAGGTCCACGTCCGGCTTGTCCATCTGCTCCAGGAACTGGCGGGCGTAGGCGGAGAGCGATTCGACGTAGCGGCGTTGCCCCTCGGCATAGATGGTGTCGAAGGCCAGCGACGACTTCCCGGAGCCAGAGATTCCGGTGATGACCACAAGCTTGTCCCGGGGGATCTCCAGGTCGATCGACTGGAGGTTGTGCTCCCGCGCGCCCCGGATAACGATCTTGCCGCTTGACATGAATGACCGATCCCTGAGGGGAGAACTCCCGCTCTATTAAGAAATCCGGTAAATGTCTCGTCGGTGCCCGACCATAAGAACCGTCAACACCCTTCGAGACTTCTTCACCGTGTAGAGTACTCTGTAGGCCCCAACCCGGAGCTTGAAGACACCGCGCCATTCCTTTCCTGTTAGCGGCTCGGGCGTGATAACGTCAAAATTCTGCGACAGCCACTTCATCCTCCGAAGAACTCTCCGGCCGATTTCCGCGTCCAGATTGCTGAGATCTTTTACCGCCTCGGGGCGGAATTCAACATGGTACTCCGCTGTCACCACGAATCTCCGAGTTGTTTCGCAACCTTATGAGCCGGGATACTTGGCTTCCCTCTTTTTTCGTTTCGGAGCGTTCTGAGAAGCCGCCTCTTGGTCTCCTGGCGAAGCTCGAGCCCTTGGTCGGGATCACCGATCATCTCATACAGTTTGTCTTCAACCGCGGTTTCCACCACCTGTTTGAGCTCGTCCACGGTCATTCTGTTAACGGTTTTCATTTTTTCCCCCAATGTTTACTGCCCGTAGGTTGAAAACAGAAGCCTCCCCCTGCCAAGTAGGTGAAACCCTCCCGGCCTGGGAGGAGGGGTATCCACTCAAGGATTTCGCACCAAACCAAATTCCTATTATAACCGATTCTTCTGACCTAGCAAGCCTTCGACGAGCTCAGGCGAGCGGTGGAAGGGGAAGAAGAGCTCGCGTGCGCTACTTCGTGGCGGGAGGCGGCGGCAGGCCGCGGATCGGCTGGAACGTGTACGAACCCTCGATCGCGGGCCCGGCGAAACGGTAGCTGATCCCCTTGCTATAGTACCACCACGTCTCTGTCGGTTGATCACCGATCCCGCGCTCAATCCGTTCCGGAAGCCCCAACTGACGCAGGACCTTCCCCCTCATGGAATCGGCCCCATATTGCGCGATCTTTTGCTGCACCTCTTTCCATTTCGGGTGGTCGAGGAGTACCTGATCCAACCTCAATTCTCTTGACTCCTTCAGCCGGCCGGTGATGTCGATGCCATCTGCTTTCTGGAACCGAACGCCGTCGAACCCCTCTCCGGCGTAGAAGAAGAGATAGAGGTTATTCCCGAGGTCGCTGGGGATGAACTCGGCCTTATACCGACCGTCGCGGTCGGTCAAGACTTTGAGCTGGCGCCGGTCAAGCTCGTTGTACTCGAACTTCATGTTCAGGTCCAGCTTCCGACCCACCACAAGCACGGGGGTCCCCTGGACAGGACGGCCTTGTTGATCGGTAATCCGGCCGGTGACGACGCGTTGCTCTACGATCCGGGCCGTTGCGCATCCGGCAAGGATCACCACCACGAGCGTCAGACCGATCCGCTTCATTCGCTGACCCATACGATTCTCCTCTGGAAGTCGCCCCTCACCCCACCCCTCTTCCCTGACGAGGAAAGAGCGATGGGGGGGGTATTGGCGGACCGAGGATTTGAAAGATGACGTGCCGCCGATCACTATACTGAATGAAACCGAGCGATTCAAGGTAAAAGGGCCCATCCCACATAAAAGCTGCCAAGAGGAGGCATCGGGCCAGATTTCCGTTGACAGACTGTGGCGGCAATTGCCATCATACCCTTACGCCGAAGTGGTGGAACTGGTAGACACGCCGTCTTGAGGGGGCGGTGGGCTTACACCCGTGGGGGTTCGACTCCCCCCTTCGGCACCATCGAGCTTGCTGGACCTCTTACCTCCCTTTTCTGTCTCTCGCCTCTGCGGGTGCCCAATGGGCATAAGGCAAATCCTCTTGTCCATGCTTCTTGTCAAAATCTACCTCCCCGGTTGACAATTTTGGCCTTCCAACCTACCTTGACTATAGGCAAAACAGCATTCATATCGTGGGGAGGAAGCCATGCCGATCTATGAATTCCAATGCCAGGACTGCGGAAAAGAGTTCTCGCTGACCCTCTCGTTAAAGGAACGGGAAGCAGGAGGGATGGAATGCCCTGGCTGCAAGAGCACACGTTTGGAGTCGCTGGTGACTGGGTTCTTCGCAAAAACGTCCCGAAAGAGCTAAGCCCAACTTCCTGGCTGCTTTATCATCTCTGCCTGTCTCTTCCCTCGCTCTGACACCCCTTTGGCTACGTGTTACGGTCGCCGTAAGTTTGTGACAGACTGGCACGAATCGGACGACCACACGCTTCTACTCTCTCGACCCGAAACGCGACCGTTGTACCCACAACTGGTAATCGGATGACTGGGCGCCCGAGAGGCCCTGTTGCGCCTGTCACCCTTGATCTTCGGACCGTTGCCCTTCTTGCCTGCTTCTGCCTGGTGTGGGGCGGCGCTATGGTAGCGATCAAGGTCGGCCTCTCCGGCGCGCCACCCTTCTCTGCCGCTGGCATTCGCTTCGCCCTGGCAAGTCTCACCATTCCACTACTCGCGGTAGTTCGTGGAAAGGGCCTTGCCCTTGGCGGCAGCTCCCGGAGACCGGTGCTGCTTCTCGGCCTCCTGCTGGTCGTGCAGCATGGCCTCTTCAACCTCGGCATCAACCTGACAACGGCCAGCCGTGCCGCAGTCTTCCTCTACATCCAGCCGGTCTTCGTCGCCATCCTTGCCCACCTCTTCATCTCGGGGGACCGTCTGGACCGGTCCAAAATGCTAGGGATCGGCCTCTCGCTCCTCGGACTGCTGGTCGCCTTTGCCGAGCGACTGCACGCCTCCGGTCCGCACGGGCTCCTCGGAGACAGCCTGGTTCTCCTCTCTTCACTCTGCTGGGCAATCGGGACGATCTATCAGAAAGACCTGTTGACGTTCACCGAGCCCTCCGCCCTGGTGTTCTACCAGATGGTGGTTGCCTTTCCGCTCTTTTTTCTCCTGAGCCTCCTCTTCGAACCCGCCCTGATCATCACGCTGAACGGAAAGATCGTGCTGGCCTTCTTCTATCAGGGCGTTATCGCCGCCGGGTTGACCTTTGCCGCCTTCGCCGCCCTCCTCAAGCGCCACTCGGCAAGTCTCCTCTCCTCTTTTATCTTCCTGGCGCCGATCTTCGGCGTCCTCCTCGGACACCTGCTCCTTCAGGACCCGCTGACCGCGTACCTCGGGCTGGGTCTGGGTCTGGTGGCGGTCGGGATCTTCATTGTCAACCGACCGAGAAGGAGAGGGTTCAGGGGTTAGGAGTTAGGGTATAGGGGAAACGAACGAATGGCCGAAAGGCTCAGCGAGGAGGTGTTTCGGCCCGCCGGCGGCCCCTTTCCCACAGAAGGAGGCCGAGGCTCACCAAGACAAGCAGGACCACCGAGGCGTAGGCGTAGTCACGAGAGGCAAACAGGATCAGGTCGTCGAACCGGCCGATCAGCAGCGACATCCTGGCCATAACGGTGTAGCCGAAGCCGGCGCCGAAGTTGATCATCAGGAAATAGATCCCGATCCTGGCCGCAACCTGGATCGGTCCTTTATGCTCGATGGAGAAGAAGAAATAGACCAGGACTGTGATGACGCCCACGAGGATCAAGAGGGTGTTGAATTGCGTCATCCCGAAGGGGCGCTGGCCGGCATTCAGGACCGGTTTCAACGTCCCCTGCACCTGCTGGAGGATGTTGGAGGAGATGATCCGGGGGATGGCCACGCCGGAACCGAAGCCCACGATCACTGCAAATGAGATCCGGCTGAGCCAGCTCACCTTCGGGATGAAGCGAGTGAGGACCAGGAGGCCCAGGAGAGCGGGGACCAGGAGCCACCATTTCCCCTCTTGTGTGACCGGATTGTAGAGGCTCTTGATCATCACATCATAGTGGATCCGGACGATAATGTACCCCATGGAGATTCCGACATAGAGGTGCTCCCCGAACCTGAAGAACGGGTTGTCTTTGTACAAGAAGCTGAACATGAACAGGGTGAGACCAGCAGCCACCCAGGCCCCGATGAAGACCGAAGCGGCCATTAGCCCCGCACCTCCTGCGGTGAGCCGGGTCGAACTGCCGAGCGTGGCGCCAGGAGATAAAAGAGGTTACAGAGCAGAATCAGGCCGATGATGATAAAATGAGTGGCCGACTGCGCATCCATCCCGGCCACAGCCTTCCCTTTCATCCCGATCATGGTCTCGTACTCGGCCGCCCCACGCAACCCGCCGATCAGACCGTTGATCTGTCCGGTATCGAGGAAGGGATAGAGGCCGGGCGCGATCACGGCCGTCACCCCTCCCCCTAGCTCGAAGCCGTACTTCTCCTTGCCGTAGACATACCAGCTCTCGACGCCGGGGGTGCCCGCGGCCAGGCTCACGACATAGTTGACCTGCCTCAGTGACCGGACCCCGCGGAGGACAGGGAGGTCCGCGGTTCGCTCGCCATAGTGGTCGGTGGGGAAGGCAGCCGTCAGGTCCTGGCCCATGTTGATGATCACGTTCGACCCGCCGGGCGAGTAACCCAGGAAGGTGTAGTCCACTCCTCGTCGCTTCCCATACTGATTCGCGACCCCGCTCACCACCTTCTCAGCCATCCCGGTCCCTGTGACCCAGAGGGTCATGCCGACCACCCGAAGGTCTCGTTTGAAGGCGTGATTGAGCAATGCAACCGCCATCGGGTAGAGCTCCGGTTTCGAGGCCGGGTCGAAATCAAGCGACAGGAGAAACACCGATCCCGTCGGGAGCGACTCGATGTAGTCGTAGACTTGCTTTACCTCGGGCGAGATCCGGATCGGAAGGCCGATCGGGTAGAGAAGCGGGATCAGCGTGGCGAGTGCGATCAGAATGAATATCGCCCGACGGTCAAGTCGCAGCAGCCTGCCGGCCAGCTCCCTCACTCACGGCCCCCCAGGTACGAGCGCTCGACCCCGAAGATGATCTTGATCGAGGTGGCGATCCCGCCAAGGCTGATCCCGATAATGATCCCTCGCCGTGCTGCAGTGTTCAGAACGTTCAGGAGCCAACCGGCCAGCGGGCCGGCAGCGGGAACCAGGTACTCGCCTAACGGTACCCGACCGAACATCATGAGGATCGCCGCCACCAGCAGAACCGCGGCCTCCTTGCTCCTGGCTCGGAAGGCCCGGAACGCAGCAGAGGCGACGAAGAACCCCAACATGGAAAACATCGTCCCTTGCAGCGCCAGCAGCGTGTAGGTGTAGATCCAGCCAAATCCTGTCCCCTCCTCCTGTCCCCTTGCCCACAGGCCCACCGCCACTGTCGCCAGCATCGAGAGATAGACCACCGTGCTATAGCCCCAGCCTGCGACCCTTGCCCGGATCTTCGCATAGTGGACCTGGCAGAGGCTGGCGATCCCCAGGATCAGGGCAAATCCAAGGATGATCCTGAGCCAGACTGAGATTTCAGTGAGCGCCGCTTCGGAGGCCGGGTGAGGGACGTAATACTGGATGGCGAACGCCACCCCAAACAGGAAGGTCAGGAACAGCGGCAGGGTGCGTCTTAGGAACAATGTCATCTTACACCTTCAGCAATATGGAAGGGCGTTCACGGTTCACTGTTGACGGTTGACAGCTCAAAACAGTTGAGACGACAACCCCGATGACTTATTCATCATCTCCATCCGCCAACCGTGAACAGTCAACCGTCCACCGTCAACTGTTAACCCCTATTTGAAGTCGCGGAAAAGCTGCAGCACAGGCACGAATGCCTGGGTCCCGGCGATCGCGCCGACGGTCGCCAGGACGGTCCCAATCACCATGGAGATCAGGAGAAACGCTTTCCCCAGGTCCTGCCCCCGCAATGTCCCGACCAACACCGGCTCGCGCGAGAGGTACGCGCTGGCGGCATACAGCTCCTCGCCGATCAGGGGGTAGTCGCACGTCGTGATGAAGAAGGGCAGTTGCAGGTCGGCGTCAGTCCCGGCAATCTGGATCGCGCCGGTCTCGGCGCCGGTCTCTGCCAAGAGCAGCGCCTCGGCATAGTAAAAGCCCATGAAGAAGTTGGCTGCCGGCCGCTCTCGGAGCATGATCCCATCCACGGCGGCGGTGTAACTGAACTGGTCTGAGGTAATGAAGAAGTTTGAATCCTCCCGATAGGCATCGGGCCGTCCGGCCTCAAGATATGACTCCTTCACGATCTCCTGACAGACGGCCATGACGATCGGGTCGCGGTGCGGAACCTTAAGTTGTGTGTCGTAGGCCGCGGTCCGCTTGGCGACCTGCCCCAGGATCACCGTGGCCGCGATGGTCGAGAGGCTCGACATGTCATCCGACCCGGTGAGATAGAGGATCGGTCGCCCCATCTCCGTGGCTCGACCGATCGCCTCCTCCACTGCGTCGAGGCCGGGGATGCGACGCAGGAAGATATTGGGCCGCCGCTTTGCCAGGGCAATCGCGATCAGGACAAGGGCCGAGAAAAGGGCCATCAACAACAAGTTGTTGGCCTTTGCCCAGTTGAAGAGATTCGGTTCCGGGACCGCCGACCGGATTGGCCCTTCCATGGTCTGCGTCCCGTCGGTCACAGCCACCTTGAAGAAGTAAGGCCGCCCGTTCATCAAGCGGAGATCCCGGGTCGATGTAACCTGGTAAAAGTGGACATCCTTGGTCCGATCCCAGCTCCACCAGGGCCGATCGACATCACTCTTGTAGTGGGTGTTGGCGGGGAATTCGGTGAGCTGCGTAAAGGGTCCACCCTCCTGCTCGGCAAAGAAGACCTGATAGCGGAGCGTGGGTCCCTCGAAGGGGGCGGCTCGCCACGAAAGTCCGAGGCTTCCCCCGCCATCGCCCGGCATGTCGAAGGCTTCAAACTGCTCGGGTGGGGAAAGGGAAAGAGCCGGGATGGAGGGTGAAGGGTAAAGGGTAAACAGGATAAGCAGAATAACGGTCAACTGTGAACCGTGAACTGTGAACGTCCTTAGTCCAGAGCGTTGACAGTTGACGGTCGACGGCTCACTGTTCATAGTTCGTAGTTCATAGTTCATGGATTTTGCGCTGCGGGAAGACATCTATGAACTCTGAACCACGAACATCTTTATCCGTTTCGGCGGCACGTCACGTCTCCAGCAACTCCACATTGGCCCGCGGGACCAGCACCCGCTGTCCATCGTCCAGCTCCGCCTCCAGGACCCGGGCTTTGCTTTCTGTAGGGAGGAGGTGAAGCTCGGCCGGAAGAGTCGCCACCCTACAGATCCGGCCAAAGTAGGGCTCCCGAATAATCCGAATCTGATCGCCGACCTTCAGTCCCCCACCGGCCGAAGCCACCCCTATGTCTCGACTGTGAACCGTGAACTGTGAACCCTGCTCCAACGGAATAATCACCTCAGGCCTGATGACGCCAGCCCGGATCTGTGTCGCCCCTGAACAGGATGCACGCTGACCAGCCTTGGAAGCCAGGAGGTCGAAGGTCCGCTTGGCCATGGCGATCTGGCCAAACCCCTCGGAAATAATCAGGGTAAAGCCTACCTGCTCAGTCCCGGTGATGGCGACACCGAGATCCCGTCCGAGAAGTGCCCTCAGGTCGAGATCGTGTATTCCACCGACGACGATCGCATAGACGCCAACCTGCTTCGCCCTGGCGAAGCCATCACGGCCGATCAGTGAGCCGCCCACCAGGATCGTTCCCCGATGGGCGTCGGTGATCCTCTCCGGCGTCAGCACCGCTTCTCGGTCGGTCACTCCCATCGCGATCGTCCCTGTCGCCTCTCCGCCGATCCCGAAGATCCCCTGCACCAGGCTGCAGGTCGTCTCTACAGATGCCCCCTGTCCCGCGAGGGTCTCGACCACAATGCCATCCAGATAGGCCGAAAGGGCCAGAGGCTTGGGAGGCTCGCGCAGGAAGACCTGCCCGGTGACTTCGGAGACACTCTCCACCGTTCCAGTGACGGGAGCAGGTACCCGTGTCTTCAACCATTTGATGATTGGCCGGTTTTCGGCAATCGGCTCGCCCTCCTGAACCGGATCGCCCTCCCGCTTCACCATGTACCGCCGGATCTCTTGCGGCACGATCCCCAGCACGTTGACCACATTGACCGTGTGCACCTTGCCCGGCAGATCAGCCTTGGCGATCACCGTGGCAGCCGTGACAGCCTGCCCCTCCTGCACCAGTACCTCACCAGGGATCGGCAAGATCCGCCTCTTCCGAACTACGGTGCGCGGCGTGACACGCAAGCCCGGCGTATAGGAATGAGCCATCGCTTATACTCAATGTTCCGGGTTCCAAGTTCCAGGTTCCAGGCTGTAAAGAGGTTCCAAGTTCCGAGTACCAAGTTCCAAGTTTAGAACCCAGAACCTGGAACCCGGAGCCTGGAACTGCGAAGCGGAACCTGGAACGTCACTCGGGATACAGATCGACTGCGTTCGCCCAGGAGCGCAGTTGCGCGGCCCGTTCCGACGAATCCTCTGGCAGGCTCAGTGGCCGCCCCCTGGCATCCAGGATCAGGCCGACGACGCCGCCTGTCGCCTTCAGGACCACCGCCTTCCCCTTGCCAGCCCCAAGGTCAAAGCTTCTTGACGGCTCGGCTTGAAGCTCGGCTTCCGCCCCTGGTGCGAGCTCGATGCGAAGGAGATCCCCGAAGCGGAGGGCTTCTTTCTCTTCCCGACCGTCCGCGAACCGGATGGTATACGCGAAACATGGCTCACCGGGCTTCGCGCTCCCCTCGGCAGCAAGGCAGCTCCCCAAGGGGATCAAACAATCCTTCAGGAAGACCTCGGTGGCGGCCCGCTCATTGACCTGTGACAGCACACCCAGGTGGGGCATCATGAAGATACTGTCCACAGCCAGCCGCGTGAGTCCGAGCGGCTGGTAGGCGTCGATCATCATTATCATCGCCTGGACACGGCGCGGAGCATGGGAGAGAATCCCGCCGCTGCCGATGATCAGGTCGATCCGGTACAGGTCGATGAGACTCTTCCCGCCTTCCTCCTGTTCGAAGGCATCCGCGATGGTCCGTTCCTGCTGAACGCCCTTCAGCTCAACCGCGAGCGCCTTGTGCTGCTCCAGGGCAAGCCGGAGCGCCTCTCGGGCCACTGCCTGCTCCAAGGCCAGGTCCTGCTGCATCTGGGGGATGGTGGTGGGGCGAATCATCTTATTCTTGATCCGGTTTCGTATGTCCTGTTCCTCCAGGACCAGCGGAAGCCACCGCTGGATCTTCTCAAGGCCGGCCTCGGCCAGGACATTGCTGATACTGTAGCTCATCCCGAGATTGGCGCTCACCGTTCGGGTAAACTGTCCGTCCACCACCGAGAAGACATCGGTCGTGGCGCCCCCGATGTCCACGCCAAGCAGGTTGAGTCCCTGCTGCCTCGCCGCCTTTTCCATGATGAGACCGACAGCGGCGGGCGTCGGCATGATCGGCGCTCCGGTCCAGCCCATCAGCGCTCCGTACCCTGGCGCCTGGGCCATGACATGTTCGAGGAAGAGGTCGTGGATCTTGTGGCGGGCCGGCGCCAGGTTCTCCCGCTCCAGGACGGGACGGATGTTATCGGTCATGACGATGGCGGTCCGGTCGCCCAGGATCTCCTGGATCCGGCCACGGGCATCCTTGTTGCCAGCAAAGATGACCGGCAGCTTAAAACCCCCGCCAAGGCGGGGCTTCGGATCTGCCGCCCGGATGTACTCCGCCAGTTCGACGACGTGCGAGATGGTTCCGCCATCGGTCCCGCCCGACAGCAGGATCATATCGGGCCGCAGATGCCGGATCCGCTCGATCTTCTCATGCCCGGCCCTGCCATCATTACTGGCCAGAACATCCATGACGATGGCTCCGGCCCCGAGGGCGCAACGCTGGGCGCTCTCGGCGGTCATGGCCATCACCACGCCCGCCACCATCATCTGGAGGCCGCCGCCAGCGCTGCTCGTGGAGACGTAGATATCGACCCCGCGACCCTGATCGGCGGGTGTCAGGATCTTCTCCCCCTCCAGGATCCTCCGCCCCGACAGCTCCTCCACCTCCTGGATGGCGTTCAGGACCCCGCGCGTCACATCGTCGAATGGCGCCTCAACCGTGGTCGGCGCCTCGCCCCGAAAGGTCTGGCGGTACTGGTCGCCGACCTTCTCGATCAGGATCGCCTTGGTGGTCGTGCTGCCACAGTCGGTGGCCAAGATCGCCGTCATCTCCTCACTTGTGGTGAGCCTGTCCTGAGCAGAGCCGAAGGGCCCTGTCGAACCACTCATCGCCGATGTCCCTCTTCCTCGAGCCCGTGGTGAGCTGAGTCGAACCACCTGTGGTGAGCCGTGTCGAACCAGCGGAGCCGGTCGGCAAAGAGCGCCGGCGTGTCCCGACGTTCCAGCAAGCGGGCGAGCCGTTCGATCTCTTCGGGTGGGGCAACCACTTCCACGATCGGCAGCAGGGCATGGACGAGCTGGCCTCCAAGGAAACCGAGTGGGGCCAGGGACTCCACTAAGAAGATGGCAGGGGTCGCGAGACCGCGATCAGCGACAAGACGGGCAAGGCGATCCAGGAGCGCGAGCTCGTCCGCCTGTAGCTGGTCCCGCTTCACACGGAGGGCAAAAGCATGGGCGGCGGCGCGCCGCAGGCGGCCCCAGAACCCCTGCCAGCCTGAAGGCGCAGCCGGGCCAAGGAGCAGGGGTGTGGGGCCTGAGGACATTGGGTTACTTGGTGGGAGGGACCTGCCCTGGGGGCGACGTCTGTCCGGCGGCCGGCGGCGCCGGAACGCCAGCCGAGGGCGCGGGGCTCGAGACGGCCTGTCTGGCCCGTTCCTCTGTAATCACAGACGAACCGCCCCTGTGGCTTGAATAGATGGCCAAACCGAGGGACGAGATCATAAACAGAATGGCGACCGCTAATGTCACCTTGCTCAAGAAGGTGGCAGCGCCGCGGCCACCGAAGACGGTCTGGCTCGAGCCACCGCCAAAGGCGGCGCCGATATCGGCACCTTTACCGCTTTGAAGGAGCACAACCAGAATGAGGATAACTGCAATGAGCAGTTGCAGAACCGAGAGAACAATGGACATCTAATCCCTCCTTAAAACGTGGGGGATAGGGTATAGGGGTCAGGGTCTAGGATGAAAGCCTTTCCTAAACCCTCCACCCTTTTTCTCCTTAACTCCTGGCGGCTTTTGCGATCAGAGCAAACGAATCGGCCTGCAGGCTGGCCCCGCCGACCAGCGCGCCGTCGATCTCCGATCGTCGGAGCAGGTCCTTGGCGTTTTCAGGCTTGACACTTCCTCCGTAGAGGATGCGGACATGCTGCGCGATGTCGGCGCCGAACAGGCCGGCAATGGTCATCCGGACATGGGCGTGCATCTCCTCGGCCTGGCCCGGAGTGGCCGTTTTTCCCGTGCCGATGGCCCAGACCGGTTCATAGGCGAGGGTGAGTCCTCGAACCTGCTCGGGGACGAATCCCGACAGCACGCCCTTTACCTGCGCTCCCACAACGCCGTGGGCGCGCCCAGCCTCTCGCTCCGAGAGCGTCTCTCCAACGCAGATGATTGGCGTGAGGTTGCTGGCCAGGGCAGCCAGGCTCTTCTTGTTCACGGCCTCATCAGTCTCTCCAAAATACTGGCGTCGCTCGGAGTGGCCGACGATGACATAGCGGCACCCAAGATCACGGAGCATCTCTGCTGACACCTCGCCCGTGTAGGGCCCCTCCTTTGCCCAATGCAGGTCTTGCGCCCCCAAGCCGATCCTCGACCCCCAGAGGACCTGGGCAACAGCCACAAGCGCGGTGAATGGAGGGCAAATGACCACGTCGATCCCATCCGGGTTGGCCAGCTCTTTTACCACTTCCTCCGCCAACACAACGGCTTCGGATGGCGTCTTGTACATCTTCCAGTTGCCGGCAATGAGTGGTATCCGCATGATTAGAAGAACAGGGTATAGGGTTTAGAGTCTAGGGCAATGGCTTCGAAAGACCCTTGTTACCCCCATACCCTATACCCTCCACCCTAGTCCTTATCGGTGAGCGCGGCTATCCCAGGTAGCTCCTTCCCTTCCAGGAACTCCAGGGACGCGCCACCCCCGGTCGAGATGTGGGTCATCTTATCCGCAACTCCGGCTTGAGCAACTGCGGCTGCCGTGTCGCCGCCCCCAATAACCGAATGGGCGCCGGAGGCCGCCACCGCTCTGGCAACGCCAAACGTTCCCCCTTGGAAGGGAAGCAGCTCGAAGACACCCATCGGCCCGTTCCAGAGGATCGTCTTCGCCTGTCCGATCTCTTGAACGAACCGGCTAAGTGTCACGGGCCCGATGTCGAGCGCCATCCACCCGGTTGGGATCGTCCCCTCGACCCGCCTGGTCGGCGCACCCGCATCAACCCGCTCAGCAATGATATGGTCGGTGGGCAGGTGGATGGAGACCTTTGCGCGCCTGGCCTGCTCCATCGTCTCTGCCGCTACCGTGAGCCGGTCGGCTTCCACAAGAGAGCCACCCACATCGTGCCCCTGAACCTTCAGGAAGGTATAGGCCATTCTCCCGCCGATGAGAAAGCTGTCCACCTTTGAGAGCAGGTTGGCCAGGACACCGATCTTGTCCGAGACCTTGGCCCCTCCGAGAATCGCCACGAAGGGCCGTTTCGGCGAATCGAGCAGCGCACCTAGCTGCTGGAGTTCCGTCCGCATGAGAAAGCCGCACGCCGCCTGCTTGACGAACCTTGTCACACCCACGGTGGAGGCGTGAGCACGGTGCGCGGCCCCGAACGCGTCGTTGACGTACAGGTCGCACAGGTCCGCCAATGCCCGAGTGAACGCTTCGTCGTTCTTCTCCTCCTCCGAATGAAAGCGGCAATTTTCCAGCATCAACACCTGCCCCGCGCCCATCATGCCGATCTGAGCCTTGACCTGCGGTCCCACGCAATCTTCAGCCATCTCCACCGGACGCCGCAGCAACGCTGAGAGCCGCACAGCCACCGGCCTGAGGCTGAATTTCGCGGAGGGGCCGCCCTTGGGCCGGCCAAGGTGAGAGATCAGAAGCACCTTCGCCCCATGCCCAATGGCATAGTTGATCGTGGGGAGGGCGGCGCGGACGCGGGTGTCGTCAGTGATCGTTCCTTGCTCATCAAGCGGGACATTGAAATCGACCCGGATCAGGAGGCGTTTCCCTTTTAGTTCCAGGTCATCGATGCAGTATTTCATAAGAAAGTTCCAAGTTCCGGGTTCGGCTTCGCGGTTCCGTGTTCCATGTTCCGAGTTCCGGATTTCTAACGTGAACCTGGCACTTGGAACCTGGAACTGAAGTTCATCGCTGTCCGATGAACTTCACGAGGTCCCGGATCCGGCAGGAGTAGCCCCACTCGTTGTCGTACCAGGACAGGATCTTGACCAGGGTGCCGTCCACCACGGATGTCGAAAGGCCATCCACGATCGAGGAGAGCGGGTTGCCGTTGAAGTCAACGGAGACCAACGGCTCCTCGCAGAAGCCGAGGATACCCTTCAGTTCCTTGTCCGCTGCCTTGCGCAGGGCTGCGTTGACCTCTTCCGCCGTCACCACCCGCTCTGTCTCCACCACGAGATCAACCAGAGAGACGTTGGCGGTAGGCACGCGAATGGCGATCCCGTGCATCTTCCCCTGCAACGCCGGCAGCACCAACCCGACCGCCTTGGCCGCGCCCGTGCTGGTAGGGATCTGGGACAGGCCGGCGGCCCTGGCCCGGCGGAGATCCTTGTGAGGGAGATCCAGGATCTGCTGGTCGTTGGTATAGGCATGGATGGTGGTCATGAAGCCGTGGCGGATGCCGAAGTTTTCCATGATGACTTTGGCGACAGGGGCAAGGCAGTTGGTGGTGCAGGAGGCATTGCTGATGATCGCATGCCTGGCCGGATCATACATCTTCTCGTTGACGCCCAGCACAATCGTGATGTCGGGATCCTTCGCGGGCGCCGAAATGATCACCTTCTTGGCACCGGCCTCCAGATGCTTGATGGCGCCAGCTCTATCGGTGAAGCGTCCGGTCGATTCTATAACCACCTCCACCCCCAGCTCTTTCCAGGGAAGCACCGCGGGGTCTTTCTGGGCGAAGACCTTGACCTCACGACCGTTGACAACGATGGCGTCGTCCTTAGCCCTCACCTCCGCTTTCAGCGCCCCGTGGATGGAGTCGTACTTCAGCAGGTGGGCGAGCGTCTTGGCGTCGGTAATGTCGTTCACCGCCACGAACTCCAACTCGCGGTCTCCGAGCGCCGCCCGAAAGGCATTTCGGCCGATGCGGCCGAAGCCATTGATCGCAACCTTGATGGCCATAGCCTCACTCCCTCCTTGAAGCTGATGGATCGAACGATGGTGGCTCCGGCGAGCGAAACCCTTCACACCCGGAGGCTAAAAGAAAAATCCGCCCTCCGTGAGCTCTGTCAAACGACCTGTCGTGAGCCTAGTCGAACGACTCCCCACGATGGAGCGAACCCTCGCTTCCTTATACGGTCTTTAGCCCTAAAAGTCAACATGGTTCACAGTTCACCGTTCACGGTTCAGAGCATCGAGTTCAGGGGTCAGAGTAGAGGACTGGTAAGCCGCAAGTCAGAAAACTCTAACCCGCCAACTGTCAACTGTGAACCGTCAACCCGTTAACTATGAACGCTTCATCTTTTGACGGGTTCGCGCCGAATCGATGAGATAGTCCAGGAGCGGTCGGCAGGCCTCGGGAACGGACGACTCATCCATCTCGACCTTTTTTACCCGATCTCCATCCTCGACCGTCACCCGATACTGAAACCGGTCGGCCTCTCGAATGGGTGATCGTCGCGAGGTGGGCTGTTCGAAGAAGAACGCGGCGGCGATCAGACGACGAAGACGGTCTGTTTCCTCGGGAGGTAGCATCTCGGTGTCGAGCGTCGCCGTTAAGCGTACTCCTGCGACACCGCCTGTCCTGACAAACTCAACTTTCATGTTTTACCCTTGGAGAGCAGGGTCTAGGGTTTAGGGTAGAAGCTCTGAAATGCCCCTTGTACTCCGTACCCTATACCCTAATACCCACCGCGGTCCATCCCTCTCGAACCGCTTTCTGCTCGAGGCTCCCGGCCCCGTACAGGTCTTTCGCTACTGCCACTGTCCATCGCGCCGCATCTCTAAACGAGGAGGCTGGCCGCAGTTTGTCTCTCAAGGTGACGTACCAGATCTGTCCCGCCTTGGTCCACGCGTTGCCACCCAATCGAATCGCCGTCTCATAGAAGGCCCGGTTCGGGACACCCGAATTGATGTGGACACCGCCATTATCGTCATGGGTCTTCACATAGTCTTTCATATGCCCCGGCTGGGGATCTTTTCCGAGGACATCATCGTCATACGCGGTGCCAGGCTCTTTCATCGAACGGAGCGCTTTTCCCTTTACTCCTGGAGCTAACAGACCTTTCCCGATCAGCCAATCGGTGATCTTCGCGGTCTGTCGGCGTTTATACTGCTTGACCAATGACCCGAACACGTCCGAGAAAGACTCATTGAGAGCACCCGACTGATCTTGATATTCCAGGCCAGCTTCGTACTCTGTCACACCATGGGTCAGTTCGTGCCCGATCACATCAATCGCAATGGTGAATCGATTGAAGAGTTCGCCGTCGCCGTCTCCATAGACCATCTGCTGGCCGTTCCAAAAGGCGTTATCATAATTGCGACCATAGTGGACGGTGGAATCCAATCGCATTCCCCGCTCATCAATCGAGTTGCGGCCAAACACCTTAAGGTACAGATCATACGTCGCCCCCGCGCCATCGTACGCCTCGTTTACCGCCCGGTCCTTACTTTTCGGATCCCCCTCTCCCCGCACCAACCGACCAGGCAAGGCCGAACGGTTCCTGGCATCATACACCGTCCGACGCTTTGTCCCGGTAGCGGTTATCCCCATCGCCGCGATCACGGAAAGCGCCTGGCGCTGGCCCCGCATCTGCTCGGATAGGGTGAGCGTCTGCCACGCCCACTCCTGCTGCTTGGCGTTTCCCCGTCTCGCGATCTCCTTGAGCATGTGCGGCGGAATGATACAAAAAATCGGGCATCGCCTCCCTGACCCCTCACGACACCGCCCAGCTCGCCCCCTCATCTCTCGATCTCCTTCTCCCTTAAGTCCCGGAAGGCTTCAGGTACAGCACGTCGTACTCGTCGAGACCTTCGGGGAATCGTTTCGCCAGTCGAGTTAAACCCTCAACAATGGTCCGTATTTCAAATCCGCGGATGCTGGAAGGGCAAAGAATGATCCCGGCGTAGGGCTGTTCACGGCGGACGGCCTCTCGGGCGAGGATAACGAAGTGCCGAACATTTCTGGTTACCAGGCTCCGCCCCACTTGTGCGGCGTAGGCAAGCTGCTCCCGGTCTGACAGTTGGGCGTTCCCTACTTCGAAGGCGCTGACCACATCAATTCCCCTCTTCCGAAGCCGCTCGGCAATTTGAGGAGAGAGATCCTCATCCAGATACAACTTCATGCGGTGCGCACAAAGCCGGGAACCGTCGCCTGGACGGCCTCCCGAGTCAGCGCCGCATTTTCGTCGATGGCCGCGTCAATTTCCTGGGGATACTTACTGTAGTAAAGCAGGCAGGCTTTCACCTGGGCGCCTGAGAGCCGGGGGAGCGACCTTCGCAGCGCCCGCTCATCCTTTCGGGCGGCCAGGTAATCCCGGATGACCTCCCAAACCCCAAGGCCGGTACCTCCGACCTTGGCTTCCCGCCCTGCGGGCTCATCGGCAAAGTAGATCCCTGGACACTCCCGCATCCGCAGGGCCTCGTCGATCAGGTCCTGGGTCACCTCGGAGAAGGAGCGTCGCGTCCGCCTGGCAATCCGATCGATTTCAACCCGCAACCGTGGCCGCAGCCGCAACGTTTTCGTAGGCGTTGCCATGTTGACACCCCCTGTGCATCATAACTGACTTACACTGTAACACCTTGTATTACTTTCGTCAACACTGGTCGAACCACGTGGGGTTCAGAGTTCATAGTTCATGGTTCATAGTAACCAAGTCGCAAACGAAAATCTATGAACTGTGAACTCTGCACTATGAACGATTCGGATGTTTGACCTTGTTGCGCCGCCGCTATGGAGCTACTACTCCAAATCGTTTCGATGGGAAACACAAGCCTGAAGGCAGGAGGGCAGGGTGAGGCCGGCATCCTCGCGCAAGGTGCCCGTGTCGAGCTCATCGAGGGAGAGATTGTCGAGTTGGTTCCAATCGCGAGCCACCATGCCGCATGTGTAGCTCGCCTTACCCACTTATTCACGCTCTCTCTGGGGAACCGGACGATCGTCTGGATTCGAAGTCCTGCGCGCGTCATTCTACTCGATCTCAGCGAACCCAGAGCCAAGTCGCTTCGCAGGCATCCGTGACGGCGGCGACTGCCTGGGCCTTGCGGAACCGGCTCAGCCGTTGCCGAATGACCTGTTCCCTGATAAGGTGGGCCGGAGGGAGTGTTACCCATGAATCGTAACTGTACTCGCGACAGGCCGATACCCCTTGCGCACTTCGTCGATCACGCGGTACCGCTGATGGACTCGGGCCGCCAGGGACAGATCCTTGAGTTTCGCCTTCAGCGGTTGTCGCTCGCTCCTTGTCAGGGGCCGCAGCTGAACACGTTTGGCCATCCCGTCCCTCCATTCGAGAAACAGGATGGCGTAATTTGACCTGCCCCCCTTGAACCGGTCCAGGTGTTATGGTAGAAATTGGCCTGGATCGGGGCCTGAGAAGGGAGGGGCGCATGGGTCGGCAGCGATACACACCAGAGCAGATCATCGGCACGTGGCGTGAGGTCGAGGTGGCCC
>OBEQ010188712.1_pt1 | contig 51119 bp, 56 predicted proteins | sample 1670901 | NCBI WGS metagenome assembly OBEQ01 (sample SAMEA104232315, study PRJEB22302) | groundwater metagenome | biome: forest; feature: aquifer; material: groundwater | place: USA | collected 2011-08-07 | depth 5.4 m
GTTGAAAGTAATGGACTGCGAGGATGCGTTCAAGTTGGCTGCAGTGTTGATAGTGGTGACGTTGGGTGCGGTTAGGTCTACGATGAGTGTTTGGTTGCTGTTGTAGAACGCGCAGTTTCCTGCCACGTCGCAGGCCTCCATGTTCCAAGTAATCAAAAGGTTGGCAGGCAAGCTGCTTAACGCAACCAAGATTGGCGTGTTGTTGTGAATCGCGGTTAGCGAGCTGTTCGTGGCGTTGCGGTGCCAGGCGGTTGAACTAGAGCTCCAGTAAACGCTTGCGTTTGCAAGCTGCACGTTGTCCTTCACTGAAACGTTGAAAGTAATGTTCTGCGTTGAGGAGTTTAACTGGTTTGAGGGGGAGTTTACTGTCGTGACGTTTGGTGCGGTGATGTCAACTATTGCCGTCCTATTGGCATTATACTGCGCGCAGTTGCCAACGCTGTCGCACACTTCCGCAATCCACTGCGTGCGGTTATTTGCAGGCAAGTTGCTTACCGTGACGAGCAGCCAAGAGTTATTGTTGGCTGAAGTGAGCGAGCTGTTGGTGGCATTCCTGTGCCAAATGCCAGTCGCGTTGTGGAAGATTGAGACGTTCTTCAAGTCAGTGTTGTCAGTGGCAGTAACGTTGAAAGTAATCGACGCGGTAGAGGAGTTGAGTTGGTTGGCCGGCGAGTTTACGGCAGTTACATTCGGAGCCGTGGTGTCCGAAACCACGCTAATCGTCATTGTGCGGTTGGCGTTGTACTGCGCGCAGTTTCCTGCCACGTCGCACGCCTCCATAATCCAGTTGCTCGTGTTGCCGTTGGGCAAGTTGCTTACCGTCACTAAGATGGGCGTGTTGTTGTGGACCGCAGTCAACGAAGAGTTTGTCGCGTTGCGGTGCCAAACGCCAGTCGCGTTGTGGTAGATGCTTGCATTTGCAAGCTGAACGTTGTCTTTTACAGTAACGTTGAAAGTAACGCTAGCCCCAACTGTTGCAGCGTTGGCAGGCGAGTTGACGGTAGTGACGTTGGGCGCAGTCAAGTCAACTATGAGGGTGCGGTTGGCGTTGTACTGCGCGCAGTTGCCAACGCTGTCGCACACTTCCGCAATCCACTGCGTGCGGTTGTTCTCAGGCAAGCTGCTTACCGTGACGAGCAGCCAAGAGTTATTGTTGGCTGAAGTGAGCGAGCTGTTGGTGGCATTCCTGTGCCAAGTGCCAGTCGCGTTGTGGAAAATCGATGCGTTCTTGAGGTCAGTGTTGTCTGTTGCAGTGACGTTGAAGGTAATGTTTTGCGAGCTGGCGTTTAAGTGGTTGGCTGGCGAGTTGACGGCAGTCACGTTAGGTGGGGTAGTGTCCCCGCCAGCGGTGTACACTACGGTGAGGTAAGGCCGCGTTTCGGCAGGCGTGGCCTCAGTGGTGTTGAGCGCTCCCCGCACGGGACTTCCCGCGCCAGCGCAAGCTTCAGTGCCGTTTACTGCAATGCTGAACCACTTTTGCGCAAGCTGGTCTTGAAGCTGAGTCTGCGCGGTGCTGCCCAAAACCACGTCGTTTTTTCCTATGCTCGTGTTGAAGTTGTTCACCGTAGTAAAGACAGTCCCGTTGCCAAGGTAAGCGTACAAGTCGGAGTCACTGCTTACGTTGGCAGCCGGGTACGTCAGGTTCCGGAATTCAGTGGCATTCACGCCGCCAAGGCAGTCCTGCTTTGTGCTCACGTACACTGTGAGGTTCAAGCCAGTTACAGTTGCAGTGCTGGGAATGTCGGAAGTGTTGAAATCCAGGAACGCACGGTCTGTTGTTATAGCGCCTAGCGTCCCGAAAAGCATGGTCGCAGCAGTGGTGTCGCGAGTGTAAAATCCCATGGTAAAATCCACGTACCCGTCGGCAGCACTCGTCTGGTTGGTGTAAAGGACTATTGTGGGGTCCACTACTGCCGGGAATGCCAGGTTGAGGTTTTGCAGGTAGAGCGCTGGCAGCGTCAGGCCGAGCCTTATGCCGTTTTGTGAGCTGGAAATTTCGTAGTCCAAGTCCTTCCTGAATCTTCCCTTGGCGTCTTGCACAAAAGGCGGCGCCATCGAAAATACGGGTAGGCCGGTTGCGTTGTCAAAGAAAGTGATGCTGCCGTCCGCCTGTTTTGCAAACGAGACGCCTTCGAGCGCCGCGTCGAAGGAAAACTTGGTTGGCGAGCTTGCGTTATTGAGCAAAATGGTTTCCTTGACTCCTTCTGGCAGCACTTCGTACTTCAAGTCCGTTGAAGGCAACGCGTCGTGGTAGAAGATTGCACTTCCATCCGCCCTGCCTGCAACTGCGGAGCCGCCTTCAAGCGCGAGTTCGACCGCACTTGCCCCTTTCTGGAACCTCACGAGCGTAGTGCCGGCAATGAGCTGCTGGTCAAAGAACGCGCCGAATTTTGTGGAGGCTGAGGCGAATTCAAGCTCGCCGTCGTCCTCAACTGCCTGCTGCTGCGAATCTTTCGCAACAGCTTTTCCAGTAATGGGGGACGCGGCCTTTTTATTGCCAACCATTTTTTTGCCAGTTTTCTTCACCGGTTTTTCCAGCGTGGTGTTCACCTTCAACCAGGAGCCGTCGTCCTGCTGGAAAAACGCTCCGTTAGAGTGCAGTTCTGCCACAAAGCTGCTTCCCCGCCGGGTTACCTTCGCGTTTTCACTGATTTTCTCAACCTCGTCTCCTTGCAGGTCGTTTCGGTCTTTTTTTAGCACGGGCTTGCCGCTTTTCTTGCGTTCGCCGGGTGCTGCCGGGCTTGGCGATGCTTGGATTGATGGGGAGGGGATTGGTGATGGGCTTGGCGAGACTTCCGGGGAAGGCGAGGTTGCTATGTTTGGGGATGGATTTGGTGACGGGCTTGGCGATGCTTGGATTGATGGGGTGGGTGTGGGAGTTAGGCTTGGCGAGACTTCCGGAGAAGGCGAAGGTGATGGACTTGGGGAAGGCGAGCTCTCCGCTTTGCCTGAGGGGACGAGGGTTGCGGCGTGCACTTCGTCGAAAGTAGTCACGAGCGGGATTTGCGACGAGACGATTATCTTCACAGTGAACGAGTCTTTTTCACGGTCCACTAGTTTAGTCAAGTCGCATAGGAAAAGGGAGCCTTTCTCGGTTGCCTCAAGCGCGCTGCAGGCTTCCTTGAACGAGCCGTCCTGCTGCTTGACCCAAACGCTCAAGTTCGACGAATCAACGGAGGCAAAGAAAATCCTCGAAATACTTTTGGCCTTAACCGACGCGGTTGGAGTGGGCGTCGAGGAAGGCGTTTCATTTGCAGCAGGCGTTGCTGCAACAGAAGGAGTTCCGGTTGCAGCAGGCGTTGCCGAAGGTTCTCGTGTTTGGTTCGCATTCGGCGAGGGGCTTGGAGAAGCTTCGGGTGAAGGGGATGCACTAGGAGAAGGCGAGCTTTGTGCAGGTGCTGAGGGTGCGGGCGTTGAAGTGATTTCTGGAGTTGGCTGCACGGCGGGCAAAGCGCCGGGGGTTGCCTGTGGCGTGCCTAGGCGCGCGGCCGCAATCTTCAAGTATAGCAGCACGGGCCCGTTTTTTTCTATTGACTGCGGGTTTTGGAAAGTAAATTCGAGGCTCGCCTTGTCTTCCCCGGCCGATAGCACTTGCACTCCCTGGTCGCCTTCAGTGGCAAGTGATTTGAACAGGCTCTCTGAAAGCGGTTGGCCGTTGACTGCCGCGCTGGCCAAAGGCAATTCAACTACGTTGGTTTCACCCCTAAGCGAGAGCCCTGTAATGGGCTTTAGCAAACTACCCCAAGGGATTATCGAAATTGCGATGAGCACTACAATTAGCAGCGCAGCAATTTCCTCTGGCTTTGCTACGCTAAACCCGCCAATGACCCGGCTGGCCAGCCGCCTCCTGCCAACTATTCCTTCGGCCAATTTTTTTTCCCACCAACAGCCTTTCGGCCCACCGCAATAATTACCTTCAAGCCAATTAAAAACTTTCACTAATGCAAAAACTCCCGCCCATTCAAGCGCAGGTATTTTAACTCTCAAATTCCTTGCATTTTCATGCCGCCGATGACCCCCCTAGAAATGCGAAAAAATATGCTTATGGAACGCTCTAAAGCAGTGCAATCCCGCCACCCGTCTGCGCCTAATTCAGGGAAGGGCTTGTTTTCTTCAATAAAGACTACGCTTAATTACGCTAAGAGCAATCCCGGCGGCGTTGCATTGCGCTCCTTGCCGTTTGGTTTGGGAACGGTTTTTGGGATTCAAAGCGAGGCAAGGCTTGCAGAACGCAACCGCTCCCTGTTGATTGCGCGCGCAAAAGACGCCTCACGCCCGCGCAATTTGCAAACCGATGGCCGGCCGGTATTTTTACCTCCGCAGCAAGCGCAGGCTCAGGGTGGGCTCGCCTACCGATTGCCTTCGCCGCAAGTTGTCAAGCTAAGCCAAGCTCCTAGCCTGCAACGCTTTTCCACTCTTTTGGCGCGCCGCCAGCCTCCAGTGACTCCAACAACCCGCCCGGTTGCTTCGCGCGCAGACGCCGATTTCAAAAAACAGCTTGCCGGCAAAAAAGCCGGCCACCCCACTCTTGCGGATTGGGTGGTGCGCCGCGAGCTTGCCTTGCGCGTCCAGCCAAGGAGAGCTCCCAGAATTGCGGGCAAGAGCGTTGCTTGATTGAAACGTAATTTGTGGGAAATCGTTTAGGGAAATGCAGCGTTTCGTTTATCAAGCGAACAAACTGGGCGGCAATTGGCTTGCTTGCCAGAGCGTTTTTGGAAAGCAAGCGCAAGCCTTCTGGAAGAAAATAGTAGTTTTTCGCAAGCTTTTTGCCAAGTGGCAATGCTTCTAATTCCGTGCCACTCTTCGGTTACTAATTAGGGTTCTGTCTCTTTAACGGTTGTTTGAAGCGAATGTCGCACAACGGTTGATTAGACTTGATCCCCAATTTGACGGCTTTGAATCATTTCCGTTAAATCTACTTTGGAATTTAGAAATCGAGACAGTTCATCAAGGGTAAAAATTTCTGTAAACCCCTTATCTTTCAGATAATCAATTACTTCGCTTTCAAGTTGTTGGTCGTATATGAAATAGAGTTTTGCTACGCCCTTTGCCTTGAGAATTTGAGCAATTGAAGCAATAGTTCTAGCGGGCTTGAGTAATTTAATATCGTGCGGACAAAATATTGATTCAGTAAATTTTCGTTCATCGGGAGCATAACCTGCGATTAAAAGCTGGGGAATATGTATTTTTTTCTGATGTTCTCGGTGGGTTTGATAAAAAATTAATTTTTCAACTATTTGAATTTTAGAATTCCATTCAGCCCCAAATTGTGCTTGTAGTATAATTTTGACAACGTCTGAACTACAAACAAAAGCGGCGCCATCTTTCAAAATTATCCCCTAAAATTAGCTCTAGTCCTCTAAGTCTCCCTTAGAGAGTAGAAAATCTGGAATCGCGACGCTTGCAGAAATTTTTTCACGAACATCGGAAAAAGCGGCGTCAACCTTATCGTAAGTAGAGTCTATATCTGGATTATGCACTACTACTCTGATTACATCGTTAGAACTGAAACTATTTTTTTTCGTAATAGTTTAGTTTTGTAGGCGGTTGTTGACGAGTTCTTGCAAATATTCAATGAAGTTTGCGTCCTGCAATCGGGCTGTTTGGAAAAAGCTCATGAGTTCTGCGGTTGTTGCCGCGCCTTGTTCTGATTGGCTGCCGAACGAGGTTTTCCTCATTACTACTGCGGGGCGGATGCCCCGCTCGGCGGGGTTGTTGTCATCTTCAAGTCCGCGGTGGGCGCAGAAGGTGAACATTTCTTTCTCGTGCCGTAGCAAGCGTTTTACCAAACGCTTGCAGTCCTTATTGGCATAGTGTTGAGAGAGAAGCGCGTGAAGGCGCTTCTCTGCAAACTCGCGTGTTTTCGCGCCGTGGTTCCGCTCCGACTTCGCCCAGTAGTAGAGGCGCATGAGGTGGGAGGCGAAGGCGGAGAATTCTCTGGCGGGCTTGTACTTCAAAACTTTGTCGAGCTCGCGTTTCAAATGCACCCAGCATTTTTGCTTCTCGCACGAGAGTACGTTGTAGGCGCTCCAGAAGTCTGAAGTGAAAACTCCTTTGAATCCGGCCATGACTTCTTCCGGCACAGTATGGCCGCGCGTGTGGCGTACTGTAAAGTACGCGGTTCGTTTTCCGATGAATTCCCAGAGCCACCAGTTCTTGCCTTTAACTCGCCAGCTCGTCTCATCACCGTGCACTTGTTTTTCTTTGAGCAACTCCCCTCGGAGTTGCTGGTAGTCCTCGCCGAGAAACTCGGCGAGTTTGCTGCACGTGTTGATTACTGTAGCGCTGCTCACGTGCAGGCCGTAATCGGTTTTCAGGAGAAAACAAACTTTGTCTACGGAAACGCCGAGCATTCGCAGGCAAGCAATCCACAAGGCAAGCGTCAAGTCGAAGCGAGAGTTGGGAAGGGTGTTTGGTACTTGGGGTTCGATTGTCTTGTGGCAGTCATTACAATAGCCTTCGGGAATCGTATACCTGACGTTTTCCAAATGGCCTGGAATCAACCGGGTTACTACCCGTGTGCGCACTCGTTTTGCATGAATTGGCTTGCCACAGTCAGGGCATGTTTCTACTGGCGAGAGCTCGACTTCCTTGTGGATTTCGTCGGGCGTGTTACGCCCGACACCCTCGTGGCCTTCCGGACGGCCGGAAGGCTTCGCCTCCTTTTCTTCGACATCAGGCTTTACAAAAGCAGCCAAAATTCTAGGTGACTGCCTGCGCAACAAGCGCTCCAACTTGTCAAGACGCTTGCGCAATTCCCCATACTTTTTCTCAAGCTCACTAAAGTGCTCGAGGGACAACTCGAGCTCCTTGACACGGCGAGCCAAAGGCTCGCAGTCACTGCACGTCATGGTTCAAGCAGCACCGCTTTGACGTTCTTTCCTTGCCAGTGTTTGGGTACGTAAATGCGGGCGCTGTTGCCGCCCGCCTGCGCTACCTTCTCAACAGCCTCGTAACCCTTCAACTCAATCAACATCGCCTTCATAAGTAGTTACATTGTAACTACTAGAAGTTAAAGTTTTCGGTAGGAGAGTCATAAAACGCGATTCTACGGGTTGGTCGATTTCGCTTTTGGCCAGCTACAAAACTAAACCCTTACACTATTTTTTAAAAGAAGTATTTAGGCTTTCTTTTCTTCAGCCTTCTTTTCCTTGGGCTTGACTACAAAACCGAGTTCTTCGAGACCCTTGGGCCCCTTTGCAACGATTTTGGCGTTTACCTGCATTGTCTGTGCTGAAACAACGCTGCCCATCACCGGCTTTTTCTTGCGCTGGCCTTTCTTCAAACCGCGTATTCCAGGGGGTGCTGAAAGCAGTGCAAAAGTCCTCTTCGAGCCGGGGATGCCTGAGCGCATTGGAAAGCCTGCGTTGCTGCTGCCGCCGGTGAGCTGCAATTCATAGCCGCCCAAGCCTACAACTCCGCCCTCTACTTTCTCGCCTATTTTCTTTCCAACCAGCATGCCTTCCTGTTCCTTAGGAATTTCGCGCTGGTAGCTTTTGCCCGTAGAATCGCTGACAACCATTTTCATTTCCAAACCAACTCTCTAATTGCTTATGTAAATCGCTGTAAGCAAGAAAAACTCTAGAAACAGCAAACATATTTAGACGGAAAAGATATTTATACCCAGCCAGCCCCATACCTCTACAAAGTGGTTACCGCCTTGAACTACAAACTCTTGCTTTTCACAATCGCATTAATCGCAATTGCGATAAATTTCGCTTATGCCGAGCCGAACCCCGCGCCCCAAACGTGCACCCTCAACGATCCATTACCGCGTTGTTCAGGTCTTATATGCACCCCTCCAGTGGGAGCCCGTACTTGCGTTAATACAGATACGGCCGCCTATGTGACAGAGGTGAAAGCAGTTTGCTCTGGAGGTTTCTGCAAATGCATTGACTCCAAGATTGCTCAATGCACGACAAAGATGTGCATACAACAAGGTTTAGATAATGCGAGGTGCTGTAACACAGGCGAGGCTGCCTGCCTAAACCCCACCGAAACGCCAACCCCCACTCCGACACCTACGCCAACCCCCACCAAAACCCCCGTACCTCCGCAAGACTCCGATACTCCCTGTACTATCACCTATCAAAGCTATTCAGTAGTCGACAGTTGCACGCAAAAGGAGACAATCGGCGCATGGACTTGCAAACTTGACAAAATTTTTGACAGTGGCACAAACAGTTACATTGATTATTGCGAAACAGATGCTAATGGGAAAAAAACCTGCTACGGCGTTTGCGTATCCAACCCCGCCCCAGTTCCAAGCCGCCCATCTAACGGGCTTTCAATCACTGTGCTTGTCGGCGCGGGCCTTATAATCATGCTGCTTATTGCAGGCTACTCGGTAATGATGGGCAAGCCGAAGAAGTAGATAGTCGGGCACCCAACAAGTAGAAGTAGACAATCGGATAACCTATAGATAACTCGCTTATTTTAGCCAAAGCCCACAAAACGATGGGCGGCAGCATACGGTAGATGCGCAAGAAAAAGAGCTCTAGGCCGCTTGCTATCTCTCATTCTTTGACTGCGAGCTTGAGCGTGTTGGCAAAGTGGGGGTTTTGCACCCACAACGCAGTCTCATCTTCGGCTGCAGTGCCTTCGCCAGTTAGGAAAACCAACGCCTGGTCGTCGGAGAGCATAAAGCGAGTGGGAAGCGAGTAGTTGTTGAGCTTGGCAATGCGCGTCACTTCACCGGCCTGCTGCTTTTCAAGCGCCGCGATTATGTTGAGCTTTACCCCGCGCGACCGAGCCTTGTCAAACAGCTTGCCGTGCTCGCCAAGCTTGCGCCTCACTCCCTGTGCAGTTGAAGAAAGAACCAAGTGCTTTTTGGAGTCTTCGATCATTGAGGCCAGCTTAGAGTAGATTGCCTCGCGGCCCTTAAGCGTCCAGACAAACTCGTCGCCAGCCGGCTTTTGCACCGCAGTGCTTGAAGCGATTTTCTCGGAGAGCTGCGAGCCCACCTCGTCAATCTTAGTTAGTTCCTCGCCAAGCTGCGCCTGCTTCTGCTTCTTGAGAGTCCTAAGCGCTTCTGGAAGAGGCAGGTGCGCGTAGCGCACTGGACGGCCGTTTTGAACTGAAACAAAGCCCTTGTCCTGCAAAGAAGAGAGAACGTCGTAAACACGCGGGCGCGGGAGTTCTGCGCGTTCGGAAAGCTCGCCGGCAGTGCTTTTGCCTATCGTAGCGAGAGCAAAGTAGGCCTTGGCTTCATACTGGTTGAGCCCCAGCCTGCGCAGAGAATTAAGGACATCGGGATTCTGGGGCATTGCAATCGTAGTTCTTACTGCAAATTCTTTATTAAAACTATCTTCTTCGTTTCTATTCGCCACGGGTAACAACCTTTCAAAAAGTGTAAAATGTGTTTTTTCGAGCCCATTCTACGAGCCGATAAATGAAATATGCCGAGCCAACTATTTAAATGTATTTACTGCCCAATAGTTACAAATAGTAAGGCTTAAAAGCAAGCAAGGGCAGTAGATAGTTAGGCCGATACAAATGGTTTCCAAACACGCAGTCATCGCAGCAGGAGTACTTTTGATAGTTGCAGCAATCTTTTCCAGTGCATTCGATTTGGGCTTGTCGGCGGACTCAGTTTCTGCAACATGGTGCTCCAATGGCGCAGTAGACGCATGGGTGTCTGGCGCAACGCCAGGCGCAACCGCATACTTTAGCGTGCAAACAGGCTACTCCACCACAAGCATCAACAATCCTTCAGCAACAGTTTCAACTTCAGGCAGCGCAGGCAGCACCATTTCAGTAAGCGTGCCACAATGCATCACAGGCAGCCAGCTGGTTACAGTCACAGCGCAAGTCTGCGAGCAAAACGCGGGAGGATGCCAAACGCAGACTCGCAAGCTCATTGTAAGCGCGCAATCGTGCGCAGGCGTGCAATGCGCAAACACTTACAACACGCAGGAAACCAAGATAGTGTACCCAACACCCAACCCAACTGCCTACTGCGGCAGCGCGCCGTGCGGACAAGGTCAAAGCACAATCGTTAGGCAAGCAAACTACCCTTCAACTCTTTACAGCGCAGTGCTCGAGCGCGTTGCAGCGCAAAGGTGCATTTCAGCACACTGCGTGCGCGACCAGCTAAAGGCAGGCGAGACAATTGCACTCCAGCTTTTTGCCCACAACGCAGCCGTTGCAGGCACTTTTGAAGTGCGTGCAGACAGCGCAAACCCAAGCATAGTTGCAACTCCAAAAAGCACTTCCTTCGACATGGCAAGAGGCGAGAGGACGGCGCTAGACTTTACAGTTGCCGCCCGCGACGGAAGCGTGCCGGGCAGCTACGCAATAACATTCTCACTGTGGCACAGCGGAGTAAAGCTCGATGAGTTCACTCAATGGGTGGAAGTAGTGCTTGGCGGAGCTTCAAGTGAATCTGCAAAACTAGTACTGCCCCCAGGAATAGTGCTCAACGGCTGCAGCATTCCAATGCAAGTCTCAATTCCCGCAACCCTGTACAACCCAGGCTCAAGCCAGCAGTTTGCAGTAAAAGCACAACTGCAAGGCCAGACTGCCTACTCGCAGCCAATAGCAGTTGCAGGTGGAGCTTCATCGCAATTCCAGATAACCTTCGATTCAACGCGTCTTTCACAGGGAGACAATTGGCTCGATGTAAGCGCATCCTCAAGTGAGTTTGAGGGAAGCGGAAGGCTCAACTTAGTTGTAATAGCGTGCGCAACGCCAGCGCAGGAAAAGCTCGACATTAGAAACGCATTCACAAGCATTTCCGGCACTAGGCTGGAGGTTGTAGCAACTGTTGCAAACACTGGGACTTCACAGCTCGGTAATGTAACAGGCGAACTAGTAGGCCTTCCAAGCGGATGGACGCAAACAAGTTCAACACCTTCACTTGCACCAGGCCAAGTTGCTAACCTGTCGATTGCAGTCACTTCAACAAGCAGCGAAGCAGCAAAACCAATCTTGCTTGTAAAGAACAACGGCAAGGTACTTGCCTCGCGCGACTTGGGAACAATTAACGCCCAGTCATCTAACCTCACCGGCTTTCTAGTGCTTGGAGACGCTACAATGGTTGCAATAATCATAGTGCTAATGGTACTCGCCGCTGCAATGCTTTTTGCAGCAGCAAACCAAAACAAAACTGCCTCGCACAACATGAATTCCTCAAGGCCTAGCGCAACTGCAGCACACACAAACTTAGGCTAAAACTATTTTTCAGAAAAAGCAGTTAACTAAAACTAGAAGCTAGCGAAAGCAGCACGCGCTACTTGTTTTCCTTGTTGATGCGCGCAACCATCTTGCCGATAACTTCATCGGCTTGTTCCTCTCTTACTTGGCAGCCTGCAGCCGCAGCGTGCCCGCCGCCCCCAAACTCGGCGCACAACGCACCTAGATTCGTTTTCATCGAGCGCGAAAAAATGTTCTGCCCAATTCCAATGTCGGCGTTGCCTGCCTTGGAAAGCCTCACGCGCACGCTTGCAACGCACTTGGGCTGCTGCAGGTAGACTAGAAAACGCCCTGCAGAGCCTTTTGCAAGGTCGGCGTTCTTGCGGTAGTCTACAACTGCAACCTTGCCCTCCATTTTTGTGAATTTAGGCAAAAGCTTTTTCACTTCCTCAAGCCTCGCAAGCACGCCTGCAGCGCGCTGCTTCACCTTAGGCATTTCCATTATCTTCTCCAAAGGAAGGCGTTTGAGCAGCTCAATTAACAGCAGGCGGTAGCCGCGCGAGTCTGTTTCATTTACGCTTGCATCCAAAGTAAGCGAAAGCAAATAGTAGCCGGAAGGGTTGAGAATTTCTTTCTTCGTGTAATCCGCAGTATCTATTTTGTCGGCAGCGTCAACCATCTTAGAAAAGCGCTCCTTGAGGAATGGGTTGTCGTAATAGTCGTAGATTACACGCGCGCAGCTTTTTTCGGAAGGTTTGAAACTCCCCTCAAACTTTTTCTTTGGCGCAGCGCTTGCGTGGTGGTCAAACCACTTGCCGCACTGCGAATGGAATGGAAGGTCTGAAATGATTGCGCCGGCAGGAACTTTCACACGGTCTTTCTGCAAGTCGCTTGGCTCGGCAAAGCGTATTTCCACTATGGGCTCGACACTGGAAATAAGCGCAGCCGAAGCTATTCCGTCAAAGTCAGTGTGAGTGATTAAAATTGCCATTTTCCCCAGCCAAAAGACTTAGGGGAAACGGAGTTTAACTTGCTTGCGCCAACTTTGCTTAAAGAAAAAAACCGGTGTTTTTGTGCGCGACGTAACTCTTTGCCTCGTGATTAAACAGCAAGAAGGACTGATACTGCTGGGAATGAAAAAACGCGGCTTTGGCATAGGCAAGTGGAATGGATTTGGCGGAAAAGTCTCCCAAGGCGAAGGGATAGAAGAGGCGGCAAGGCGCGAGCTGCTTGAAGAAAGCGGCCTGCAAGCACTCTCGATGGAAAAGGTTGCAGAACTGGAATTCAATTTCCCCTACAAGCCTGAATGGGACCAGAAAGGGCACGTGTTTTTTGTAAAAAAATGGAAGGGCGAACCTCGCCAGACAGAGGAAATGAGCCCGAAGTGGTTTGCAATGAAAGAGATACCGATTGAAAAAATGTGGGACGACGACAAGTACTGGCTTGCGCGCGTGCTCAAAGGCGAAAAGCTTTCGGCGAAATTCGTTTTCGGAGAAGGCGAAAAAGTAAGTAAATGCGAAATACAGCCACTCTAGAAAAGAAAAAAAAACAGTGAATAATTTGGAAACGCAGCAGACAACTGAGGAAGGCGCAAAGCTTGCAGTTCCCAGCGGCAGCGAGAAAGACCCGTTCCACAAGCTTGCGTTCTACAACCCTAGGATGAGCTTTAACAGGAGCGTTTCCTCCCTCGCACTCGCGGCGTGCAACGCGCTGGACAAAAAGTTTGACAAAATCACCCTGCTAGATGGATTGTGCTCAACTGGCGCGCGCGGGATACGCTATGCGCTGGAAAACAAATTTGTAAAAAAAGTTGTTTTTGTCGACGGCAACGAACACGCCCTTGAACTGCTTGAAAAAAACGCCAAGCTCAACAAGCTGCAAAAGCGAAGCGTACTAGTACACTCTGACTTAAACGAATTCCTCGAAAACACGGAAGAGGCATTTGACTTTATTGAAGTTGACCCGTTTGGCACTCCAGTCCCGTTTTTGAAAAATTCCCTGGAAAAAATCTCTTTCGGGAAGAGGAAATACGGAATTCTTTCAGTTACTGCAACTGACTTAGCTGCATTGAGCGGAAAGGAGCAGGCAATGTGCGTAAAAAACTATTCTGCAAAGCCAATGCGCTGCTCTTTCACCCACGAAATATCACTAAGGATTGTGATTGCAAAAATTGCATTGGAAGCTAGTGCTTTGGGCTTGAACGCAGAGCCCGTTTTCTCTTTCTACCAAGGGCACGCGGTGAAAACAGTCTGCAAGATTTCAAAAGCTGTAAAAGGCGCAAACGCGAAAGCATCGGCGGCCAAAAAGCTGTCGGAAAACATTGGCTTTGTTTCACTTTGCAGGCAGTGCCTGCACAGGGAGTGGGGCAAAAGCAAAGTTGAAAAATGCAAGGCGTGCGGCGGCAGGATGGATTGGGCGGGGCCGCTGTGGCTTGCAGAAACTTGCAGAAAGGAATTCATTGAAAAAATGATCGAGATTGTCAAAAACAGAATGTACTCTGATGCAAGGCAGGTGAAAAAAATGCTTTCCACCATGCTTGCCGAGTTTTCGCTGCCCCCGTTTTTCTACGACTTGCACGACCTTGCAAGCAAGATGGGTGGCCTGCCTCCAAGAAACGACGAGGCGATTGCAACGCTTAAGGCAAAGGGTTTTTCCGCAAGCCTCACCCACTACGACCCAAAAGGAATACGCACCAACGCGCAGGTAAGCGAAATAGCCTTACTGCTGAAAAAACGGCCTTAGAAAAGCAAAGCTAGGTTGTTAAAAAAAACTAATTGAAAGAAAAATAAAAAGAAAGCCCTAAAAAGCGGGCTTAGATTGTCACGTCGAGTGCCAGCGACTTTTTGAGCTCGCGGTAGCGGTTCCTTATCGTAACTTCGGTTACGCCCGCAACGTCGGCAACCTCTTTCTGGGTGCGCCTCTCGCCGGTCATTACGCTTGCAATGTAGACTGCAGCCGCTGCAACGCCCATCGGGCCCCGTCCGCTGATCAATCCCTTGGCAACCGCCTGGTCGAGCAAGTCGACTGCCTTTTCCTGCGTCTCTCCGCTGAGCTTTAGCTCAGTGATAAAGCGCGAGATGTAAAAGCGCGGGTTGGTCAAAGGGATTTTCAGGTTGAGCTCTTGGGTTACAAGGCGGTAAGTCCTGCCGATTTCCTTCTTTGGAATTTCGGCTACCGTGGAGATCTCGTCGAGAGTGCGCGGGATTCCGTACTGCCTACAGATTGCGTAGAGCACTGCGCTCACGACGCTTTCAATCTGCCTGCCACGGATCAGCCCCTTTTCAACGCACTTGCGGTAGAGCAACGCACCGCTTTCGCGGATGCTTTCAGGCAAGCCCAAGTGGGAAGCCACCCTGTTGAGCTCGGTTAGTGCAATGGCGAGGTTGCGCTCAATGCTGTTGGAGATTGACGCGCGCTTGTGCCACTTGCGCATGCGGTAAAGCTGCGCCTGCTGCGAGGGGGCAATCTTGCCTCCGCGGACGTCGCGGTTGTACTGGTCGATTTCAGTGACCAATCCCTTGTTGGGCGACATGTATTTGAGGGGCGCTCCAGTGCGGGCCCTGCTAGCGCGCTGCTCTGAATCGAAGGCACGCCATTCGGGGCCTTCCTGCACCAAATCCTCTTCAACTACAAGTCCGCACTGCCTGCAGACTACTTCCCCCCTTTCAGGGTCTCTTTTCAAGCTTTTGCTTGAACAATCCGGGCACTTAAACATATCATACCACCTTCACTCAATGCTGCAAATAGCAAGCAATGTTTTTTTCAGCCCTCTAAGAGGGCCTTAATCGTTGTTCCAACTAATTTCTCGCCGTTGTCTAAAACGGCCAAGTAATAGGGCTGCTTTACCCTTCCAATCGTCTCTACGACCTTTCCGACCTTGTTTTTTCCGTTTGCGTCAAAAACCGGCATCGGCTTTGCAATTGCTTCCTGGTGGTCATCACCTGAAAGCAAGTACATGTTGCCAACTGTCTTGCGCAAGACTGTAAAATCCATTGAAAACCAACAGAGAAGGAAAGGCTTAGCCAAAAAGCTAGCCAAGTAAACAGCAGGTGGAAAGACAGATAAGTATAAATATAACTGAAAGCGGGAGTATTTAAACCTTTCGATGGTTAAAAAGAAGCCAAAAACGGCTTAAAACGCCCTTAAACGGCTTCCAGGGGCATTAAAACAAAATTAAAATAAAATTTAGGCGCTTGCGGGGGCGGCCTTTGCCTCTGCCTTGGCAGGCGCGTGGTGTGGCGCAGCGTGGGTAGCGTGGCCGGCTGCGTGTGGCGCCTTGCCCTTCTCTTCGATTAGAACCGCATTGACTACTCCGTGCTGGCCGGGACGAGAAGTTACTCGCGCCTTGCCCAAATCAGTTTCAATTATTGCGCCCCTTGTGATGATGTTTTCACGCGAGTGGTGGGGGTTATCCGGGGATTGCGCGACGTTTAGTATCTTTGCCTTCTTGACGCTGCCTTTTGAAGCAACGGTTGCAAACAAAACCAGCTTGCCTGCCTGCTTGGCTGCCCCGCCCTTTACGCGCCTTGTTTCGCGCTTCTCTTCCTTTGCTTCCTTGTTGAAGTGTGTGCGGGAGAAAAAGCCGCCGAAGTGGGCTAGGATCTTGTCGCGGTTGCTGCGTTTCTTTCCGCCCGTTCCGGATGCCTTTGTTTTCGGCTGCTTGTGGTATTGTACCATTTTTCAAATCACCTGAAAGCGCAATTGAGTTAATTTAAAGCCATTTGCGCCAAATTAATTGGCTGGCAAAAATGAACACAGAAAATAGCGCATTAACAACAAAATTAGGGAGAGGGCTTCTTAAAAGCGTTTCTAACCCCTCTCCAAAGCTGCTGTTGGCGCTAATCGTGCTATTGGGGCTGGCCCTAAGGGCCTACCCGCTTTTTTTAAGCTCCTTTCCCGACCCGGATTTCTACTACCACTTGAGAATGTCGCACCTGGCATTCGAGCAGGGCGGCATCCCTTCTTACGACGCACTCTCGTACGGGGGAAGGCCGTACACCTACTACCCATTCCACCACTTGCTTGTTGCAACGGTTGCAAAACTCACTGGCCTATCCGTTGACTTTGTCCTGCCTGCAATCACGCTGCTAATTGCCGCGCTTGCAATCCTTGCGGCCTATTTTCTTGCAAGGAAACTTTTTGACCAAAAAAGCGCTTTGCTTGCAGCCTTTGCCGCGGCGCTGCACGCTGGCTTTATTGCAAAAAGCACGGCGTATGCGCGGCCCGACCAATACTCACTGCTGCTCATTCCATTGAGCCTGCTTCTTTTGCTAAAAGAAGGGAAACTATCCAACTTGCTGCTGTTTGCACTATTCGCGTTGTTCCCCCTGGTGCACTTGACTGTTTCGGCAATTGGCTTGTTCATTTTCCTTGCGTGCGCATTGGCGGTGAAGGCAAGTTGGAAAAAAATCGGTGTTGCTTGCGCAGGCTTTCTTTTAGGCGCCAGCTACTACGCGGGCTGGGACCTCAAGCAAATGATTGCAAGCAAGGCTTTTGCCTCAAGCGCCGAGCTGGTGTCTTTTGACCTTTCATTCATTTTCTTCTATTCCGGCGTGCTGCTCATCTTTGGTGCAATTGCCGCGCTGGAATTCTACAATGCACTCAAAGGACAGAACTTCATCGAGAGGCAGAAAAACAGCTTCAAGCTCGTTTTAGTCTGGCTGGCAGTGGCGCTTGCACTCCAGCTTGCTGCAAACCGAGGGGTGGTCTTTCTTGCGCCCGCATTGTGCGTTGCAGCAGGATTTGGCTTCAAGCACGCTTTGGAAAAAAGCGGCAAATACGAAAAATACATGCTCGCACTGGCACTTGCAGCAATTGCAATTGGAACCGGCGCGTTCCTTTCAGTGCAGCATCCAGGCTTTACCACCGGAGATGTTTCAGTTGCGCAGTGGCTTGGGCAAAATTCGCACGCGGGCTTGGTTGCCGCACCTTGGGACCGCGGGCACCTGCTAACTTTTTACGGAAGCAAAGTTCTAGCAGACGGCTACTTTGAATACGCGCCAGCCCCCGAAAGAAAGGTTGCAGCGATAGACGAAATGCTTGCGGCATCAAGCGGCGAGAGGGCGCTGCAGCTGGCAGTTGAAAACGGAGTGGAATTTATTTTTCTAGACGAGAAAACGCTTTCACAATTGCCTGCAAACTCTGTCTGGACACGCAACGTTTCCGGTTTTGAAAAAGTGTTTGAAAACAAGGCGCAAGCCTGGAAGCTAAGTGAAAAAGCTTGAAAGAAACTATCTCCCTAGAGCAAGCTTACTTTTTGCCAAGCGTGACTGAATAGCCTGCAAGCGCCAGCGCGATTACCAGCCCAACGCCAACTATAACCGTAATCGAGAGGCCCTTGGAGCCGGCTGGCGCAGGAGCGTAACCCGTACGGGGCCTTACAACGTCAACTCCCATTGAATTGCCGGCAACGGCAGATACAGTTGGAGCTGCGCCTTGGCCAATTGCGTCCGAGCCTGCTTGCTGCAAATCCCCAACGCCAAGATTGCCAAAATCACCTGCCGCAAAAACTGCTAATGAGAACACTGACGAGAGGAGCACTAATGAAAAGACCAAGTATTTTGCCTGCAAAACAACCAACTCCATTCAACCAAAAAACACTAAACTGAATTAAACTCGCAAAACGAGTATAAAAAACTTGTTATAGCCGCACAACGAGTCCGGGTAAAACGAATCTAAAGCTTTAAAAAGGAAAGTTGAGTAATGTTTAAAAAAATCTCGTAGGTGAGTTTGCAGATGGCTCTTGAAACGCTTTCAGATCGATTTGGGTTCGCATTAGGCAGGTTGACGGAAAACTTCGTCGGCGGCTTGGCAGACTTCATCATCGTAATAATATTTTTGGGCATAGGCTACGTTGTTTCAAAGACGCTCTCAAAAATAGTTGAGCGCGGCCTAACGGAAATGAAGCTCGAGCAAAAGCTCAAGCAGAAGGGCTTGCACGACGCACTAGTTGGCTTCAAGCTCACGGAAATCATCCGCACTTTTGTCAAGCTGGCTTCGTTTGCAGTGTTCCTTGGAATCGCTGCCGATGTGACCCGCCTCGACTTCCTAAACAACCTGACTTGGTGGTTCCTAAGCTACCTGCCTAGCTTGATGCAGGGAGTGGTAATAATGGTTGTAGCACTCTTGGGCGTCGACTACGTTTCCGACAGGCTTGCAAAAGCCTCGGACATTCCCTTCCCCAAGCTGCTGGCACTGGTAGTGAAGATCTTTGTAGGATACACTGCACTGGTAATTGCCTTGCCGCTCATGCTGCCGGGCGCTGACGTGTCGATACTGCGCACATTCTTTGTGCTCATCGTCGGCGGCTTTGCAGTCGCATTCGGCTTGGGCAGCGCAATCGCAATCGGCCTTGGAATGAAGGACACGGTTGCAAGCGTATCCAAGAAAAAGGAAGGCGAGTTTGCAAAGATCCTGGGCTAGGCAGCCCAGTCATTTCTTTTTCTAAACCCTCTTTTTTGTTTTTCAACAACCCAGCGCAAGCACTTAACCAGTCTAGCTTATCGTCGTGCCGCCATCTAGCACCATAGTCTGGCCAGTCATGAAATTGCTTTCGTTCGAGGCAAGGTAAACACAGGCCCATGCAATATCTTCAGGTTGGCCAACTCGCCCTAGTGGAATCGTTTCCTCCCATTCGCGGAAAGTCTTTTTATCAACTCCATTCCTCGAGCCAGGCGTTTCAACCAAGCCCGGACATACGACGTTGACATTTATCTTGTTTGAAGCCAACTCCAGTGCGAGAGAACGCGTAAAGCCCACCAACGCGGTTTTTGCTGCAGAATAGTGCACAGCCTCCGGTGAGCCAATTATTGCAGAAATGCTGGAAATGTTGATTATCTTGCCGCCTCGCCCTTGGCTAACCATTTGGCTTGCTGCAGGTATGCAGCAGTTTCTCGCACCTTCCAAAATTGTGGAAAGTGCTTGGTGCCAAGCATCCTGCGCAGGCGGCCCTGACAGAAATGGCGCGGGCTTGTAAACTCCTGCATTGTTGACAAGTATGTCCAAGCCTCCAAATCTCTCCACAGCTAAAGCCACTGCAGTTTGGGCTTGGCTGGCATCGCGCACATCACACCTTACTGCAACGGCGTGTTTTCCTATGCTTTTTGCAACATGAAGCAGCGCCTCTTCAGTTTTACCTGCAAGTACTACGCTACAGCCCTGCGCTGCGAAGTGCTGCGCTATCGCCGCACCTATTCCCTGCCCGGCGCCAGTGACGAGGGCAACTTTTCCTTCCAACCTCAAAGACATGTTGCCAACTCACCTCGTTGTTCAGCAAAGCTTGAGTCCGATTTAGTAAATTCTGCCCATATCTTCCGAGTTTCCCACACTCGAACGCTTTCCACCGGCAACTCCAGAGAAGTTATCTTAAAAAACAACATTTTTGCAAGGTTTTCCGTTGTTGGCTCAAAAGGAACCCTCAAAATACCCCTAGACTCCGGCTTCCCTTGCCTGTAGGAAAACAACTCGTCATCTTCACGTACCATAAACGCGTGGTCAAGTTGCTCAAAAATTGGCGCAAGTTTTACAGTAGCCGCCCCAAGTTCAACTGCAAAACCATTTTCAGAAGTACTTGCTAAAAAAACCACTTCAGCAGAGTACGAGTGCCCATGTGGTCTGCTGCACTTGCCAGGATGGTTCAAGAGTCGATGGCCCATCTCCCACTCGAATTTTTTGCAGACCTTCATTTCTCCCACCAATAAACTCACGCCAAAAACCGCTTGAGCTCTCCCCCAGTAAAGTGAGAGCTGGCGACCAAATTGTGCGGATGGATGCTTTCAAAACTCTCCACTCTTACCGAAATTTCGTCTGAATCTGCAAGTTGTTCTCCAATCCGCTTAAATGCACCCATCGCGACATCTCGCGCAACATCTTCAGCAAACTTGGGATTTTTCACAGCCGACAATATCAAGCGCGCTTCGTCATAGCGCTTAAGTACGTGTGAAATCGGGATTGAAAATGAACAATCAAGCACTTCTGTAAAAAAACTGAAGTCGGGAAGCTTAGCAGCCTGCACCGAAAGAGAAGCCTTTGCTCGCTGTACGTGAGTGGTTGCACCATGTTTTTTCATTAAATTTATCGATTCTTCAGGAATTTTTTCCTCCTGCGATAATAGGGCTAGAATATTTTGTTGCGCGCACGGACAAGCAGTCATGCCAAAGGCACTTACCTTTATGCGGTTAGTCGTGTCAAAATCGTTTTGCGTTCGCATTGTTTTTGCGCTTCCTTCCACTAAGTAAGTTGCAATGTCGTCAACCCCTGAATGAAGCGTTTTTCGTTGCAACGTTACCCTGCACTTGAATTTTGCAAACGACGAATTCGAGTATTCGTGCAATTCCAGCAGCTTTTCTGAAAGCACTCCTGCCAGATTACGAAAATCTATTTTTCCCTCAAATTTTTTGAGAGCAAAGCAAAGTAGCTGCGCACTCCTGGAAGCGTTTATTCCGCGCATTGAGCCAGGCAAGTCAACTGATAGCTCAAAGGTGGGAAAAACTGCAACTGATTTTCCATCAAGCAACAATTCTACAGGGAGGCTAGCGCCAGCTATTGCTACTTTGCTTATTGGCAAGCCTACTTTAGAGGGATGGTAAGCTAGATCGTTAGTTTTCATTCTATTCACGTGATTCTAGGCTGCAGCTGCTTCCTTCCTAAATTCATCAATTTCATCAACTGGGTTAAAGCCAACAGGTATTGCAACTGGCTTCAAACTCGAATCTTCTAGGTTCACAATGTAATCTAGCAGCGATTGCCTAAGTGAGTTAACAGACTCTATTATGAAGTATTTTTCCTGCACGTTTCCCAGGGTTTTAAGAGTGTTGAAGGCCTCTTCCACGCTAAACGGAGTTTTCCTCTGGGCAATCCCATCGAGGAAATCATTCTTCCCCGCCATTAGGCCGCCGCCGAAAGCCTTTGGCTCGCCCTCTTCGAGGACAAACCCCCACTCCATCGTATGCCACCAAAGTCTCCCAACGCCTACCCGCAACTGTGCGGGCGTGGCAAAAAAAGCTTGGGCAAACAAACCGGTTATTTCAGCTATGGAAGGTATCGTCATTAATGGAAGGTGACCCATGTACTCATGGAAAAGGTCAGGGTAGGGTGTGAAGTCTAGTTCTTCAGGCCTGCGAATGTAGCTAGTTGCAGGAAAATTCTTTCGCAAAAGGGCACTAAACCACTCGACATTTCCCAAAAACTCATTTTCCGCGTTGTATATGCGCCAGCCAGTAAATCCCTCAACGCGCTTGCTTGTCTCAGCCTGGTCGGGCACTTTTGTTTTTGGAAGGGCGAGCCTGGCAAAGCCTTGCTTCCATTCACTGCAAGGCCAGTCCCCAATTATCTCCAACTGGCGCGAGTAGAGCTTCTGCCAAGTCAAGTGGTCATCTTCCGAGTATACTACTGAAGAAAGTTGTTTGTACCTGTTAAACGCCAATTTCACCACACTCCACAATTTTAGTTGAATCACTTACTCGCACCAAGCCGTGTCTCCAAATCATTTCACCCAAAGGGGTGAGCCTTACTGGCGTGTTTTCTCCGAAGTCAACGAGCTTCTTTTTTCTAAGCAATCGCAAATTATGCCAAGCCGTAGAGGCAGGGATGCCACATTGCCCTATGAAAACATTTGCGCTGCTAGTGCCGCAACCGAGGCCGAGCATTTTGATAAGCTTTTTCTCAGTGGAGTTGAATCCCACAAGGGCGATGAGTTCGTTAAACAATTTTTTTTGCATTTTTACCAACTTGAATTAATTTAAAGCAAAACCAATGGAATGATCTAGGGGTTTGAAAGAGGGCCGAGGTGAAGCAATGCCTAGACTAGGGATTTGAAAGGCATCGGAGCGCTTTGGCTTTAGGCCCGATAAGAAGTATAGCTATAGGTAGAGCTTACGCTGGAAAAAAAGACGGAAATCAAGCCAGCAGTTTTCATTACATTCACGCTTCTAAGTAAATATAGACTATTGACGTATTTAACGCTTGCCTGCAAGAAAAGTTGCAGCCTTGCTTACTCCTTCGTTTCGTACCCGCCGCAAACCAAGTTCCTTATTGAGCGCGCCTTTTCCTCGCCAATACCATCCACTTCCAACAACTCGTCTTCCTCTGCGGTGAAGACGTTTTCCACGCTCCCAAAGTGCGAAAGCAAGCTCTTTGCCAATCCAGGCCCAACACCCGGCAGGCTTTCTACAATGAACTGCTTTGACTGGCTTCCGTCAAACGCGCGCTTTTCAAAGCGCAGGCGCTGCTCCTTTGCAGGCCGGAGCTGCTCGCGAAAGCCCACTGAATGAATAAACTCTGCTAAATGGCGCTCGCTTTCAAGAAAGAAAATAGGCAAGTTGAACTCCACTGCAAGCGCGAGGAAAGCGCCGTGGCGCGCCTTCCTGTCAAGCCGCTGGAAGTCTTTTCCAACTATTGTTAGAATTGGTGAGGCAAAGTTTGCTTTCAGCTCCGCTGCTTGTTGGAAAAGCCTGCCGTCAATTACGCTGGACTCGAAGTCGGGCGCGGTCTTTCTCTCTATTGCAACGCGCTCGCTGCACACAAAATCCGCCACCGGCAGCCTCTGGCAGTGCAGCACTGCACCCAACTCGCGCAGCACCTGCACGCACTCTCCAGACTGCTCCCTATCGTCGGCCATCACTACCACTTTGCCTTCTTGAACGGGAAAAACAGTTGGATTCATTGCAATGCACCACTGTAGAAGGCATTCAATGCAGCAGGGTTTAACAAGCTTGCCCAACCTACTTGCCGGCGGCTAGTTAGTGGCGGCGCGTTTCTTTGGCGTGCCCAAAGTCAGCGACAGTGGCAGAAGTATAATCGTGCTTGTGGCGAATTGAAGCAGTATTGCCATCGACAACAATCGGCCGCCCGGCATAGAAATGCATTGTTTCGAGAACTTTCATAGCAGGGGGGAGCAAGTTGACTTGGTACAAGTTTGCAACTTTGTCAAAATTAGTGACGGTTGCACCCATTTTCGCAAGTGTTTCCCTCAACCTGCTTATCGACTTTGCATCCCATTCCGAAGAGTGGTAGAAAACTAATTTGTTTGCAACACGAGCATAGGTTTTCAGTACGTTGCCAAAAACAGGGTTTTCATCGCCCAAGTCCACCCAGTTGTTGATGAACTGGCCTGGCAATGCGTTTGAGGCAACCACCCACGGGAAGCTACCTGCGTCAACCAAAACATCAAACTTTCCCTTCACCCTGCGCATTGTTGCCGCGTTGTCGGTATGAAGCCTTGGCAGGCTCACGCTGCATCCTGCAGCAACCAGTTTTTTCACCGCAAGCCTATACTCGTAGTGGCCGCTCTCGCCAGCAGTAGGCAAAGAACCGAGGTATTTTGCAAACGCACGCCGGCGCTTGGAAATGGAACTGCCAGATTTTTCAACACGCCTTGCCAACGCATCAGACTTGGACTCTACAATGTGAACGCGGTCAGTCAAGCCAAGCGCAAAAAGGGGTGCGGGGTCGTTTGCAGGGCTGCCAAAGGAACCGATAAAGAGCACCTTATTGTCCCGAGATATTTGTTTTCGAAGCAAATTTCCTAAAGTGAGTGGAGGTGTAGCCCTCTCGCGCAACCGTTCAAACCAATCCATCAAAATTCACCAATCTTTTTCTGTTCCTTCTTCTTTTCAACATTGTCTTGTGCGAAGCCTTCGCCGGAGAGCATTTTGTCGCGCAAGTCGCCGACAAGCTCGTTCATCTTCTTCTCCTTGTAGCGCGAGCTCCAGTGGTAGGCCTCGTCTTTAGTGTCGTTGGTGTACAAAATGATTGCCTCGCCAGCGCGCACCCTGCCCGTCCTTCCCCTGCGCTGAATCAGGCGCACTTCGCTCGGCACCGTATCGTAGAAGACAACTGCATCCACAGTAGGAATATCCAATCCCTCTTCTCCAATTGAGGTGCTAATGAGCACCGGAAACAGCTTGTCACGGAACTGCTGCACCACTTCCGCCTGCTGTTTTTGCGACATTCCCTCACCGCTCTTTCCAACAAGCATTTTGCTTTCAAAGCCGACAGCATTGAGCCTCTCAAAAATGTTTTTCACGCTGTCTCTGTAGTGCGCAAATACAATTACCGACTTGCCGTTGGGCACACGTTCTTTTAGAAACTCCAAAAGGAATTCTAGCTTGGGGTGGTCTATTCCCGCTAAAATAAGCTTCTCGCACTCTTCAAACAGTTTCTTTACGCGCGCGTCGGCTGCAAGCTCGCGCACCGCCTTGCTCTCCAACTTGCGCGGCTCCAAGTTGCCAAAGTAATTCTTTAGCGCGCTTACCCCCTGGCTTTCAAGCAAGTCAATAGCGTGCAGCAAGTTCATCAGCCGCGCCAGCAAAGAAAGTGCACGGAAGCGCGCGGGGTTTTGGCTTGCCATCATCCTCTTGCGCGCGACCAGCAGCTGCGTCTTGTTGGGTTTTCCAGCAGAGATTCCCAGGAAAGAAAGCTTGCGCAGGAATTCGTAGGGTTCCATTGCAAGTATGTTGAGTTCTGCGCGCAGCTTCACCATTTCAGGCGGCAAGTCAACGCCCTTCCAAGTTGACTCAACTTGCTGCACGTATTTTGACACGTCCTCGTCTGTTTCCTTCTTTACAACAACGTGCTTTATTGCCAAGTGCTGGCAAATCTCCCGTATTTTCTCCTCTTGCGCACTAGGCGAGGCAGTCAAGCCAAGCAGCAGCACTCCAGGGTACTTTTGCGCTTCCTTGGCAACTGCGGTGTATGCATAGTCGCCTATTGTCCTGTGCGCCTCGTCAAAAACCACTAGCGAAAAGTTTGACAAACTCAATTCGCGGAAAATTGGCAAATCATTTTCGATGGTTTGTGGCGTAGCCGCTATTACTTTCACTTCAGGATCGGAGTAAATCACCTGCCTCTCTTTTGGAGGAATTTCGCCAGTTATCACGCAAGAGCCTTGCTCGGAAAGTGAGAGTAATTCGCGCAAGCGGTTTGCCTGCTGGAGCGCCAGCGGCTTTGTAGGCGCAAGGAAGAGAATCTTTTTGGAAGGCTGTTTTGCAAGCAGTTCTTTTGCAACAAGCGCTGCAACAAAAGTTTTCCCTAGAGCAGTGGGCATTATCACTAGGGAATTGCCTTTCTGCAACACTTCCGAGGCTGCGCTCAACTGGTACTCGCGCGCCTGCAGCAGTTGTTCAACCAAGCTATAACACCAACTTGTCTTTTCAACAGTATTCGGATGAAAACTTATTTAAGAGCGGTCGGGGCTATTAGTGTAAGTAAAAGAGCGCAGGAAAGCTATTTTACCAAAACAAGGTGGTTGCAATGTCGGATTTGCCTTTGGCACCCATAGAACGGCTGGTTAGAAAATCTGGGGCGGAGAGAGTCAGCCAAGACGCCTCGGAAGCACTTGCAGACGTACTGGAAGAAGCTGCTGTTGACATCTGCCAGAAGGCAGTTGCGCTTGCAAAGCACGCGGGAAGAAAAACCGTCACCGCCGCCGACATAAAGCTCGCTGCACGAAGCTAATTTTTTTACTTTTTCTTTGGAGACTGGTTCTCCAACAAATTATTAAGCGCAAGCAACAGCTTTTCTAATGCAACCAAAAACAATCCGTTTGGATGAACTTTTTAGAAGGGAAATAAATCCAGACAGGCACGTGGTTTGCATAGGGCCGGACGAGTCGGTGGAGCGCGACCCTTCAGGATTTTTCGCGGCAACTCTATTGAACGGTAGGAAAGGCAGGCTATACTTCGTTGACAGGCAATCGCGTAGATTGGTTGGGCAAATAAGAGGATATTACAAAAACAGCCGAATTGCTAGGCAAAAAAGCAAGCTGCTGAACTTGCTATTGGAAGGAGCGCATTACGCAGCAGGGGCAGTTGGAGACCCAAAGGCGCACGCGGAACAAATCGAGGGATTGATTGAAAATGGCATTCCGGCAAAGGCACCAATTGTAAAAATTGCTTACGCACACGCAACAGGCTTTCCCGACAAGTCAATTGGGATGATAATAGACGCAGGCAGCCTGCCTTGGATAGTTTTCGGCAATGCAGTTGAACGCCACATCAAGCACGGCGAGGCGTTGCAGCAAGCGGCTCCCACCGAACCGGAAAAGTATGGCGCAATTCTCAGAGAATACCGGCGCGTCTCCTCAAAAACCATTTTTTTGGCAGAACCAACAAACCCCGAAAGAGTGGGGGGCGGCGGCAACAGTGGCTTCTTTCCCTCGTGCGAAGTTCTCAAAAAAGCTTTGCGACTAGCTGGAGCTAAAAACGTGAAAGAAATTGCAGTGCAAAACGAATACCAAGTTGATTGCCCGCCCGGCAAAGGAGTCGGACCATTCCTGCACCACGGGTACGGATATACAAAGGCACTTGTTGCAGAATGGTAGCTTACTTCAAGGCGCCGGAAAGCATCGCAAACTCCTCTAGAGTGACTTCCCTTGCGCTCTTTGCAAGAAGCTCCTGCGGGATTTTTGCAACAATCTCCCTGAACTTCTCCTCACCGAGCAAGTGCCGGGAGTGCTTGAGGGCTTTCCTCAAGTTTTGGTTGGGGTGCTGGAAGAGAGCCGAAACGAGCTGCTCGTCTAATTTTACAACCTCGCTTTTCTTCTTTGGCGTAATGTGGAGCAGAAGGGAATCAACTTCAGGTATTGGGTAGAAGCACTCTTTTGGAACGAAGTTGACTATTTCTGCCTTGGCACGGCTTTGAAGCGTGACCGAAAGGCGAGAGTAGTTTCTGGTTCCCGCCTTGGCAATGAGCCTTTCCCCAAACTCGGCTTGAACCATAAAGACTGCGTGCTCGAAGTTGCTTTCAAGAGTCTTTAGCAAAATTGGGGTGGAGAGGTTGTAGGGGATGTTTCCGTAAATGTACTTGAATGGAGTAAACTCGAAGTCGAGCACGCTTTGCTCAACTATCTTGACGCTCCTCCTGCGCGCAAACCTTTTCTTTAGCAGCGCGATGAGGCGCTCGTCGATTTCCAGCGCAGTAACTTTGGCACCCGCATAAGCAAGCGTGTCTGTGAGCCTGCCGTCACCGGCTCCTATTTCAAGCACGCTTTTGCCCTTGATGGGCAACAGCTCCGCTATCTCGTCTAGTATTTCCGGCGCGGCAAGGAAGTTCTGCCCCAATTTCTTGAAGTATCGGAAACTCTCCTCTTCCTCGGTCTCTTCCTTGTGGAAACGCTTGTTGTGCAGCATTAAAACTCCTCGAAAAACTGAAATATACGCATGCGGAACTACTCTTAAGTTATAAGCACAAATTGCTTAAAACAAGTGCTGGTGGAACTATGCTAAACCGTGGGCTTTCGGAAAGGGAAATAGAGCGGGCAAGAAAGGCAGTCCAAGAGAGGCTCACCCCAATTCTGGAATTCCAGGGCGGAGAAGCTTTTGTTCCAAAGGCAAGCTTACTAGCGGCTACTGAAACGCGCGCAATAATCCGCTGCGGAACCATCCGGCCTGCTTGGCGCAGGCACAGTAGGGTCAGGTTCACAATCCCCATAGTTGCCAAAACTGAAATCAGGCGTGCTTGGCACGGGGAATTCAAGGACTCTCATTTGCGGCTTGCACACAAAATAACTACTTCGATAGCCGAAGAGCAGAAAGCCGAGTTTTTGAGGCGCTTGAAATTTCCAGTGCCGTTTCACCACGCTGTTGGCGAAGTTGCTCCATACACTTATCTCACCGTTGCCGAAGACCTCTCAACTGGAGGCCACAAACTAAAGGAAGCGTTTGGATTTGATTTTTCCAGCCTAAAAAACGGCATCCAACTTGAAAAAAAGCTTTCAGGGTTAGTGGAAGAACTCTTGGAAATGGAAAGGCAAGGCGTTCTTAAGCTCGATAAGCACAAGGAACTTGAAAATTCTGAAAAGGCATTACGCAAATGCTTTGGCGTGCGCTTCAAGCGCCCAGGTGGAAAAGGCGAGCTGGTAATGCACGACTTAGACAACTTCATACTACAGGAACTTGACGATGCGAGCGCTAGGCGCATACAAAATTTCGCAAAAGTAAGCTCGAGCACATCCACTGCTAAAAATGTTGGACGATTTGTAAATCTTCCAAAGCCGCTTCCAACAAAATAGCGCACCAGCTAAAGTAAATGGCAGGCTATTGAAACAGGCAATCAGTACCTTTCGAATTCGCGCGAGGGGGCTTTTGCAAACAAGTAGTACTTCTCGTCGCCCTTAAGCTCCAAAATTACGCGCTCTACAAAAATGTCCTCTATTTTCCCGATGCTGGAAACTCTGTCGTGGACGTCTGCAAAGTTTGCAAACGGCTTTTGCTCCCTGGCGTTGAGTATGGCCATCAAGTGCTTCTTTCCAATAGAGGGCAGCATTTCAAGCGTGTGCACGCGGATGTTTAGCGCGCCAGTCCGGTTTAGGAAGGAAATGAACTCCACTTCCCTCTCTACAACAATTGAACGCACTTCCTGGCGGCACCTGTCTTGCGCGCTTGAAGTCAGCTCGTTGAATGCAATCCTTCCCTTTATGTGGTCTATGTGGTCGCGCACGCCCTTGCCAATGTATACTTTCTCGCCTAGCGAAAGGTGGGTGCCCGGCTTGGAGACGACTTCAAGCAGCGTAAAATAAGTGGTGCCGATTATTTGTGCAACCGGCTCGCGCTTTGCCTCACCGGCTTTCCCCTGCGGCAAAAAGTCCAATACTGCGGCGTATTCCTCTTTTTTGAGCATCTTGGTTGCCTCGTTTCTTGCCTGCCCGGAATTCAACTTTGAAATTCCTGCAAGCAAGCTGCAAATTTGACTGTACATTATTGCAAATTCAACTTACTTTTTGGCGTGTTTTTTGAACAGCTTGGCCAACTCCTTTACTTGCTCATCGGGCAGCTCCATTTTAGCCGAGGAGATTACCATCTTGATTTCCTCTTCCTTCTTTGGCAGCAAGTCAATCATCTGAACGGCCTGCTCTGCAGGGAGGCTTGGGGCAATCTTTGAAATCTCCTTGAGCATTGCCTCGGCCTTGCTTTGTGATAGCTTTCCAAACTCGGTTGCGTACTCAAGGGTGTTGGTCTGCTCGTACTCGAGGTTTCCGCCCGCCTCGCGCTTGCGCTCTTCAAGCAGTTCGGCTACTTTGCTCAAAAACAACGGGGTTGACTCAATGAGTTTCATCCAAAAACACCTTTTGTATTTTCTAATTCAAATTTTCACGACAAAATCTTATTTTTCAAAATTATTTCCAAATCTACGCAGTTGCCTTGGCTGCAACAGCCTTCTTGGCTGGCGCAGTTTTCTTTACAGGCTTTGCTTCAACCTTAGACTGGAATGGCTCCAAGTGTACGCTGGAAACTACAAGCTGCTTGTACTTGCCGCCAGTGCGCACCTTAAGCTTGTAAGCCCGGCCCTGCCGGCCGACAACTTCGGCAATAAGGCGGTTAAAGCGCAGGAAAGGCCTTCCTTCCTTTGCTCCCGAAAACGCGTCGATGCGGACGTGGTCACCTGTTGCAAACGAGCGTAGCGTCTGCATTGCAGTGCGCCGGCCTTTCTTGGTCAAGTGCCTGCTTCTCTTCGAGTAGGAACCGTGAGTCTTCTTCATTTACAAAACCCCCTTTAAACTGGGCGGCACAAGGCGAAATTTAGCCGCAAACCATACCTTGGTTTATAACATAATTTGGCTGGAACTGATATTTATAGGGCGCGCAACGACAAACCAAACCTTAAATAATTACCCTCAACAGTAATTATTCGTCAAATTAATTACATTTAACTGTAAATAAGTTGGTCGAATTGGATTACCTTAACTTAGGCAGGATACTGCAGGGATACAACCCATGGTGGGCGGGCAAGCCATTGGAAAACCTTCCGCCGTTCCACCGCAGGGACTTCTACCACTTGCAGAAAACACTGGACGAAAAAAGCAACGCGATAGTTATTTCAGGCCCCAGGCAAGTTGGAAAAACTACTTTGGTAAAGCAGCTCATAGCCCATCTTCTCAGCCAGCTTGATGGGAAAGGAGGGAAGAAATACGAGCCGAACAGGATATTGTACGCAACTCCAGAGCTCATAACGTCGGTTTCCGGCAGCAACCCTATTGGGGCAATCCTGCAGACGTACGAGGAAATAATATTGGGTGAAAAGCTCACCTCCCCCTCCAAGCCGACTTTCATTTTCATAGACGAGGCCCAAAAAGCCCCAGAGTGGGCCGAAACAATCAAACCGTATCTTGACGCAAGCAAGGGCATGCTCAAGTTCACCATCACAGGCTCCTCAAGGCTAAGCTTGATTGAAAAGAGCAGCGAGCGGCTGCCCGGAAGGCACTTCCAATACCTCTTGCTTCCCCTGAAGTTTGCCGACCGGCTTAAGCTGCGTGCCAAAAACCCTGAGAAAATAGAGAAGCTACTAATAAGGGCGAGGGGATTTCGCGACGATTTGCTAAGGAGCATTGACAAAAAAGACGCTGCCATCGCCCAAGTGTCGGCAACGAGAATAGTCCTGTCAATCGACAAGGAGACTGAAAATTTTGTTAACCAGGAACTGCAAAACCACCTCAGGGAGGGCGGGTATCCCGAAATAGTCACGCTGGAAAGTTCACAGGAAAAGTACCAGCGGTTTGAAACATACGTCTCCGACATCGTTTCAAGGGACATGGAGCATTCGCGCAAGCCCGAACTGGCACGAAGACTTTTTGTGAACCTATCCAAGCTCAACGCGCAGCAAGTCAAAGAAAGTGAGCTTCGGCAAAGCGTTTACGGGCAGGGTACAGGCAGCCCCACAACAATACAGAACTACCTCCTCGACCTAGAGCAGCTGCCAATAATCCGCAGAGTCTACCGCAACCAGAGCAACAAGAACACACGCCAAAGAAAGCCAAAAATATATTTTTGCGACACGGGCCTCAGGAACTCGGCAATAGGCTACCTTGACGGCGAAATTTCGGACACCGAAAACGGCTTTTTGGCAGAAACAGTGGCACTCGACCACCTACTCAGGCTGCTATTTAAAGCGAAGGGGCACAGCGGCAACGTTTACTTCGCAAAGGAAGACGACCAATCCAAGGAAATCGATTTCATAGTCCGAGACCAGGCCGACAAAGCGTTTTTAGCAGTGGAAGTCAAGTACAGAAATTCCTTTGACAGCAGCGACCTACAGGAAATGACGCGCGCAAGGAAAGAAAATCCCGGACTTTTCTGCGTCGCGCTCACGAAAAATTCGGTAAGCGGCGAGAAAGGCATGCTCGTCTTGCCGCTGTGGCTTTTCCTATGCTGCGCATAGCAAAAATTCCCCAATATATACCTTTTTTAAGGGGTTTTTAAATACTTATATTGGAAGGGTGATTGACTTGGCTACAAAAAAACAGCTTAAGAATCTTAAGATAGATACGAGTTTCAAAGTCGAAAACATCGTGGCAAGCGCCAACCTCAAAGTAGAGCTTGACTTGTTCAACATCGCAATGGAAGTCGACAACGTCGAATACGAGCCCGAGCAGTTCCCGGGCGCAATAATGCGCCTAAAGGACATCGGGACCACCCTGCTGCTTTTCAAGAACGGCAAGATCATCTGCTCCGGCGCAAAAAACGAGCCGCAGATTGGCAGAAGCATCAAGAAGGCAGTCGAGCTGCTGCGCGACTTCATCCAAATAAGGCCCGACACCATGGAAGACCCGCTCACGAAGAAAAAACACATCCCCCACTCGGAGACTCCAAACAAGAAGCGCTAGACATTAGGCACGCGGCCTAAATTTTTAATATTTAGCGAGGGAATCACGTGTACCAAAGGGGGCGTGAGCTCATTGGGAGGGCGTCAAACGCAATCAAAGAGTTCTCCTACAGGCTGCTGCCAAAACATACTACCATGTGGGAGCAGAAGAGAATTTTGCAAAGGGTAAGCGCGCTCCTAAATGAAGCAGGCGTCCCACACTCGCCCATAAAGAACGGGCTTAGAATCACACCCACTCCCCTTCAAAGAGACATAGTTGTTCAACTTAGTGGCAGCCTTAGCGCGCTGCTAGGCAACCGGCACTACAGGCACTTTCTGGTAGAATCACACGAAGCACACGGCTATCACGACTTGGTGCTAAAACCAAGAAGCTGGGATAAGCTAATGAAAGAATTGGGCAGATTGCCGAGCAAGGACAAAAAATAGATTTTGCATTAAACCAATTTAAGCATCGCGACCACAAAAAACCCAACAAGCGCCAGCTGGAATGCCTTGAGAGTGTAGTTCCGTATTTTCGACAGGCTTGCCTTTGAAGAGTCGCGCAAGGAAAGGTAGGCTGAATAGAGGAGCAGCACATCGCAGGCGCCCACGAGCAACGCGTAAACAAGCAGGCTAATTCCACTCAACATCCCCCCTGCAATTGGAATAATGGTGAGGAAAGCTGCAATCAAGAATAGAACTGATGCCAAGGCGGTTGTTGCCGATGCACCCACCACCATTGGCAGCGTAAGAGCGCCTATTTTCTTGTCGCCTTCAACGTCGCGCAGTGTAATGAGCAGCTCGCGGCCCAAACCCGCAAGGAAAGCGAATGCCGCAAAGCTCATTGCAAGCAAATTCAACGAATACGGGTTGAGCGAGTTGATTGCAACCGCGTTTCCGTACGCAAAAGAAATTGCGTAAGTTGTTGCAACAACTGCGTTGCCCACCAAAGGCACTTTCTTTAGGTAAAAACTGTACGCAATGGATAGCGCAGAGTAGAAGAGTGCTATGTGGAAAGCAATTGTACTGACGTGCAGGCACAGCGCCAAGCCTGCGCCAAACAGAGCCGCGCTGGCGTATAGCGCCGCTTTGGGAGAAATTTGCTTGGAAACAAGCGGCCGGTCTTTCCTTGCTAAAGCCATGTCGCTAGGCAAATCCAAATAATCGTTGAAAATAAAGGAGCCCAGTACAATTAGCGCCGGTCCGGCTGCAAAAAACAGGTAATTGGGTGAAAACTTGCCTGTTGAAACTATTGCAGCTGCCACTATTGCCAAAAAAGTCATTATGCTATGCTCGCCGCGAGCTAAGTTCCACCAAACAGGGAGTTTTTTCACAAAATGTTTAGGAAACTCAACGGTTAAAATAAGCGCCTTGTGAAATACCAGTTATGCCAAGAAACCTATTTACGCAACTTGAAGGGGAGAAGGGAATTTTCAAAAACGAGGAAGGCCTCTCACCTGAATTCCTCCCCGAACGGCTGCCGGGCAGGGAAGCGCAGGAATCTGACTTGGCAATTGCCTTGCAGCCTGCAGCGGAAGGAAAACGCCCGGCAAACTGCTTCATTTACGGGCCAAGCGGGGCAGGAAAGACAAGCGCTTGCAAGCACGTAATCAGCCAGCTAAAGGAATACTCCGGCAGGGCGCAGTGCTTTTACGCAAACTGCTGGCAGCACGCAACAGAACAGGCAATACTCTCGCTAATTGCCCAAAAAGTGGGCGCGCTCCTTCCAAGAAGAGGCCTTGCATCGGATGAAATCTTTGAAAGAGTGACCCAGTACTTCAAGTCAAAGAAAATAGTTCCAATAGTTGTACTCGACGAAGCCGATAGGCTGTTTTATGCAAGCGAAGAAAAGCTGCTCTACCGCCTCTCGCGCTCGCTAGAGGAAACAGGCGTCCCATTCGGGATAGTCATGGTAACAAACGATGCCAGCTTGCTTGCACGCGCCGACCAGAGGATCCGCAGCTCCCTTGCAATCAAGCAAATAGAGTTCCCGCAGTACTCGCCAGGCGAGCTTAAGGCAATCCTGAACTACCGCGCAGGCCTCTCGCTGTTTGCCGAGGCTGTTGACGACGAAGTGATTGCGTTGTGCGCAGGCCACGGTGCAAAAAACGGCGGCGACGCCCGCGCTGCGCTGCAGTGCCTGTGGCTTTCTGCAAAAAACGCCGAAGGACGCGCTGCCCAGAAAATCTCGCTAGATGATGTACGCAAGGCAATTGGAAAAAGCGTTTCTTCGCAGGAGCAAAAGCAGGCGCGTGACATTGGCGCATTGGACGAGAAGTTGAAGCAAATGCTCGAGATTATCGAGGCGCACGGGCAGGGGATTGAAGTGATGCAGCTTTACAAGGAGTTTGAAGGCAAGTTCGGAGGCGGCGAGCGCAGCCTAAGGAATTACTTACGCCAGTTGGAATTCAAGAAGTTTGTGAGAGTCACACCAGTCAAGGAAGGCCACAGGCTTGTTGAAAAAATTTAGAAAATTAACTAGTCGGGTTAGAATACTGCAAAAAAATACAGGGCCTAATAACTAGCAAGTGTCTTGAATGCCTTGCGGTACTTCGACAAAATCTTTTTAGCAAGGCTGGAAACATCCGGCTTTTGCGTAACTTCTTTTGATGAAACACGTTTTTTCATTCTATTACCCGTAAATAGTTTTTGGCTTGTTCTGCCTTTTTAGCCTTACCTTTATCCACTGCTCCACTTCACCGAGACTTTTCTCGCCTTTTGCAGTCATCAAAGCCAGACCTACAAGTTCCTCATCATTAGTCTTAATGAAATAACCATTTAGTATCAGATAAGAAATCATTGCCTCTAATGCCGTGCGCTTGTTTCCGTCAGTGAATGCATGGGCAGTGTAGGCAAAATGATAGAGGTAGTATGCAGCTACTTTCACCACGCCTCCAGAAACCCTCTTGGCACTATCGCAAACGTGAAAAAGATTCCCTTCGTTGACATAACCCACATCGCCGCCGCTAAACTCAACTACCAAGCGGTTCAAATCCCGAACTTCGTCGTGCTCCAAAAAGAACATGCAACTAATACGCAAACTGCAAATAAAAGCAAGAAGGCGTTGCTACTTCAACTACCCGTGCCAACTTGGATTCAATAAGTTCATCAAAATGGTTGAGAAACTTTAGAAAAAGAAAAAACTCATTTTTCAGGCCGCTTTGGCATTTTGCTAACGTCCATCCAGAAGGGCTCCCACCAGTGGCCGTCCAAGTCCTGGAAGGTTTGCTGGTACATCCAGCCGTAATCCTGCTTCTCGCGCGGGCTTGTCCCACCTGCTGCAATGGCATTGTTGAACATGTCGTCAACTTGCTGCCTGCTTTCAAAAGACACGGCAATCAACGCCTCGTTGCTCTTTTGCGCGTCAACTAAAGGCCTTTTGGTAAACGACTGGAAGAAAGGCTCTACTAGAAGCATAACAAAACTTTCATCGCCAACTATCATGCAAGTTGCGTTCTTGTCATTAAACTGAGGGTTGAACTTGAAGCCCAGCTTGATGAAAAACTCAATAGACTTATCCAAATCCTTTACCGCCAAATTCACAAAAAGCATAGCCGCCAAGCACAACACCTCGAAAGGTCAAACCTGTAACAGAATATACTCAAAGAAATATAATTGAGTTGCGTTGAAAGCTTTTTGTCGGGTTATTCAGGCCGGTTCTAGAAAATTCTTTGAAAAAGCATATTGTGTAAAACCGTAATTGTCGTAATTTTTTGAAATTATTTGCTTGGCATCGTTTAGGATTTGCTCTAGCCCAGTTTTTTGCGCGATAACATCCAGCGCAGATTTGTCTATTCCAGTGTCGTGTAGGGCTAGAATGTCGTTGGCGTCCTTCCAAATTTTTGACTCCAAACGCAATGTTTCAGCGCCAAATTTTTTGCTTTCGTCAGTGCGTTCAACCAATGCCACGCACTTGTAAAGCAGCAACAACTCCTTTGTTGGCACCAAAACATAAATACCCGAATCAAGTTCAAGCCACACATTGTAGGTAATCAAGTGATTCCAACCAATATCAGTGCCTCTAGCCTTCCACTTTTTTGAAAGAACGTCGGGATCAAAAACGATTTCCGTACCATTCACTTGCTTAACCAACTCCCTCGGATGAATATTCCCACGCTTGGAGTAGCCGTTATTGCGGCAGTACATCTCCTCAAATTCTTCCTTTTCGCCCTTGTTTTCAAAAACAACGTCAATGTCTTTAGAGCCCAAAGGCTGGAATCCAAAAGTATCGCCGTATTTGGACTTGTCAAAAACTACCTGGCCGTACTTGCCCGGAGGGCGTTCTCCCGGCTTTACGTAAAAATAGACTGCCCAGCCTCCAACCAAGTAAGCCGTCTTTTTGTTGTCGGCAAGCCAGCGGGCTATGCTAACAAGCTCCAATCTGCTTGGTTCAGTTATTGACGGGTTGTAATCTCCTATTTTCGTTGCCATTGTTCTACCTTGTGGGTAATCCAATTCTGCACTCCATAAGCATAATGGGAGGAATACATGTCCAAAAGCGTCCTGATTTCCGAAGTGACCGGCAAATACTTCAAAGGCTTGAAAGGCTCTTCAAAGGGCTTGCCAGCTTGCTTCCCTTTCCCCCATTTGTTCAAGGCCTTTGCTGGCTTGACTGGAAGGTCCTGAAGGTACAATTGCACTAACTGGAGTCCATTGGGCTGGGCGGAAAGCTCGGCAAGAACCTTTTTGACAATCTTGTCGTCAGCTGGAAGGTAAGCGTGAACCGCCCCTTCGTGAAGGTAGTCATCGTATTGCTGCCAGGCAGTAGTGAGGCAAAACGTACAGCCTTGCTCGGCAAGATAGCTGAAAATCTCTTGGCGCCCAATAGTTATTTGAAAAGTTGCAACCGGCTTTGGGAAAGTGCGGTGGGCTAAAAAAAGTTGAAGCACCCACCCATACGAAGTCACTTGGTAGCGCTTGCCAACCTTGCCCACAGCCCCCTTTTTCACCAGGTAGTTGACTACCTTGTTGACTTGGCCAAAAGACACGCCAGTCTGCTTCCACAACTGGTACTGGGTAAACTCGAAGCTAGAGAGAATAGCCTCAACCACCAAAAGCGCCTTGGGCTTGGAAATGTCCATATATCACTAAACCATAAACATATCACTATTTAATGATATATAGGTTTCGGTTGCTAAGTGCAACAAAACAAACCACAGAAAAGTTTTCGGCTGCACACACCCTCAGGAATTACTTACGCCAACTCGAATTCAAGAAGTTCGTCAAAGTCACGTCCGTCAGGGAAAGGTATCGGCAAGTTGAGAAAATTAGGCAAAATAAACGCCTCGGCAGGACTTGAACTACTTCGAACTCACTATTTTTATCACGTCGCCGTTTGCCAGCTTGTTGTCGGCGCCGATGCGCATCTTCTTCTTAGCATCCAGTGCGTAGAGGAAATGGTCGGCCAAGTCGGAGTGGATTTTGCGCGCCAAGTGAACCGGCGTGCTGCCATCGGAGAGAAGGATGGCGTCAGGCAGTACTAGGCCCTTGTGGTCGGCGAAATGCTTTTCATCTTCCACTGGGAATGCTACAATGCAGCCAAGCAAGCCGAAAACAACTTTGTTTACAAGCTCTTGCGAGCCGCTAGAGCCGTTTTCTGCAAGGAATGCGTTGATTTTCTCTATTGCGCTTGAAAACTTGGGGTCAAGAGTGCCAACTGCAACCAGCTTGCCGCCCTCCATTTTTACCAAGCCCTTCTCTAAAGCGTAGTTGGTGGCAAGTTCGAAGTCGCCTGAAATGGGTATTACTGTCTTGTCGGGGAAGGCTTCCTTCAATCCCTCGATGTTTTCTTTAGAGGCGGGCAAGTCGGCCTTGTTTGCTGCTATTGCAAAAGGCTTGGAGTGCTTGAGCAGGTTGCGCGCAAGCAGTTCGACGTCGTCGTCCTCCCATTTTGAGAAGTCTTCGCCAATGTCGGATGTGTAGATGCTTTTGCGGAAGTGCTCTTCGCTTACCTTAATTCCTGAAAGCGACTGCAATAGCTCTGCAAACTTCCTGCCTTTTGCCTTGAAGATGTTTTTCTTCAATATGTCGTGAATCCAGTGGAAAAGCTCGTCTTGAATCATTTTAACGTCGTTGCATGGGTCGTAGCCGGAGGCGGAGTTACCTTGCTCGTCGGTAAGGCCGCTGGCGTCTACTACGATGATTAGCGCGTCTGCTGCAATCAAGTCGTTGAGAAACTGGTTGCCCCTGCCTTTGCCTTGGTGGGCTCCTGGGACTAAGCCGGCAACGTCCATTACGTTGACTGGTATCTTGCGTAACCCGTTTTCACACTTGCCTACGCGAGGGGAGCAGGAAACGCCTAGTTTTTTGCAGGCGCACTCTACTGAAACAAGGGCGACGCCTAGGTTGGGGTTGATTGTAGTGAAGGGGTAGGAGGCTACTTGGGCGTGCCCGTGGGTGAGTGCGTTAAACAGCGTGCTTTTGCCTGCGTTGGGCTTTCCTACCAGTCCGATTAACATTTTGTCTCTTGCCTCTCTAAGTACACATTAATTGGGCAGAAAAAGAGTTTTAACCTAGTGCGATGCAAACAAAGTTTGCTGGAAAGGGAAATTTAAGTAATAACGCTGCTTAGTTGATTTTATTGGAAACACCTAAAGCCAAGGCGCTGTGGATCTTGAAGTATGCCCCTAGGCTGCTTTCACAGTGCGCTGGAAACGACGAGCCGCGCGACGAGATGAGAAAGTGGGCGGTTGCCTGGCAGGCAGGGAAACGCGAAAAGCCGCTGATGCTGGCAGGCCCTACTGGCGTGGGCAAGAGTGCGGCAGTGCGTGGCCTGGCAGAGGAGATGGGATGGCAGTTGTTTGAATCAAACTCTTCGGAAATGCGCGACAGGGAGTACATTGACAAGAACTTTGCAGCAACTGCAGGCAGCCGGGGCTTGTTTGGCCAGACGCGCCTGCTTCTAGTGGATGAAGTTGACGCGGTCGTGGATAAGGGGGGAGCCGCTGCAATTGCTTCTTTCCTTGCGGGCTCGCAGCAGCCTGCAATAGTTGTTGCAAACGACGCCTGGGACCAGAAAATAACCCTTCTTAGAACTTCGTGCAAGATGGTTGATTTCAAGGCGGTTAACGCGCGCTCGGTGAAAAAAGTGCTTGAAAGCATTGCAGAGAAAGAGGGAATCATTGATATTGCCTTAATTGAGCAGGCAGCGGCAAGCTGCGAAGGTGACTTGCGCGCAGCTATAGGCGACTTGCAGGCCGGCTTTGTAGGCGAGAGGGAGAGGAAAGACAATATTTTCAAAGTGATTGGAAAGATAATGAAGACAATGGACTACCGCGAGGCAATGAAGGCTGCAGACGAGTCGGAAGTGGATTTTGACATGCTTTTCCGCTGGATTGAGGAAAACATTGCAAATGAATATGAAAAACCAGAGGAAGTTTCGCTTGCCTTCGAGAGGCTGGCCAGGGCGTCGCTTTTTTCTTCCAGGATTATGAAAAGGCAGAATTGGAAGCTGCACAAGTACGCAAGAGTGCTCGCTATTGCAGGGGTGGCATTGAGCAAGCAAGCGCGGTACTCCAAGTTCACGCGCTACAACTTCCCTTCAATTGTAAAGAAGTACTCGCAGGCGCGCGAGTCAAGGGCTGCACTCAAGAGTGCGCTCAAAAAGACTAGTACCAAGCTCCACTGCTCTTTGCGGGAAGCAAGGGAAACCCTGGAAATGACTGGCGGAGTGAAGGGAATGCACGAATTTCTAGAGTTGGAAGAGAAAGAGTCGGCGTTATTTGCGCACGCCGTGGAACTTGTTAAGCAAAAACGCGGAAACAAGAAGAATTAACGCAATTGGCAGAAGCGTTGGCACCAGTGAATAGGCCTGCTTGTAGAAGTCCTTGAAAAAGTCGCTTACCTCGTCTTCGAGAGCCTTTTCCAAAGTGTATTGGAAAATCCACTTGCTTGTTATTGGGCCAACCCACCGCACGGTATTGCCGTCATTTTCAGTAGGGTAAGGGGATGCCTTCTTCAAGTCAATTTTTGCCTTAGAAGGAAGAATGAATTCCAGCGTTTGAAGCGGGGAGAGCACTACTTCGCCGTTGCCAGTGTTTTCAAACGAGAGGTACTCCGGCTTTAGCGCATAGCGGGTAACACGACTGCCTTCCTTGGTTTGGGAAAAAATGGAGCCCGCCAGATCATACTCCAGTTCAAGCACTGCCGAGCGCAAGCCAATGTTTAGCAGCCGCCTTGCAGTCACTTTAGTGTTCGAAGGTGCAGTGGAAGCGCCCAAATGATAGCGCAGTGCAGGCACAAAGCGCCTCCAGCCAACTATGGTATTCTGCCCAAAGCCCTGGAATTGCGTAAACTGCTCTATTTCCTTGTCAGTGTCCAAAAACATCGAGTAGCGCTCGTTGACGTGAACGCCACCATCAGGTGCTACGGTGACGCTTACAGTAAGCCCCACATCGGTAATGGCGCTGGCCTTTAAGGCAAACACTAAAAGCAAGGCAAATAAGCCCAGCAAGAGTTTGTTCATAAAGTACTTTTGCGTGAGCTTGAATAAAAACGGTTCCAGAGGCGGGAAGAATTCGAGGATTTGCGGCATTATTGGTTGCAGGCGCGTTTGCAATAGTTGCCTTCCACGCAATTGCGCTGCAAAGAGGCGCTTGGCAGGCAGGGGGAGAGGAGCTACAGGCGGCCCTTAAGGCAAGCTCCCTGCGCGCAGTCGAAGACGACCTTTCAACTTCTTTTCAAATGGTTGTTTTCAAGGCAGGCGCAAGCCAAACCGACCCACAGAAGAAAGCTGCCGAAATTGCGCTAAAGCTTGCAGAATGGGAGAACTTCGAGGAAGAAAAGTACGCTCGGCAAAGAATTTCAGTTGACGCCTGGATTGGCGTAATCTCGCAGCAGGAAAAAAGCGCTCTTGCAGTGAAAATGCTTGAAGAAAAGAAAGTTCTAAAGTGCGCATCGTGCGTGGATTTTGCCTCGTTTTCCGCAAAAGGGCAAAGCGCACACGAAAGCGAAGTTCGGCAAATGGCGCAAGCAATTGCAAGCGCGAAAAACTCAACCGAAGTATTTGGCTCATTTGGAGCAGGATGGAGCGTTTACCTGCAAAACGAAGGCCTGGCATCGGTTTCAACGCAAGGTGATTACAAATGAAGGGAAGCATTTCACTTTACCTGCTTTTGGCAATGGCAGCGTACGCCGCGCTGGCTTTTGCGCTAATCTCTTCGGCAGGCGCTTCTGCAGAAAAAATACGCATGCAAGGGCAAAGGGAGGAAATTGCAGGAAAGCTTTCTGCAGCGTGCACTTCGCTCGAATTGCTTTCTGCTGGAGCATCCTCCAGCGCAGCAGACTACTCTTTTTTGCAGGGAGTGCACTTTGAAGGAAACAAGGCAGTTGGTTACGCGCAAGATGGAGAAACTTCGCTTAACGCCTCGCGGGAATGCCTTGTCAGCGCCGGCGCGGGCGAAATTTTGAGAGTTGAGTAAAAATGACGGAAACTTTGCGGCGCGGGTTGCTTGAACTCGACTTTTTACTGGCAGCGATACTGCTTGTTTCAATGGCAGCGCTCTACCTGCAGTTTACAGACTCGCAAATCCGCGCTACTGCAGAATCGAAGCAAGTTGCAAGCCTGGAAACGAATTCACTCAAGGCTTCAGAGTTGTTGAAAAGAAAGTGCAATTGGAACGCGCAGCAATGTTCTGGAATTCTTTCAAAACTCAACGCAACTGTCTTGCTTGAAGGCGAGAGCCGGCAAAGCAATGGCGCAAACTACTCTAACATTGTTTGCGTGCGAAGGCTGTTTGCTGCAAATGGAGGCTTCAAGTACGCGGAGGTGTGCTCGACTTGAAAAAAGGGCTTATTTTCTCGCTTGAAGTGCTGCTGGTGCTGCTCTCGACAGCCGCGCTTGTTTACTCGCTGCAAACGCAATACTATAGCCAGTCGTTTTCTCCTTGGAGGGCAAAGCTGCTTGCAGAAGATGTCGTCGACTCGTTTGCAACTCAAAGCATTCAAGGAAAAGCCAGCCTTGGGCAAGCTATTGCGCTGGCAGGAAAGCTTGGAAGCTATTGCGTAAATATTTCTTACAGGGGGGAAGGGAAAAACACCGACTGCAGCCGCGTTGCAGGAAATGAAATTTCTGCTAGAAGAACTATTTTTGACGGAAACTCGTTTGACGAAGTTACAGTAAACGTGCGCTACGGCTAGGCGTGCTTTTGGGCAGAAACAAGTACACCCGAACCACTGTTGAGCACGGCGAAAGCGTAGCTTCCGGAAGAAAAGTTTGAGGCAGGGACAGAAAGCGAGAAAGAAAAGTTTCCTTCAATCGAGTGCAAAGTTCCAGCGCGCCAATAATCCAGCTTTAATTTATTGGATTTTTCATCGAAAGAAAAAACGGAGCTGTCGGCGTCAAGCGTTGAGTCGAAAGCAAAGCGCGTTCCGGGGCCGAGGGTTGCAGCTTCGCGTGCCTTGAAGGAAACTTCGTCGAAAACTTTTTGCTCCGATAAGCCAATTGAATGCTCCCTTAGTGAATCGAATACTTTTGAAACTGATGGGAGCAGGAAGGTCAAAAACGCCAGGAGGGCGGCGGCGACAATTAGCGTTTCAATGCTGAGCTGACCGCGCGTGTTGACAGGCATGAGACCTACTTTATTTTGTCTAGAGCACCGATTGCCTTGTCCACTTTGTTGCCTGCTGCAGTGGATGCCTTGTCGGCAGTGCTTTGCAGCTGCATTACAAGCACTACTGCAACTGCGATGAGCGCTGCAAGAACTATTAGCATTTCGGCGCTTGCCTGCGCCTTGCTGTCGCCCAAAAAGCTGTTGTTTAGGAAAGCCATTTTTACCAACAGTGATTACTGAAAACGAGTATTAAAAGCAGGCGGAAGGGCGTTTGGCACAGTGAAATAAGTTAGACTAGAAAAAGCAATAGAACCAGCCCAAGCGCTGCGCCTGCCCAGTACTTTTGGTTCCATGAGATCACCTTCTCCCCGTCAAAAGGGGCGATGGGAATGAGGTTGAACAATCCAAGGAAGGCGTTTACGTGCGCGCCTGTTGAGGCAAAATCGCGCAAACCCACTGCGACAAAAGAAAGCGCAAGGAAAAATAGGGCCAGAAGCAAGTTTGTCATGGGGCCAGCCAGCGCAATCCTGCCTACTTTTTCCTTAGATAGGTTGTGCCCGTGGATTTCAACAGCGCCAGGGGCTGCAAAAACAAACCCTATGTTGATTACCGCCATTATGACTGCCAAAATCAGGCCGGGCGTCCACATCTTGTACCTTGCGTGAGCCCCATAGGAGAGTGCAACGTACTTGTGGGCAAGCTCGTGCAAAATGAAGCCAAGCCCCAAGGTAAGAAAGACTTCGACAAACATTGTTGCAAACTGCTGGCCAAAGTCAGTGCTGCCTGAAAGAAGTATTGCAAAAGCTATGGAAATTGTGGTAACTGAAACAAGTATGTGCATTGCCTCGTCGAAATCCATTTCCAAAGCAGCTCCAGCTAAAACGACTAAAATATAACTTGCTTAAACTTCTGTTTCAGTTATTTTTATGTAAGCCGGGGAGAAAGTTCCGGCGTAGGAGGCAACTATTCCTTCGGCGCTCTTGCCATTAGGCAACCTCACGCGAATCTTCTGCCCCTGCCTGCCTGGTTCCAAGGCAATTACTGGCGCGGATTCGACAAATGCCAGCATCGCATTACCCATGTTGCGCGAACGCGGCACTTCACCTACAAGCGTGTCACCCCGCTGCACTCCACGCACGTGCGGGTAGGCAAGGGAAACAACTATTGAAAGGCCTATTGCAAGCGCAAGAGTCTGCCATGCGCTGTCAAAAAGGCTTTCCTTTACGCCTAGGGCAGAATTTAGGTAAGGGTGCACGCCGTACGAAATTAGTGCCAGGGCGCAAAGGATTAGCGCCGACCTTCCAAAAACCATCAAGTTCATTTCGTACACCTAAATTGCTTTTGTTGCTGCAGATATTTAGTGCTTTTGAAAATAGGAAAACGGCCGGAAATGCCAAAAAGAAATTCTCTTAGAGCCTTACGAGTAGCTTATGTCGTCGCGCTTCTTTTGCACAAGCGTTGCGCGCAGCGCGCCAAGTGCCTTGTCGAAGTGCTTCATTGACACTTCCTTTGCGTTGATGCTTTCGCGCAAGGAATTCATTCCAGCCTCGCGGCACAAGCCCTCCAAGTCGGCTCCGCTGTACCCCTCGGTCCTTTTTGCCAGCTCTGGCAGCTTTACATCCTTGGTTATCGGCATTTTCTTCGTGTGCACCTTGAGTATTTCAAACCGCGTCTTTTCGTCGGGCGCGGGTATGAACACTAGCTTGTCGAACCTGCCTGGCCGCAAAAGAGCCGAATCGAGTATGTCAACGCGGTTTGTTGCAGCAATTACAACAATGTCCTTCAAGTTCTGTATCCCATCCATTTCGGCAAGCAGGGTGTTGACCATTCTTTCAGTTGCGTGGCCGTCTCCACCCTCCCCCCCGCGAGCAGGGGCTATTGCGTCAATTTCGTCAAAGAAAATTATTGTGGGCGCAGCAGAGCGCGCCTTTCTAAATATTTCTCGCATGCCCTTCTCCGATTCTCCAATCCATTTACTTAAAAGTTCTGGGCCGCGGACTGCAATAAAATTGGCTTCGCTCTCTGTTGCAACCGCCTTTGCAAGCAAGGTCTTGCCGGTTCCAGGCGGGCCGAAAAGCATTATGCCTCGCACTGGCCTGATGCCAAGGCGCGTGAAAACTTCAGGTTTTTTGAGGGGAATTTCAACTGCCTCCTTGAGTTCCCGCTTTACGTCCTCCAACCCTCCAATCTGCTCCCACTTGACGTTGGGTATTTCCATGTAAACTTCACGCAATGCGCTTGGCTGGATTTCGCGCAAGGCGTTCTGGAAATCTTCCTTAGTTATTCGAATGCTCTCGAGGACTTTTACGGGAATTTCCTTGTCGTCGAGGTCTATTTCGCCGCTTTCAAGCATCCTCCGCAGCGACTTCATTGCCGCCTCCTTGCAAAGTGCCTGCAAGTCCGCGCCAACAAAACCATAAGTCACTGAAGCAAATTCGTCGAGGAACAGTTCTCGCGCCTTGTCCTTGTCGCCGTTGCTCTTTTCTGAAAGCGACTCCAATTCAAGGGGCATTCCGCGCGTGTGAATTTGCAGAACTTCCTTCCTTCCGCGCTTGTCTGGAACGCCGATTTCAATTTCGCGGTCGAACCTTCCAGGCCTGCGCAGAGCGGGATCCAGGCTGTTAGGCCGGTTTGTCGCTCCAAGCACAATTACCTGCCCCCTGCTCTTTAGGCCGTCCATCAAGGAAAGCAGTTGCGAAACAATTCTCTTCTCCACTTCCCCGACAACTTCCTCCCTCTTTGGGGCAATTGCGTCTATTTCGTCAATGAAAATGATGCTTGGCGCGTTTTCTTCAGCTTCGGCAAAAATTGCGCGCAGGCGCTCTTCTGCCTCCCCAACGAACTTGCTGTTGTGAAGCACAGTGGGAACGCTTCCGCCAAGGAAGTTGCTTTCTCCCGCAACAGTCAAATCGTAGACGGTTATAGGACCTTCCTCGATTACTTCCGTGACTTCGTCCATGAGAACGTCCCCTTCGACAAAATTGTTAAGGCGGGAAATCGTCTTGCGGGCCTGCTGGATTGCAACCTGGCCGTAAATCATCTTGAAAGTGTTCCCAACTGACTCTATTGCCTGCGTTGTGCGCGCGGCTGCCTTGTCGCGCAGGTAATACTTGATTTTCATAAGCACGGAATGCGGGACTTCCCCTTCGCGGATGCTGAGCGCTTCAAACAAGTTGTAAAGCGCAAGCTGCATCAGCTCTGGCTTGTTTTCCTTGAGCGCGCAATCCAATTTTTCCAATTGGTGGCGTGCATCTGCGAGCTCGTCAACTCTCTTCTCAAAAAACGACAGCACAAGTGCGAGCTTGCGCATTGTAAGAGGATCCCTGGAGGAAATGTAGCGCTCGGTCGCACCCTCGGGAAGATGAACTCCGTAGCTCATTCGCAGGTTTTCCTTTAGGCCTTTTAACTGCACGTTTGGAACGCGGAAGTCGTCGCCTTTCTTAACCAACAATTCGGATCTGGCTAGAGACTCTGCTTTTTTAGGCGAATTAAGTGCAACAGCAGACGCAAAAATCATCCTGCTTCGCGCGCCAACTGGCGAAAGCGCCTTGATGGGGCCGTACGAAGTTATTTTTTCTTCGAGCTTGCACACCACGCCAAGCCGCAAGAGCATGAAACGCAATTCCTCTAGCATGGCGCGGCTCTTGGAGAAGAAAATAGGGGTTGCAAAGTTTCCAACCATTGAAACCGCGCCGTCGCCGTCAAAATATGCTCCTGCAAAGGACTTGATTGACTCTTCTGGCAATAGCTTGACAAAAGATGGGGAAGTGTAATTGTCGGGCTTCTTTCCAACGTATAGCCCAACGCACTTGTTAAGATAATGCGTCAAAATCCTTGCGCTTACGCTGATTTTATCGACAGAGTGCATTATGCGCTTGCGGTCAAACCCAAAGAGTTGCACGAAAAGCTCCTCGAACCTTTCCCGCAACGCCGGGTTGATGTTTGCAATTGCAATTTCGTCAAGGCGCGTGCTTATGCTTCCCTCCGAAACCATGTAGCCGAGGAACTCTGCCATCAAGGGACTGCTCTGCCGCGGTAGGTTAAGCCACTGGCTGCGGGAATGGTTGCTCTTATCAAACTGCTTGAACCCAGTTGCGCGAGAAAGTTCCTCGTCAGTCGTTTGTGACAATAGTTTCTGTTTTCCATCAACGAGCACCAGCGTTTTTTCGCCTTCCAGCGCCCTCAAGTCAAAGCTCTTTTCCCTTCCTTCAAAAGGAAGTTTACGTGCCAGTGCAATCGACTCTCCTGCGGCTAATTCTTTTGCCTTGACCCACTTTACTGCACCGTCTTGGCCAAGGGTAGCGAAAGGCTGGTTTTCAGATGCAACTATTTCGGAGCCGAGCTTTGTCTTTACCCTGAAGCTCCTTGGCGCCTGCAAGCGCATTGCGTGAGTTGCGCGCATTGGACGCAACTTAAACTCGCCGTCAAGTCCAATTACTTGTTCCTTGCATTCGGCAAGTTCTATTCCGCCCTCGGTCTTGCTTCCTGCTGCCGCGGAATCTTCAAAAACCTTCTTTATTTCCTCAACTCTGCCATCTGCAAGGTAAACTGGCGTGTCGCCGGCAACGCAAACAACTTCAGTCGCGGCAAGGGAAATGAAGTGCGCCTCACTCTCGTTTGCAACTGCCTTTGCAAAAAGAGTCTTTCCAGTACCAGGCGGGCCCCACAGGAGAACTCCCTTTGGCGGCTCGATGCCCAGCCTCTCGAATAGCTCAGGGTGGCGTATTGGCAGCTCGACCATTTCACGGACTTTTTTTATTTCTTCCCTAAGGCCGCCAATGTCTTCGTAAGAAATTGTCGCAATCCTTCCCAGCTCCTTTACCGGCTCTTCGCGGAGTTCAACGTGAGTCTCGTCAGTGACTATTACAAGCCCGTTTGGAACTGTTTGCGCAACTGCAAACGGGAACGAGGTTCCAAATACGTTTACTGAAAGCACTTCACCTTTCTGCAAAGGCTTTCCAACTAGGCTGCGCTTTACGTACTGGTCAAAGCCAGGCGCGTACCTCGTAGGCTGGTTGGGTGAGAGGATGATTTTGCTTGCGGATTTTATGTCGGCCTTGCGTATCTTGACGCGGTCGCCTAAACCCACCGAGGCATTCTGCCTTAGAATTCCATCCATCCTAATTAGGTTGAGCCCTTCGTCCGCAGGGTGCGCGGGCAAAACGATTGCTGCGGTGATTTTCTTTCCGCGTATTTCTACAACGTCGCCAGTGCTAAGGTTGAGAATCCTTCGCGCGTTGGAGTCTACCCTTACAACTCTCTTGCCGTAGTCAATTTGCATTGCTTCTGCAACTTTCAAGTCAACTTCTTCAACCATTCAAACCACCAAAAAAGGCCTATTTCGGCCCACAAACTTATTCAGTTAATGGCAACAATTATACTTCTTTGTAAAACGCCCGGTTCTTCCCTTTATGCGGGGGTGCACCTGCAGCCTTTTGCTCACCTAGGAAACTGTCCCTGAACATCAGGTCTGCAATCCTATTGTGGCGCTCCATCATCATGCCAACAAGCGACATGAGTTCCGCCATCTGGTTGTCCTCAATTCCGCGCAGCTTCTCCAAGTAATTGGAAACCGTGTTGCGCGAAACGCCTATTTCCTCTGAAATTTCCAAATTAGAGAATCCCTTGCTCCTAAGGAAAACAATCTCCTTGAGTATTGGCGGCTTAAATCCATAGTGCTTTGAAAAACGCACGTACACTTTTGTAACTTCAGCCAAGCAAACACACGCCCACTGCAAACTGCCAAAACAACTCAAACTAACGTATACTTTTGTGCATTATGCACATATTTAAGCTTTGCGAGGGGATAAAAGCGCGCGCTTGCAACAATTCAAGTATGCCCGAACAACCTAATTGGCACACTAATGCCAAAGAACTTGCGCAGCAGCTTTGGAATGGAAGGAAGGTGAAGGGAAGCTACGGCACGCACTTTGTCAAAAAAATTGCAACTTACGGGGGCACGCCAGAGCAGCCAAAGTACTTGGTTGCGCAGGCCGTTGGGAAAATGACTTTTGCAAACTATTGGAGGATGGGAAAACACTCCAAGGTGCTAGTAGCCTACCCCAAGCCACAGGACGCGGAAAATTTTGCAACTGAGCACGACCCTTTGAGCGGAACTCCAAGGAAATACTTCAACGGCTCGGTGGGCGCAATGCACGCGCGGCACGACCACCGGCTTTTGGGCTTTGGGGGCAGCATTGACATTGACTTTATGGAGGGAACTCCGGTTGGGCTCGTCCCAAACCTTACGCACGCCAAGGCCTCAAAATACGGCGGATGGCGGCAGCACCTGCTCGAATGGCTTTTTGGCTACGCCAAAAAAAGGAGAGTGAAAACAGTGAGGTTTAGGGTAATTCACGACGTATGGGAAAAGGAGCTGGGCAAGGGAAAAGAAATCTTCATAGAAAACGCAAGAAAGCACGGATATGAAATCGAAGAGCCAAAGAAAGAGCACAAGATACCTGGCGGCGACTACTTTGTCACCGCAACGCGCGCTTAAGGAAGAATGGGTGCCAAGCCCTCGGCCTCCTGCTTGCTCAACGAAAGCTTTGCAGCCAAGCTTGCAACCACCTTCCTCTTTTCCTCTCCAGGAACTATTGAAAAATAGCCTTGCTTGCCTTGCGCAAAGAGAGCCGGAATGATTACTAATTTTCCTTCGGGAGTTTTTCCAACTGATAGCTTGAGCTCGGTGTTTTTGAACCACTTTCTCTCGCCGCGGATGATGAAGCCTCCTTTGGCCACGTACTCGCCGCTTTGCGCGCTTTTGCTAACCTGGTCTTTTTTGACTGCGTAAACGTCCACTGAAGTAAAGCCGCCTTTCCAGGCTTTTGAAAAACTTGCCGCAAACTGCGCGCACTGCAGCAAACCATCTTCGGAAGCGCTTTCGCCGCCCTTCAGAATGGTCGCGGCAGCGCCTTGAACGTCTGCGTGGAAAAACAAGTCGCCTTGCTCAAAATACTTTGAAACAACCACTTCGTTTTGCTTCGCTTCCTTTCCAGCAATGCAAAGCAAGCCTCCCGCTGTAAAGAACCAATGGAATTTCTCGTACCACTCGCGCTTCTCGTCTTTTTTGACAACAATTTTTCCTAGTGCCTCGCTTGCCTGCAGCGACTGCTTCTTGCCTAGTAGGGAAATTCTTTCTTCCACTTCGGAAATGGCGGATTTTACGCGCACGAGCTTTTCGCGCAGGTGCTTGCTCTCCTCGAAATACTCCGCCGCGTTGGCGTGAATCGACTTTCGCGAGTCGAGGGTGATTTTCATAAAATTAGTTTGCACTCGCAGGCTTTTCTGCCTTGTTTTCAACAGGAATTTGCGAATTCTGGCTTGCTGGAATAGTGTTTGGAACTGCAGTGAAGTTTTTTGCCCATTCTTTCTTTGTCTCGCAAGTGGGCATTAGGCACATTGAGAAGGGGCGCTTGCCTTTCCGCCGCACCCAAATTATTGGCGTGGAGCACTTTTCGCAAATTTTTCCATTTGGCTTCACTGACGCGCCTTTTGGAAGAGGGAAAGTATTACGGCAGTTGGGGTAGGCAGTGCAGCCTACAAACATCCCAAACTTGCCCTTTCTAACTGCTAACTTGCCTACCTTGCACAAATTGCACTCGCCTAAAACGCTTTGCTCGCGCTGCGTTTCGTTGAAAGCGCCAAGCAGTTCAATCCCAACGGCTTTTTCCTTGCCTCGGAATTCCTCGCACAGCTTTGATAGAATCTCGCGCCCCTCCTGCAAAACATCGGCGCTCTTTTTTTTGCCTCCCTGGATTGCGGCAATGTCTTGTTCAAAGTGGCGCGTGAGCTCTTCGCTTAAAATCTGCGGAACGTTTTTTGCAAGTGCGTCGTAAACCTTCATTCCGAAAGGCGTTACTTCAATGCTCTTGCCTGAAACGTAGCCGCGGTCGAACAGTGTCTTGATTATTGTAGCGCGCGTTGCTTTCGTGCCCAAATCCTCTTCCTCGAGCTTGCGCAAAAGCGACGCTTCCGAAAAGCGCTTTGGGGCTTGCGTCATCTTCTTCTCCTTCCACAGCTTCTCCGTGGTGATTTTCTCGCCTTGCGCAAAGTCGGGCAGCGTCACTTCGTCGAATTTTGCGTAAGGGGTGTAAAAGTCAATCCAATTACCTTCCAAAGTATGCGAGCCGGTTGTGGAGTATTTCTCGCTTCCAAGCAAAAGCAGCACAGTAAGGCGTTCGCGGATTGCAGGGGGAGCAAAGCAGGCGAGAAACCGGCGTACAATCAAGTCGTAGACTTTAGCCTGTTGGGGAGAGAGAGCGCCCGGCCGCTCGCCGGTTGGAAACAGCGCAGGGTGCGCGGGATCCTCTTTCTTTCCCTCGTGGGGAACGAAAAGCTTTTGCGAAATGAGGCGTTTTGCAAGCTGCAAGTAGGCAGGCTGTTCCGACATTTTCTGTATTATTTTAGGCAAGTTGAGCTTTGCAGGAAGCTTTTGAGAAGAGGTGCGAGGATAGGATATGACGGCTTGTTCGTACAAATTCTGGGCGTACTCAAGCGTTTGCGTTGGAGTGAAACCGAACGCGCCATGCGCCTCGGTTTGAAGAGTTGTCAAGTCGAATGGGAAGGGCGGCATTTGGTTGTACTTCTTTCGCTCAACGCTTTCAACCGTCCCTTCCTTGGAAGAATTTGCAAGCCCCTCGTCGGCTCCTTTCTCATCAACCATTTTTCCGCGCTTGTTTTCAAACAGCACTTGTTTTGCAAGCGCAAACAACTGCCAGTAGGGAGTAGAGACAAAGGCCGTGATTTCTTTTTCGCGCTTTGCAAGCACTGCCAGTGCGGGGCCCTGCACCCGTCCAATGCTCATTACCTTGAAACGCCCACCAGCCTTGATTGCGCTCATAAGCGCGCGCGAGAGCGAAA
>OBEQ011228632.1_pt1 | contig 51006 bp, 48 predicted proteins | sample 1670901 | NCBI WGS metagenome assembly OBEQ01 (sample SAMEA104232315, study PRJEB22302) | groundwater metagenome | biome: forest; feature: aquifer; material: groundwater | place: USA | collected 2011-08-07 | depth 5.4 m
ACCGCGCTGCGCCTTCTCGACGTCGTAGTCGCATTTCTGATTCATGGTTAAAAAGAATGCCATTACTCATGAAGAGGTTATAGGCTTCTCGGTAATTTTTTATGGTCCAAAATCCAGCCAGTTTGGACACGCCATAGGGACTGCGTGGATAAAAGGCGGTTAATTCATTCTGCGGGGTGCTCTGTACCCGGCCATAGAGTTCTGAGGTGGCAGCAAAATAGACACGACTTTTAGGACTGAGCTCTTTGACCGCATTCACGAGATTCAGGGTCCCACTGATGTTCACATCGTAAGTGAGTTTTGGGTTAGAAAAACTTAATCCGACAAAGCTTTGGGCAGCTAAATGATAGACCTCGTCAAATTGACCATCGCGGATAACCCGTTCAACGATCGTATGATCTATCACATCTCCCCAATGAATAGACAGGGCTTTCAAGGAGTCTTGGGGAAGGTTGATCAGCGTCCCTAAAGACATTTGACTATTTCGTCGAGCCATCCCGTGGACTTCGTAACCTTTTTGGAGAAGGAGTTTGGATAAAAAATATCCGTCTTGGCCGGTGATGCCGGTAATGAGAGCTTTAGGCATAGATGTTAGTTGATCGGCATCCGGAATTTCCAACCCAGACGCCAAGGCATAAGAAAGGCTTCAAGAATAATATGACGATTGAGTTTTGAGACTCCGAGGCGCCGATCGCGGAAACAAATCGGGACTTCTTGAGCGGGGTAGCCTAGGCGGAAAGCGATGAATTTGAGCACCGTCAAAAAGCTATACCCGTCGCCGAAGATGGGTCGGCTGATCACACGATGTAATACGTCCCGCCGCCAGGCCATAAAGCCCGCCGTATTATCGCGCACCGGATAGGCGGGCGCAAATAGTCTCAAAACCGTACGGGCATAGAGGTTCCCGGCTTTACTCAGCGTGACCCGGCGTTGGTTCCAATCTGGGGTAGAGCCACCAGGCGTATAGCGTGATCCTACGACCAAGCCAGAGGTTTGAACATGGGGCAGCATTCTAGAGAGGGCGTCAGGAGGGTGAGAAAAGTCGGCGTCCATTTGGACAATGCAGGTATAGGGCAGGCCAGCGTCTTCGACATATCGGAAAGCATCGAGATAACAAACACCTAAACCAAATTTTCCTTTTCGACGCATGAGATAGATCCGCCTTGGAAGATTAGGCGCCATGGCGGCGACCGTTTCCGCCGTTCCATCAGGACTGTTATCATCAGCAACGAGGATGTCTATAGGAATAACTAAAAGGGTCAGAGCTCTTAGCAGAGCACGAATATTTTCATTCTCATTGTAGGTAGGGATAATGACGAGAGTCTCTGCGGAAGAAATATCCTCATTCCACCTATGAACACTCATCACACGCTGCTCTCGTTCCGTCTGTGGAGAGGCATGAACCATAGAATCGGATCAATTACATCATAGGACTCGTGTCCATGCAATTTCGTTGACAAGGTCACCTTTTTCCCGCAAGCTTCAGACATTCATGATCTCCTGTGTACTATGAATCCTGCTTGGGAATCTTTTTTTGAAGAAGCGATACGGGAAGTGCTCCGTCCTGCTCAAAGGATTTTGGATGTTGGCGGTGGTTTGCGTGTCGATGGGGCGAAGGGGAATGTCGTCGATCCTCGACGCGCTTGGATCAAACCTTTGCTGAAGCAGGTTCAGTATGAAGTGATGGATCCGGTCGACACCTATCATCCGGATATTGTTGGTGACGTGATGCGCATGCCCATGGCAGATGCGAGTTATGATGGGGTCATGTGCTTGGCGGTGCTCGAGCATGTTCCTCGGCCATGGGACGCTGCTAAAGAGATGTGGCGAGTTTTGAAGCCAGGAGGGAAAGTCTTTGTATATGTTCCTTTCCTGTCTCCGTACCATGCCATGCCTGGTTATTACGGTGATTTTTTTCGTTTCACGCAAGAGGGGCTCGAGGCTTTATTTAGAGATTTTAAAAATATTCGATGCGCTCCTGTGCGTGGCCCTGTCGAAACGATCATTCATCTTCTGCCTGGTAGATTGAGTTCGCCCTCCCTGCGTTCTCTTGGTCGTTTTTTAGATAGATTTTGGAAATCTTCGGGGAAACAAGTCTCCGGATATTTTTTTCTAGCCACGAAATAATCTATGCGTATCCTCGTCGTCGGAGCGGGATATTGGGGGCCTCATGTGGTGCGAAACTTGGTAGAACTTTCGCAAGTTGAAGCGATCGGCATTTCCGATCTTGACCAGACAAAAGCCGATCGGTTAGCGTTCCGATTTCCTCGGACTCATGTGGTTAAGGCAGCTCCCGAAGCATTCCGGGGAGGGTATGACGCTGCGATTATTGCTACCCCGGTACACACGCATGCTGCACTCGCTCAGACGGCTCTTGAGGCCGGTCTGCATGTGATAGTCGAAAAACCATTCACGCGGACATCGGCCGAGGCCCAAATGCTGATCGCGGAAGCTGAGCGTCTGGATCGTCGTCTGATGGTGGGTCATGTGTTTCATTACAAACCAGCGGTACGTGCTTTGGCGGAGCTCGTGAAAAGCGGAGAGCTCGGTCGTATCCAGTACATGGACTCGATTCGTGTCAACCTGGGTTTGTTTCGTCCAGATGTGAACGTATTGTGGGATCTGGCGCCGCACGATCTCTCCATCTTCGAGGCCTTGACTGGCCGCATGCCCATGCGTGTTTGTGCTGTGGGTGCACGTCATGTGCCTCATCCGACAGCGAAACAGGAAACGATGATTTATCTAACGATGGATTATGGAGACGAAATGGTGGCCCATGTGCATGTCAATTGGTTTTCGCCGTTGAAGCAACGTTTGATGGTTATTGCTGGCGATCGCAAGATGGCCGTTTTTGACGATATCGATTACAGCGAGCCGATTCGTGTGTATGATTCGGGAACCTACGATCCCGTAGCGGACACGCCAGCCTATCCCGCCATTCGTACCGGGGACGTACATATCCCACAGATCAAACAGGAGGAGCCTTTGCGTTTGCAGCTTGAAGAATTTTTTTCTGCGATTAACGAGCATCGTGCCCCACAAACCGATGGGTATGCCGGACTTCGGGTCGTACAGATTTTGGAAGCTGCCATGCGGTCTCTGCGAGAAGATGGGAAGTTTATCCTTCTCTCACCCCCCTTGTCCTGAGAGGGTATGCCTTATCTTTCAAAAGATTACATCATTACTGGCAGTTTGGTTGATCTTTCAAATCCGGAACAGGCCTGGAAAGATTTGGACAAAGATATTCGAACCAGCATTAGAAAAGGGCGCGGGATGGGGGTCTTCATCCGACCTTTCGATGGATCGCCTGAGGAGCTGGAGAGCGTGCGTGCGTTTACGCCGAATAAGGAGGATATCCCTCTTGAGTGGCTCGACAAACACCATGCCTATGTCGCGATCGCGGAAGACACCGGCGAGCGTTTAGCTTGGATTCTCTTGGTAGAGATTCTTGGTACGAAAAAGCTCTTTATGCTTTGTCATGCCTCTACCCAAGAGGGAAAAAGAAGGCAAACCCCGAATCTCCTCATTTGGCATGCGATAGAAACCTGGGCCAGGGGTCCGTATCGGTATTTAGATATTGGCGCTTCCTATCGTCATTCTTTGCAAACCTATTTTTCGGGCTGGCGTCGGCAAGGCTATCCGATGATCATGCGGCCGCCTGAGCTTGGGCTTGATTTACGCATCACTCCTTTTGATAGTGCGGCCTACGGTTTTCCTCTTGGGGATCCGAACCGAGGCCGACAGCGGTTCGCGGAAAAGGTCGGCACAGATGATTTTACGGCTTTCCCACGAGCCCTGTTTGCCATTGAAGCTTGTCTATGTGAGTTGCAATTAGAGGGACGCCTCTCCTCCGAGAGCGAAGTGTGTATCACCACCACCACAGACACTCCTTATATTTCTTCTCATGTCACGCGCCCTATCGAAGCCGTTTGTGGGTGGTCTCGTACTCCTTCTGAGAAAACAGCGGCCGTTTTTTTGATTCATGAATTCGGATTCCCTCACCCGGAGGTAGAGGATTGGCGGCGTTTTTGTGATGAACGACATATACCGCTGATCGAGGACCTTGCCTATGCTTGGGGAACGGCAGGGACGGGTCTTTGGGGAGATTATAGGATCTACTCGGCCACCAAAGCCCTGTCTGTTCCGTTTGGGGGTTTTCTGGTCGGCAGACGCATCTCACAGGACCGGCTATGGGATGTGCATGGTTCCTCTGACCTTCAGAAGGAAGAACAGGTCTTGAGTCTCATCGACACCTGGTGGCAGCCAGGGGATGAAATTCGCGCACAGCGACAGAAGATCTGGAAGAGATATGAGCAAAATCTCGACTCTGTGAGTGATCCCTTCATGGCTCTGTCACTGGAGGTGATGCCGGGAGCCTATCTCGCGAAGATGAAAGACGAAGAGGAGATGAAGCGGGTGTCTGCTTTTGTACGACGTTTTGGGATTGAGGTTGGAAATTGGTACCATCATGCCGCGATTTTCCTTCCTTGTCATCAGCGGATGCAAGATAGACACGTCGATTATATTTGTGGGGCTATCCTGGCTTGTTATAGAGAAGGATGTGGGGTGCCTTCGAGCGATCGGTAAAGACGATCGTCGATTTGCATCTTCCCCTTTGTTTGCATCTTCTTGGGGGCTTTGTTATTGTCCCTATCTATGCAGCGAGGCGGATATGCCGTGGGGCTCAACACCGATCTCTCAGAGAACGTCCATCCAAATTTTGTACGGATGGGAGATCGTGTGAAGATCAGAGATGGCGTAATTTTATACGGCTCAGAGAAACGTCCTTTGATCATTGGGAATGATGTCTATATCAATGCGCGTTGCCTTTTGCACGCAGGCTCTGCTCCACTCGTGATCGGGAATCGAGTCACGTTGTCATGCGGAGTTGTCATTCATACGGACACTGGACCAAACACCTCGCCCGCTCTTCAAGAAATATATCCTATTACGGCAGGGGGGGTCACCCTTGAGGAGGATGTTTGGATCGGAACGTATGTGGTGATTCTTCCAAGCGTTCGTGTTGGCCATGGATCCGTGGTGGGCGCTCAGAGTGTTCTTCGGAGCGATGTCCCCCCCCATAGCCTCGTCGTTGGTTCCCCTGGTCAAGTTGTGCGAACTTTTGAAGAGCAGAAAGCACGTTGTCATGTCTGTACCCCTCGTTGATGTGAAGCGTGAGGTCGCGAGGTATCGAGAGACGTATCTCGAGGCCACGACGCGCGTTTTTGATTCTGGGATTTTTAGTTTAGGTCCAGAGGTACAGACGTTTGAGCATCTTTTCGCATATTTTTTGAAAATTCCACATGCGGTCGGAGTGAATGGCGGTACGCTCGCTTTGTATGCCGCGTGTCTGGCTCTGGATATTGGTCAGGGTGACGAGGTGATTGTGCCGGCGAATTCTTTTATCGCCACGGCCGAGGCTGTGGTGATGTCTGGAGCGACGCCGCGATTTTGTGATGTGGATCCCGTTTCTCATCTCCTCGATCTGACCAGCGCAGAACGGCTCGTGACGCCTCAGACGCGCGCCATCATTCCGGTCCATCTGTATGGCCAGATGGTGGATATGGTTCCTCTGATGGCCTTCGCTCGTGCCCATGGTCTGCGTGTGATCGAGGACGTTGCGCAGGCCCACGGCGCCTCTCGTCACGATCAACGCGCTGGAATATTCGGCGATATGGGCTGTTTCAGTTTTTATCCCACAAAAAATCTTGGGGCCTTGGGAGAGGCCGGCGCTATCGTGACGCATGACGAAAATCTTGCGTATGCGTTGCGAGCCATTCGTGTCCACGGCTGTGGGAAAGAAAAATATCATCACGAACGGTTCGGATCAAACCTCAAGATGGAGGCGCTACAAGCCGCCTATCTGTCGCTCCGGATCCCACGTCTCTTGGAGAACAACGCCCGTCGTCGTGCCATCGCAGATCGTTATCGTCAGGCCTTTCAGGATCTTCCTCTGGGCGTTCCACAAGACACGGGCTTGGCTCACGTGTATCATCTTTTTGTGGTCACTACCGATCGCCGAGATGCCCTCCAAGCGCATTTGCAGAAGTGGGGGATTGGAACGGGGATCCATTACGCGACCCCTATTCATCTTCAGCCCTCGTTTGCTCGCTGGGGAGGAAAGCCGGGAGATTGCCCGATCGCCGAAGCCACGGCTCACACCCTCCTTTCTTTGCCCATGTTTCCAGAGCTTCAAGATGCAGAAGTCGAAGAGGTGATTGCGGCTGTTCGGGCTTTTTTTGTATGAAGTTGTCCTGTTCAGTGCCTCTCCTCACCCTGAATAGTCGACCAGGATTGGAGCGTTTGTTGCCATTTTTGATCCAGCATTTTGAGGACGTCTACATCTTGGACGGGAATAGTACGGATGGAACGGTCGAGTTTGCTCGGTCCCTTGGGGTGCGTGTCGAAAAGCAATTTGAGACGGATGAACCAAACCAGCGGATTACCGATTTTCGTACTATGCGTTTGCGGTTATGGTCTTTCGCGAAGTTTGATTGGCTATTTATTTTAGACTCCGATGAGTTTGTGACATCGGAGTGCCTCGAGGTCGTCAGACGAGTTTTGGGGGAAGATTCGCACAGAGAGGGGCACAGTTTTTGTATACTCATGGAGTTACCAGATTTTCGTATCGTGCGTGAAGCCTTTTTTTATCCGAACCGTTCTATGCGCTTGTTCCGTCGTTCAGACGAGATCAGTCTTGCAGAACGCAACCTTCATGAGCGGTTTATCGTTCCCGATGGTGTGAAGGTGATGGAGCATGAGGAGGGGATTACATCCATTTGGTTGCCGCCAAAAAAATATCTTCAGAAATCTTTGCGGTATCTTCACATTGAGTCCCAAAGTCCCTGTCCCACCACGTGGGCCTATCTTTGGCGCTGGATTATCTATTTCAATATCCGTTCTTTCTTCGGTCAGAGCTATCGAGCGATTAAGAGTTATCTGCGAGCCTGGAGGCATCATCGCGTGGCCTTGCCTTTTTCCTATACGGCCATTCTTCTTGGGTATCGTTGGGGAGCGATCGTGGCGCTGGGATATGCCTGGTGGAAAGGACGCAAGCGCGTATGTGCGGCATAGCCGGTTATGTGGGATCAGCGGGTTCACGCGTGTCGCTGGAGAACATGGCACGCGCGATTCAACGTCGCGGGCCGGACGATGAGGGATTTTACGAAGGCTCGGGTGTCGGCTTTGCCTTCCGTCGGTTGAGCATCATTGATGTCGCGGGCGGTCATCAGCCTTTGTCGAATGAAGATGGGTCTGTCTGGGTGATGCTAAACGGGGAGATTTATGGTTTCCAGGCCGTGCGTGATGAGTTGCTCGCGGCAGGTCATCAGTTCAAAACTCATTCTGATACCGAGGTTATCGCTCATGGGTACGAAGAATGGGGAGAGGAGATTTTTCGTCATCTCAATGGGATGTTTGCGATCGCAATTTGGGATGTTCCCCGTTCTCGTCTTCTTTTGGCGCGTGATCGTCTTGGGAAGAAGCCTTTGTATTGGGGTGTTCGTGATGGGACCTTGTGGTTCGCATCCGAGATGAAGGCATTGCTCGCGAACGGTGTCATTGAGCGTGAGATCGATCTTATCTCGTTGGGGTTATATTTTCGTACCGATGCGGTGCCGACGCCGCGTTCAATCTTTCGTGATGTATACAAACTTGAACCGGCGACGGTGTTGGTGTGGGAAGAGGGCCGAGTCGCTCGAGAGCATTCCTTTTGGGGGCCTCCGGCCTGTGACATCAACACGGAAAATGACGCGACGATTATTCGCGCTTTTGGAAAAACCGTTGACCAAGCCGTCCGTGAACGGTTGGTGTCAGATGTGCCGTTGGGGATTTTTCTGTCAGGTGGATTGGATTCCGCCGTGATCGCCGAGTCCGCGGCGCGTCAATCGTCCTCGCGTTTGCAGGCCTTCACCATTGGATTCGATGATCCCAGTCACGATGAAACCGTGGCTGCGCAATCCGTGGCCCAAGCTTTTTGCATGGATCATCATGTGGCGCGCTTGAGCGCTGCGCAGGTTTTGGAAATGTTGGATGAGGCGGTGGGATGTCTCGATGAACCCTTAGCCGATCCCGCCATCCTGCCTCAGATGCTCCTCGCGCGTTTCACTAAACAGTTCGTGACCGTAGCGGTTGCAGGCGATGGAGGAGATGAGCTCTTGCTTGGCTATCAGCATATTCCAGTTCATGAATGGGCTCGGCGTCATCCAACGTTTTGGCAGCGGGCCAGAGTTTTCAGAAGTCTTGCGGATTGGGTTCCGGCTGGTGGAGGATATTTCAGTCTCGGATTTAAGGCGCAGCGTTTAGCGCGAGGGTTGGGGATCGCAGATATGTGGACGCGTGATGTGGCTTGGCGAGGCGCTTACACTCGTCACGGACTTGAGGCGATGCTTCGACCCGAGATCCGCGCAAGCGTTCACGTCGAAGAAGCAGAACGACTATTGGCCGCTCGTGCGGGCGAGTTATCATCTGGCGCGACAGATTGGCAGCGCTGGTCCTGGGCCTATCTGCGAACGTTTTTGATGGATGAGGTGATGGTCAAAGTAGATCGCGCCACCATGTGGTTTGGAATCGAGGGACGCGCGCCTCTGCTTGATACGCGCGTCGTGGAGGCGGCTTTTCATCTCCCGGATCATTTGAAGATTGGCAAGGGAGCAGGAAAGAAAATTTTTCAGGAGCTGTTGCGGGGAACGCTTCCTCCGGCTATCATAGAGCGGCCCAAGCACGGGTTTGGGGTACCCACGGCCGAATGGCTGCGAGGCCCTCTGCGCGAACGTTTGCGCGAGCTCACGACGCCGACCTTCTTAGATCGTCAAGGACTGTTTGTCCCACGTTCGATCGAGCGTCTCATGCAGGAACACCAGACGCGTCGCGTGGATCGCCGCAAAGAGTTGTGGGCGCTTCTGTGCTTTCAATGGTGGTGGGAGAGGTGGATAGGAAAGGTCTAGAGGATTTTTCATCTCTTATGCAGATACAGCAAAAACAAACGGACTGGTCCTGGCAGTGGCAGAACTATCAAGATGATGAGCAATGGCTCTTTTGCGATTGGATTCATCCGTTGACTCTAGAAGATTTTCGCGATCAGCGTGTTTTGGATGCGGGGTGTGGGGGCGGACAGCATCTGTCTTTCGTCGCTCCCTACGCACGCGAGGTCGTTGGGGTTGATCTGAATACGGTCCCCATTGCTGCAGAGCGGAATCATCTTGCGGCCAATGTGAAGACCGTGGAAGCTGACATTGCGCGGCTTACCGTTTCAGAACCCTTTGATATCGTTTATAGTATCGGTGTTGTCCATCACACCGATGATCCAGATGCGACGTTCGCCAATCTCGCCAAGTTGACACGGCCGGGTGGGAAGACGATCGTCTGGGTGTATTCTTATGAGGGAAACTTTTTGAATCGTACGCTGGTAGAAGGACTGAAATGGATCTTCGTGTCTCATCTGCCCAAGGCGGTGGTCAGAGTCCTCTCGCATCTTTTCACGGCGTTGCTGTATCTTCCTGTTTATACGCTCTATTTTTTACCCCTCCATTTTTTACCCTACTACCAGTATCTCAAAAATTTTCGCAAGCTCTCCTTTTACCGTAACGATCTAAACGTTTTCGATAAATTAAACGCCCCCCAAACCGAATTTATTTCTCGCGATCGAATTGAGCGTTGGTTCAGAGAAAATGGGTATCAAGAAGTTCATATTTCTCTCTATCGGGGGGTGAGTTGGCGTGGTTCGGGAACAAAGCTATGAATGTGATCAGTATCATCATTCCCGTTTATAACGAAAAAGAGAATCTTCCTTTGTTGATTCCTGAGCTCTTGAAAACGATCCAGACTCTTTCGCAGTACACTTGGGAGTTTATTTTTGTGGACGACGGATCGCAGGATGGAAGTCAAGAGGTGTTGCGTACCTACGCGATGCAGGATTCGCGCATTCGTGTGGTTCTGTTCGCTCGCAATTTTGGACAGACTGCAGCCATGTCCTGTGGGATCAAGAAAGCGACAGGAGACATCATTATTCCCATGGATGCAGATTTACAGAATGATCCGGCCGATATTCTAAGGCTCCTTATCAAAATCGATGAGGGATATAGTTGCGTATCGGGTTGGCGCAAAGATCGGAAAGATGGGTTGTGGTTGCGAAAAATTCCTTCTTGGATCGCGAATGGAATTATTTCTCGTTTAACCGGAGTCGGGCTTCACGATTATGGTTGCAGTTTGAAGGCGTATCGGCGGGAGATCATCCAATCTCTGGAACTTTACGGCGACATGCATCGTTTTATTCCAGCGTACGCCGCATGGACGGGCGCGCGCGTGACAGAGATCGTCGTGCGCCATCGTCCACGGATTCATGGCGTTTCCAAATACGGATTATCACGCGTGTTTAAGGTGATTCTTGATCTTTTTGTCTTAAAATTTTTGACCAAGTATTTTAATAAGCCCATGCATTTTTTTGGCGCCGTCGGGTTTCTCTCCTTGACATTAGGATTTGTGGCCGAGACGGTCGCTATTATTCTTCGGTTCCATGGTTTACATTTGGTCGAGACGCCCCTGCCGACCGTGGGTGCGTTATTTATTATTGTAGGGGTGCAACTCATCATGACGGGCCTTTTAGCCGAAGTGCTGATGCGGACGTATTATGAAACCGGCGATGCGTATCCCTACACCATTCGTGAAATGATAAATTTTGACCCATCGTTATGACTTTTACCTTGAAGACTCCAGAAGAGTTTTTTCATTGGAACGAGGAAATGGCGAAAAAGTATAATCCAGACGTTTATCATGAAAGTTCAAATTTCGTTGTTCGTTGGATTGAGCGTACACGCGTTCAACGCATTCTGTCGTTTTTAGATGTCGCTCCCCATCATCGGGTGTTAGAGGTTGGAGTAGGTGCAGGTAACATTCTCGCCAAGCTTGCTGTGCAGGATCGTTCGGGATTAGATTTAAGTCCCTCCTTGCTTGCCCTGGCGAGGCGGCGTTTGTCAGATGCGCATCTCTACGAGGGAGATGCTGAATCTTTTCCTCCGGAGGTGAGTCATCAACAATTTGATCGCATATTCTGTAGTGAAGTCTTGGAGCATGTTCAGCACCCTGAAAGGGTCGTGAATGAAATGGCAGCGGTGTTAAAACCGGACGGGATTGCCGTTATCTCGGTGCCCAATGAGCATTTTATTAATGTCATAAAAGGATTTTTGTTGAAGCTCAGACTGTTCAAAAAATTCTTTCCAGGATTGTCCACTAACATGACGGATGAATGGCATTTGCACGCCTTTGATTGTAAGCTGTTGACCGAAACCGTCGGTTCAGCCCTTATCATCGAGCGTATTGAAGCTGTCCCATTCTCATGGTTGCCGATTCGACTTGTATCACGACTACATAAGCCTCTGCCAGAGAAATCGGTCGTATGAACCCTTCCGTCAGTAGCCTTTTACAGTGTCCGACGTGCCGGGGCACTCTTGCATCGCATCAAGCGGATTTTTACTGTGTTATGTGCGATCATACCTATCCGGTAGTGGACGACAGGGTTAGCTTCCTCTTTTTGAAAGAAAAGACACTCCATCCCTCTCATGACCGGCCAGATTCCTTCACGGTTTCATGTAAGAATACGTTCAAGCGCTTCCCACGTTTTTATCGTTTATTGATCGCCATATTCGGTGCATCCAGCGGCGGAGTATCTCCTCATGCATTTGTGAAACGATACGTAAAACCAAAAGATATCCTGGTGAATCTCGGTTCCGGAAGCGGTGAGCGTTTCGGCGAGGCGATTCATGTAGATTTATTTGCATTTCCAGGCGTTGATATCATTGCGGACATCTCGCACCTGCCATTCCGTAGCAATAGTATAGATGCCGTAGTGAATTTGGCAGTTTTAGAACACGTTGTAAATCCTATGGAAGTGGTACACGAAATACTTCGTGTATTGAAACCAGGTGGCTACGGGTACTTTACCACACCATTCATGCAGCCGTATCATTCTTCACCTCATGACTACAACCGCTGGACACTGGATGGGTTGCGTGCACTGATGCACGACTTCGAAGAGGTGCACGGTGGGTTGCGTCACGGCTCTACCAGCGCACTCGCGCTATTATTCGCTCATTGGTTGGCCGTCATCTGCAGCTTTGGATTAGAACGCGTCTACGACATATTCCTTGTTGGTTGGACCATGATCCTTTCTCCATTCGCACACATATTTGATTTGCCATTGAATCGCTTACGGGTTTCTGAGAATATGGCTTCAGGGTACTTCTTTATTGTAAGAAAGCCCTTCACATAGGGATTTCATTTATGGCTGATATCGATATCCTCAAACGTCCCGCGCTTACTTCGGAAGAGATGAAGAGGCTCTCGCAACGTAACGGATGGAGAGCTACGTTTGGTATTCTTCGTATATACGGTTCGATATTTCTTGTTACGATGCTTGCTCTTTGGCTCGGCAGTTGGTGGGTCATCCCGGCCATTGTTCTTGTGGCGGCTTTGCAACATGGCATTTCGATTCTTCAGCATGAAGCAGTCCACGGTCTCCTGTACTCGGATCATCGGATGAATGATGTGGTAGGGAGTCTTCTGTTATCCTATCCCATTGGGTTCTCGCTTGATTACCGAATCACGCATTTTGCTCATCATCGGAATCTTGGGACAGACATGGATCCGGATTATGCTAATTACAAACCATTTCCGGCCGCACGAGGTGATTTTCTAAAAAAAGTGTTGCGTGAATTTTCCGGCTATGGAGCCGTCTTCCAGTTTTTTCGGGCGGGCCCATCTTCTTCGGGAGGCCGTTCTCATCTTTTTCAGATTGCTTGTGCACAGGGAATCATCTTCCTTCTCTTTTATACGGTCGGGCACCCATTTCTGTATTTTTTCTTGTGGTTATTGCCGCTCGTAACATTGACGAAAGGTTTTACTCAGTTCCGGAATATTGCGGAGCATCTGATCAGGCCGAATGCGGCGCCAGGAACGGAACGCCTGCGAACATTTCGAAGCTCGCTCATGGAGCGGTTTTTTTTCGCACCGCTTAACTTCCATTATCATGCGGAGCATCATTGGTATACGAACATTCCTTATCATCAATTGCCGGCATTGCGTCGTGTGTTGCGGGAACGCGCAGGATATCATGAGTTTGCAGAATTTAGTACGAGCTATTTGTCTGTATTGATGCGTGCGATTCGTCATGAGCCAAAAGTCTTATTATGAGTATCGTGTATTGCAGTATCTGTGAACGAGAGACCCCCCATGCGTCTTTTTTTGAAGGCGGTCAGGATTGGGAGTATGGAGTCTCTGGCGTCTTCCATCAGGAACGTTGTGATGGATGCGGATTGGTCGTGATGGTTCCCATGCCGACACTTGAAACCATCTTAGGCTATTATCCGAAGACCTACCACGGCTATCAGCCCGCCACTTCGCCGCTCACGCGCTGGTTAATTAAGCGGAATCTTCGCGAACGTGCGAAGGGATATACAAGACTCATCGGTCTCAAGGGGGCGATCTTGGATGTAGGCGCCGCCGACGGTGCGCATTTTGATGTATGGAAAAAAGAGGGAGATTGGGAGTTCAAAGGATTTGAGTTTAATGATGAAATTGCGAGTGAGGCACGTAGACACGGACGTGACGTGGCGACGGCAACTATTGAGACATATGACGCATGTGGGAAGCAGTTCGACTTGATCATCATGAATCATCTCCTAGAGCACGTGCAAGATCCGCTTGACACCGTGCGTCGCGCCTTTGCGCTCCTTAAGCCTGGCGGATACTTGGTGGGAGAAGTCCCCAACATTCATAGCCTGGATTGTTGGATAGCTGGGAAATATTGGGGAGGCTGTCATTGGCCGCGTCATCTCCACCAGTTTACCCCTTCATCTTTAGCGATCCTGTTTCAGAAAGCAGGATTTCTCTTGCCACGGATTTCTTATGTTTTGCATACGAGCCATTGGGCGCTTTCCATCCAGAATTGGATGCAGGCTCATGCACGGATGCGAGTTGCGCTTCGGCATGGGAGAGCTTGGTACTACCCTTTTCTTTTGTTGGCATTTGTTCCATTGAATTTTTTGCAAAAAATATTGGGATGGACAGGCATTATGGGTTTTGTCGCCCAGAAGCCTCTGAAATTTTGATATGAGTTCTTCGCCACGTTTCTTGTGGACAATGAGTGGCCTGTTGAACGACCTTAAGCAAAATATATTGATTTTGGGGATCAGTCTTGCTTTTGGATTTTTGTGCATCGCTCCTTCTTTTATTTTTTCTCTTGATCCAGCGGTTGGATTTCGAGGGGTAATTCTGGAGGGAACCGATGCAGAATATCATTACGCTGCACGCGTCCGTGAGGTTCAAGATGGTTTTTGGTTTACATCTAACGTGTATTATGGAGATCACAAAGACCAGCCGTATCTGCAACCCCCCGTGCCAGAATGGGCAGTCGCTCTTCTCGCGAAACTTTTTCATTTAGGGGCGGCAAACGCTATTCGGTTTTCCCAATTCATTTTTGGCGCTCTCGTTATTTTTGTGATGATGGGTTGTTTTTCTGAGATATCCGGTCGTCGGCGCTGGTCGATTTTTGCTGTGAGCATTTTCTTGTTAACGGGCATTCCTTTTCTGAGTTGGTACACTTTTTATCATATTCTTTTTGGAGGACAGGGAATGCTTGAATTTTTGCCTTTTTCCAGACCCATCAATCCTCAGTGGAGCGGTCTGCTATTCTATGGAGCCCTGTGGGCAAGTACGCGTTGGTATCGAACCGGATCGAGAATGGCTCTCGCATGGGCCGCTATCGGCATGGCGCTCTCTTTTTATTCTTACATCTACATCTGGACACTTTACTTGAGTTTTATGGGACTGCTTGGAGCCTATAGCCTATTCTGTAAAGAATATCGAAGGGTCAAAGACCTTACGATTTTTTTTCTTGCCCTATTTCTGGCCGCGTTCCCCTATGTTTTGAATGCGATTCGAGCCTCACGAAATCCCTGGTATCAGGAAACAGTTATGCGTTTGGGGCTTGTTCACGGACGCACGCCGGTTGTGGGAAGTATTGTGCTCATCCTGCTCATCTTACCTTGGCTTTTTTGGGGAAGACTTGGCAAGAATCGTGTCGGTGTGGCCTCTCTCGCCTGGGCCTCACTGATAGTTTTGAACCAGCAACTCGTGACAGGCGTCTCGGTGGTTCCGGCTCACTATCATTGGTACTTTATTAAACCCATCACGGGCATTTTGTGTACGATTCTCTTTGGTTCCTGGGTTGGAGATTTGATATGGAAGAACAATTCCTCCCTCTATCGGTGGCGTTTTCCTCTAGCGACCATCGTTGTGCTGGTGGCGTTTTTTTGGGGAGGGATGTATCAATATCGTTCTTATCAGTTTGCAAGAATTTTTTGGACTGATCAACAAAAGGCAGCAGGAGTTCTTCAAAGAATGAATCAGGAACGAGGAAAGAGAATCATTGTGTATGCAGATGGTTTTCTTCGAGATCTTATTCCTATCTATACCTCAGCAGACGTTTATACGGCCACGAATGCCTTTTCTTATTTTTCTTCAGATGATCGAGCACGTGCGGCTTACTTTTTTGACCTCTGGCTCCAAGGCATATCGGCAGAAGAAGCCGCTCAGACGTTGCCCACGGCGCGACGCGCAGAACTCTCCAGCCACCTGCATGCTATTTATTATCACGCGGCCACAGGCGCGAATCAGAATATTCCCGATCAAGAGGTGGGAGAGGCGGTGCAAGTCTACGCTCGATTTTTGCGTCTTCCTCTTTCCGAAAAACTTCATCTTTACCCTCTGACGGATCTCGTCTTTCAAAAGACGTTAAAAGACAGTCGCGCAAGAGCGGAGCTGAGAACGGTCAGCGTTTTGGTATACGAGGATCCTTCTTTTGAATGGCGCAGAATCTTACCCTAAGAGTCCTTTTCCTCCTTTAAGGAGTGTGTTACCTTCCTTGCGTCAATGACCTCTTCCCCTGAACTTACTTCTCAAGAATTGGCCGAGAAAACGTTTGCCGCCTCTGCTCACCTGCCCACGGATCAAAAGAAGGTGGAAACGTTTACGGCGTCTGCTCAAGGACCCCGGAGGAAACGGGCTGTTCTTTTGAATCCTCCGGGAACAAAGAAGTATTTTCGTGATTACTTCTGTACCCTCGTTTCCAAGGCGAGCTATTATTATCATCCGGTGGATCTGATTTATTTATCCGGCATTTTGGATCGGGCAGGCTATTTTTTAGATGGAGTCGATGCCATCGCCGAGCACCTATCACCAGAACAGACCTACGCCCGCATCCAAGCCTTTCATCCCGAGCTGATCGTCTACCTTATCGCTTCTCCTTCCTATGAAGAGGACGTGGTTTTTTTGAATGAGTTACGATGTCGTCTGCCGGATGCTCTGTTTGTAGGATCTGGCGACGTCTATCGGGAAATTCGAGAAGATGCGCTGGATCTGCATCCATTTTGTCAGGCCGTTCTTACCGATTTTTCTACGCCTGATTTGGTGACCTGGCTGGAACGAAAAGAGGATACGGTGATTGATAACTTGATTTATCGAGGCAAGAACGGACAGGTGTATGCCGGTGCAGAGAAGCATGGACATGGATTCTATAGCATGCCAGTCCCTCGTTGGGACCTCTGGCCATTGGATCGTTATCGTTTTCCGTTTGCCGAGCATCGCAAGTGGGCGACTATTCTGACGGATTTCGGTTGTCCATTTTCTTGCACGTTTTGTCCCATGAGCACGACGGGCTATAAGTTACGGGATATCGATACGGTCATTGATGAACTGCGCTTTTTGTGCGCCCTCGACATTCACGAGTTATTGATTCGCGATCAGACCTTTGGGGTCAATCGTGTGCGCACCAAAGAATTGCTCGAGCGCATCAAGCATGAGTTTCCTGAGCTACGTTGGACCTGTTGGTCACGCGTAGATTTGGTAACTGAGGAGTTTCTGCGTGCCATCAAAGATGCAGGCTGCCATACCATCATGTACGGGATTGAATCGGCGAACGAAGAGATTTTGAAGAAATATAAAAAGAATACCAAGCGCGTTCAAATGGAACAGGCGCTCGCCCTTTCTCGAAAGATCGGTCTGAAAACGGTCGGAACCTTTGTGTTGGGACTACCGGGGGAATCTGAAGAGTCCATTCGATTCACGATCGAATATGCAAAAAAACTTCCTTTGGATTATGCCTCGTTTAATGTAGCCACTCCTCGTTTTGGGACGACCTTCCGTCGTTTGATGCGCGAGCAAGGCGGATTGAATAGTACACGGATGACATTTGATTCCTCAAAAGCGACGCCCGCCTGGCTAGAAGAATCAAAGGAAGAGCTTCTCCCCAATGAGCTTATTTCTGATCTCCAACGAACGGCCATCCGCAAATTTTATTTGCGGCCAGGGTATCTTCTCAGGCGTCTTGCTACGGTGCGCAGTGCGTATCAGCTGAGTCTCCAAGTCCAGGAGGCTTGGAATCTTTTATTCCATTCTTAACCCTATGTCCTTAGGAATCAGTGTCATTATTCCAGCGTTGAATGAGGCGAAGGGGATCGCCCCTACCTTAAAACATATTCAGCAGGTCGCCCAAGCCCAAGGGTGGGACCTGGATCTTGTGGTGGTTGATGACGGCAGTACCGATGAAACCGGCGCCTTAGCTCGACAAGCAGGGGCGCGGGTGATTCGTCATCCTACGAATGGAGGATACGGACTTTCCTTACAGGACGGGATTCAAGCCGCGCATTTTGATCTGATTGCTTTTACGGATGCCGATGGCACCTATCCCGTTGCAGAATTTCCGGCTCTTGTTTCGATGGTTGTGAATGAAGGTTTTGACATGGCCGTGGGCGCGCGAACCGGACAGGAATATCGGAAAGGCTGGTGGAAATATCCAGCACGGATTTTGTTCCGTTGGTTGGCAGAGTACGTTGCCGGTCGTCGCATTCCGGATATTAATTCTGGGTTGCGGGTGATCCGACGTGAAAAGCTCCTCCCTCATCTGGCTCACACCTGCCTTGGGTTTTCCTTCACCACCTCGATCACTCTGATTTTTTTTCTGAATGGTCTCTTCGTTGGTTATCGGCCCGTCTCGTATGCTCGACGTATTGGAACAACTAAGGTTCGTCATTTCCATGATACGCTGCGTACCGGCCAGATTCTTGTTTCGGTGATCTCGGCCTATAATCCCATCAAGCTGTTTCTTCTGATCGCCTTTCTCGTTTTTCTGATGGGCGTTTTCTGTTTTGTGCTTGGGTGGATCTTTGTCTTCTCATGGCTTACCTGGATGGCCGTTGGGTTTTGGTCAGTTGCGCCGTTGATTTTTTCGTTGGGGTGTTTAGGAGAAGCGATGCGGTTGAGTCGTATGAAAAACTAGACTAGGGTCTCTCGTATGCGTCGTTCCTTTTTTTTGATCCCGATCGTTTTTGCTTTTTCCCTCGGTCTTTTCTGGAGTATTATCCAACCGGATATTTTGTTTGGAGACTCTTCAGAATACGATAGGCTGGCCAAATCCATTATCCACGGATCTTTTTCTTTAAATGGAAGCCCCTCCATGCTACGCGAACCAGGTTATCCATTTTTTTTAGCCTTGATTCAGATGGTTTCGAGTCATGCAATGTTGGTGTATGTGATACAGGCGTTCTTGTATGTCGCAGTCGTTCTTCTCGTCGGGGATACCCTCCGTCGTCTTGATACTAAGATTGGCATCTGGGGTTTTTGGGCTGCGGCCCTTTCGTATGGGTTGGCGATTTATACGGCCAGGTACATGACCGAAATGCTCGTCGCTTTTCTTTTGGCTTTGATCGGTTGGTGTTATGTGCGTGTGGTTCAAGAAGGGCGAGCATCTTCGTGGAGATATCTCCTCTGTTTTTTATGTGGAGCACTCCTTCTCACGAGGATGAACTTCCTTCTCGTTCCGTTGTTTCTTTTTTTTGGAATAGCCATAGAGACCTATCAAAAAGAGCATTCGTGGCGGAAGGCCACGGCGTCATTTTTTTTGAGTCTTGGAATAGTCCTGCTCTGCGTTTCTCCTTGGGTTGTTCGTAATGTTCATTTGTTCCAACAGTGGAATATAGCTGGACGATCAGGGATTCAACTCTACGCTCGAGCGGTCAAGGCTCAAAAACCATGGTCCTCTCTTGAAGCGACCTACGCCTCTCTTCTGATAGGCAGGTCGACTATCGTGCATTTTTTTCCTTCCGTGCATGCTTTAAGTTCTCTTGAGCCATGGAAAGAAGTTTGGAAGGCCAGCAACGAAGGATTGGAGACAGGGCTATCGTCGGCGCAAGTGGATAAGAGTCTGAGACAAGATGCTCTAAAGATCATGACCTTAAATACCGGCAACCTGACGAAGTTTTTTTTGTGGACAGGGGTTGAAGAGCTTCGACTGTTTGCGCTTCCATCCCCACTCGCGCCAGCCTTTGGGATAGAGTCCATCTTTATATCTCAGGCAGAGACGCATACGATCACGATAGGGGATTGGTTCTTTATTGTTGTAGCACATGCCCTTCAGTTCTTGTGGTGGATTTTGATTGCGGTGAGCACTTGGATGGGTTTTCATCGTTATGGGAGGGCTTATGTTCCAGGTATCGTTTTTCTTGCTGTGGCCTTATTACACATGCCTGTAGACGCTATCATGCGGTACGCTGTCCCCATCCATCCTTGGCTTTTAGGAGGGATAGCGCTTACATTTTTACCATGGATAGCTTTTTGGAGGGAAAAATATCGTTCTAGACGGTGTTGACTTTTTTGCTTAAACGTGCCATTTTAGCAGTACACGTCCCTATGGTAGAGGCGTGAGGAGGTTGCGAAGGTGGTCAATCGTGTTTTGAGTTTCGCGATTCTAGCGGCCGTCTTCACGACTGCCTGCTATCGCCTCGAGCTGATCTCCCGCCACGATGGCGGAGAGATTGGCGACAGCGCGCCGGACGTTCCGGAGGACTCGGGAACGGACGTTCCATTTTCCGATCTGAGCGAGATCGCAGATGGAACAGACGGAACCGACGGGAACGACGACGTTCGCGTCGACTCTTCGGACGTCACTGATGCGGGCGATGTGATCGACGCATCGGTGGATGCCATGGACGCGGCCGAGGAGGACGCCCTCGTCGCGGATGTCCTCGACGTCCGAGACGCATCTCTCGATGCGTCCGAAGAGGTGAGCGTGGTCGACGCGGGTACTGACGTCCCCACGGACGTACGGCCTGATGTCCTCATCTGCGAAGCGGGCGCCGCTTGCGGGGGACGCTGCGTCGACACGCAGACAGATCCCATGAACTGCGGGGTCTGTGGCGGGAGCTGTCCCGCGCCTGGACGGTGCGAAGGCGGGGTCTGTGTGGACGGGATCCGCCTCCCGCCTACAATGTCAGTGCGGCTTTTTGTCGAATCCGCAACGGATGTTGGTGGGGGAAGAACCTGGGAAGCATTCCACAATGCTTTTCTGTCTGAAATCGTGGATCACAATCTTAATGTTGGCGCCTTCGCTTCTCTCGACGGGGGCGGCACCGGCTCTCGGACTTGGCCCATCTATCGTGTGGCCATGCAGTTTCCGGTCGTTGGTCTTTCGATGGGAGCCCGGGTTGTTGGAGCCCGAATCGAAATTCGCTCCAGTGCCTGGTATGTTGTCAGTCCGCAGGTGTGGCATCTCGTCGAGTTTCGCCCGACAGAGAGCGTGCCGCTTCGACAAGACATGGCCCTGATCCATTGGAGAATGGAGACCTCCTTCGGCGCCGAACCGGGTGTGACCTTCCGCGATGGGATGGTACATCCCATCTCCATCAATACGACCGGACTCGAGCGGTTGGCCTCCTCTGGAGCTACCTGGTGGGGCATCGTCTCTCACTACGATCGTGAGGACATCGCGCCCCCCATCATGAGCCCCCCTTCGGCAGGGGATGGGATGGCCATTGCTTCTGCATCGTTGGCTCTGGTCGTATCCTACACCTACCGGTGATGCTGGCTATCACGCTCCTTCCTGCTTGACTTATCGTCGTGATTCTTCGTTTATCGAAGAAGAGCGTCGCTGGGTCTTTCTTTTTTTCAACGAGCCTCTTGCTTTATCTCCGTGGGATAGGCAAACATCGTACTTCCAAATCGAGTGAGGGTTTTTGACAGGATGGCTCCCCAGGATCCAAACAAGGGGATCAGCACAAGATTTGAACTTATTTGGAGCATGGCATTGACGATATTGAATCGCCACAGGGCTCGAATTTGATTATGGGCTTGGAAATAATTGAGCCCGATCATGGCAGGCATAGCCAGGAGCCCGAGCGAGTAAATGATGGATGGGAGAACTTGATTCTGATATTGGGGGAACAATCGTGGGAGAAAAAGCGGAATAAGGATGGCATAACATCCAACGATTATGGCTGACAGGAGGAATGTCAACCAAAAATGTCTTTTGGTAGCTCGGAGCGTCTCCTGGTTTTTTTGATATTGGGAAAATCGGCGAAGGATGATCCCGTTCCAAGAGTTCGCCAGATCTTTGATCTGTTCCGGAATAAGCGTCGCGATACTGTAACTGGCAAGGGTCCCGTATCCTCCCACATATTGAATCAAGATTTGATCAAGTTGACTCGCAAGTGCTTGCATCGCACTGATCCCAGAGAGATGCGTACCAAGTCGAAGGTGTTCTGTTGGCGTTCCCACCTTTGGCAGGCGACAGATTTCATGCCAAGTGAGGGAGCCTCGAAAAAGAATATCAAAACCAAGATAGGCAAGAAGAACGGGGAGAAGATGCTTGGTGTGCGTGATAATGAGCACAAAACAAAGAGAGAATACCAGATTGTTCATGATGGCGATCTTCATGAGTTTTGTAACCTCTCCTTTTCCGTTCAGAATCGGGCCATAGAGTCCGCTGACAGAATAGAATGGGAAGAGGAGAGCTACACCCGCGAGTCCAGCAGCAACGATGGACTCTCCTCGCCAGAGACGTTCAGCTGCGGCGAGCAAAAGGATGGCCGAGCCAAGCGGAGAAACAGACAAAATTCTTTTGAAGGCGGCCCAGGCGATGACTGTATCTCCTTTTGCGATTCCGCGAATGACACTTTGGTTAATTCCTGTTAAAGAAAAAATTCCGGCGATGCCAAACACCGCCAGAATGTAACGGAATTGACCGAATGTTTGAGGCGCAAGCCAGCGTCCCATGAGGAACGTGGTGGCGACGCCTCGGATAATTCCTGTGCTATGAGCCACAACTATCCAGACGATTGATTTTGCATAAAAAGTGACATCAATGTGAAGGAGTCGCGTGAGTCGCAGCGAGAGAGAACTCCATGTTTGACGTAGGCTCATGCAGCCGTTAGCATACAGGCGACGTTCCCTTCCGCCAATAGATTCGATCCCTCATGCATGTTTTGGTTTTATGTGAATCCTTGAACACCGACAACGGATGGGGGCAGTATGCTGCCGCTTTGATTTCGGTTTTACGGGAACAGGGGATCCGTATCACCATCCTATCAGCCGATCAGATGAGTACGGGGCCACGACTCCCGTCTGTACATAGTTCGAGATGGACTTGGTTTTGGGCCTGTCTCTGTCTGTGGGTCTGGTTACGAGGTCGATCCTTTGATTTGGTCCATGTGATGGTGGAACCGTATGCGTACCTCTCACCCATTTTCGGTAAATGTCCTTTTTTGATTACGGTTCATGGGACCTATGCGGATCCCGGAGCACACGCGCTAGCTTGGAGAGAGCGTGCTTTTGCTCGAGCTCTCCAACACGCTACCGCCATCGTCGCAGTCTCTCATTATACGCAGCTCGTCCTTCCAAAGGAGGTACAGGAAAGATCACAGGTGATTTTAAATGGCGTACAGCTGAAGATTCTCGATGAACCTTGGCAAACGGTAGACAAGCACAACTCGCCACTCGTCGTATCCGTGGGAGCTCTGAAAGATCGCAAGGGCTTCACCGAATTGCTGGCTGGGTTCGCCCTGTTTGTCCGCGCGCATCCAAGCGCGGAGTTGGTGATTATCGGAGAAGAGCAGCAGCCGGGTTTGCGGGAGACTCTGAGCCTCGCAACTCGTAAACAGGGGATGGAATCGCGAGTGCGTTTTTTAGGACATGTTTCAAGAGCAGAATTGTTGGGATGGTATCGAGTCTGCGATGTGTTTGCTTTGACGCCGATTTCTAAAGGCGGTTTTGAAGGATTTGGCCTGGTTTACTTGGAAGCCAATGTTTTTGGAAAACCATGCGTCGGTTCTCGAAATTCTGGTGCCGCAGAAGCGATTGTTGATGGGGTGAACGGTTATTTGGTCGATCCACAAGATCCTGAGAATGTAGCACGAGGATTGGAACGCGCACTCACGCTGCCGGAGGCACCTCTCCGCCAATGGATTGCACAGCAGGATTGGCGCGCGCGGGCTACACCCTATCGGGTTCTCTATGAGAAGGCAATGAGGGGGCGAAGTCTAAATGGAGAGGCGAACGTCCTAGAAAGTATGCCTGAACCTGGCATCCTGAAAGAGGAAGGCTGGCAACTGCCACGCTATACGACGCTCGAACTTCATGAAAAAAAGAGCAGATATGGTATTTGTATTCCAGTGATGAATGAAGGCGAAAAAATACGGAAACAGCTAGAAGACATGCGTCCGTTTTCAGACATGGTAGACATTATCATGGCAGATTGGGGCAGTACTGATGGTTCCATGGACCCGAATTTTTTACGACAGCAGAATGTGAGAACCCTGCTTACCCTGGTGGACAAGGGTCGGCAAGGGACGCAGCTCCGCATGGCATTTGCCTACGCGTTGAAACAGGGCTACGAGGGTATCCTGCAAGTCGATGGAAATCATAAAGATGGTATTGAGGCGATCCCCGAATTTATCAAAGAACTGCAGGAAGGATATGACTATGTGCAAGGTTCGCGATTCATCAAAGGCGGTCAAGCAGTGAATACCCCAGTCATTCGTTGGTTTGCCGTTCGTTTTTTGGCTTCGCCGATTTTGAGCCTTAGTTGCCGCCATTGGTGCACGGATGTCACAAATGGCTTCCGTGCCTTCAGTAGAAAGTGTTTGCTTCATTCGGGGGTCCAGCCGTTTCGTAGCATCTTTGTTCGATATGAATTAATCATGTATCTTGCGATGCGTGCGCGGCAGCTCGGCCTCCGTACAAAAGAGATTCCCGTAAGGCGGGCCTATCCACCTGGAAAAGTGCCAACGAAGATCAGTTTTTTACGTGGGAGTTCGGATTTGTTGACCACCATCATCAAGGCGGCGCTGGGCGTTTACAATCCAAAAGTATAGGCTCGCCATATCAGTTGTCGCGATGACAGGGAGATGGTAGTGTCGTTGACGAAAGTTTATGATGTCTAAGTACCCAAAAATCGGAGTCATTGCCGCCGCTGGCAAAGGCACGCGCGCCTATCCCAGGTCCACTCAAATCCATAAAACCGTTTTTGAGATTCAGGGCAAGACGCTACTCCATTATAATGCCGAGATTTTGGCACACCAGCTAGGCGTCGAAAAAATTTACGTAATTGCAGGGCATCTGGAAGATCAGGTCCGTGTGGCCGTCAAAGATATTTCCGGGTCGGATCTCAAGGTGGATATGGAAGTCGTCCATTGGACTCGTGGTCGTGGCTTAGCAGCGGACATTGCGTCACTCTCAGGCAAAATTTCGCAACCATTTTATGTCATTCTCGGCGACGAATTTTATGATAAGCCCGACCACACGGCATTCTTGCGATTCATTGATTCTCATGGAGATTTTGAGGCGGCAATCGGGTACGTCCACACGCCCCATGCTTCAAAAATACAAAAAAATTATTCCTTGCTCCTTACAGACGACCAAGTCCAACGCCTTGTAGAGAAGCCGACTGATTTATCGAATGACATGCTTGGCGTGGGATCGTATCTTTTAAACCCTTCCTATTTTGATTATTTTGAGAAAACACCACGAAGCCGTGGCAGCGGCGTCGTGGAAATCACCTACGTGCTTGATGCGATGGCTCAAGAGACGGGAAAAGTTTTCGCCGTCCCTCTTAAAAGCGGATACTTCAACATCAACACCATGCAGGACTACCATCAGGCTGTGTACGAAGTCCGCAATGAACGATTCGACCAGTTTTCTATCTCTTTGGTTATCCCCGGCGGCAGGAAAGGAACTTCAACCGCCGACGTGGTGGCTGACTTCAAGGATAAGGTCGATGAGATCGTGGTGCTGGATGGCGATTTCACGGGTGAGCAGATCCTGAATGGATTTGACCAGGCCACGGGCGACTTAGTGCTTTTTGTCTCGCATGATGGTGCGTACCGTTCTAAAGATCTGCCAAAATTGTTGGAGTATATGAAAGACTCAGACATGGTGATTGGGACACGAGTCACGCGCCAGATGATTGAACAGGGAACCAATATGAGTCTGTTTGTACGCCTGTTAAATTTGTTCTTGGCTAAGTCCATCGACCTGTTATGGTGGGATCGGCAACCCTGCTTTACCGATGTGGACTGTCGGTATTTTTGCTTTTGGAAAGAGACCTGTGCGCGTTTGCGGCCAGAGGTTTCCCTTCGTTCCGCATTTCCTGTAGTTGAACTCATGATTGAGGTGATTCGTCGCCATATGCGTTGCGTGGAAATTCCCGTCTCGTATTATAAGACAGCGGAAACGAAGCTAGGCTCTTTTTGGAGGACGTGTAACAATGTGCTTCAGATTGGCTGGATTATTCTCAAAATGAAGTTTGAATCTTTACTATGAAAATTCTCGTTACGGGTGGGTGTGGATTCCTTGGGTCGCATGTCTGTCAGCTCTTTCTTGACAAGGGTTGGAACGTCGTGAGTTACGACAGCATGACCAAGTACGAGCTGGCGCGGACGGGCTATGTAGCAGAGGCAGCCCGCAACCACAATTGGGAGTTTTTAAAAAAATTAGGGGTCGAGATGGTCAAAGCGGATATAGGCAACCGCGAAGCGTTACTGACGGCATCTATGGGTTGTGATTTCATCGTCCACACCGCGGCACAGCCAGCGATGACTATTTCCTGGGAAGATCCGCGTTTGGATATGAACACGAACGTGGTTGGGACCTTTAATGTATTGGAAACGGCGCGTGCGCGGAACATTCCAGTAGTGAACACGAGTTCTATCCACGTGTATGGAAATTCTATCAACGATACGCTGAAAGAGGGGCCTACGAGTTTTACCCGTGAACCTGTTTCCATTTCAGAAGACCATCCGGTGATGGTGGGTGAGATCTCACCCCTGCATGCGTCGAAAATGTCGGCTGAACACTATGTCCGGACGTTCCATGATATGTACAAGCTCTGTGTCGCCACGTTCCGCTTTACCGGCATCTATGGAGAGCGCCAGTTCGGAGGGGAGGACCATGGGTGGGTTGCGAATTTTGCCATCCGTTCGGTATTCGACCAACCGCTGAGAATTTTTGGGACAGGGAAACAAGCGCGTGATATTTTGTATGCGAGGGATGCGGCGGAAGCTTACTGGAATTTTTTTCATAATCCACGTCCTGGTACGTACAACATTGGCGGCGGACCGGCTACGAAAATTTCATTGCTGGAATGCATCACGCTCATCGGGGAATTACTTGGAAAAAAGCAGACGTTGCAATTCGAGGTTGAGCGTCACGGTGACATGAAGTATTTTGTGTGTGACAACACACGGGCACGCGAGTTTGGATTCTCGCCACAGACGTCACCACGTGAAGGCATGCAACGTCTTCTGAGTTGGATTCAAGACAATCGAAACTGTTTTCACGTTTGAGTGCGCACAGATGCTATGACTTCTTTCCTGTTGGTGCGTGAAGGGTGGACGAGGATGCTTCAGCGCATCAGCCAGATCTTTGTTCGTGTGTCACCCCTGGCCTGGCTCTTGCTATGCGTCGTGTTTATATACGCACCGAGTATTTTCTTTGGCCGAGCCTTTTTTGAGTTTGATTCGTTTAGCGTGGGCTATGCTTACGCCGGGTATTTTGCAGCGCATCCATTTGGGTGGCTGCAATCCATGTATACCAACGCCTACCATAGTGGAGCGAATGTGGTGTTTAACCCGATCGTGGGACTGTTTGGATTGTTGATGACATTGACCCCCCTGGGAGTAAGCTATGTGGCATTTTGGGATGGGATCGTCTGTCTGTTTTTTTTGTTTTTCGCCTGGGTCACCTATGTCTTTTTTCGTGACCGCGGCCTCCCTCCGGCGTCTGCAGCTGCCTTGGCAAGCCTCGTCATATTCAGCCAGCGGTTTGTCGCGTTTTTTTCATCCTGGATTTGGGTTGGCGCCTATGCGGTGTTTCCCGCCATCTGTGTAGTGCTGAAGCGCTATGCGGACACGGGCCAGAAACGTTGGATCGTTGCAGGCGGGGTGGTGGGAGCATCCGCGGTGTTCTTTGGACAACCGGGCATTCTAGTGTTTCTCACCATGCCGATCATGGCCTACGCAATTTTTCTTATCACGCAGCAGTTCCGCAAAGGTCACGCGGCTGGGACATACTTTGTTCTTGGTCTTGGAGGGATGGCTCTGGTGGCCCTGCTTCTAGCTGGTTGGTATCTGCTCCCCACGATGCGGCTAGCCAGTGATACGCCTCGATCCCAAGGTTTCTCATTCACAGAAATGCAAGGGGACGCACTCCATCTTGGAAATATCGCGCAACTGGTGTTGCCACACTGGAGCCTCTATACCTCTTCTGAACCTATGATGTTCATGGCTGCGCTCGGCCTTGCGTTCGTGATTTTATCATTTGCTTATCCGCCCACACATACAGAAGAACGGTTCTGGCGCTGGTTGGTTCTTGGCTGTGTTGTATTTGCTCTGCCATTTTCGCCACTTGCCTGGATCGCGTCCCATCTACCCGTGTTCAAGTCCGCTCGTGAACCTGCGCGGATGCTGTTTGCCGCGATGTTTGGTTTGGGGATACTGGCTGGAGCGGGTCTGCGTGCCTACCGTAAGCATTGGGAGACGCTGCACCAATCACGAATAGCTCGTATGTTGCGTGTGGTTCTCAGTGGGCTATTGATAGGGATCCTCTCCGGCAGCCTGTTCGATGTGTTGGGTGGATTTGGCTGGCTTGAGCGCCAGGCAGACACGCTATTTGACAAATTTTTCTATCGTCACACCACGGGTATGGCGCTGACCCACTACCACGATGTGATCACGACAATGATTGGTACCGTACAGGACACGGTCCATCTTCTGAATCCCATGACGCTCCTCACCGTGAGTGGATTGATGACCGCCTGGATCGTGCTCAGGCGGCGTACCAAGCTGGATGAACGGACGCTCCTGGCCTGTCTCGTGCTGTTCTCCTTCGGCTATGCACTCTTATTCAGTTGGCATGTGCAACGCATATCCGCACAGGCAGTGGAAGCCGATCCGGCCAGCGCACGTTTTATCCGTGTACAGCCGAACGCCGAGTTGTTCCGCGAGTACACGCTATTTTTTGGGTCCTCCAAATTCGAGTTCTTGGATACGCCGTTGCTGAACAGGGCATCGGCGGAAGACCAGTATGCCTACGGCCGCGATCTTTTAAACGTAGATACGAATATCCATTATGGCATCCAGAGCATCGATGGATATGACAACTTCATGACGCGCCGTACCTCCAACCTGCTGAATGAAGTATTGTCCGAAGCCATGCCCACCGGTCACCAGATTGCGCGTTCAAAGAAGACGCGTGCCGAAAAGATCGCCATCTTCAACGATCGCTTGAACATTGTGGGAATGATGAATGTCAAATATGTTTTAAGCGCGTATGAGCTGCCCACCAGCGCACTCCGGCTTGTATGGTCAGGAGAAACAACCAGCCAAAAAATTCCGATCTATCTGTACGAAAATCCACTCGTATTGCCACGCGTATTTTTTGCTCGTACGGTGATCGCTTTGCCCGAAGATGAAAATAGATCATTAGTTGAAGTGCTCAAGCCTGGGCGCAATTTTCAAAAAGAGACGTTGTTGGAATGCGCCTCATGCGCCATTCCCTCCGGCTTATCTTCATCCGATACGGTTCAGATGATTGCCTACCAGCCAGGTCATGTCAGTTTGAAGACCACGACGCAGACTCCGCGCCTGCTCGTCTTCTCTGAAAACAACCTACGCGGATGGCATGGCGCAATCGATGGGAAAGAAACACTGACGTCCTTTGCAAATTATCTGTACCAGGGTTTGATCGTTCCAGCCGGAACGCATACGGTTGTGTTTCGGTACGCGCGTCCATAATGGAACTATGACGAATACGCAGCAGCAGAGATCGCAGGACCGTATCCTCATCGAAGCGGCAAACGTCGCTTACCATGAGGCGGAGGCGGGGCTGTATGATGCTTCTCATCCAGAAATTTTGTGGTGCGAACGCGCGCACTGGGAAGCGTTTGCGAAACGGTATCTTCCCCCTTCGCATAGAGCCTGCCGAATTTTAGATATCGGTGCTGGCACGGGTTTCATCGGCGGGGGCTTTGGTGCATTTTTGAAATCCGATGACCTCTATATGGCAACCGATCTCTCTCGGGACATGCTTGAAGTTATGCGCCGGAATTTAGTGTCATTTCCAGCGTTACTTGAAACGCGTATGGCCAAGGCCGATCACTTACCATTTGCGGATGGCACATTTGACCTCGTCGTTATCAATAGCGCATTACATCATTTCCCCGATGTGGATGCGAGTTTGTGTGAGGCTGCACGTGTTTTGGTAAGTAAGGGGGTTCTGGGGATCATGCATGAACCAAATATTCGATTTTCTCGTTCTTGGATTTCACGGCAAGTGGCACGAACGACGTCGGTTATCGCTTCACGGATCGATCGTCCTTCGAGTCACGCGCCACGCCCTGACTATGGCCCGGTGTTTGCGCACGTCAATGAATGTTTGCGGACTCAGGTTTGATCCAGGAGCCGCTGTCTCCACGTGACATTCAGGCGCTGGTTGATGTACATTCTCCAACAGCACGCGGAAGATATGAGCCGATGGGGTTTGACCCGCCCACCTGGCTCCACGGCACACTCAATAACTGGTCGTTGGAATTGTTTGAAACCTATAATTTTCTTGGGAAACTTGATCCTTCAATGATTTGGTGGAGGAAGGTCATTGAGGGCATTTCATCATTCTTGCGTCCACACGGCGGCTCATTATTTTCATTCGTGGCACGCAAGCCGAAGGATATTTAATGGCGCCCTTTTTCATTTTATGTTATCAATGCTCCATTCGGTTTTTTTTGTTTTTCTGATTCATGCCACCCTCTTCCTTCCCCGAAGGGGAAATTAAAAAGTTTTATCAGTCCTATTCGGATCGGATTTTGGAGAAGCGGTTTGAGTCGCCGTTTCCGATTCGTCGTTACGTGCATCGCACGCAGTATGACGCCTTGCTGGCTCACGTGTCGCCGGGCCTGTCCGTATTGGACGCGGGATGCGGTGAGGGGGTGATCTCTCTTCTTTTGGCGGAACGGGGGATTGCTTCGACCGGGGTTGATCTTTCTTTGCCGAATGTGGAGCGCGCACAGGCAGAGGCGGAGAAGCGAGGGGTTGGAAACCTGGCGTCCTTTGTCGTTGGTGACGCAGAGCATCTTCCGTTTCCGGATAAATCATTTGATATCGTGATCAGTTCCCATGTGCTGGAACATCTTCCGGATTTCGATCGAGGGTGGCAGGAGCTGTGTCGAGTGGCGCGTAGACGGATCATTGTCGCGTTGCCCACTGGATTGAATTTTTGTGCATTGGCCTTGCTCGGTGGTGATCATGGATATTGGCAACTGTCTAAAAAATCTCTCATCGCCATTCCTTGGGGGGCGATGCGCACGCTTGGACATCTTTTTGGAGAGGGTGTGCAAGAAGGATACGCGGGCCACGGAGAATTGCCGCACGTGTGGAGATTCCCTTGGGTGATGCGGCGTCGTTTGCGGCATCCAGATTGGAAACGCGTTTCTTATGAGGCCAGCACGTTGTGTCTTCCCTATGTGAATGCTTTTCTGCCTGCGGTGCGTTGGTTGGATCGTTATCGCTCTTGTCCGATTTTGCGGAACCTCGGATATGGTTCTATTGCGGTTTTTGAACCGCGTTGAGTATAGTGTGGTCGTCTATGTTTCTGATCGAGTCCGATGGCAAAGCGATTTTGAAGCAGATCGGCCTTCGTATTCCCGAAGGCTTTTTCGTTTCGTTTGAGGATGCGGCTGCGCGTCTTCCCGGTCTTGATTGGTCTCATCCGTGGTATCTCAAAGCCCAGGTGTTGCAGGGACGACGCGGGAAGAGTGGGCTTGTGCGTCGCGCAGGGTCGATCGAGGAAGCGCAGACGATCGTGCAAGCGATTCGTGAGGCCATCAGATCAACGCCATGCGCCGGGCTTTGGTGCGAACCGGAGACGCCACATCAAGCGCAATGGCTTGTGGCTTGCGACATTGATCGTGAACGCGGGGCCTTGCGCGTGAGCTATTCATCTGACGGCGGGATGTCTGTCGCGCAAGCCAGTACGCAGACCGTCGCGGCCGCAGAAGATTGGGAACGCGTGGACGTTCCCACGTCTGTCAAATCTGTTTTGCAATCTCTCCATGCGGCCATGACACCACACGACGCGCTCAGCATGGAGATCAATCCGCTCGCGGTGCTTGAGGATGGTTCTTGCGTTGCGCTGGATGCGAAAATCGAACTCGATGACGCGGCATGGTTCCGTCATCCCGAATGGTCGTCTCTCGCTTCCGTTGCGCTCGCCAACACGGCCAAGTCTGAACGTGAGCGTGCGTATCTCGCGTTGCTGCAAGAAGCCGGTCATCGCGGTACGCTCGGGCGTTACGTGGAACTTGATGGAGATGTCGCCGTGATTCTTTCCGGCGGCGGCGCGAGTCTTGTCGCGATGGACGCGCTCATGCATGCGGGGATGCGGCCGGCCAATTATCTCGAGTCCAGCGGCAACCCGGATCCAGATGGCGTGCGCAAAGCGGCGCGCATCGTGTTTTCCAAACCAGGCATTCGTGCCGTGTGGATCGCAGGATCATTCGCCAACTTTACCGACATTCAAGCCACAGTGATGGCGGTGTTGTCTGCATTGGAAGAACATCAATCGCGGATTCCCGTGGTCGTTCGTCGTGACGGCCCCAATGCAGATGCGGCAGAACAGGAGGCGAAGGCTTGGGCCACAGCGCACGGAATCGATCTACATTTTCATCGTGGCGACGTAGATCTAGAACGGTCTGCGAAGATTCTTGCTTCTCTCCTATGAACTGGCGTTTTTTTTCTTCTGACACGCCGGTTCTTATTCAAGGGATGACCGGCAAAGAGGGTTCGCGTATGGCGCATTGGCTGATCGGGAGTGGCGTCAATGTCGTGGGTGGCGTCACGCCGGGCAAGGGCGGACAAAGTGTGGAAGACCGTCCTATCTTCAACAGCGTGGCCGAAGCCAAGGTTGCTTTTCCATCGCTGGATGTGTCCGCGATCGTGGTTCCTCCGCAGCGTGTCCTGGGCGCTGTGCAAGATGCCTTCGCGTCCGGGATTCATTTCGTGAATATCTTAACCGAGAACATTCCGGTTCATGATGTCCTTGCCATGCGCGCGCTTGCGGCGTCCTCTGGCGCCACGATTCTGGGTCCGAGTTCCGTGGGCTATCTTCAATTTCCACGTTTTCGCATCGGGTACATCGGCGGAGAAAATCCTTTTCAACATCTGAAGGAGGGTTCCATGGCCGTGATTTCCAATTCCGGCGGGATGACGAATGAGTTACTGATGCTTCTCTCACGCGCCGAAATCGGCGTGCGTTGCGCCTTTGCGGTCGGGGGCGATCGCGTCGCAGGTCTTTCGTTGCGAGATGCGGTCGCTTATGTCGATGGCGCGTCGGAGGTAAAAAGTCTGATCGTATTTGCCGAGCCAGGCCACCCACTTTTGAACGCGCTTGCCTCTGGGACGTTCGTCGTACAAAAACCCATCGTGTTGCTCGTGCCTGGTGATGTGCTTGATACCTTGCCCCGTGGCATGCCGTACGGACACACAGGCACGGTGCTTGGCGAAGACGATCGTTCCATCGAAGAAACACGCGCCGTGATTCGTGCGCGAGGCTATGTGTGCACCGCTTCGATCGCCGAAGCTCTTGACGCGTGCCGTAAGATCACCGCATGATGGATCGCATAACCTCGAACTATGTCTGACGAAATCGTGAGCGCGATCGGTGGGATGAAAGATGGGGAGTATCATTTGCGGGATATTCCCATTTCTCGTTTGATGGTGGAGCAAGATGTGATCTCGGTGATGTGGCTCGCGTGGATAGGACGCGTGCCTACGCCAGCGGAACACAAACTGTTGAACGCGTGTTTTATCGCTTCGGTGGATCATGGCGCGGCTCCGCCGAGCGCGCATGTTGCTCGTCGAGTGGCAAGCTGTGGCAAGCCGTTGGCTGATGCGGTCGCCGCTGGATTATTGACACTCGGCCCTCGTCACGGCAATGCGGCCAGCGGGGCATCTCAATGGGTGCGGGAGGCCATTGCAGCAGGGACATCGCCCGAGACGGTTGCGGCACAGACCCTTGAACAAAAGAAACGTCTTTCCGGCATCGGCCATCCAGAATACACGATCGATCCGCGCACGACCACGCTCGCCACTCTCGCAAAACAGGTTCTGTCTGATACGCCGCACCTGGATTTTGCGTTAGAGGTCGCACGTCTGATGACGGAAAAAAAACAGACGCCGTTGCCCCTGAACGTAGACGGCGCCATCGGCGCGCTCATGGCGGATCTTCATGCCCCGGCAGAACTCGCGGACGCGATCTTCCTGTGTGCGCGCACGATCGGCCTGGTCGCTCAGGCCCGGGAAGAGGCAGAAGGGTCGAAATCGTATCGACGGTAGAAATGGTGATTGACATCCCTTCTTCATCCTCGTATTGTTATGAAACTTTTATGAAATATTCTGTTGGCATCATGGGGACCGGAATGGTGGGCGGGTCGGTGCAGCGGTATTTTGAATCTTCCGGTGTTACGCCGTTTGTGTATGACAAGGGCAAGCAGATCGGCTCTGTCGAGGACGTGAACAGGGCTGACATTGTTTTTATCTGCGTGCCGACCCCGTACTATCCGGACGATGGAGGGTTTGATCTCTCTTTCGTGCGCTCGGCTTTGGGCGCGCTCACGGGCAACAAGATTATCATCATCAAGTCCACGATTATTCCGGGAACCACTGCCAAGCTGCAAGAGGAATACCCACACTTTCGATTCATGTATAATCCGGAATTTCTCACGGAGATCACCGCAGATCAGGACATGCGTTTTCCGGATCGCCAGATTTTAGGCACAACCCCGCAGAGCCACAACGTGGCCAGCGACGTGATGGCCATGCTTCCCTTGGCTCCGTTTGAACGCATTGTGTCATCCACGGTTGCTGAGATGGCCAAGTACTGCGGCAACACCTGGTTTTCGTTGAAAGTCAGCTTTTCCAATCAGATGTACGACCTGTCTCAAAAATTGGGAGTGGATTATGACGTGGTCAAAGAGTGTCTCGCGGCAGACAAACGCATTGGGCGCACGCATCTGGACATTTTTCACAAAGGCTATCGCGGCTATGGCGGAAAATGTTTGCCCAAGGACACACGAGCGTTGATTCAATTGGCTGAGTCGCATGACGTCGATTTGTCTATTTTGCGCGCGGCCGAGGATTATAATAATGCGTTAGCGCATCAACAGGGGATTGATATTCGTTGGGAAGAAGGATCTCCGAAAAAAGGATAGTATGGCGCAGTATCTTGTCACGGGTGGCGCAGGGTTTATTGGATCCCATGTGGCGGAAGCCTTGCTGCGCGACGGGCATCGCGTGCGCGTGCTGGACAATCTTTCCACGGGCAAACGGGAGAACATCCCATCAGGAGGGGAACTCGTGGAAGCAGACTTTACGGATCTGGAAGCGATCCGCCCGGCTTTTGAAGGGATCGATGGGGTTTTTCATATCGGCGCTTTGCCGCGCGTGGTTTTGTCGATTGAACAGCCGGTCGAAACCGCAAAAGCCAATATCATGGGAACGTTAAACGTCCTTGTGGCCGCGCGTGATGCCAAGGTCAAACGCGTGGTCTACAGCGCTTCGTCTTCTGCCTACGGCACACAGGATCGCTTGCCGCTTACGCTCGACATGCAACCCAACCCCTTGAATCCGTACGCGTTGCAAAAATACGTCGGCGAACTTTTTTGCAAACAATTTTCCGAGCTCTATGGAATGGAGACGGTGTCGCTCCGCTATTTTAATGTGTATGGTCCGCGCATGGCTGATGAGGGTGCGTATGTCACAGTGATCGCGATTTTTGTGCGCGAGCGCAAGGCTGGGGAGACACTCCTTATCGACGGCGACGGCGAGCAGACGCGCGACTTTACGCATGTCACCGATGTGGCGCGCGCGAATCTTCTCGCGATGTCGTCCTCGAACGTGGGTCACGGCGAGGTGTTGAATATCGGTTCAGGAGAACGCCACTCGATTAACGAGATTGCAAAAATTGTGGGAGGACAGATCGCGTATCGCGTTTCTCCGCGCGGCAAAGGAGAATCCAAAGATACGCTGGCGGACATCTCGCTCACGCGCGAACGTCTTGGATGGGAGCCTCAGGTTCCATTTTATCAGGGGCTGGCGGATTTGCTCACGTCCCTTGGCGACGGATCACAATCCCGATCGTTCTGAGTAAAATCGCCAGATCCAGAAGCAACGAGCGATGTTTAATGTAATACAGATCGTATTGCAATTTTTTGAGATTATCCTCCAAGCTCGAAGTTGGCGTGAGGAAACAGACTTGAGCCCAGCCCGTGAGTCCGGGTCTAGTGAGATGGCGAAGCGTGTAATAGGGCATGCGATCCACAAGCGGGCTGACAAATTCCGGACGCTCAGGACGCGGGCCGATGAAGGAGAGATCGCCGCGTAAGACGTTCCAGATTTGGGGGAGTTCATCAATGCGGAGCTGGCGCAGAAGTTTGCCAACGCGCGTCACACGGGGATCCGTGGCTGTAGAGGGCGTAAATTGCGGCCCGTCTTTTTCCGCATCCAAACGCATGGTGCGAAATTTCCAAATGCGAATATTTTTTCCGCCGCGTCCCACGCGTACTTGCGAGTAGAAGATGGGGCCGTGCGAACTGAGAGTGGTCAAAATTGTCACGAGCGGAAAGAGCAGCACCGTTAATCCCGCAAACGGGATCGCCAAAAGAACATCAAGCGATCGTTTGGCGGATTCATACCAAGCTTTTTCGGATTCATGCAGATGATGGAGGAACCATGCACGGTTGACATAGGTGAGCGGGATGCGTCCGGTCGTAACTTCCTCGACCTCGGCGCGATCCAGAATCAGCAGAGGGGAGAACAACATCTGATACAGGGTCTTGGTGACTTCGGGCACATCATCCAAACGCACGCCGAGCACCACCGCTTGAATTTTTTCTTCGCGTAACACCTCGTCAAAGCGACGCACGTCTTCCACCCACCGGATGGGCAACGCCGGATCTGCTTCTCCTTGGGTCGGAATGGCAGCCACCAGATCCAATCCGAGGCCGCTCGTTTTCAGAAGTGTGTAGACCTGACGCGCTTCTTGCCCGGGGCCAAGAAACAGAACGCGCCCGCGCCGAAAATGTTCGGTGATAGTGCGATGAAACAGGATGCGCCAGGCATAGCCCAGGAGGAGGGATACGGCAAAGTAGATCACCAGGTTGGCGCGCGGAGCAATGCCGAAGAAAGGGAAGAGATAGAAAAAGGCCACGGCCACGATCAGGTTGCCGATCATCCCTTCCAGATACGTGCGGAAGAGTTTCATCGTCTCCTGACCAATGGCGAGATCGTAGAGTCCAGCCACGTAAAAACCGACGATCCACAAACACGCCAGAATCGTGAACGGCCAAACATGAAGCGGCCAATCTTTGAGATTTCCGTAACGGATCAGCAGGGTGAGGAGGAGAGAAGCTTCTAAAATCACCAGGTCACCAGCCACGAGGATCAAGCGTTTGACGTTGAATTGTGAGCGGATCATAGCGCAATCGTTTCAGGTACTGTAGACTTATTCCCATGTCTTCGTCCAGAGCGGCCCAGATCTTTTTTTTCATGATGGTGGTTGGCTTGGGCATGATCATAAGGACACCAGCCCGCGCCGCGGACAGCCTCTCGACGCCCACGATTCCCGACGATCCTCGCTGGGAGCGGCAGTGGTATTTGCGTCAGATCCATGCGCCGGAAGCGTGGAGCGTGACCACGGGCACGCGCAACGTGATTGTGGCGGTGATTGACGGCGGCGTGGATATCACGCATCCGGATTTGCGCGACAACATGTGGGTGAATGAAAAAGAGATTCCGGGCGACGGGATTGATAACGATGGCGATGGCTATGTGGATGATGTGCATGGCTGGAATTTTGTGACAGACAGTCCTGATGTGCGTCCGGTGTTCAAGCGCGTGCAAGCCGAAGAGGCCTGGAGCCACGGCACCATGATCGCGTCCTTGATCGGCGCCAAGGGCAACGATGCGACCGGCATGGCCGGGGTGGCGTGGAACGTGCGCTTGCTGCCGCTCGTGGTATTGGATGCCGATGGCGCGGGAACCACGGCTGACATCGAGAAAGCGATCCGTTACGCAGTCAATCATGGAGCCAGTGTCATCAATTTGAGTTTGGTTGGGTATGATTATGACGAGGCGTTGGATCAGTTGATTCGCAATGCGGCTGATGCGGGAGTCGTCATCGTGGCAGCCACGGGAAATGATGACACCTCAAAAAGCGGAATCAACCTCGATGACACGCCCGCGTATCCCGTGTGCAACGATGGGGGACGCAATGCGGTGCTTGGCGTGGGCGGCACAGATCCTCTTGATCAAAAAGCGCCTTACGCAAACTATGGTCGCGTGTGCACGGACATTTCGGCGCCCGCGCAATCCATCATGGCTGCGCGTCCGACGTTTCCGCACGGCGATGCCACGCGCGCGCCGGTGAACGTTCCCAAGTACGCAGAAGACGTGACCGGCACGAGTCTGGCCTCTCCATTGGTGGCTGGGGTCGCGGCGTTGATCAAGTCCGTGCGTCCTGCCTGGACCGTGGCGCAGATTCAGGAGCGGATTCTTCAGACAGCAGATCCGATCGAAAAAGATACGGCCTCCGGACAAAAAGGAACCTTTGGTTTTGGAAGATTGAATGCGGGCCGCGCGTTGGCAGGATTAGGGCCGGTCGAAGCCGTGGTGACGCAGGCCGCGGTTTCTTCCACGCCCGTGATTTCTCTTTCGGTGTTTGTGACGCACACGCGCACGCGTACGACTTCTACGCAGTTTGTTCTGCAAGGCGGAGGCGAGGAGCAGCGCTGGAACGTATCCGGACGCGTGATACAATCGGGTTGGCTGGAACGCGATGAAGGGATCGCGCCGTTTGCCTACGCCTGGGTGCGGCAAGGGACGCGCTATCGTTTGGAGGTGTGGGATCCGCAGACGCGCACCGCGCAGGTGAGTCGCCCGCGCTTGAAAGGCAACGGGCCGTGGAGCGTGGAAGAGCAGAGTGTGGAGGGCGGGGATGCGATCTTCGTGTTTGCCAGTCGTCACTCGCGTTGGGCCACCGAGTGGAACGGCTCTCAAAAAAATGGCCGCGTCGCTTCTCGCGCCACCTTTGGCTTATGATGTCTCCCTTGCTTCGACGCTTGTTGCCCACGCGCTTTCATCCTTGGCAGGACGAGATCGAGCGCTTAGCCCGTTTTGTGATCATCGGCGGATTGTCTTTTCTGATGTCCGCAGGGTTGTACGCGCTTTTTTCTCGCTGGTTGTGGGTGCAAGGGAATAGAACGGCGGAGAATTTTTTGTCGGTGTCCATCACGGCCATCTTCAATTATCTGGCGCATCGCTCCTGGACCTTCCGTTCCCAAGGCCAACATCGCGATCAGATGTGGCGCTATATCATCGTGACAGTGAGCGCGACCTTGTTGCAGTCCGGATTGTTCTGGCTTGGACATGTCTATTTCGGCTGGTATGATTTCATTGTGATTCTCCTGGTCGCCGCGGTGATCCCTTTATTCACCTATGCGATGCACAGGGTGTTCACCTTTAGGTGAACACGGAGGTCACAGCCTCTGACCTTTAGCCTTTGACCTCACTACCCTATGTCCGAACGTCCTGTCATTCTAGAAAAGAAAAATATCCTCGTGACCGGCGGCGCCGGTTTTGTGGGGTCGTATTTGTGCGAGGCGTTGTTGAAACAAAAAGATGTCCGCGTTTTATGCGTAGACAATTTTATTACCAGCCAGGAGTCGAACATTGATGGCTTGCTCAAGAATCCGGATTTTGAATTTATTCGCCATGATATCAACATGCCATTTGATCCGGAAGCCTTTCCGGAACTCGCGCGCTTTCGCATCAAGGTGCAAGGCATTCAAGAGATCTATCATCTGGCCTGTCCCACGAGCCCCAAGAAATTTGATCAGTATCGGATGCAGACGCTGTACGCCAACTCGCTCGGGGTCAAGCATCTGCTCGATCTTGCCGTGCGTTTTAAGTCCAAGATGCTGCAGGTTTCAACGTCCGTGGTGTACGGCACGCGTCCGGCCGACGGTCATCCCTTTCGAGAAGACGAGCTCGGCTGTTCCGATATTCTTTCCCCGCGCGCCTGTTATGACGAGGGCAAGCGCTTTGCCGAAACCTGTTGTGCCACCTACGCGCAGGTCCATCACTTAGATGTGCGCATCGTGCGTTTGTTCCGCACCTATGGCCCGCGCATGCCCTTGTTTGATGGACACATGATTCCGGACTTCATCACCAATGCGTTGGATCACAAGGAGCTAGAAATTTTTGGCGATGAAACGTTTCGTACTTCGCTCCTGTACGTCTCGGATGCGGTGGATGGAATTCTTAAAGCCATGCAAGCTCCTCCGGATTTGGGGCCGCTCAACATCGGCAGCGACGTGGACGTCAAACTCACGGATGTGGCGCAACGCATCATGGAGATGACCGGTTCTTCCTCGCGCTTGGTTTTCAAAGACCCGTTGTTATTCATGACGCAACTCGGATTGCCGGATCTTACCAAGACCAAAGAGAAACTGGGTTGGATCCCCCTCGTGACCCTCGACGACGGGTTGCGCCGCACCATCGAGTACACGATGTCCCATAAATCTCTGTTGAATTTTCGATCCATTAAGATTTCGTGAGCGACCTTGAACTGCCTGTCTAGCCACGGTAAGGTGTGAGGTATGAAGGTTGTGGCTGTGATGCCGGCTTGGAATGAAGCGCCGCGGATTGCGGAGGCCGTGAGAGGTGTTGGACGTCATGTGGAGCGGGTGATCGTGGTGGATGATGGATCGCATGATGAGACCTCCTCTCACGCCAGGGCAGCCGGTGCCTCGGTGGTTCGTCATCCGGTGAATCGTGGTCAAGGCGCGGCCTTGCGTACCGGGACACTGGCGGCGTTGAAGATCGGCGCTGAGGTGATCGTGCATGTGGATGCGGATGGTCAGCAGGATCCAGAGGCGTTGCCGCTTTTGCTCGCGCCTCTTCTCGCGGATGAGGTAGATGTGGTGTATGGTTCACGCTTTCTTGGGGTGGAGGCAGAAGGGATGCCGTGGAGTCGCCGTTCGGTGCTGGGTGCCGCACGGTTTTTTAGTGCGTATGCGCTTGGGATTCCGCGGACCATGACGGATCCGCAGAGCGGGTTGCGCGCCATGCGTGCTTCGGTGGCGCATGCGCTTCCGTTTGAGCAGGACAAGATGGCGCATTGTTCTGAGATCCTGCGTTTGGTCACGTGTTCTTCCTGGCGTTGGAAAGAGGTTCCGGTACGCGTGCGTTATACGGAAGAGACGCTTGAGAAGGGAAACAAAACGTCCGATGCTCTGACGATCGCGTGGCATCTGCTCTTAGGAACGTTTCAACGTTAGCGTATGATGATCCAATTTTTGTTGCTGCTCGTGTTATTCCTCGCCGCGCTTTTGACCTGGCGACGCTTTCGTCAGCATGCGATCGGTCTGATCGAGGCGTTCGCGTGGACGCTGGTGTGGGGGATCGCGGCAATCTTTGTGATCCGTCCGGATACGACGACACGTCTCGCGCATCTGGTCGGGGTAGGTCGCGGCGCAGATCTTGTGCTGTACGCGTCCGTGATCGCGCTGCTCATCCTTGTTTTTCAACTCCACGTCGCGCATCAACGTCTGGAACGTTCGTTGACCGAGCTGATCCGCGCACAGGCCTTAAAAGAATGGGATGAGAAAACCAAAGAGGGAAAAGAGTAATATGCGAGTCACCCACGTGGCCTGTGTGGCGCCGCCAGAAATCGGCGGGATCGGACAGGCCGCGTGGTCTGAAGTGATGGGGTTGCGCGCACGCGGGGTCGACGCGCGTCTTCTCGCTCCGGGTTCGCCATCTGCCACAGATGATCCAGCCATCACGCGCGTCGCTCCGATGATGCGCGTCGGCAATGCCTCGGTGCTTCCTGGAAGTTCGTCGCTGTTGCGAGACACCGACGTGATCCATCTTCACTATCCATTTTATGGCACAGCCGAGCGCTTGCTCTGGCACCGTTCGCGTCCGCCTATCGTCATGACGTTTCACATGGATGCCGATGCGCCTGGATGCAAAGGTCTGCTCTTTCGCCTGCATCGCGCCTGGATGCAGCCATCTCTTCTCGCGCACGCAGACCGCATCCTCGTCTCTTCCCTTGATTACGCACGCCACTCGTCTCTCGCGCCGTTTCTCGAACGCCATCCCAACCGCGTGATGGAACTCCCCTTCGCCGTTGACACCAATTTTTTCTCTCCCTCTAACGTTCTGCGCTCCGAGTTCCGAGTTCCGAGTCCCACGCTTCGCGCTCCGCGTCCTTCCCTCCTCTTCGTCGGCGGCCTCGATCAAGCCCACGCTTTCAAGGGACTGTCGCATTTGCTTGAAGCGCTTTCCCATCTTTCGACAGACGTCGAGCTGACCGTGGTTGGCGATGGCGATCTGCGCGCCTCGTATGAACGCGAGGCCGAGCGTTTGGGTTTGCGTGCGCGCGTTCATTTTTCCGGGCGTTTGGATCGCGAGGCGTTGCGCGAGGCGTATCGTGCTGCAGATTTTCTCGTTCTGCCCTCCGTGAGTCGTGCCGAAGCCTTTGGAATCGTTTTGATCGAGGCCCAAGCCTGCGGCTTGCCCGTGATCGCGTCTGATCTTCCCGGTGTACGAACGGTCGTGCGCGCGGGAGAAACGGGATGGCTTGTCTCGCCTGACGATCCATCAGCGCTTTTGCAAACGCTCACAACCGTGTGCGCTTCTTCTGTCCCTGCGACGATGCGGCCGCGTTGCCGTTCGTGGGTCGAAGAACGTTTTTCTTCCGCTTATCACTTGGATGCTTTGATCGCGGTGTATCAATCCGTATGCGCATCGCGGTAATCACGAACGCGTACCCGCCACGCGCGCGCGGCGGGGCAGGCCGCATCGCAGAGATGCAGGTGCAGATGTTGCAAGCTGCGGGCGAAGAGGTGCGCGTGTGGTGTCCAGAAATTTTATGGTTTGCCGATCCGGCGCCCGTGCGTCTGCTCCGGCATTTTCAAGATCTCGGCGCGCGCCAGGAGGTGGCTCAAGACGTTCTTGCTTGGCAGCCGCACGTGTTGCTCACGCACAATCTTACGGGTTGCGGTTTTTCTACGGCGCGCGCCATTCAAAAACGCGGCGTGCGTTGGGTTCATCTGTTGCATGATGTGCAACTGTTCGAGCCGTCTGGTCAACTGATCAACGCGCAGCAGATCACCACCTGGCAGCTTTTTTGGACCGCGTTGCGCAAACTCGCGTTTGGCAATCCGGATTTGGTGATCTCGCCGACCTTGTGGCTCTTGCGGCGCCATCGGCATCGCGGACTCTTTTGGCCACATCACACCCAAACAGAGGTCCTGCCCAATCCCAGTCTCCCGTTTCAACGCCGTCAGGTGTCGATGCATCAGCCCCTGCGTCTGTTGTATGTGGGGCGCGTGTCATCGGAAAAAGGGAGCGAACTCCTGATGCGGCTGCTCCCAAAGATCCCCTTTCCTTTTGAGTTTCATGTCATAGGTGAGGGGCCAGATATTCCGCGTTTGCAGCAGGCCTTTCCGGCAGCTCAGATCCACGGAGAGTTGCCGCGCGCCGAGGTGCTCGAGCAAATGGCGCAAGCGGATGTGCTTCTCGTGCCCTCACGCATCGAAGAAAATCAACCCACGGTTATTCTTGAAGCGGCTTCGGTTGGCTTGCCGGTGATCGGCTCCAATCAGGGCGGGATTCCGGAAACCCTCGGACGCCTCGGGCTCGTGTGTCCTTCGATGGATGTGGGCGCATGGGTGCGTACCCTTGAGCAGCTTCGCACGCCGTTTTTTTTCGGCGGGCAGGTGAGTCACATGGAAGATATTGCGCACGAGCATGATCCAGAGATGTATCGTCAGCGTTTGTTGTCGCTGGTGAGATCAAAACGGTAGATCCGGATTTTTCCTCCGGCCAAAGATACGGTCAGATCGCTGAGCGTCTCGAGGGTTTCGCCCACGCGCTGCGCATTCCACCAGTAGTCGTTTAACACCACATAGACGCGCGAGGACTGTCCCAGCCGCCCGGCCTGTTCCATGGCCTGGCGGGTTGGATGATCACCCACGGCTTCCAGATACACGCGATACAGAGGGCCGCCGGTCGGCAGGGGATAATAAAAGATGTCGCCGCCGGCATAGCGCTTGAATCCAAAACTCGCGATGGCCGCGGCGCTGACCGATTGGTTCGCGAGCACCGTATAGGTTTGGCCATGGGCATCTTGATCCATCCAGCGCACCGCCTCGAAATCCGATGGTCCTACGCTCCAGCCATGTTCCGCGTGTGCCGCGTCGTGATGCGGAAACGCGTTGTAGGCTTGAGCCGCCTGCCATCCTGCCACGCACGCCAAGAGCGTGAGACGCGGCAAGAGCGGACGCGCGAGCAGACGCGGAAGCCAGGCCGCGAGTCCGATGACCGCTGGAATCATCCACAGACACATGCCGACCACGAGCAACCGATCCGCGTAGGCGTGGCGTTCGTAGCTGATCAAAAATGTGAAGTCACTCGTGAAATTCAAAATCCAGCCGGTCAAAAGCAAACCGCCGCCCATAAGCGTGATGAGTCCCAGGCTTGGACGCGTGCGGCGCGTTCGTACGGCGGTCACGAGCGCCGCTGCGCCGAGCAGAAGCGGCCAGAGCTTGTCTACGGTCGCGGCCCAATCAGCCCACAGCGCCACATGCGTGCGCCAAGACCAGAGTGCGCCGAGGTCACCCAGGCCGTTCCAGTGCCAGAGGATGGGTGCGCCAGAGCGCAGACTATTTACAAAGAAGGCCAAGGGCACAGACACCAACGTCCCAAGAATAATGACCCAGGCAAAAGGAGAGCCAAGAGGACGCCTCTGGCGTTCCGCGTTCCGAGCTCCGCGTTCCGAGTTCCACAGCACCAGCATCGTGGTTCCAAAAAACGGCAGACCTGCCAGCGGATGCGTCACGAGCGACCAGCCAGCCAACGCGAGTGCGATCCACGGTTCTACGCTCCCGTCTTCGCTGGCCAATGCCAAGAGAAGCGCACACAGTCCAAGGACATACGCAAAAGATTGCGGGGTGGTGGTGATGAAGGGCGCTAGAGGAAAGAAAAACAACAGCGCCGGAAACACCCATGTCGAACGTTGCGCACGCGGTTGGGACAGCCAGAGGCAGACCGGCAGCATCGCAAGCGCAGCCGGAAGAAGCATGAGGTCTATCCAGCGCAACGGAAAATGGGTGAGGCGCGTGAGCCAGGTCACGAACACGTATTGTCCGAGATAGTACAAAGGTTTTGGATGGAGTGTACCGGTCAGGAGCAGCACGCGTTCGCTGGCGCGATGCAAAAACCCATCAAACCCAAAGCCGAGCGGATAGATCCAGGAGGTGAGGCTTGCAAGGGTCATGAGAAAAACCGCGCTCAAGGTTCCAGCGAGGAACGAGCGTTTACGCCAGGCCGCCGACCAAACGCTCAACGCGAGGATCACGATCGCGAGCAGGGTTCCATGCGGCAGACGCGACCACGGGGTGAGGATGGGTTCCAAGGTCGCGGCTTTGTGGGCGTGCCAGAGGAGGAAAGCGGTAGAGGCGAGGGCGGCGAGGAGGAGAGGGGCGTCGTGGATCGTTGATCGTTGATCGTTTGACGTGGATCGTTGATCATACGAGAGATTTTTATACGATCCATGATCCATGATCCATGATCCGATCCCATACCCTCCCATCGCTCCCGCGAGCGTTAGCACATCCGTCCACGCGTTCAAAGGGACGCCGGCGTAGTACAACAGCGTCTGCAAAAGAGATTGAAGGGCGAGCAGGCCGAGGAGGGAGGGGATGAACGTAAACTTCATGGGCGTATCGTAATGGAAAAAAGTGAAAGCTTCCACAGACGCGGTTTTTTGCGTACTCTGTATCTATGTTGATGACCAATGAGAACGTTCGTCTTTTTGCGCATGATCGCGTGATGGCAAAGACCATTCTGCCTTTGGTGCCGCGCTGGGTGCATCCCAATCATGTCACGATCCTCCGTATGGTTCTGACCCCGTTTGTGTTGTTTGCCTTGTGGCTGGAGGCCTGGCCCATCGCGTTGCCGCTCTTTCTCGTCACGGCCCTGACCGATGCCCTCGACGGTTCTCTGGCGCGCGTGCGCAAACAAATCACCCTGTGGGGAACCGTGGCGGATCCAGCAGCGGACAAAATTTTGATCGGCTCTGTGGTTATCTTGTTTGTGGCCCGCGAGATCAATCCGATTTTTGCTGCGTTGATCGTGGTGGTTGAATTGGTGATCGTACTCTCCGCATTGTATCGCCGCAGCCATGGCGTGTATGCTTCGGCCAATGAGTTTGGCAAGATTAAGATGTGTTTGCAGGTCACAGGCGTCTCGTTGCTGCTCTTGGCGCGCTTGCTCGGCTTTCAGCTGGCGGTTCCCTTTGCGTTAGGCACCTTGGGACTTGCGATCGTGTTTGCTCTGGTGTCTCTGGTGACGTATGGGCTTTAGGCTCGCTCGTCTGAAATCTAGGATCCCTGCGCCGCTCTTGCAGGCGTATCATTTTGTGTTAGTGCATCTCGCAGCCATCTGGTATCGCTTTCCTTCCCGTGAGCTCGTCGTGATTGGCGTCACGGGCACGAACGGGAAAACAACCACGAGCTATCTCATTGCCAAAGCCTTAGAGGCTTCCGGATTTCCCACGGGCTGCACGACCACGGCCTTGATCAAGATCGGGGAACGCGAGTGGCTGAATCGCACCAAGATGACCATGCCCGGGCGATTTTTTTTGCAGCGCACCTTGCGACAGATGGTGCGCGCAGGCTGTCGGTACGCGGTGATTGAAACCTCTTCACAAGGCATCACGCAGTTTCGTCATCTTGGGTTAGAGTATGATGTCGCGGTGTTCACGAATCTTACGCCAGAGCATTTGGAGTCCCACGGAGGATTTGAAAATTATCAGCAAGCGAAGCGTAAACTTTTTGCCGCACTCTCCAAGCATCCAGCCAAGCGCATCGGCGGTCAGTTGATTCCTCGCGTCGCCATCATCAACGCCGATAGTCCCTACGCGGATTTCTATGCCTCCACGCCGGGAGTTCCTTCGGTCGCCTGGTATGGATTGAAGAACGCGCGCGGTCTTACACCCACACAGGTGGTCGTTCAGGCCAATGGTTCGTCGTTTCACGTGAAGGGGATTCCGGTTGAGCTCTCCCTTGTCGGTGCCTATAATGTAGAGAATGCGCTTGCGGCTCTTGCGGTGTGCGAGGTGTTTGGCGTAGATCTTGCTGCGGCGGCGAAACATCTTTCGATGGTCATCGGCGTTCCTGGACGCTTTGAACGTGTAAATCTTGGACAGCCGTGGACCGTGATCATTGATTACGCGTATGAACCCGAGGCGCTCAAGAAAGTTTATGAAGCCGTGCGTTTGATCCCGCATCAGCGATTGATCCATGTAGTCGGAGGCTGCGGGGGCGGACGGGATCAGGCGCGCCGCGACGTCACGGGTCGGCTGGCGGCAGAGCAGGCCGATCTTGTCATCGTCACCAATGAAGATCCGTACGATGATCCTCCGCAAACCATCCTAGATCAGGTTGCAGCCGGAGCCATCGCCGGAGGCAAGACGCTAGGAGTTTCGCTCTGGAAAATTTTGGATCGTAAAGAAGCGATCATCACCGCCATGAAGATGGCCAAGCCTCAAGATCTCGTGCTCCTCACCGGCAAAGGATGCGAGCCATGGATTTGCGTGGCCCATGGTGGCAAAATACCTTGGAACGAACGCGCCGCCGCTGAGGCGGGCATCCGCTATGCTACATCTCACTGACGTGACGCAACCCAAAGAAGGCGAACAGGTGGAGCGCGTGATCCGCCGTCATCGGCTGACGCTTGCGCTTCCCTTGATGCTCGCCGCGGCCTGCATCGTGGCTCCGTTTTTCTTTTTGTTTTCTCTGCCTCAGCTTGGGGTCGGGGGGATTGTCGGTTTCGTTGTTTTGCTCGCAATCGGGATTGTGCTGGCCCTGCGTGCGTTTGTGATGTGGGATGCGGACGCGTTGATTTTGACCACGCATCGTTTGATTCGCGTGGATCAGCAGGGGATCTGGCATCGCGTGGTCACCGAAGTGGCGCTCGCAGCTATTCAAGATGTGCAGTTCGAACAACACGGGATCTGGGACGTTCTCTCGCAGATGGGCGCGGTTCGCGTCCGCACCGCCGGAGGCAGCAACGAACTCGTGGCCAAGCGTCTTTGGCGTCCGCAACGCGTGCGCGAGTTGATTTTGGAGCGGGCGCATCCCGCATCTCCGTCCGATCGTCGTCGGCATATTGATCAGTTGTTGGAACACGCTTCCGAAGAAGCGGTGCAGGCTATTGAGACTTTGTTGGAAGGAATAGAGCCTCCGAAACCCGTGTGACCTCTTACATGCGTTGGTCGTTTCTTCTGGCTGGCATTGGCGCTCTGTTGTTTTTTGTGGGCGTGTCCACGATTCGCGAGACCTATCAAGGGTGGAAAGTCGAACAGGAAATCCAAGGTCTACAAACGCAAGTGGAAACCTTGGAAGGCAAAAAGCTGCGCTTGAGCGAGACCTTGCAACGCTTGCAGGCGCCGGATGCGGTGGATAAAGAGGCGCGCTTGCGTCTGGGATTGCAGAAACCAGGGGAGCGCGTGTTCATCGTCCCGTCAGCCGAGGCCTTGGCGCGTGCGGGTCAGACCGCCGGCGGAGCCACGGTCGAGAGTGTTGAGCTTTCCAATCCTCAAAAGTGGTTTCGTTATTTCTTTGTCCATCTTTAAATCTCGTTTATGTCTTTTGGAACACGTGCGTGGTTGCGACCGGCCTTGTTGGCGGGATCCATCGTGTTATGTGTGGCGGCCGGGAGCGTTGTCTGGCTGATCTATCATCTGTCCTCCTCCGCGCGCGTGACGTCGTTGGCTCGCCAGGTCGTGACCGCGCTGCCGGTGCCGGCGGCGCGCGTGGGTTCGCGTTTCGTGCTTTATCGAGACTATCTCGCACAGCTCGATGCGGCTCAGCGTTTTCTCTCTGGCCCGACCGCGCGCGCCCAAGGATTACCAACCGAGCTCACGCCAGAGATGCGCAGCAAGGTATTGGATCAGGCGGTGCGCATCGCTGCCGTTGAAGAGCTTGCCGCTCAAGCGCAGATCGTGATCACGCCGCTGGACGTGGATCGCGCGTTCGATGAGCTGATCGCCCATGCTGGCACATCCACGACGCCGGAAGAGATCCATCAATTTTTACAGAGCGAGTTTGGTTGGGATGAAGTCCATTTCAAGAAGTTTGTCGTGCGTCCAGCCTTGATGGAGGAAGCCTTGAAGCAGAAAAAGAGCGCCGATCCTCAAGATGCCACCTTTGATCGCGAGTTAAGCGCACGTCTCACCAAGCCGGATGTGGTGAGATATGTGAAGATGTAAGAGGGAAGTGAGAAGTTAAAAGTTAAAAGCCAAAAGCTACAAAAGTGAGAAGCTTGTCGAAAACAGATCAAAGACAAAAACGTACGACCGTACGTTTTTGTCTTGTCGTGTGGCGGAAGATGATCGGTACAAAAAAATCCGCCTATCATGGGCAGATTTTTTTGTGGAGCCAGCTCCGGGATTCGAACCCGGGACCTCTGCTTTACGAAAGCATTGCTCTACCAACTGAGCTAAGCTGGCGAGAACCCCGCCCAACGCCTATCAGGGCATTGTGGCGGGGCTCTTGTATCTGACCTGCATTCCACCTCTGTTCGTGTTCCGAACTCAGGTGGGTGTTCGAGCTAAGCTCGATCCCGGAGATCAATCGTAGGAAGCTTAGCTTCCCGTCTTATTGGAAGCTAAGCTTCCAACCTTTGATCGGCGAGATCGAGCTCAGCTCGATGGAGCGGGTAGCGGGAATCGAACCCGCCTCTAGTGCTTGGGAAGCACTCATAATAACCACTATACGATACCCGCAGGATTTTCAAAAGTGTTGGCCATCATACCTGCTCCACCCAAACCGTTCAAGATGATCCTTCTCCGTCATCCCTTGACGCCGCACCGCCACGCTTTCCGCGCAACCTACGCTAATAAACGTCACGGTCAGGTACGAAGCCGCGGCCGAGAGAAAGGGGAGCGGGATGCCGGTGATGGGCATGATTCCTAGATTCATGCCGGCGTTCACGACCACGTGGATAAAAAAGGTGGCGGCGAGTCCAATCAAAAAAAGCGCGGCAAAATCATCTCGCGATTGTCCGGCCAGATGGATGTAACGATAGAGCATGAGCATGAACAGGCCGAGCACGACGCCGACGCCGATAAACCCCAGCTCCTCGCCGATCACGGCAAAAATAAAATCCGTGGCTGCCTCGGGAAGAAAACGCAGACGCGCTTGCGAGCCTGCGCCTAAGCCCTTGCCCAGCAGTCCGCCGGAGCCGATGGCGATGCGTGCTTGCGCCGCGTTGTAGCTGGATCCGCGCGGATCTTTTTCCGGATGAAGAAACGAGACCAGGCGCGCGCGCTGATACGGTTTAAGGCCCACGCTCCACACCAACCCGCCAGCCACGAGCGCGACCAGGGGCAGGATGATCCAGGCACGGCGGGGCAATCCGGTGAACAGCGCCATCACCCCCCAAATGGCGATCATGATCATGGCAGATCCAAAATCTGGTTGGAGAAGCACAAGTCCGGCGTAGGCGAACGTCGCGCACGCGCTCAATCCTAACAGCGACCAAGACAATCGCCCGTGAGCGCGGCGCGCAAACAGCGCTGCCAGATATAGGGTGAGCGCGATTTTGGCGATCTCAACCGGTTGAAAAGAAAGTCCGCCAACACGGAACCAGCCTTGCGTCCCACGGATCGTTTGTCCAAACACAAGCACGAGCACGAGCAAGCCGGCTCCGCCGAGATAGGCGAGCAAACTCAAGGAACGCAAATGACGGTAGTCAATAAAGACCAGCGCCAGCATGACGATCAGCCCAAGCAATCCGGCTACCAATTGTTTATAAAACGGAAACAGCCCGGCCGGTTCTTGCGACACGCCGATCCCATAAATCGCAACAAGCCCGATCGCCGTTAGAGTCAAAGCCGCGGTAAGCAGGGTCCAATCGAACCGTTCAAAAAGAGAAAAGAAACGGCGCATGTCACCCAGTATCCGTTTGACGGAGAAAAGAATCAATCTAGAACTGAGTCGGTGGCAAAAAGACGCTTGGATCCAAGATATTCACATCCACATGGACATCCGTTTGGGATACTCCGGATGGATTTTCAAACCAATTGATTTTGATGGGACGCGCCTCGCCAGGAGTGAGGCGCTGTTGGTTTAAGGTGGTGAAGGCGATGGGCGTTCCGGCGCGCGTCAACACGACGGTCACGTCTGCAGCCCAATAGCCGTAGGCGCTCGCATTGCGCAACGCGAACGAGCTTTGTCCCAACGTTTGTTTGTTGATCGTCACATCATTCGTGTAGGTGGGCTCTTCGATCTGAAAGCGTAAACGATCTTCGGCAAAAGCCGTGTAATCGCGCCCGACTTGGCTCGGATCTACTCGATGCCAGTGCAGTTGATCAATCTGGAGTTCTGCCGCACCCGTGGATCCGTTCGGGCTTTTCCATCCCACTTCACTCAGATACCGCTGCCCAGAAGGAAGGACATAGCCTTTGCGCTCCGGCGTGGTATCGGTTCCCAGACGAAAACGATACACGAATTCCGCCCACCATTGCGGATTGGGGTTGGAGATCTGCACCAGAAAATCCTGACGT